>Ga0184635_10000039_pt1 | contig 22520 bp, 20 predicted proteins | sample PLM3_30_b2_FD_133147 | JGI IMG/M metagenome (GOLD analysis project Ga0184635, IMG submission 133147) | Groundwater sediment microbial communities from an aquifer in East River, Colorado, USA - PLM3_30_b2 | ecosystem: Environmental > Terrestrial > Soil > Riparian zone | place: USA: East River...
AACACGTCCGAGCGCCGATGCTCGCCCTGCTGGGGGAGCTCTCCTCCGACTTCGGGGCGGCGTCGATGTTCAGGCCGTATCGAGACGTGCGCTTCTCCAAAGACAAGTCGCCGTACAAGACCCACCAGGGCGCCTTCGTCGACGCGGTTCCTGGAGTGGGTTACTACGTCCACGTCTCCGCGGACGGGCTGCTCGCGGCGGCCGGCTTCCACAGCCATGGCGCAGACCAGATCGACCGCTATCGCGATGCGGTGGACAACGATGCGACAGGCAAGCACCTCGAGAGCATCGTGGCGACGCTCAGGGAGAGCGGTTTCGATCTTGACGGCGACGCGCTGAAGACCCGACCCAAGGGTTATCCGGCCGACCACCCGCGGATCGAGCTGCTGCGCTATCGGTCGATCTACGCCGAGCGGTCCTGGCAACCGCAGCCTTGGATCCATACCGCTTCGGCGGCGGCGCGGGTCAGGGAGGCGTGGTCCGCTGCGCAACCACTGGTCGCCTGGATCACCGAACATGTGGGTCAAACTCACGAGCCCAGCCGCCGTCGACCGTGAGCTGCCGCGCTGGAGGCTGCTGGTGGTTCAGCCACGGTCCGCCCCCGTGCCGCTGCCTTGCCACTGACGACGGACGGCATTGAGTCGGTCGACGAACTCGGCTGTCCTGCGCTCCCCGGGAAAGCCGGTGGTCAGCACCGTTTCCAGCTCAGCCGCCCGAGCGAGCAGGGTGGGAATGGACACCCGGCTTGCCTCAAGCGCGGCGAGACCGAAGTAGACGGCTTGCTCGAGGTCACGACGCCGGGCAGCGAGGATGCCCAGGGTGCACCGCGTCTCGGCGATGCGCATGGGATGGCGAGTCTTCCCGTCCGGCTTCAACTGGTGGACAAGGACCTGCCATGCGCAGTCTTCGGCCGCGGTGTCGTCACCAAGCCACAGGTATGCCGTCGCCGCATGCGCGGTCATCTTCGTCTCGTCCATGGCGAAGTGGTGCAGTTCGTCGAAGGGCCAGGGAAGCCGGTCGACGATTGCCCTGGCCCGGTCGAGGGCCTGCTCGGCAATGCGACGGTCACGCAACCGGGCGGCAGCCTTTGCCTCGTGCAATGCCAGCCGCGCCGCGACTGGCGATTCGCCGGTCGCCACCTCGCCGGCCTGGGCACTGGCAAGGGCATCGCTGAAGCGACCCTCGGCCAGTGCGAACCATGTCGCCATCTCGAGCGCCCAGGCAGCGAGCTCGGCGTGCCCGGCCTGGCCGGCGAGATCTCTGACGGCCAGCCGGTTGGTCTCTGCCCTGCGCCGCTGGCCGACGTCGAACAGCGCACAGCCGAGGATTGCCGAGAGCCAGCCGCATACGACCAGCAAGCGTCGTCGGTCGGCGGGCCGCATGCCGTCCTGGAGCAGCCTCCCAACCAACGCAATGCGCTTGTGCGCAAGCGCGGCGATCTGCCGAACGGACTCATGGCCGTAGTCACGGCAGAGGTCGTCGGCGGCCGACTCCAAGCCCTCCAAAGTGCCGGGACTCAGGTCGAGCACGGGACCGAACACCGGCCCTTCGGTGCCAACCGCCGTTCGCTCCATGGCCGCTGCGTCACGGTCAGGCGGCAGCACGAACGGATCGGCGCCGGCGGTCGGGGGCGCAAAACGGCGAGGAACGGTGAGCGGCTGGTAGGCCGGTGACCAGGAGTCAGAGTCCGAAGAGGCGGCCATCGCCTTGGTCACCTCGTCGGGTGGCTGGAAGCCGAGGTCCTCGGCAGAGACTCCGAGCAGCGCGCTAAGGACTCGCCGGTAGGCACTGCGCGGCCACCTCACCTCCCCTCGCTCCCACCGCGCCACCCTGCGCTCGTCGCACGCGAGATTCTCGCCCATCGTCTCCGCCATCCGGCGCAGCGCGCGGGCGAACTCTCGTCGCGACTCGCTGCGCGCCTCACGAAAAGCGCGGAGGCGGTGATTGGGGGCAGTCGTGCGCTCAGCTGCCTCTGATGGCGCCATGGTGCCTTCCCCCCGATGCAGTCGGGACCGGTCATGCCGGACCGTAAAGCCGCGTGACCGCCCCTCGGCCTGCAAGGCACCGCAAAGGCTAGGAACGGCCCCCGACAAGACCCGGAAAGGCCATGGGAAGGACCTGTTGATAACCACGATCGTGGCGCTCGGGCCACAGTTTGGACGAGCTAATTCGCGGACAGAGCTCAGTCGAGGCCGAGGAAGCGCTCCAGCCCGACCGTGAGACCGGGTTCGGAGCCGATGCGCCGGATGCCGACCAGCACACCGGGCATGAATGATGAACGGTCGAGCGAGTCGTGCCGGATCGTAAGGATCTCGCCTGGCCCGCCCAGCAGGACCTCCTGGTGCGCCATCAGCCCGCGTAGGCGCACGGCATGGACGGGAACCTCGGCCACCGTCGCGCCGCGGGCGCCGGCCAGCGAGGTGGTCGTGGCGTCGGGCATCGGGTCGAGGCCGGCCCCGGCCCTCGAGGCCGCAATCAGCTCGGCAGTACGGCGCGCCGTCCCGCTTGGAGCATCGACCTTGTTCGGATGGTGCAGTTCGACGATCTCGGCAGACTCGAAGAAGCGGGCCGCCTGGGCCGCGAACTGCATCATGAGGACAGCGCCGATGCCGAAGTTTGGCGCGATGAGTGCGCCGACCCCCGGGGCAGTGGAGAGCCATCGGCGCACCGTGTCCAGCCGGTCCTCGTCGAAGCCTGTCGTACCCACGACCGCGTGGACGCCCTCATCGATGCAGCGCTCGAGGTTGCCCATAACGGCATCCGGGTGGGTGAAGTCCACCGCCACCTGCGCTGCGGAGTCGGCGAGCAAAGACAGCGGATCATCGACGTCGATGCTCGCGACCAGCGCCATGTCAGGTGCCGCTTCGACCGCCCGACAGACCTCAGTCCCCATCCGCCCGGCCGCACCGAGCACCGCCACCCGGATTTCTTCCATTCCTGCCTCCTCGGGATCGCCGCAGAGAAGGCGAACCTACCGATGGAGGCTGCGCACCGCGCCGCTAGGGTGCAGCGGCCATGAGCAGTACGGGTCAGGCGGTCAGGGCGAACTGCTTCTCGTCGTCGAAGGGACCGATCACAGCCAGCGTCGGCCTCGCCGCAAGCACCTCGGCAGCGACGGCTCGGACGTCTTCCAGCGTCACCGCGCTGATCTTCGCCAGGATCTCCTCGATCGTCAGCAGTTCGCCGTACACGAGCTCGCTCTTGCCCAGCCGGCTCATCCGGGATCCGGTCTCCTCGAGCCCAAGCACGAGAGACCCGCGAAGCTGCCCGATGCCGCGCGCGAGCTCCTCCTCGGTGATGCCACGTTCGGCGACCGTGGCCAGCTCGCTGCGGCATATCTCTAGCACCTGGTCGACCTTCTTCGGCAGGCAGCCCGCGTAGATGCCGAACATGCCGAGGTCGGCGTAGTGGGCGGCGAAGGAGTAGACGGCATAGGCAAGGCCACGCTTCTCGCGCACCTCCTGGAAGAGCCGAGAGCTCATGCCACCGCCCAGCGCGCTGTTGAGAACGCCGAGGGTGAACCGGCGGTCGTCCGTGCGCGGGACGCCGGGCATGCCGAGAACGAGATTTGCCTGCTCGGTCGGCCGGTTGATGACGGTCACGCCACCTGGCGGGACGAGCTCGGCTTCGCCGATCCGTGGGCCGACCGGCCGAGCATCGACCGCCCCCTGGCGGCGTCCCCGGGCGAATGCCTCGGAGACGAGCCTCACGACCTCGTCGTGGTCGAGGTTGCCGGCCGCCGCAACCACGGTGCGTGACGGGAGGTATTCCTCCTGGTAGTAACCGGCGATCGCATCCCGGCCGAGCGACTCGATCGACGTCACCGTGCCAAGGATCGGCCGGCCGAGTGGCGAGTCGCCGAGCAGTGCTTGAGCGAAGGTGTCGTGCACCATGTCGCCAGGATCGTCGTCGTGCATGGCGATCTCTTCGAGGATGACGCCACGCTCGTTGTCGACGTCGCCGGGCTCGATCAATGGCGAGGTCACCATGTCGCAGACCACATCGATGGCAAGCGGCAGGTCGGTGTCGAGAACCCTGGCGTAGTAGCAGGTGTACTCCTTGGCGGTGAAGGCGTTCATCTCACCGCCGACGGCATCGATGGCGGCGGAGATCTCCAGCGCATTGCGCCGCTCGGTGCCCTTGAAGAGCAGGTGCTCGAGATAGTGTGTCGCGCCGGCAAGCGCCGGGACCTCGTCGCGTGAACCGACACCGACCCAGACGCCAAAGGTCGCGGCGCGCACCGTCGGAACCGTCTCCGTCACCACCCGCAGCCCACCGGGCAGGACGGAACGGCGGACGAGACCGCCACCGCCGTCGCTGCCCGGATAGAGCGTGAAGGCCGTCCCCGGCTCCTGGTCTCTGGCGAGCATCAAGCCTTTTCCGCCTCGTCCTCGAGCACCGGCACGAGGGACAGCTTGCCGCGCGAGTCGATCTCGGCGATCTCCACCTGAACCTTCTGCCCGACCGTGAGCACGTCCTCGACGTTCTCGACCCGCTTGCCACCAGCGATCTTCCTGATCTGGGAGATATGCAGCAGGCCGTCCTTGCCGGGCAGCAGGGACACAAAGGCGCCGAAGGTCGTGGTCTTGACCACCGTGCCGAGATATCGCTCGCCGACCTGCGGCATGTGCGGGTTGGCGATGGCGTTGATCTGGATGCGGGCCGCCTCGGCGGACGGGCCGTCGGTCGCCCCGATGTAGATGGTGCCGTCGTCCTCGATGGTGATCTCGGCACCGGTCTCGTCCTGGATCTGGTTGATGACCTTCCCCTTGGGGCCGATCACCTCGCCGATCTTGTCGACAGGGACTCTCACCGTGATGATCCGTGGCGCGTTCGGGCTCATGTCATCCGGACGGTCGATGGCCTCCGCCATCACCTCGAGGATGTGCAGCCGCGCCTCGCGGGCCTGCTTGAGCGCGGCGGCCAGGACTGAGGCCGGGATGCCGTCGAGCTTGGTGTCGAGCTGAAGGGCGGTGACGTAGTCACGGGTGCCCGCGACCTTGAAGTCCATGTCACCGAACGCGTCCTCTGCACCGAGGATGTCGGTCAGCGTCGCGTACTCGCCGTCCTCGTGGATCAGGCCCATTGCGATGCCCGCGACCGGCGCCTTGAGCGGGACGCCGGCGTTGAGCAGGGCCATCGTGCTCGCACACACCGATCCCATCGAGGTGGACCCGTTGGACCCGAGGGCCTCTGAGACCTGGCGGATCGCGTACGGGAACTCCTCGCGACTTGGCAACACGGGAAGGATCGCACGCTCGGCAAGTGCGCCGTGACCGATCTCACGACGCTTTGGCGCACCGACCCGGCCGGTCTCCCCGACGCTGTAGGGCGGCATGTTGTAGTTGTGCATGTAGCGCTTCGTACGCTCGGGCGCCAATGTGTCGAGCGTCTGCTCCATCCGGAGCATGTTCAGCGTCGTGACGCCGAGGATCTGGGTTTCCCCGCGCTCGAACAGCGCCGAGCCGTGGACCCGAGGGATGACGCCGACCTCGGCCGAGAGACGCCGGATGTCGGTGACACCGCGGCCGTCGATACGAACCTTGTCACGCACCACCCGCTCGCGAACGAGCTTCTTGGTCAGAGCGCGGAAGGCACCACCGATCTCTTTCTCCCGGCCCTCGAACTGCGATCCGACCTTCTCGACTGCGAGAGTCTTGATCCGGTCAAGCTCGGCCTCACGGTCCTGCTTAGCCGCGATCGTGAGGGCTTGCGCAAGCTCGTCGCGGACGGCGGCGGACACCGCCTCGAGCACGTCGTCCTGGTAATCGAGGTAGACGGGGAACTCGGCGACCGGCTTCGCCGCGCGCGCGGCGAGGTCGGACTGAGCCGCACTGAGCGCCTTGATGAACGGCTTCGCCGCCTCGAGCCCCTCGGCGACGACCTCCTCGGTTGGTGCCGTCGAACCGGCCGCCACCAGCGACACGGTCGCCGGCGTCGCCTCGGCCTCGACCATCATGATCGCGACGTCACCGTCCTCGAGCACTCGACCGGCGACGACCATGTCGAAGGCCGCCCGCTCGAGCTCGCTGTGGGTGGGAAACGCGACCCACTGGCTGTCGATAAGAGCGACCCTGACAGCGCCGATCGGCCCGGCAAAGGGCAGGCCGGCGATCTGGGTGGACATCGAGGCCGCGTTGATCGCCACAACGTCGTACAGGTGCTCGGGAGCGAGCGCGAGGACCGTCTCGACAATCTGGATCTCGTTGCGTAGACCCTTGGCGAACGACGGGCGCAACGGCCGGTCGATCAGGCGGTCGGTCAAGATCGCATCCTCACTGGGTCTGCCCTCTCGGCGGAAGAACGAGCCGGGGATGCGGCCGGCGGCGTACATCCGCTCCTCGACGTCCACGGTAAGCGGGAAGAAGTCGAACTGCTCCTTCGGCTGACGCGATACGGACGTAGCGGAGAGGATCATGGTCTCGTCGTCGAGGTAGGCGACGGCAGAGCCTGCCGCCTGGCGGGCGAGGCGCCCGGTCTCGAAGCGAACCTTGCGGGTGCCGAAGGAGCCGTTGTCAATGACGGCCTCGGCGGATTGAATCTCGGGACCCTCCACGGGTCACCCTCCTCTGATACAGCGCGGAGGGGCCGGCGGTGGGGCGCGTACTCCAGCGGCAGCGGCCGGTCTTCGATCGAAGCGCCCGGGGGAAATCGTCGAGGAGATCCGCCCGGGAGCCACTACCGAGGACCGGTCATCGGGGTGCACCGTCCCTGTGGCGCCGACCCGCTTCGCATGGTCGGAACTTGTCGTATGAAGTTGTCTTGCCATTCTTACCGCAGCAGGGCGGCTTGGCCTCGGCCGGTCCGGGCCATATGGCTCGCACTCAACCCCCGCCGAGCCAGGCCGGCGGCCATCCGCGGAGCGGTCAGCGACGCAGGCCGAGCTTCTCGATCAGCTGGCGGTAGCGGGTGATGTCCTTTTTCGCGAGATATTGCAGCAGCCGGCGACGCCGTCCAACGAGCAGGAGCAGACCACGACGGCTGTGGTGGTCGTGCTTGTGCTCCTTCAGGTGCTCGGTGAGGTCGTTGATCCGGCGGGTGAGCAGCGCCACCTGCGTCTCGGGGGAACCCGTGTCGCCATCAGCGGTGGCGTGGTCGGCGAGGATCTGCTTCTTCGTCGCGCTGTCGAGCGCCATGATTGTGTTCCCTCTCGGGTACTCAGGTGAGGTGCGCGGTCGTCGTCACGCTGGCACAACAAACTCACAGCCGGAGACCGGCTCGCGCAACCGTACCATCTGATCACGCTCCGTCCCCAATTGGCGATCAGCTCGAGAACCTCACGAGCCGGCGCCGCCTGACCCGACGAGCGCACGTGCCCGACGGACGTCCACGTGCATCTGCTCCACCAAGGCACCCGCCGAATCGAACTTCAGCGTCTCCCGCAGGCGCTCGGCGAAGTCCACCGCGACATGCTCGCCGTATAGCTCCAGGTCAGTGCGGTCGAGCGCATATGCCTCCACCCTGCGTTCAATCCCGTCAAAAGTGGGGTTGGTGCCAATGGATATCGCAGCCGGAAGCCGCTGAGGACCACCGGATGCCGCGCCAGGAACTCCACCGGCGGCCAACAGCCAGCCGGCGTAGATCCCGTCAGCGGGCACCGCTGTGTACGGTGCCACGTCGAGGTTCGCGGTCGGGAACCCCAGCTCACGGCCTCGCTTGTCCCCCACGACGACGACGCCTTCGACGCGATGCGGGCGCCCGAGCGCCCGAGCCGCACCGGTGACGTCACCGCTCTGGATCAGATCCCTGATATACGTGGATGAGACCGGCCCGGTGTGCTGCACCACAAGATCCAGGCCCTCGACCGAGAAGCCGTGCTCGCTACCCAGTCGCTCGAGCATCGTGAGGTCACCCGCGGCGCGGTGGCCGTACCTGAAGTTCCTTCCCACCACAACGGCAGCGGCGTGAAGCCCCCGGACAAGGAAATCCACGACGAACTGCTCCGGCGCCTGCTTGGACAACTCCTCGGTGAACTGCTGGACGAGGACCGCGTCGGCGCCTGCGTCGCCTAGCAGCTGCACTCGCCGGTCGATCGCGGTCAGGATCAGCGGATGTAAACCTGGCCGGACGACCTCCACCGGGTTGGGGTCGAAAGTGACGGCGGCGACCGGAAGGCCGAGTTCGGCTCCGCGCTGCGCCGCTCGCCCGACGGTGTGCTGGTGTCCTCGATGAACCCCGTCGAACACGCCCACGGTCACGACCGAGGGGCCCCACCCCTCGGGGACCTGCTCGAGCCCCTTCCAGCGCTGCACGCACCCTCCTCGCTCGCTCCAGCCGCAACGATCGCCGGGGCTAGTGTCCCGTGTTCGAGGGTGGCGCGAACACCGCGACCGGCTTGGCGACATTGCCGTCGTCCTCGAGCAGTGCGAGGAAGGTGCCGTCGGGCCCGAAGGCCGCGTAAAGCTGATCGATGCCGGCAGCAGGCAGCCGAGCTCCGTGCGTGAGCCGTACGGCATCAGTCGCGTCCACATCGCGGCGTGGAAAGACGCCGGCCGCTGCCTCGTCGAGCGAGATCAATGCGAACTGCGTGGCAAGCTCATCCAGCGTGTGTGCATCGTCCACGGAATAACAGCCGGCCCTGGTCCTGCGAAGCCTGGTGAGGTGACCGCCCACGCCGAGACGCGCGCCGAGATCGCGGGCGAGCGACCGGATGTAGGTTCCAGCAGAGCAGACCACGGAGACGTCGAGGTCGATCACGTCGCCGACTCGGCGAACTGATCGAAGGTCGAATCGATGAACAGTGACCGGTCTGTGGGCGAGCGTCACCGACTCGCCGGCTCGGACCCGAGCGTAGGACCGCCGCCCAGCCACCTTGACGGCCGAGACCGCGGAGGGCACCTGCTCGATGTCCCCAGTGAGCGCAGAGATGCCGGCCTGGATGTCCTCGTCCGTCACGGCCCGGGTCAGGTATGAGGAGGTCACCTCGCCGTCGCCATCGTCGGTGACGGTCGAGACACCCAGCCGGATCGTCGCGTCGTATGCCTTCGTGGTGAGCGCCAGATGCCCCAAGAGGCGCGTCGCCCGGTCGACACCAATGACGAGCACCCCCGTGGCCATCGGATCAAGTGTCCCGGCGTGCCCGACCCGCCTCGTCCCCGCGAGGCGGCGGATGCGACCCACCACGTCATGCGAGGTGATGCCGGCCGGCTTGTCCACGACGACGATGCCGGATCCGATCGGCGACGGATGCTTCACTGCACGGCTCGGTCGTGGCCGGGATCGTCGTCGACAGCGTCGGTCCGCTCCGGCTTGTAAGGGTCGGCACCAGCCGCATAATCCGCGTCCGCGGCAGCGAGCCGGACCTCGGCGTCCGCTGCGGCGGCCTGGCGGAGCAGGTCCTCGATGTGCTTGGCGTTCTCGGGAACGGCATCGGCGACGAACGCGAGCGAGGGCGTGAACCGCACACCCGTCTGGCGGCCGACCTCGGTACGCAAGACCCCCTTGGCGCTGTCGAGTGCCGCCGCCGTCTCGGAACGCTCCGCCTCGGTGCCCATCACGGTGTAGAAGACGGTGGCCTCCCTCAGATCGTTTGTCACCCTGGCGTCGGTGATCGTCACGAACGCGAGTCGCGGATCCTTGATCCGCTTCTCGATCATCTCGGCGACGACGACTCGAATCCTGTCGGCCAGCCTGCGCACGCGAACCTGGTGGGGCGTCGATCCTCCGGTCGGCGGAGTCACTCGTCCTCCTCGTTGCTCAGCCGCTGCCGCGCGGACAGCAGCTCTACCTCCGGCCGGCCGGCGACCAGCCGCTCACACGCGTCGAGTACCTCCTTGCAATGCGCCACATCACCGGAGACGACGGCGACCCCGATAACGGCTCGGCGGTAGAGCTCCTGATGACCCACCTCGGCCGCGGCCACACCGAACCTGCGCTGAAGCTCGGCGACAACTGGGCGTACCACGGACCGCTTCTCCTTCAGCGACCGTACGTCACCGAGGAGGATGTCCAGCGAGAGGCTCCCGACGTACATCTGGCCCGATACCTCCCCGGCCGCCGGCACAGACATTGAGGGGCACCCTGACTCGAACTTATCCGGTGAAGGTGCCCCTCGGGCAGGCGGTGGGAGGGCCTCAGGTGCGAGGCTTCTCCCGCATCTCGAAGGTCTCGATGATGTCGTCCACCTTGATGTCATTGAACGTGCCAAGGCCGATGCCGCATTCGAAGCCCTCGCGCACCTCGGTCACGTCATCCTTGAACCGGCGCAACGAGTCGACGGTGAGGTTGTCCGCCACGACCGCGCCGTCGCGAATCACCCGAGCCCTGCTGTTCCTGGTGATCGTGCCCGATCGGACAAGACAGCCCGCGACGTTGCCGATCCGCGGGACACGGAAGACCTCCCGGATCTCCGCAGTGCCAAGCTGGACCTCTTCGTACTCGGCCTTGAGCATGCCCTTGAGGGCGGCCTCGATCTCGTCGATCGCCTGGTAGATGATCGAGTAGTAGCGCACATCTACGCCTTCGCGTGCGGCCAGCTCGCCGACCTTGCCCTCGGGGCGCACGTTGAAGCCGATGATGACGGCGCCAGAGGTCATGGCCAGGTTGACGTCGTTCTGGTTGATGGCACCAACGCCGCGGTGCAGCACCCGGATGCCCACCTCGTCACCAACGTCGATCTTGAGGAGTGCGTCCTCGAGGGCCTCGACCGAACCCGACATGTCGCCCTTGATGATGAGCAGCAACTCCTCCTGCTCGCCGGCCTTGATCGCCGCTTCGATGTCCTCAAGCGATACCCGCCGCCGAACCTGGGCGAACTGTGCATTGCGCTCGCGGGTCTGCCTGCGCTCTGCGATCTGCCTTGCGACCCGATCTTCGGATACGACCAGGAGGTTGTCGCCAGCGCTGGGCACCGAGGTGAAGCCGAGCACTTGGACTGGACGGGACGGGCCCGCCTCCTCCAGGGAGTTGCCGTTCTCGTCGAGCATCGCGCGGACCCGGCCGAACGCGTCGCCGGCGACGACCGAGTCGCCGACGCGGAGCGTGCCGCGCTGGACCAGCACAGTGGCGATCGGACCACGGCCACGGTCCAAATGGGCCTCGATGGCGAGACCCTGGGCGTCCTGAACGGGATTGGCGCGCAGGTCGAGGGCAGCATCGGCGGTGAGCAGGATCGCCTCGAGCAGGTCGTCGATCCCGGTCCCCTCCCGGGCGGACACGTCGACGAACATCGTGTCGCCGCCGTACTCCTCCGGCACGAGGCCGTACTCGCTGAGCTGGCCGCGGACCTTGGAAGGGTCGGCGCCCGGCTTGTCGATCTTGTTGACCGCGACGACGATCGGGACCTCAGCCGCCTTGGCGTGGTTGAGCGCCTCGATGGTCTGTGGCATCACGCCGTCGTCGGCGGCGACGACGAGCACAGCGATATCCGTCGACTGGGCACCACGGGCCCGCATCGCTGTGAACGCCTCGTGACCGGGTGTGTCGATGAAGGTGATCGCCCGATCGTTGGCGCCGGCGTGGACCTGGTAGGCGCCGATGTGCTGGGTGATGCCACCGGCCTCGGCCTCCGCCACATTTGTCTTCCTGATCGCGTCGAGCAGCCTCGTCTTGCCGTGGTCGACGTGACCCATGACGGTCACCACCGGCGGGCGCAGCACGAGGTCGGCCTCGTCGCCCTCGTCCTCGCCGAAGTCGAGGTTGAACGACTCGAGCAGCTCGCGGTCCTCGTCTTCTGGACTGACGATCTCGATGACGTAGTTGAGCTCTTCACCCAACAGCTTGAGCGTGTCGTCACTTACCGACTGTGTCGCCGTGACCATCTCACCGAGAGTGAACAGTGCCTGAACCAGCGATGCCGGGTTGGCGCCGATCCGATCTGCCAGATCGCTCAGTGATGCGCCACGGGGCATGCGTACGGTCTGGCCTTGGCCGCGCGGCAGGGTGACGCCGCCGATCGTCGGTGCCTGCATGTTGTCGAACTCTTGGCGCCGCTGCTTCTTGGACTTGCGGCCGCGCGCTGGACGCCCACCGCCGGGCCGGCCGAAGGCACCAGCGGTGCCGCCGCCGCGACCCCGGCCCCCTGGGGCCGGTCGGCCGCCGAAGCCGCCAGGGCCTCCGGGACCGCCGGGTCCGCGTCCGCCGGCGCCGGGGCGACCGGGTGCGCCAGCGCGACCACCGCCGCCTCGACCGGGGCCGGGGCGTCCGCCACCAGCGGGGCCTGCCGGTCCGCCGGGACCAGCCGGGCGAGCCGGCCGTGTCGGCATGTTGCCCGGGTTGGGGCCCGGCCCACCGGCGGGAGTTCCTGGCCGTGGAACGCCAGGCACCCCGCCCGGCCGGCCGGCGCCGGGTGCGCCAGGTGCGCCAGGACGGGGCTGGCGCGGCGCGGCACGGGACATGCCGGTGCTCGACGTGAATGGGTTGTTGCCAGGACGCGGACCGGCCGGGCGCGGGATCGCGCCAGGAGCCGCTGCGCCGCCGGGACGGGCCTGGCCAGGTCTGGGAAGCTCGCCCGGCCGCGGCCCCGCCGGACGGGGCTCGGCCTCGGTGGGTCCGGCCGCTGCCGGACGGCGGATCTCCTCAGCCGGAGCCGGAACAGGAGCAACCGGTTGCACGGCGGGTTCCGGCGGGGTAACCACTAGCGGCTGCTCGGCCGCGGCGACCTGCTCGGCCAGCGGCGTCTCGGGCTGCGCCGCGGCCTTCTTTGCTGTGGTCCTCTTTGCTGCCGCCTTCTTGGTGGCCGGCTGGGGACCAGCGCCATCTGACGGCGGCGCCCCGGCTGGGAAGGCTTCCTTCAGCTTGCGGACAACCGGCGCCTCGATCGTCGAAGACGCGGAACGAACGAACTCACCGAGTTCCTGGAGCTTGGCCATGACGACCTTGCTCTCGACACCGAACTCCTTGGCGAGCTCGTAGACCCGGACCTTTGCCACTGTTCTCCTCTCGGCCCGGATCAGCTCGCCCAGGCCGCTAGTGCATGCGAGTACTCATCGCTGTGTGCTCATCGAGCGCTCATCGGTTACTCGTCCTAACCTGCGGGTCGGCATTGCGTGCGATGCTGGCCTGCCGCTGCCCAGGCCAGCACTGACGATGGTCAGTGTGATGGCCCTCGCCCGACATACTCCCTGAGCGCACTCAGATCGAGCGGTCCCGGCACTCTTAGTGCCCGTGGGAACGCCCGACGGCGCTCGGCGAGGTCGAGGCAAGCCGAATCGGGATGCAGGTGCGCACCTCGACCCGGCAGCCGGCCGTGCTGGTCGGGAACGCATGCGCCCTCGATCACCACGACCCGCAACAGGTCAGACTTAGCCGCCCGAGCCCGGCACCCCACACATGAACGCACCGGGGCCGCGCGACCAGTCACGGGACAGTCTACCCCCAGCGGATGGGCGCAGCGATCAGCTCAGCGGCATTGCGGCCTAGAGTCGCTGCACGCCTCCTCCGCTCTGTGGGGTGAAACGTCGCCATAGATCCGCAAATTCCCCTATACAGGGAAGATCAAGGAGCCTCCGGCTCCGTATCAGGGCGAATGTCGATCCGCCAACCGGTGAGCCGGGCGGCCAGCCGAGCATTCTGCCCCTCCTTGCCGATGGCGAGTGACAGCTGGAAGTCGGGGACCACGACCCGCGCAGCCTTGGCCTCAGCATCGACAATCTTGACCGAGTTGACCCGCGCCGGTGAAAGAGCATTGGCCACGAACTCCGTCGGCTCCTCCGACCAGTCCACGATATCGATCTTCTCGCCGTGCAGTTCGCTCATGACATTACGCACCCGGGCGCCCATCGGGCCGATGCACGCGCCCTTGGCGTTGATGCCGCTCCTGACAGCATGCACCGCGATCTTCGTTCGGTGCCCGGCCTCGCGCGCGATCGCCGCGACCTCCACCGAACCGTCGGCGATCTCCGGCACCTCCAACGCGAACAACTTCTTAACCAGATTGGGATGGGTACGGGACAAGGTCACCGACGGGCCGCGCAGGCCCTTCCTTACAGACACCACGTAACACTTGATTCGCTCGCCGTGCTCGTAGCGCTCGCCGGGGACCTGTTCGACTGGCGGCAAGATCGCCTCCAGCCGGCCGATGTTGACCAGCACCATCCGCGGGTCGTTGCCCTGCTGGATCACCCCGGAGACGATGTCGCCCTCACGGCCGGCGTACTCGCCGTAGGTCTGCTCGTCCTCGGCGTCCCGCAGCCGCTGCAGAATCACCTGCTTGGCGGTCGTGGCGGCGATCCGGCCGAAATCGGCGGGCGTGTTGTCCCATTCGTTGACGATGTTGCCGTCGTCGTCGATCTCCTGAGCGAAGACCGTGACGTGTCCCGTCTTGCGATCAAGCTGAACGCGGGCGTTGTGATGGACGGGATCGGTCTTGTGGTAGGCGATCAGCAGCGCGGACTCGATGGCCTCGATCAGAAGATCGAACGGGATCTCCTTCTCCCTCTCGAGGCTGCGCAGCACGGCGAGGTCGATGTCCATGGACTACGTCTCCTCGTCGTTGTTGCTACCCGGACGGCTGAACTCGACCTCCACCCTGGCCTTGGCGATCTCTTCGTACGCCAGCCGCCGCTGGCCTCCGCCAACCTCCAGGGTGGCAGCCGAGTCGTCCGCCCCAGCCACCCGGCCGATGATCTCGCCCCCACCGCGCAGTTGCGCGCTCACGAGCCGGCCCGCCGCGCGCCGCCAATGCTTAGGAGCGGTAAGGGGTCGGTCCGCGCCGGGCGAACTGACCTCGAGCGTGTAGGGGGCGGCCCCGAACAGATCGATCTCGTCGAGCTTGGTGGAGATCGCCGTGCTGATGCCGGCGATCTCGTCCAGGCCGATCCCTCCGTCGGCGTCGACGAAGATCTGCAGGAGGGTCCGACGGCCCGCCGTCTTGACTGTCACATCCTCAAGGTCCGCGCCGGCCGCGGCGACCAGCGGCTCCACCACCGCGGCGAGGTCGTCGGAGGCAGGCTGCCTGCTCATGTGGGGGACCTCCCCTCGGCTCTTGTCTTGTGGCGCGTGGCGCGTGGCGTACACGATATCGGGTCGGGCAAACGACGAGCCCGCGCTGCGCCGCCGCCGGGCAGAGCCCGCTGAGGTACGGTCAGCAGTCGCACCCAGATATGCGACACCTAGGTGGACGAGGCATGGCCGACATTTCGCGCGCCCGGGCGGCTGGCGGGTTGCAGCGGCATCCGCTCAGCAGGCGGCGGGTGCTCGCAGCGGCGGGCATAATCGCCGCTGCCGCGGTGAGCGGGTGTACGCGGAACAGCTCGGACGGTACGGCCCCCGACCGGCCATCGGTGGACGCCACAGCCAGGGACCGGATCCTCGACGACAAGGCAGCACTGCTGGCCGTCTACGCCGCGACCATCGAGCGGCACCCGACGCTGCGGAGGCCGCTGGACGGCTTCGTACGGAGGCACACAGCACACATCGACGCGCTCAAGCGCGCCCTCGCCGCCACTCCGACGAACTCCGCAACGACGACGCGACGCCCGCACCAGGCGCGGATAGCCCCGCAGCGGTCTATGGCGGTGCGTGCACTTGCCGACGCCGAGCAGGCGGCGACCGAAAGTCGCCGGTCCGTGGTCGAGTCCGCTCTTTCTGGGACATTCGCCGCTCTCGTCGCGTCGATCGCGGCGTGTGAGAACGCCCACGCGCTCTTGCTGCGTGCCGAGGCTGACCGATGACAGCGACGCCGGAGCGGGAGCTGGCCGCCGCTCAAACGGCGCTCGCCGCGGAGCATGCCGCGATCTACGGATACGCAGTGGTCGGCGCTCATCTGTCCGGGGACGAACGAGCGCGGGCGATCGCTGTCTACCAGGCTCACCGCCGCCGCCGGGACGAGCTGGCGCGCCTGATCGCGGCCGAGAAGCAGGCTCCGACGCCGGCCGCCGCGGCGTATCGACTGCCGTTCGCGATCGAGTCTGCTCAGGACGCGCGCAAGCTGGCGGCCCGGCTGGAGGACGGCCTCGCGCAGGCCTACGCGGCTCTGGTCGCGGCCGGCGGGAAGGACATGCGCGGTCTCGGCGCATCGGCCCTGGCTGAAGCGGCGGCCATGGCGGCTGGGTGGCGTGGCAGCACGACCGCATTCCCTGGCCTTGCGGTTGGAGCCGGCGGAAACTGACGGTTCCGAGGCTCCTGATCGTCCTCAGCTCGCGGACATCACGTCGATTGCCAGGCGTCGAGCAGCGGGAGCAGGTCCGACAGCCGGGTGATGACAGCATCCGGCTCACCATCGAGGGGTCCGCGCTGGTCGTCAGGGATCAGGCTGTGCGGCAACAGGACGGTGCGCATCCCGACACTGGCGGCGCCGTAGATGTCGTCGAAGAGCCGATCGCCGACGAAGACACACTGCTCGGGTTCCACTGCCCCTACCGCCTTCATCGCAGCGGTGAACGCTTCCGGGTGCGGCTTGGTCCACTCGATCTCGCTGGTGTAGACCGCTGCGTCGATCAGGTGGAGAACGGCGTCACGGCGAAACACCGCCTCATGCTCTTCCCTGGCCCAGATGGTGTTCGAGAGGACGCCGACGGAAACCTGGCGCTCTCGCAGCTGCGCGAACAGCGCACCGGCATCCGGGTCGGTGAAGGTGTGCGGCTCCCAGAATGCGTGATAAGCCTCGAGCGCCCGAGCATGGGCACGCCCGGACGGCTCGAGCCCAGCGGACCGCACCACTGCATCGAACGTGGTGCTCCGGTGCTCCTCGCGGGCAACCCGCCATGCCTCGTCCTCTGCGGCTCGCAAGGCGGCGGCAACCTCATCGCCGTGGTTCGGGTCATAGGCACGCGCGTATACCCGCCACTGCTCCGCCAGGTCGACGGTATGCCACGGGGTGAGGGTGCCGCCCCAGTCGAAGATCACCGCGTCGACAGCCACGCCCTGCATCCTGCCAACCGCCCACATGCTCACAGGGATGCGATGTGGTCGGGTGCGGCCTCGACGGAAACGTTCGTGCGTTCCCCGGTTCGCCGGTCCCTCACCTCGACGACGCTGTCGGCCAGCCCGCGGCCGACGACCACGATGGCCGGCACTCCGAGCAGCTCCGAGTCGGCGAACTTGACGCCGGCTGATACTCCGCGGCGATCGTCGAGGAGGACGCGTATGCCGCGCTCTTCAAGCGAAGCGGCGAGCTGGTCGGCGGTCTCGAAGACAGCCCGCTCCTTACCGGTGGCCACGATGTGGACGTCGGCAGGCGCCACCTCGCGTGGCCAGCACAGCCCGAGCTCGTCGTAGGTCTGCTCGGCGATGGCGGCGACAGCGCGGGACACCCCGATGCCGTACGAGCCCATCGTGATCCGGATCGGCTTCCCATCCGGGCCGAGCGCATCCAGCGATGCCGCATCGGCGTACTTGCGACCGAGCTGGAAGATGTGGCCGATCTCGATGCCGCGGTCGATGGACAGCGCCGATCCACACTGCGGGCATGGGTCACCGGCGCGGATTTCGGCGGCCTCGATTGTCCCATCGGGCTCGAAGTCACGCCCCGCGACAACATTGGCAGCGTGCCGATCGGGTTGGTTCGCCCCGGTGACCCACGAGGTGCCGACGACGACCCGCGGGTCGACGAGATAGCGGATGCCGAGGTGACGCAGGATCTGCGGTCCGATGTACCCGCGGACGAGCGCCGGGCTCCTGGCGAAATCCTCGGCCTCGAACATCGCGACGCTGGCGGGCTCGAGATTGGCCTCCAGCCGCTTCATGTCGACCTCGCGGTCTCCTGGCACGCCGATGACGAGGACCTCGGAGTCCGCTGAGCCGGGCTGCCTGACCTTGACGACGACGTTCTTGAGCGTGTCCGCGGCGGTGATCGGGTGGTCGAGATCGCCGAGCGAGTTCACGTAGTCGACCAGCGACTCGATGGTCGGCGTGTTGGGGGTGTCGAGGACCTTGAGCGGAGGATGCGCCGTGGGGTCGCCTGGCTCCGGAGCGGGCACCCGAACCGCTTCAACGTTGGCCGCATAGTCGCAGGCGGTGCAGGTAACGAAGGTGTCCTCGCCAACAGGTGTGGGTGCGAGGAACTCCTCCGACCCCGAACCGCCCATGGCTCCCGACATCGCAAAGACGATCCGGTAGCGCAGGCCGAGCCGGTCGAAGGTCTTGATATAGGCCTCGCGATGCACCTCGTACGACCGCTTGAGCCCCTCGTCATCGAGATCGAAGGAGTACGAGTCCTTCATGACGAACTCACGGCCACGCAACAAGCCGGCCCGGGGCCTCGGCTCGTCGCGGTATTTCGTCTGGATCTGGTAGAGGATGACCGGGTAGTCCTTGTAGGAGGAGTACTCCCCCTTCACCATCTCGGTGAACAGCTCCTCGTGGGTGGGCCCAAGCAGATAGTCCGCACCCTTCCTGTCCCGCAGCGTAAAGATGCTGTCGCCGTACTCGGTCCATCGGCCGGTGGCCTCGTAGTACTCGCGAGGAAGCAGCGCGGGAAACAGGACCTCCTGGCCGCCCATGCGGTTCATCTCCTCGCGGACGATCCGCGCGATGTTGTCCAGCACGATCTTGCCGAGAGGCAGCCAAGAGTAGAGGCCAGGTCCGACACGGCGGATGTACCCGGCCCGCACCAGGAGCCTGTGGCTCGGCACCTCGGCGTCGGCCGGGTTCTCGCGCAGGGTGCGGAGAAACAGGGTCGACATCCGGAGGATCACGGGACAACTCCTCTGCGCGGAAGACGGGAGATGGCGCCCGGCGATGCCGGTGCCGCGAGGATATCCCTTAGCCTCGCCCGCAGTTGAGGCAATAAGCGCCGTCGCGCCGCTTGACTGGCCGCCTAGCCCGGTCGAAGACCCGCCGTGCTTGCCCCCAGGCTGTCGACAATGTCGCTGACCTCGTCGTAGGACCGCCGCGCGGCCGCCCTCTCGGCGCCGGTGAGGTTGTCGCTGGAGAGCTGCCGGGGCAGATCGGCCAACCGGAAGGGTGCCCGCAGGCCGATCGCCGTTGGGATGTACTCGGCCGCGGCGACGATCCACCTGCCGCCTCGCTCGGTGAAGGTGAACCGGGCCATCGTTCCCTCGTGGGTGCGTTCGCGCTGGCTCACCTGTTCAGCGAGATGGTTGCCTAGCCCGTACGCGATCCACTTGCCGTTGATCCTGCCGAACGGCTGCGGTACGTGCGCGTGGTGTCCGTACACGAGATCGATATCAGGTGAGGCGAGCAAGCGCCGGGCGATCCGCCGCTGGTCGCTCGTTGGCTCGTTGCGGTATTCCTGCCCCCAGTGCAGCGCGACCAGCACGACCTCGGCGCCAGTCCGTCTCGCCTGATGTGCGTCGCCGAGGATCTGCTCCGGGTCGATCGTGTCGACGATCCAGCTCTTCCCCGCGGGCACCGGGAAACCGTTGAGCCCGTAGGTGTAGGACAGCAAGGCCACCTTCACAGCGGCAGCCGCTCCTGGGCTCCCCGCAGCTCCGCGCGGATGGACGGTGAGGATGGTGGTGCGGTCGTCCTCGCCGGACGTCCGAGCCGAGCCTGCATGCGCGATCCCGGCCGCGTCGAGCGTTGCGAGCGTCCGGTCGACGCCGTCGGCTCCCGCGTCGAGCGTGTGGTTGGACGCTGTCGTACATGCGTCGTAGCCGGCCCAGGCGAGGGCGGGAATGATCTGCGGCGGAACCTTGAAGACCGGGTAGTCGGAGAACGGGCCGCCGGGTTCGCCGACCGGCGTCTCCAGGTGGCAGATGGCCAGATCGGCCGCCGAGATCCGCGGGCGAACACCCGCGAGCATCGGCCGGAAGTCATAGCCGCTCTCACCCCGCGCGTCAGCGTCGCGCGCCGCCTGAGCCCACAGCGTCTCGCGAAGGAGCACATCCCCGGACATCAGGACGGTGAAGCTGCGCTCACCACTGCTGCCGGCCGCGCCGGTCTTCGCCGAGGCCGGTCCTGCCTTCTCGGAATGCGCTCCGTCCGGTGCCGGCGTGGTTCCGGCCGCCGGCCGCGGCCGGCCGCTGTCGTCGAGAACCGCGGCGTTAACCCACACGAGCAGGCCCGCGAGGACCGCGGCGACGGAGCCGAGCACGGTGAGCGCGCGGGTCCACTTCCCCGCCACGTGCCGGTCGCCGCCGTTCATCCTGGACTATCGACGGGGCTACCGAGCAGGCGACGGCGCCGGAGCCGTCCGCAGCGGAGACAACCAGCCGATGACCACGGCGACGGCGACGCAGCTTGAAGCAAACGCCATTGCCCCGCGCGGGTCGGAGACCGAGGCGACGATGCCTCCTGCGAGGCCGCCCACGGTATAGCCGATGCCGTAGGAAAGCAGCCGGCCTGTCACGTTCACCCTGCTCAAGAGGTGCTCGGGTGTCTGCTGTTGCCGATAGGTGATCCCGTTGACCACGATGAGCATGTATGCGGCCCCCCAGCAGGTCAGCGCCAGAACCGCGAGCGGAAATGTCGGCGCGGCGGCAAACGCAGTTCCGCAGGCGAAGCTTGCCGGGAGGGTGTAAAGCGTCACCCGGGCGGCGCCGAACCGCGCAGCGAGGCGGCCCATGACGAGCGTCGCCAGCAATGCCCCGATCCCCCACCCGGCGAACAAGATCCCTAGGCCATTGTCCTTCTCCCCGATCCCCAATACCTCGCGTGCATAGGGAACGAGCTGTCCTACGACGACGCCGCCGGCGACGGCTTGGGCGCAGCCGATCAATGTCATCGGCCGGATGGTGGCGTGGTACCACAGGAAACGCAGCCCCTCCGCGATATCCGTACGCAAGCCGTCGAGCATTCGCCGCCCAGCCGCTGCGGCCGCGGCAAGCCGGTCCTGATCCGACAACGGCCTGACGATCCGTGCCACACAGAAAGCGGACACGAGGTAGGTGGCCGCGTCCGCGGCGAGCACCGTGGCCGGATGGACGATCGCCACGAGGACACCCACAAACGCCGGCACGCCGATCTCCAGCAGCGTGCTTGCCCCCCAGACCGCACCGTTCGCTTGCGCGATGCGGTCTCTCCCTACCAGGGTGGGAAGCGCTCCGAAGTTCGCGGCGTCGAAGAAGACGAAGAGACTCGCGGTGAGCGTCGCGGCGACGAGCAAGTGGCCAACCGTCAGCGCACCGAACGCGGCCGCCAGCGGAATCGACAGGAGCACTGCGGCATTGAGCACATCCGTAATGATCATCATGCGACGACGATCGGCCCGGTCGGCTACGGCGCCACCGAACAGACCGAAGAGCACATAGGGCACCGACTCGAGTGCGGTCAGGACGCCGGTGTAGAGGGCCGAACCTGTCATCCGATAGATCAGCGTCGGCATCGCGACATAGGTCCCGGCCGTGCCGGCGATAGACGTCACCCGCGCTAGCCAATAGCGGCGGAAGTCGGGGTCGCGGCGCAGGGGCGGCGCGCTCGATATGACTGCCTCCGTTGAAGCTGTCGTCGCGGTCACGCCGCGGGCCCGATCTCGCCGTACACCAGTCACTCCCTCAGCGCGTCAGCGCGCAACGCAAGCGTCCACCCACGGTACCGGTGCGCCCTGCGAGGGCTGAGGGTTGCCGCGTCAGAACAGCACGGACATGAATGTGCCGTACTCCTCGAAGCCGACCTTTCGGTACACGGCCCTGGCGGGCGCGTTGTAGTCATTCACGTAGAGACAGACCGCGGGCGCCACGCGCTCCAGCGCATGGTCGACGACGGCAGCCATCCCGGCCACGGCAAGCCCTCTCCCGCGCAGCGCCGGCTCTACCCAAACGCCTTGCACCTGGCAGGCACGCGGCGTGACCGCACCGATCTCCGCCTTGAAGACAACGCGATCGCCGTCGATGCGGGCCAGTGATCGTCCCGACTCGATGAGTTCCCGCACTCGGGATCGATAGAGGGCCCCTCCGTCAGGACCGACGGGTGAGATGCCGATCTCTTCGGTGAACATGGCAACCGAGGCGGGCAGCAGGATGTCAAGCTCGGCCACGGCGACCTGCCGTACTTGCTGGTCGCGCCAGATTTCCGGACGTGCCCGCCGGGGGGCCACCATCATCGGCTGCCGGGCGCGAATCGTCCTGGCCGAGCCCCAATGCGGCTCGAGCAGAGCCCACAGTGCGCCGACTGCATCGGCCGGACCCACGATGGATGAGCAGCGCCGGCCCTGGCTTATCGCACGCTCGGCAAATGCCTCGACCGCGGCGCTCGTCGCCCCGACGGGGACCAGGTTCGCACCCGCGTAGCACAGTGACTGGAGCGTGCCGCCGGCCGGATACCCCCACACCTCGGCGCCAAGCCGCCATGAGTCGAGGCCGACAGCGTGAATGCGTGAACCAACGAACACGTTGGCGTACGGATCGCGCGCGACGACATCGAGTGCGTCAAAGGTGTCGCGCGAATCAAGAAGGCGGACCGCGGCGGTGCCGAGCACAAGTCCACAGTAATCAGACTCAAGGTCGCCGTTCACCCTGCGGGGGGCGGCGAATCCGCCAGTGACCGGTGCCGCGCTGTCAGGAGACCGTAACGGTTGGTGCTCCGGCGTCGGCGTCGTCCAGCCCCATCTCCTCGGCGAGCCGCATCGCCTCCTCGATGAGCGTCTCCACAATTTTGGACTCGGGGACCGTCTTGATCACTTCGCCTCGGACAAAGATCTGCCCCTTGCCGTTGCCTGAAGCAACACCCAGGTCGGCCTC
>Ga0184635_10000042_pt1 | contig 22156 bp, 20 predicted proteins | sample PLM3_30_b2_FD_133147 | JGI IMG/M metagenome (GOLD analysis project Ga0184635, IMG submission 133147) | Groundwater sediment microbial communities from an aquifer in East River, Colorado, USA - PLM3_30_b2 | ecosystem: Environmental > Terrestrial > Soil > Riparian zone | place: USA: East River...
CCGACCGTCGCCCGTACGGGGGACCCGTGAGCCGTTAGGGCCAGAGTCGTTCGACGCGCCAGGCCCCGCCTTCGCGCGTGAAGCAGAACCGGTCGTGCAGGCGGTGCTCGCGGCCCTGCCAGAACTCGATCGTCTCGGGCTCGAGGCGATACCCGCCCCAGTGTGGCGGGAGCGGGACGTCCTCACCCGGGAACCGCTCCGAGACCTCGGCGAACGCCGCGTCGAGCTCCTGCCGCGAGCCGACCGGCCTGCTCTGCCGGGAGGCCCAGGCGCCGAGTCGCGCCTCGCGCGGCCGCGTCCGGAAGTACGCGAGGGACTCCGCGTCGCCCATCCGCGACGCCGGACCGGTGACGGACACCTGCCGGTCGAGCTCGCGCCAGTAGAGGGCCAGGGCGGCGTTCGGGTTCTCGGCGAGGTGGCGTCCCTTGCGGCTCGCGCGGTTGGTGAAGAACGTGAGACCCCGCTCGTCGATGGCCTTGACGAGGACGTGGCGGACCGCCGGCCGCCCGTCCGCGTCGGCGGTCGCGAGCGCCGCCGCCTCGGGGAACCGGACCCCGGCAGCCCTCGCCCCTTCGAGCCAGGCGACGACGCGGGCGATCGGGTCGGGCCCGAGATCGGTCTCGGTCAGGCCGGTCCGATCGTGCGACGGGACGTCGCTCACGCGAGGTCCTTCGGCGTCACGAACTCCTCGAGCCGGCCGTCGCCCGGCCCGAGCTCCCGCCACGGCTCGTCGAATGCGAGCACGGCCAGGGCGCCGGTCGGGAACTTCGCCCGCATCCTGCCCAGGTCCGTCCCGCTGCCGGCCAGGGCGATCGCGAGGTCGTGGACGCCGGGGTTGTGCCCGATGATCGCGACGGTCTCGAACCGGTCGGCCACGCCGCGCAGCCGTTCGAGGAGCAGCTCCTCGGTCGCGCCGTACAGGTCGTCGTCCACCACGACCTCTGCGTCGCCGAACGCCTTCGACATCCGATCGAGCGTCTCCCGGGTTCGGAGCGCGGAGGAGCACAGCACCAGGTCCGGATGCGGGACGCTCGAACGGAGGTGCTCCGCCATCGACTCGGCGGCGCGGTGGCCCCTGCGCGCCAGCGGCCGTTCGTGGTCGGCAAGCGACAGATCGTCCCAGCTCGACTTCGCGTGCCGGAGCAGCAGGAGACGGTTCATCGAGCGTGGCCGCTCTCGTCCCGGCGTCTTCGTCTGCATCGGCAACTCCCACGCACCGACCGGTCGTCGGCGTCGCGAGCGTAGCCGTCGTGGGGGGGGTCGCGGAGGCGCCGGGATCGGTGCACCAAACAGACTAAGGGTCCAACGCACTAGTCGGTTCGGTGGGTCCGATCCTTCCTTCGCACTAGGGGAGCTCCCTTTGCAGGCGAGCTCGAACGGCCTAGCCGACCTGGGCCACACCGTAGCCGGAATGTCCGATAGACGGATTCATCCTCCACCCGGCGACACGTACCGTGGCCCGAGTGGAGGAGGTGCCGATGCCCCGCATCGCACGCGAGGTCGTTCAAGACGCGGAGCCGACGAGATGACGGCGGTTGGCGAGCGGTTCCAGGGTGCCCGAAATGGGCAAGCCAAGGGCTGGAACGAGCGCGTCCTCCCTCTGCAACTCCACACGATGAGCATCGGCATGAGGACGATCTTGCTCGTTCCTCTCCTGTCGGCCGCGGTGGTGGTGGTCGGTCGCCGGACCGACGTGGAGATGGGGGCGTTTGGATCGGTGTTCGTCATCGCCGCCGTCAGCGCCGGACTCGCCACGCTGTTGCCCTACGAGCGTCTCTTCCGAACCCGCTGGGGGATGCCGGTCGTGTTCGCCTGGTCGGTGGTCAACCTCGTCCTGATCGCGACCGGTATCTGGGCCACAGGCGGATCGAGGTCGCCCCTCGTGTTCCTGTACGCCCTCACGACACTCTTCTTTGCGGTCGCATTCACGCCTCGAGCACAAGCCGTCTTCTTCGCGCTCACCGTGGGGAGCTACTGGGCAGCCCTAGGTGCCCCGAGATCGAATTCATTGAACCTGGTGGTGCTCGCGGTCCTCGCCTTCCTTGCGAACCTGCTGGTTGGTCAGCTGAAGCGTCAGACGGCCGCCCACATGGAGGCTCGCCTGGAGTCTGAGCGACGGTGGGCGCTTCTGGCTGTGGTGTCGGCAGCCGCACGAGACATGAGCGCCGTCGACCCTCTGGTGGTTGTCCGGGCCGTCGTGGATTCGGTCGTTGCCTTGGGTTTTCCGACCGCCCGCATCTACGTGCAGGAGGATGGAGACTATCGAGCGATCCTTCCTTCGGGCGTCCACGAAGACTCTCCGGAGGGGATCGACTCCCTTCGCTTCGAGGCCATCGAGCGCGTGTGGGGCGGGCGGGAGCCCGTGGTTGTCGGCATCGACGGTGATGCACTCCGGGAGCCGCTTCAGAGGCTTGGCCTCTCGTCGCTCGTGGTGATCCCCATTCCCGTTGACGATCGCGTGGCGGCGATCTTGGTGGTTGGAATCGAGGAACCCCCGGGTCCGTCCCCGCAGGACATCGAGGTCTTCCAGATGCTGACGACCCAGGCGGGCGTGGCGCTGGAGAACGCTCGCCGGTTCGACCATCAGCGTCGCTCGCTGGACCGCCTCGCCGAGCTGGACCGCATGAAGAGCGATTTCCTCTCCAACATCTCGCACGAGCTCCGAACGCCTCTCACCGTGATCGCCGGGGTCGGACGGACTCTCGAGGAGAGCTCGAACATCCTCTCCGAGGAAGATAGCCGCGATCTCTTGGCCCGACTGAACGCGAACGCAGCCACCCTGGACGGCATGGTGACCGGGCTCCTCGACTTCGGACGGCTGGAGGCCGGGCATCTCGAGGTCGAGCCGGTGGACGTCGGCCTTCGACAGCTTTTGGACGGCGTCACCGACCGCCTCACGAGTCTGTTCCGCGACCACACGGTGCACCTGGACGTCGAGGATGGCCTCACGGCCAAAGCCGATCCTCTCCTGATCGAGAGGGTGGTCGAGAACCTGCTCACGAACGCCGCGAAGTACGCGCCGCCGGGAAGCCGCGTCCGGATCTCCGCGGTCAGCGAGGGACGGGAGGCGATCGTCGCGGTCGAGGACAACGGCCCCGGGATCCCGCCCGACGACCTGTGCCACATCGGGGAACGCTTCTTCCGGGGCGGTCATTCGAACACACGATCAACCCGAGGGACGGGCCTCGGCCTGGCACTCGTGTCCGAGATCCTGGACCTGCACGGCACGTACCTCGAGGTCGAGAGCGAGCTCGGGATCGGGTCCCGATTCAGCTTCCAACTCCCGCGGGGTCGCGGACCAGCCGGTGAGGAGCCGACCGGAGGCGAGACGGTCATCTCGTCCTCTGCCCTGCGTGAGGCAGCTCAGCCGTTCGTCGTGAGCGACATCGGACTGTCCGACCGGTTCGAGACCGTCCTTGCGGCGGCGCAGATGGGCCTGGAGTGGCCGGTCGAGGCGCTCTTCCGAGAGTTCCATCCCAAGGTCCTGCGCTACCTGCGCGCGCACCTCCCTGATCGCGCCGAGGAGCTCGCCACCATGACGTGGGGCGACATCGCATCGGCCCTGCCGACGTTCGAAGGCGACGAGACCTCCTTCCGTCGGTGGGTGTTCGCAGCTGCGAGGAGCCGCTTGCAGGACGCGCGTGAGAAGAGCGTTTCGGCCCGTTCGACCCCGCAGATCGGGCAAGACGACGACGCTTCCCCCGAACGTCGCGCTGTTGAGGCTGCACTCGCCCACTTCGGAACGCTCGCGCCGCAGCAGGCCGACGTGCTCCTCCTGCGCGCTCTGGGCGATCTCGACGTGGCCGAAGTCGCGGAGATCACGGGTGATCCGCTCGATTTCTTGAGCGTGGCGGAGGTGGAGGGCCTGCATCGCTTGAAAGACCAGGCGGATCTTGCCGGCGCTCTCGATCTCGACCGGGCTGGACCGGGGATGGAGCGATGATGCAATTCGGCGGAAGGCCGGTCGGTGAAGTCGCTGAGGGATTCGACCTCGGCGAGCTCCTTGAAGCGGTTCGGGCCGCCGCGACTCCTGAAGAGCTGGTGAGTGCGAGCGAGGCGATCTCCGTCGTTCCCAAGACGCTTCCCTCGAACCGGCGTGCGGCCCGAGGGACAGCCGTGAGGGGAGCCGCATCGAAAGGGAGGCGAGCGGGTGCAAGACTCGGAGCCGCCGTCGTTGTCACGGTGTTCACCGCAAGCGCGAGTCTCGCGATCACCGGACAACTCCCGCCGGGTGCTCGCGACGTCGCTGCCGGCTATCTGGCGCAGATGGGACTGTTCCCGGTCCAGAGGCTCGAGGAATCGACACAGCTTGCCGCTCCGCACACGACCGGGGAGCCATTCGGACCGGCGGACGCAGCCAGAGACGTTCGGCCCATGTGGATGTGGGTGTCTCAGCCCCAAAGAGATGAGGGGATCGACCCACCGCGCGTAGACCCGACGCCGATTGACCCGCCGCCTGTCATCGACCCGACGCCGGTTGACCCGCCGCCCGTGGTCGATCCGCCGCCCGGCGAGGATCCGCCGCCCGTCATCGACCCGCCGCCCGGCGACGACCCGCCGCCCGTGATCGACCCGCCGCCCGGCGAGGACCCGCCGCCCGTGGTCGACCCGCCGCCCGTGGTCGACCCCCCCGACGAGGAACCGCCGCCCGCTGTCGACCCGCCCGGCGAGGACCCGCCGCCCGTCGTCGACCCGCCCGGCGAGGACCCGCCGCCCGTCGTCGACCCTCCCTTTGAGGAACCGCCGCCCGCGGTCGACCCGCCCGGCCATGGACCGCCCTTCGACACGCCGCCGGGCGACCCGCCGCCCTTCGATACGCCGCCGGGCGACCCGCCGCCCTTCGACAACCCGTCCTTCGACCCGCCGCCCTTCGTGTGATCGTCGGTGCCGCGGGGCCGTCGTCCGGCCGGATGGCTCCCCGTGGCGCTCGCTGCTCGCGGGACGCCTGTGACGGACCCCGGACTCATCGGTCGATGTGATGGCCGCTCGGCGAGCACCGAACCCATGAGCTGCGGATCATGATCGGTCGGGAAGATCCCAGCTAGTCAATCCACAGGCCGGCTCCGAGGATCGCTGCGTCTTTGAACTTGGTGCACCGAGGAGTTTTCGCAGAGATTCCGGGGAGTGGTCAGGAACCCTCCGCTGACTCTCCAATCTCGCCCCCAGAGTGTGCGATCCGGAGAGAGGGGTGACGAAACGTTCTGGAGAGATCCGTGACGTTCCGGAGCCATTAGTGACACAGCCCGAGTGAGGCCGCAGCTTCCGCCCGTTCTAGGTGGCGGATAGGCGGCGGTGGCGCTGAGGGTGGTGACGATGGCGAACTTCGGCTCGCCGTGCTCATGGAGTCAGGGCGCCAGGTCCCGGCGCCGGGGTCCTGCCTCTAGCACTCGCGGCGTCAGCCGCCGAGTTCTTCGCGCTCATCATGGCCCCATTGCAAATTCCAACTCACGGCCTGATGGGCAATCGGTGCCGGAAGGAGGTGTCGACGGATGGTCCAGCCACTCGTTCCGAACGCGGGTCTGGCAGCCGCCTTTCTCGAGTGGGTTGTGGATCAGGCCGGGGACTGCGATCGGAAACGACGTCTCTAGGGAGCGAGCAAGTCGCGGCGTGAGCGCGGGAGGGCTGAATGGATCGAATTGACCCGATACGAGCAGCACGGGGACCGATCCAGCCACGGCCGCGCGGACGGTCGCAGGCGCCCGAGGCACGTTCCAAGCAGAGCACGACTTCAGGTAGGGGTTCGTCTCCAATGCGTGCGCGACGCCTGGAACCCGGGGACCCACTTCGCGCCAAACAGCGGGATCGGCGAACGACGCCTGGTCCATGCACAGCACGGAGAGGTACACGCCGGCGCTGAAGTGAGGGAGGCAGTCGAACCTGTACCCCGCACACAGCGACCCCTGTGATGCCAGCGCCGTCGCAATGTCGATGTCCACGCGGCGGTGGCTCGCGCTGGCGACTAGTTCGGGGAATCGAGGGAGCTCGGCATCGTCCTCGAGGACCGCTACCATGCCTCGGACGAACGAAGCCCCGTCAACGAGCACGGTCCCGATCGGTGTCTGCGCCTCGACCGGACGTGCGTCTAGCCTCGTGATTGCGCTGCCCCACTGGTTTCGAAGGCCCGGGTATCGCGCTTGGCACGACGCTTGCGCTCGGCATGCCCTGAACAGTGCGTCCAGGACGAGTCGCGTCCCGAGGGCCGCCTCGGTGGGCTCGTCCAGCTGGGAGAACTGCGGAGAGTCCAGGTAAGCCGCGCGAACATGGTCTGGGTACTGTCGCATCACCTCCAGGGCCAATCGCGACCAGCTGCCGTACGCGGCGAGGTTCCACGACTCGAGACCAAGCGCTCGTCGAAGATCCTCGACGTCGGCCGCCATCGTGGTGAGATCGAAGTCGGAAGGATCGATCCCGCTTGCCGCCAGACGCGACCGACACTGGTTCACCGCTTCGAGGAGCTCCCGTCGGAGGGACGGGTCGCCGGCCGGTCGAGTGAGCCCATCCGACGAGACGCGTTCGAGTTCCGGACAGGACAGGAGCGGACGTGAATGACCCGTCCCCCGCTGGTCGAGGATGTAGATGACGCGGTGGAGCCGCGTGGCCTCGCCCTGGAGTTTGCCGTAGTCCGGGACGGCGCCGATCTCGTCGCCCAGAATGAGCACCGGATCGGAGCGAGAGCGCGGATCGGGCGGTGGGATCATGAGCACGAAGAGCCTCACGCTGCCGGAACGTGGTCGGGTCCTGTCCTCGGGGACGCTCAGATACCCACACGAGTGGCGCACGAGCAGCTTGAACTCGACGTCCCGGGGGCACTCGGCGATCGCGAAGCTCCGCGAGGAAGACTCGGACCGGCCGAGTGTGCACACGGTCAACAGCGCGATGACCGCCGCGATGAGTGTGGCCCGCTTGCTGTGCACCTCAGTCCTGCTTGGTGAGAGGAAAGCTCGCGAACAGCGTCGTGTTGTACACACCGTCGTGACGCGCGCACTGGTGGATCACGCTCAGACGAAGCAAACGGCCGGCCCGCACGCTGAACGAGTAGGTTCCCGTGCACCTCGGCGAGGAGATCGTGAGGACGTCGCCCCTCGAGACGGCGTACGTGGCCTCGTAGCCGGTGACCGGCGGGCCGCCGTCACCGCTCTCGAACTCCACGAAGGATCCGTCCTCGAACCGCAGCGTGATGACGGCGTAGCGCTCGGCGCCGCCACCCAGCTGGGAGAAGAAGGCGCGTCCCTCCCTGGCCGTCCCCCCGGCCGCCACGAACCGGCGGACGATGTCTGACTCGCTCAGCTTGCCCGACTGCCACGTGCCTTCAAGAGGCGAGCCGGGGCGGGTCGCCGGCCGTGACGGGTTCTCCAGGCCACCCAACGACACGGCAGCCCAGACAATGGCTCCGGTGATCACAAGGCCCACCACGGCGGCGCCGATTCGGCGTCTCTGCGTCCGTCTTCGCTGCCGATCCAACATGCGCTCGAGGGCGCCCGGCGCGAGGTCGAAGCTCTTGCTTTCGCGATCGAGGGCGTCTCGGAGGTCACTCATCTGGCCCCCCCAGGATTCTTGCCATCGCCGTCCGTCCCTGCGAGGCCAGCACGCGAACGGTCACCGGGCGGGCTCCCATGATCTTCCCGGCCTCCTCCGAGCTGTAGCCGAGGAGCTCGGTCAGGACGACCGCGGTTCGCTGCCTCCGCGTGAGCTGGCCCAGGGCTCGCCGGACGATATGCCGATCTTCGGCGACAGCGAACTCATCGACGTCCGGCTGCATCAGCACGGCGTGTCGAAGGACCCGGGCCGCGCGGCGCGTCCGCTTGTGCACCACGTGGAACGCCGTACGGTACAGGTAGCCCGTTGGGTTCTCCATCGCGCTCACACGATCCCAGCGCTCGAGCACGCTGATGAAGGCGTCCTGCATGACCTCTTCCGCCTCCTGGGGGTTTCCGGTGACAATGCACAGGCGCCGATACAGCATCGGGCTCTCCGCCTCGAAGAACTCCTCGAACCGGCGCGCCTCACCTACCGGCTCAGGCACGGGGATGCCCTCGCTCGCCACGAGCCGGAGAGGCCTGCCCATCCCGAAGAACGAAGGCTCCCGCGCATCGGATCGTTTAGCGCCGCGAGGCTTCGGCTGGAGCCGTCGAGCGCCATGGCCGCACTGTAAGCCTCACCCGCCTTGGAGAAGCCGCCCGTCGGCGGTCTTCGCTGGATCTGGTGCCCTCGCTAAACGATCCGGTCCGAATCGACCTTCGTCCTTGAGAGCGCGATCGGTCGAGCAGAGGACGAGAGGCAAGGAGGGAACGATGAGAAGGATCACCCTGGTTCTCGCGGCGACAGCGTGCCTCGCGGGGCTGGCCCAACCCGCGTACGGGACGCCGACGACGGGGAGCTTCGAGCAGGAGATCACGTACCTCGATGACGGCGCAAGCGCGGCCTGCGGCTTCGCGGTGACATTTCACCAGCTGGATCGAGGCACTTATCAGCTCTTCTTCGATCAGCAGGGGGATCTCACGCGAGTCCAGGTTCAGACGCTTGTGAACGGAACGGCGACCGCGAACGGGATCACGCTGCTTGTGCACGGTCGAGAGAACAATTTCTACGACCTCGTGACAGGTACGCAGATGGATGCAAGCCTCGAGTTCCGGGTGTGGCTCCCCGGCCTGGGCGTTGTGATCATGGACACTGGTCGTCTGCTGTTCGACGCCCAAGGCAACGTCGTCTTTGAAGCGGGCCCGCACCCCGCACTCGAGGGAGACTTCGCAGCATTGTGTGCGGCCCTCACCCGGTAGGCGCCGGATGATCATCACGGTCCGTCAAAGGACGATGCTGAGGTACCGAAGACGCCTGACCGCGGGCAGATAGGGTGAGGAAGCCGGCAGACGCCGACCTTGGCATCGGATGGGTCAAGGTCGATGTAGGTGCGAACGGGTTCTCCGATGTTCAACGCCGGGGGCATCTCGGCCAGCGCTCATAAGAGTCCCTGCGTGCCGCTGTTTGCACCCGTCTGGAGGGGACTGGGGTCTGCCAAAGGCCTGCGAAGGAAGGTGGGCGCAATGCGAAGGCTTGGAGGCACCTGCCCATCGCGCTTGGCTTACGATCCTCCTGATCCCGACGGACGCACGTCCGAGACTCGACCCCCCCGGACGATCGGGCGTGGATCTCGTCGCGGTTGATCCAAGAGAAGGATGGCGCTGTGGTCTAGCCATGCCCCGACCGGGGAGAAATCGTGGAGCTATGGGGGAGGGTCGGCGCTCAGGATGGCTGCATGTTCGGGGGGCTGCCTGATCATGCAGGATCGCAGCCTCTCGTCTTGCCAAACCCTTCGTCCTTCTCAACCGACGGGGTGCGCAGGGATTGCGACCCTCACTGGCGTTCGGGCTTCCGATATCCCTCCCGCCGAAGCTTCGCGTGACGGGTGCTCAGAGACAGCACGTGCCCATCTACCTGCGGACATTTTTTCGACTTCTGTTCAGTTGGGTGCACCGAGGAGTTTTCGCGGAGTTTTCGGGGAGCGGTCGGAAGGCCCCCGCTCACTCGCTCCCGTCTCTACTGGCCCGGCGAGTGCAGGCACCCACAGGGGGTAGGCTCGACATGCGGGACGCGTGGAGCAGCGGCCCTGACGGGTCTGGCTCAAGTGACCGGGTGGCGGATCGGTAGGAGGTGGGGCGGTGCTTCGATGGCTGTTGATCGTGTTCTTGATCGCGCACGGACTCGTCCATGTGGCGATCTGGGCACCGAAGTACGACCCGAAGAAGGTCCCGTTCGACGCGTCGCACTCCTCGCTGATCGGTGACCAACGGCCGCTCGCGCAGGTGCTCGCCTTCGCCGCGGCCGCCCTGCTCGTCCTGGCCGGGATCGCGCTGTGGTCTCAAGGCGGTTGGTGGCGGACGACCGCCGTCCTCGGGCTGAGTATGTCGACGGTCCTGCTGCTCCTCTACTTCACCCCCTGGTACCTGTTCATCCTCCCGGTCAATATCGCCCTGATCGTCGGCATCGCGTTCATGGACTGGCCCGCGAAGACGACCGTTGGGGCGTGATCGGCGCTGGCGACGGGGTTCGGGTCACCTCGCGGTCGAACGCTCCACCGCATCGCGGACGTCGGCGTCGTGGAAGGCCGCGATCGGAGCGTGAAGGGCCGATACGGCCCGACATCCGGGCGACCCGGGATGGAGGCAGCTCATTGCGCGTATCCCGATCGGCAGGCACCAGCATGAGGGTGGCAGACCGCGCTCCCATCGGATCATCGACACCGGACGCGGGCCTGCCACGGAGGCGGCGCGTTCGGACGGTCGTCCTCGCGACGCTCGGTGTCATCGGGGTGCTCCTGGTGGTCGCCTTCCGCGTCCTCTACGCGTTCTTCCGGCGCGATCTCGCCCTGGCGAAGAACAGGCTCGCCGGCATCTCGAGCGACATCTACGCGTCGCGCTACGGGGACATCCAGTACCGCGTGGTCGGCGACGGCCCGGCCGTGCTGATCTCGCACGGCATCACGGGCGGCATCGATGCCGGAGAGTACCTGGTCACAAGGTGGCGGAATCTAAAGGAGAACTATCGCTTCATCTACGTGTCGCGCTTCGGCTACTTGGGGTCGTCGATGCCCGAAGACGCGACGCCGCAGCTACAGGCGGCGGCGTACAGAGACCTGCTTGATCACCTCGGGATCGAGCGAACGTTCATCGTCGCGAACTCGGCTGGTGGTGCAGCCGGGATGTGGTTCGCGATCGACCATCCGAAACGGACGAGTGGGTTGATCCTGCTGTCCTCGGCCGTCCCAGGTCCGCTCGCAGACCCGATCCCCAGGTTCGTGGCCGAGAACAACTTCGTCTACTGGGCCGTGATCAAGTTCGCACCAGACACGCTGATCGGGATGCTCCTGCCGCAGTCGATCAGGGAGACGCTGACCAAAGACGAGAAGCAGTTCGTCATCGAGAATGCGTACATGGCGAGCCTGCCGATCTCGGAGCGCACCAAGGGGATCGTGCTCGACAACAAGGTGTCGAACCCCGCGATCAATGGCGTGCCGTTCGAACGGATCGAGACGCCGACGCTGATCCTCCAATCGGTGGATGATCCGCGTGAGCTCGAAGGCGGCCGCGAGATGGCGCGCCGGATTTCAGGCAACGAGTACATCGGGCTGACCGGTGGGCATTTCTTGCTTCGCCACCAGTCCGAGATCCGGACGGCGATCGCTGAGTTCATCGCTGAGCACGCGGCATAGCCGAGGCGGGCGGGTAAGAACAACCACCCTGGGCAGCGGAGGGAGGGCAGCGAATGAGACCTCGATCGCTCGCGGCGAAAGTGGCGTTGTTCGGAAGCGCTGCCGCTGCCTACACCCTCCGTGGCCGGCGGTGGCAGCTTCGATGGGGTGCCACCGACCAGGAGGTCGATGAGGCCCTTCCCGGCGACGGCCTCATCGCTAGTCCCAACCTAACCGCGACCCGCGCCATCACGGTTCGCACATCCGCTGACCGGGTCTGGCCGTGGATCGCGCAGCTCGGGCAAGGCCGCGGGGGCTTCTACAGCTACGACTTCCTCGAGAACCTTGTGGGCTGTGAGATCCACAGCGCGGATCGGGTCGTCCCCGAGTGGCAACACCCCCAAGTGGGTGACGAGGTGAAGCTCCATCCGGAGGTCGCGCTGGGTGTGGCTGCTCTCGAGCCGGGGCGGTCGCTCGTCCTTCGCGGCGGTGTTCCGATGGGGCGGACGCCGCCCCCGTACGACTTCACGTGGGCCTTCGTCCTCCGCGAGGGGCCGGACGAAGCCACGCGCCTGGTAGTGCGCGAGCGATACGGGTATACGCGTCCGTGGGCTCCGGTCCTTGTCGAGCTGGTCGAGGTCTTCAGCTTCACCATGACTCAGAAGATGCTCCGTGGGATCAGGGACCGGGCCGAACGGACCCCAGCGGCTCCCGAGGGTGTAGCGACGTGACCCCGGTGGTGGTTCCGTGCCTGTGGCGCTCCTTTCCTCCTTCGGCGATCGGCACGTCGTTCCGAGCGCCCGCCCTTCGGACCGCCGGGCGCGCCGCTCCTTGCGAGGTTCGCACCGAGATGTTGAAGCGAGATCGCGGGTGAGCCGACGAACCTGGCGTGCAGCCGAGCGGGCGCTCGAACCGCTGCCACCTCACAGACCAGGGCGGGTGCGCCACCGCCGTCGCTCGCGAGCGACCCCTCGACCTCGAAGATCTCGTTCCGTAGTCACGGGGGGATCTAGGAGTCTGCCTCCGGCCTCCCCGTTCTCTCCACGCTCGGGAACCAACTGAAGCGGCAGCCGCAATCGGCTGCCCGGACGTTCCCTGCGAGCACTATCGGGTCGCCGGCAGAGATCCACTCGCCGATAGCCGTCCTTCCGGTAACCGGCCCGACGAAGCTTGGCGTGACGGCCCTATCCAGTTGGGTGGGAGAAGTCGTGGAGTCGGTCCCGGCTCCCCTTTCTCTCCTTCGCCTCCAAGCCGGATCCCGGATCGCACAACGACTTCACATCGGTGGGCCTGGAGAAGCTAAGGGAGGTCTTCCGCGGCGCCGGCACGCCAGGATCATGCTCCTTACTCGGCGAAAGAGGCCGGGCTCCGAGCTGTGCAGGGTGCAGAAGAAGGTCCCGGCAACTGCCGCAAGGGCCGGGGACCCTCGGTTCCTTCCATCCGTCGGCCATCGAGGGACGCGATCGCAGACGGCTGAACCCTCTTGACGATGAGCCAGCCGCCGGAGTGACAATCGGGTTCAGCCGGGTTCGTGAGGAGGAGACGACAACGAACCGAATGCAGGAAGGAGCCGATCCAGCGACCGCCGAACGCGGCGCCCGCCCGCTCGATCGCGTGACCGCGCCGGATCTGATGTTGATCTGGCCCGAAGAGGAGGGCTGGCCTCAAGAGATCGGGGCCCTCGCCATCCTCGACGGCCGATCGCTGTTCGACGCCGACGGTGAGTTTCGGCTTGGGGCGGTCCGCGAGACCGTAGGTCGCCGGCTGCACCTCGTCCCACGGTTCCGCCAGGTCCTGTACTGGCCCAAACTCGGGCTGGGGTGGCCGGTGTGGGGCGACGCCCAGTCCTTCGACATCACCCGGCACGTCCGCACCTACCAGGCCCCGTCCCCCGGCGACGAACGGCATCTCCTTCTCGCCTGCGAGAGACTCCGGCGTCGCCCACTCCACCGGGGCCGGCCCCTGTGGGAGATGTGGTTCCTGACTGGCTTGGCGGACGACCGGATCGGGTTCTTCATCAAGATGCACCACGCCATCGCCGACGGCGTTGCCGGAGTGGCGACCCTGGCCGCGTTCGTTGACCCCATCCCCGACCCACCCGAGACCAGCACGCCACCGTGGGTGCCCGAGCGACTCCCGTCCACGCGAGAGCTGTTCCGGGACAACCTGCGCCGGAGGCTGGGCGAACTCGACCGGACGCTCTCCGCGATGGCGAAGCCCGTCACCACGGCCCGGGGCCTCCTGCGCTCGTGGCCCGCGGCGCGGGAGATCTTCGCGGAAGGACGGGCCCTCCGGACGAGCGTCAACCGCAGGATCGGCTCGGACCGCCGGCTCGCCCTCGTCCGGAGCTCCCTCGAGGTGACCAAGAAGGTGGCCCACGCCAATGGCGCCACGGTCAACGACGTGCTGCTGGCGGCCGTCGCCGCCGGGTACGCCGAGCTGTTCCGCAGTCGCGGCGAGCCAACCGACGGCGTCGTCCTCCGCGCCTTCGTGCCTGTCTCCCTGCACCAGGAGCAACCGGGCGCGGCGCGGGGGAACGTCGACGCGGGGATGCTGGTGCCCCTTCCGATCGGGGAGCGCGACGACGTCCGGCGTCTCGAGCTGATCGCTGCCGAGACGTCGGAGCGCAAGAAGAAGAGCCGACCCCCCGCCGGCAGCATGTTCCGGACCGTGCTTCTGCAGCGTGCGTTCCTGCGCCTCATGCCCCGCCAGCGGTTCATGAACGCCTACGTCGCGAACGTTCCCGGCCCGCCGATCCCGCTGTACTTCGCTGGGGCGCGGCTCCTCGAGTTCTTCCCGATCGTGCCCATCACGGCGAACGTCTCGATCGGGGTCGGCGCGCTCTCCTACGCCGGACAGTTCAACCTCACGGTGGTCGCCGACCGCGACCTCTGCCCAGACCTCGGGGTGTTCGTGGCTGGCGTGCAGCGCTCACTCGAGGCGCTCGAACGTTCGGTTGCACTCACGGCTTCCAATCCGGCAGACCTCGATCCTTGACGTATTCGATTGAATCGCACCCTCTCGGCGTGACCGGAACCCAATCGGGCACCCGCATGATCCCGGCCCAGCCATCCTGGGCGCACGCCTTCAGCGGTCAGAGGATCCCCCGGAGAAGGCCATTCATTCCCTCGGCAACCGGAACTCCGGTTCTGTGCACTGTTGATCGTGTTCTTGATCGCGCACGGGCTCGTACACGTGGCGATCTGGGCACCGAAGTACGACCCGGAGAAGGTCCCGTTCGACGCGTCGCACTCCTGGCTGATCGGTGACCAGCGGCCGCTCGCGCAGGCGCTCGCCTTCGCCGCGGCCGCCCTGCTCGTCCTGGCCGGGATCGCGCTGTGGTCGCACGGCGGTGGCGGCCGACCGCGGTTGTCGGGCTCGGCGTGTCGACCGTGCTCATGCTCCACTACTTCACCACCTGGTACCTGTTCATCCTCGCCGTCAACCTCGCCTTGATCATCGGCATCGCGTTCATGGAGTGGCCGGCGAAGACGACCGTGGGAGCCTGAGTGGCAGTGAAGGACCTCAGGTCAGCTCGCGGACGAACGCACCGATCGCGTCCCGGACCTCCGCGGCGTGGCCAAGGAACCAGTGGCCACCGCTTTCGATGCTGACGAGCTTGGCGCCGGGGATGCGCTCTGCCGCCCTGACGGCGAACCGGTACGGCGCGAACGACGTGTCGTCCCTGGCGTTGATGACCAGCGTCGGAACGGCGACCTCCTCGAGGGGGAACCGGTCCGCGGCGAGGTTTGAGACGAACCCGTCGAAGACGGCGCCGTCGCGCCTGGGTTTGAGGGGGAAGAGAAAGTCTGCCATCGCCTCCGCTTCCCGTGCCGAGGGCCGATACCCTTTCGGCCTCCCCATCATGCGCGAGTACGCGCCCGGCGTGACCCTCCTGAAGATCCAGAAGAGCCAGTCGACGCTGTATGCGAGGCGGAAGAGCGGTGCGAACGCCTGAGGGGTGGTGATCCCTCCGCCCAACCGGCAGCAGGCCAGGATCAGCCCGATCACGCGCTCTGGATGACGCCGCGCGAACTCGAGCACCGATCCGCTCCCGGCCGAGAACGCGATCACGACGGCACTATCGACGCCCAGATGGTCGAGGAGCAGCGCGTACGCGTCCGCCTGATCGGCAGGTGTCGCCCCCTTCGGCAGCGTCGAGCCGAAGTAGCCGAAGCGCGACGGTCCGATGACCCGGAATCCCGGCCCCGCCAGGTCCGCCCACCAGCCGTGGTCGGTATCGACGTGGCATCCGAGAACGCCGTGCGATACCAGGAGCGGCACACCCTCCCCCTGATCCGCGTACTCGATCGTCCCGAACCGCGTCTCGAGCCGTTGCGTGGGGAACGAGTTGATGCGGTCCCACGCCCGGCGCATGTCCTCGCGGTAGGTGGCCACTGCTTACCTCCCGTTCCCTTGAGGCCCCAGATCTTGGAGGGACGCACGAGCAGGCACGGCGATCAAGATTCCCTTCCCTCCAAGATCGCCTTGACCCTCTCTAGGTTCTGATCCTCTCGCTCGAGCATCGTCCGACGCAGCACCGGCAGCAGGAGCGCGAGCAGGCCCTTGGGGCGGAGCTCGGTCGTGATCACGACGCGGGAGCCGTGCTCGGTCGGCGAGATCCGTCCCTCACCCTTCGCGTCCAAGCGTCGGGAACGAGCGACGGATGTCCAGGCCGTTGGACGATCGAACGTGACGTACTCGACGATCGCGGGGTTGCCCTTGATCCACTCCGCGCCGAACCGGGTACCGGGACCGATCGGGCCGGAGGTGAGCTTCGCGACGCGCCTCGTCCTCGGGTTCCACTCGAGCTCCTTGCCGATGTCGGTCAGGTAGTCGAAGATGTCTTCGGGCGACCGCGAGATCTCGATCGCGTTCTCGATACTCACCCAGCCACGCTCGCTCACGCCGCTTCGGTCCCTCCGCTCAGGTTCACAGAAGTTGCCTTCTCAACCGGTCCAGCCTCCGACCGTCGCCCCACGCCCACATGACCGGGCGGGTCCCCACGGCGATGCCGTCGGGCCGGTCCGAACGGCTATTCCGGCATCCACTGTTTCACCACCGAGCTCTCCAGCACCTCCTGCCGCACGAACGGATCGGCGGCGATGATGCCCTCCGCCTGCTCGAGGGAATCGACCTCGAAGGTGATCAGACCGCCCGACCGATCGCCGAACGGCCCGCCGACGTACTCGGGCAGTCCGAGCTCGCGCCAGTACGCGGCGTGCTCCGGCGCGATCGCACCGACCCGGTCGGGGTCATCCTTCATCCAGTAGAGGTACAGGACCCTCATCACTCACGTCCCCCTGCGTCGATCATGGTCCGGCCTCGGCTGGCCACAGGCAGCGTCTGGACGCGGCCCGGACGGTGAACCGTCGCGTCAAAGGCGTCGTGTGACCCAGTCGTGAGCGGCGGGTAAGAGCACGATCGCGATCACCGCTGCGCTGCCCAGGATGTGCATCCACAGGTTGATCTGCACGCCCAGGTCCGCGAACCCGACGTCGAGCTGGCTCTGTCCGACGATGAACGGGACGACGGCTACGAGCCCGACGACCCCGGACACGACCGCGGCCGTCTCCCACCACGAGTACTGCTTGAACACGCCCCATGCGGCGATCGCGAAGCCAATCACCGCGATGTAGGCGAGGACGTTGGCCAGTGTCCATGCGGTCCCGCTGGGCGGCGGGGTCTTGCCGGCCATGGCCGCGGTCATCCACAGGAACGTCGTCCCGAACAGGAACAGGCCGAGCGCCACGAGGTTCCTGAAGGTCCACATCGCGCCTCCCCTCGGCTGTAGCTCCTTATCCCTGCCACCTCTCCGCCCGCGCTTTGATCCCCTTGAGCACCCTTCGGATCATCGGGAAGTCGCCGAACTCCAGCAGCACGAGCGCCGAGAGCGCCGAAGCTGGCTTCTCCCAGGCGTACCGCTGCTTGAGCCGGGTGATCAGCCGGGTCCGATCCCCGTCCAGCGGGACGAGCTTCCACGACCACGTGCTGTCGGGCTTCTCCCACAGCAGCCATCCGTTCGGCTCGAAGGCCTTCACCTTGAACGCCGTGGTCTCGTTGACCTTCTTCGACATCGGCATCCAATCCCCGACCTTCGGATCCTGGTACTCGGGCAGGACGCGGTCGGCGCTCTCGTACCGGGCTTGTCGAGCAGCGCGTAGGTGTAGAAGCCCGCCCGCCGGTAGCCCATCTGCACGATCCACGGCCACACCCGCTCGGGCAGCGCATCGATCGTGATCGCCCGCGTCGCGTTGAACGACGCCTTCGGCACGATCTCGTCTCCGGGCATCGGTCCGGAGACCTCAGCGTCGCTGGCTCCCCAGCGCATGTGCCAACGCCGGATCAGTGGGGCGCTGACGAACAGCGGGACGCCGCTCAGTGCATCCAGAACCGCGCGGCCGACCCGCCTCTCGCCCGTGGCGGGACCTCGCTGTGATCGAGCAGGCGTCGTGGGTGGGACGTTGAACTCGAGGGTCTCGGGCTCGAAACTGCCCCAGGCGTACTCGAACTCACCCGTCTCGACATGCCAGACGGCCCGTCCGCGTGAGGGCAGCAGGCGGTCGCCGTTCGTGATCCATCCCTCGATCGGCGTGGTCCATCGAGCATGGACGAGACCGTGGGGGTCCGCGTACCAGCGGTCGGTCGTGCTGAAATCGACGAGCCGCCCGTCGCTGCCGACGAAGACGCGGGCAGTGACCTCGTTGTCGGCGTCGACGAGCGTGACGTCGAACGACTCGGCATCGATGGCGGCGAAATTGACGTTGTCGTTGAGCAGCATCGACGGTGCGAGCAGGCAGGCGTCGTTCAGGTAGGTGACGAGCTCCCCGAGGTCGAACTCCCGCCCCGACCCGTCGACGACCTTGAGAACGTTGAGCAGCTTCCCGAACATGCGACCACGGCGGTTCACATACGTGTCGCTGCCGAACATCGGGAGCACGCCGCCGAGGTCCATCCGCAGGTCAAAGATCCGGGCTACCGAAAGGCTCGCGTTGTACTGCCACGCCACCGCGCGCATCCAGCGCTTCCCTGGCGCGCGTCGCAGCCCACCGACGAAGCGCACCCGGAAGGACCAGTCGCGGGGCCGGCCTACCACGCCCATCAACCGCATGTACCGTTGCGCGGGCTTCGGCAGCGACGCGACGTCGTCTTCTGTGACGGGGCGTGAATCGCCCGGACCCACAGGAAGATCCAACCGGGCGAGGTGAGCGAGAAATCGTCGCCGAGACCCGATCCCGAACACCGCGTCGCGAACATCCACGGCTGGCGCCTCCCCTCCCCCTGAGCCTAGAACGCCCCGGGTGCAAGGGTGATGCGGCCCTCTCTTCCCGCGCTTCCCTGCAGAACCTCTTACCCGTCTGGCCGTTCCGTCCTTCCCCCCGGGGCCGACCCAAAGGAGTCAAGACCGCTGGGGAGGGGGCAATGGGGAGGAATCGTGGAGTGTGAGACCCGATTCTCGAGTAATGGCTTGCGGCGGTCTTTCTCCCGCGATATCAGGAGCGTGGTGTGGAGCGAGCCCCGACCACCTCACGTGCCCACGTCTCGTCGATAGCCGCCGCGTCGGAGCTTCGCGTGACGGGCACTCAGACGGAGGACATGGCCTTCTACCTGCGGACATTTCTTCGAGTACTGTCCAGTTGGGTGCCCTCGGCAGGACTCGAACCTGCGCTTCCGGCTCCGGAGGCCGGCGCTCTATCCGCTGAGCTACGAGGGCTCGGCGGCCCGAGTCTAGCAACGCGTCTGTTCGCCCAAGCCGGCGATTGAGGTGCGCGCGGGTCCGTCGACTACGCTTCGCCGGTGATCGAGGAACGTCTGATCGCGCTCGTCACCGAGGCGCAGGCCGCGGTCGCGCGCGAGCTCGGCCTGACGGGTGACCTGCCCGAGGTCGAGCTCTCAAAGCCCCGGCAGAAGGAGCACGGCGACTTCGCGACCAACGTGGCGCTCGTCCTCGCGACGCGGGTCGGTCGTTCGCCGCGCGACGTCGCGGAGCTCATCATGCGGCACCTGCCGGAGGCGCCCTTCGTGCGGTCCGCCGAGGTGGCAGGGCCGGGGTTCATCAACTTCCGGCTGACGGCCGACTGGCTCACGGGCGCGCTCCGGGAGGTCGCGGCGAGGGGCGAGGGCTACGGCCGCGCCGACCCGAGCGGCCTCCGGGCGCAGGTCGAGTTCGTGAGCGCGAACCCGACGGGACCGCTCCACATCGGGCACGCCCGTAACGCCGCGCTCGGGGACGCGCTCGCGCGCGTTCTCGAGGCGGCTGGGTGGTCGGTCGAGCGCGAGTACTACTTCAACGACACAGGCGGGCAGATGGATCGCTTCGGCGCGTCGGTCGAGGCGAGGTACCTGGAGCTCCTAGGCCGTGACGCCGAGATGCCCGAGGACGGCTACCACGGCGACTACGTGATCGAGCTCGCCCGTAGGATCCTCGAGACCGAGGGTCCGGGCCTCGCCGACCTCCCGTCCCCCGAGCGGGTCGCGAGGCTCCAGCGGGAGGGGGCCCGCCTGGTCCTGGACCAGATCGGGCGGACGCTCGAGCGGTTCGGGGTCCGGTTCGACAGCTTCATGCACGAACGCGTGCTCGAGGAGAAGGGCCTGATCGCCGACGCCGTCCAGCGTCTGCGAGACGCCGGGCACGCGTACGCCGCCGAGGGGGCGGTCTGGTTCCGCTCGACCGCGTTCGGCGACGACAAGGACCGGCCGCTCGTCCGTTCGAACGGCACGCACACCTATTTCGGCGCCGACGCGGCGTACCTCGTCGACAAGTTCGAGCGCGGGTTCGACCACCTCGTGTACGTCTTGGGCGCCGACCACCACGGCGATGTCGCGCGGATCCGGGGCGCCGCGCAGGCCCTCGGCTACGACGCGGAGCGAGTCGAGATCGTGATCTACCAATGGGTCTCGTTCCTGCGCGACGGGGTGCCGGTCCCGATGAGCAAGCGCGCGGGGACCTTCGTCAGCCTCGACGAGCTCATCGACGAGGTGGGCACGGACGCTGCTCGGTTCCACCTGCTGATGTTCAGCAACGACGTCACGATGAGGTTCGACATCGAGGCCGTGAAGCGCCAGTCGCTCGAGAACCCCGTCTACTACGTGCAGTACGGGCACGCCCGGATCGCGTCGATCCTGCGCAAGGCGGCCGAACGCGGCATCGAGACGCGGCCGATCGAGGAGACCGACCTGGGCCGGCTCGAGCACGAGGCCGAGCTGGATCTCCTGCGCGCCGTCGCGGACGTGCCGTCCCAGATCGCGACCGCCGCCCAGATCCGGGCGCCGCACCGGCTCACCCACGCCGCCCAGGATCTCGCGGCCCGCTTTCATCGCTTCTACGCGGAGTGCCCGGTCCTGTCCGACGACGGAGAGCTGACGCAGGCTCGCCTGTGGCTCTGCCGCGGTACCAAGCGGACGATCGCGAACCTGCTCGGCCTGCTCGGCGTGTCGGCGCCCGAGGCGATGGAGCGAAGCGACGTGACCTGAGGTTCGCGCCCGGCCGGGACGACATACTGAGGCGGCGAAGATCGAGGGGCGAAGGGGGTGGGATGAGCGAACGGGTCCTGCGGGTCGGGATGCTGGGCTGCGGCACCGTCGGCGCCGCGGTGGTCCGGCTGCTCGACCGCCATCGCGACGACCTCGAACGCCGGGCCGGATGCGGGCTGGAGGTGCACAAGGTGGCCGTCCGCGACCCGGCGAAGCCGCGGGACGTCGGGCCCTCGCACCCGGCGTTCGTCGACGACCCGATGGCCGTGATCGACGATCCCGAGGTCGACATCGTCTGCGAGCTGATCGGCGGGCTCGAACCCGCGGGGTCGCTGGTCCTCGCGGCGTTCGAACGCGACAAGCCCGTCGTCACCGCCAACAAAGAGCTGCTCGCGACGCGCGGGCGCGAGCTCTTCGACGCCTCCGACGCCAAGGGCCTGGACCTGTACTTCGAGGCGGCCGTGGGGGGCGGGATCCCGCTGATCCGCCCGCTGAAGGAGTCGCTCACCGGCGAGCGGCTGCGCCGCGTCATGGGGATCGTGAACGGCACGACCAACTTCATCCTGACGAAGATGTCGGAGGAGGGACGTGGTTTCGCCGACGTCCTCGCTGACGCGAAGCGGCTCGGCTACGCCGAGTCCGACCCGAGCGCGGACGTCGACGGGCACGACGCGGCCGCCAAGTGCGCGATCCTCGCCTCGATCGCGTTCAACGCCCGGGTCGTCGCGAGCGACGTGTACCGCGAGGGCATCGCGAACGTGACCATCGAGGACATCGAGTACGCGCGGCGGCTCGGCTACGTGGTGAAGCTGCTCGCGATCGCCGAGATGGGTGAGGACGAACGGATCGCCGCCCGCGTGCACGCCGCGATGATCCCCGCGTCGCACCCGCTCGCGTCGGTCCGGGACGCCCACAACGCGGTCTTCGTCGAGGGCCCGAACGTCGGCGAGCTGATGTTCTATGGCCGCGGCGCCGGCGGGGAGGCGACGGCGACCGCCGTGGTGGGCGACCTCGTGAGCGTCGCGCGGAACCTGCTCGCGGGTGCCCGGGGTCTCGGCTGCACGTGCTTCTACGAGCGGACGATCCGCCCGATGGCCGAGATGACGGGCCAGTACTACATCCTGCTGCGCGTCGAGGATCGCCCCGGCGTGCTGGCCGAGATCGCGAGCGTGTTCGGCGGCAGCGAGGTCTCGATCAAAAGCGTGTGGCAGGAGGGGTTCGGCGACGACGCGCAGCTCGTGTTCATCACCCACCGCGCCCGCGAGGGCGCGTTCCAGGAGGCGATCGGCGTGCTCCGCGGACTCCGGGGGGTCGAAGAGGTCCGCAGCGTCCTCCGGGTCGAGGCCGAGGAGTGACGGTGGCCCGGATCTGGCGCGGCGTGATCCAGGAGTACCGCGACCGGCTGCCGGTCGGCCCGGCCACGCCGGTGGTCACGCTCGGCGAGGGCGGCACGCCGCTCGTCCGCTCGGAGTCGTTGTCGGTCGAGACCGGGTGCGA
>Ga0184635_10000043_pt1 | contig 22142 bp, 8 predicted proteins | sample PLM3_30_b2_FD_133147 | JGI IMG/M metagenome (GOLD analysis project Ga0184635, IMG submission 133147) | Groundwater sediment microbial communities from an aquifer in East River, Colorado, USA - PLM3_30_b2 | ecosystem: Environmental > Terrestrial > Soil > Riparian zone | place: USA: East River...
CCAGCGAGAACGGTCCGGTGTCCGGCGAGTTCACGCTGACCCGCAGCGGCTCTCTGGAGGCCGCGCTGACGGTAAATCTCCAGCTCACCGGCTCGGCGGTGAACGGCAGCGACTACGCATATGTCAGTCCGCAGGCCACCTTCCTGCCCGGCAACGGCTCGCTCACCGTCCAGATCAACCCGATTGTGGACACAGCCACGGAATTGAGCGAGGTGGTGGATCTGGCCGTGCTCGCCGGTCCGGGCTACGAACTAGGCAACAACCTCACGGCGCGAGTCACGATAGAAGACTTAGCGCCGCAGATCGCAATCGAGACGCTCGATCCGACCGCCGTCAAGTCCGACCTCACGCCCGGCGTGCTCCTCGTTTCACGCTCCGGTGTGCTCGACCGCAGCGTGCTGGTGCGTCTGGACATTTCCGGCACGGCCAGTCCGACCGATTACCAGGGCGTTCCTGCCTTTATCAACCTGCAAGCCGGCCAGGCCACGGCGCTCATCACAGTGACTCCGCGCCCGACGGCCATCATCACGGGCGGCGCGGAATTTGTGCAGGTCGCCATTCGACCCGACACGACCTACAAGGTTGGGCAGCCGTCGGAGGCACGGGTGACGCTGGTTGAAGAGATGTTCACGTTCCCCGCGTGGCGGGAGCGCTTCTTCGCCGGTGTGCCGGGCGACCTTCCCACGTTCGCTTCGGGAGACATCGGATCGACCGGCATTCAGCACTTTAAGCGGTACGCATTCGGCCTCGACCCGCACGCGCCCGTGACCTCCCCGGGCCGTCCGTTCTTCCAGCGCACCGACGGCCATCTGACCGTGCAGTTCCGCCGCCCGGCTTCCGTGGCGGACGTGCAGTACGCCATTGAGGTCTCGGAAGACCTGGTGACGTGGCACGCCGGCGAGAACTACGTGAAGCCATTTACGTCGCCTGAACTGGCCAACCAGCCGGAGACCGCCGCCTACCGCGTCGAGCGCTCGATCAACGAAGGGCGAACGATGTTCATGCGCGTCCGCCCGGTTTACGTCCCGTAAGCAAATCAACGAGCAGATCAACATGAAGCCATCGCCAAAGACTGCCGCCGCCGCCGTCCGACTCCTGGGCGCGGCTGGAGTTATCGCACTGGCCGGATGCGCCAAGTCGCCGGCTCCGGATCCGACGGTTCTCGCCACGGTCGGGGACCGCGCGATCCGCGTCGAGGACGTGCAACGGGAAATCGCCTGGCGTCAAAGCGCCCGCCGCGGCGTGCCGGAGCCGCGCGCCCTGCTCGAAGAAATGATCGCGCAGGAGTCGCTCGTGCAGAAGGCCCGGGCCGCTGGATTGGAGAAGGATCCGGAATTCCAGCGTGCCTGCCGTTCGCTGCTGGTCTCCAAATTCAAGGAACGCGAACTGACTCCGCGCGTGGAAGCCCTCCAGGTTTCCGCCGATGAACTGCGCGCGGCCTACGAGAACCAAAAGGATCGCCTCACGCAGCCGGCGAAGGCGCGCCTGGCCCTCATCCAGATTAAAGCCGAACCAAAGCTGAGCGATGCCGAACTCATCGAGCTTCGCACCCGGATTGAATCAGCGCGCACCGAGTCGCTCGCGCTTACGAACACCGGGCCGGGCTTCGGCAAGGTTGCCGTGGCATACTCGGAAGACCAGGCCAGCCGTTACAAGGGCGGCGACGTTGGCTGGTTTGATGAAGGCCAGACGCACTACCGCTGGCCCGCCGAGGTAATCTCAGCCGGCTTCGCGCTCAGGAACGGCGGCGACGTCAGCGAGGTCATCCGTGCGGCGAACGGCTTTTATCTCGTCAAGAAACTCGACACGCGTGCTGCCAACGTCACACCGATGGCGCAGTTCGAGCAAAGCCTCAGACGGCAGTTGCTGAAAGACAAGCGCGAGCAGGTGGAGAAGGGGTTCCACTCTGAAGCGCGCCAGGCGGCCGGCGTGCAGACGTTCACGAATGCGCTGGCCTCGATTCCGGTTCCTTCGAGAGCCGTGGCCCGGCGCACGACCGAGGAGCCGCCCGGCCTGCCCTGAAGTTTCCACTCTCCATGACTATGAAAGACCAGTTCAAGAGCCTGGCGGGCGCGTTGTTGGCCGCCGCGTTCGTGTTGCTCGGCGCAGTTGGCGCGGCACAAGCGGCCGCTCCAAATATCGCCGGCGCCGGCGCTGCCCCAGACATCTTCGACACGGCCACCAGCCGTGCCTTCGAGGACATCCGAATTACCGACGGCGACGACGATGACGTCGTCCTGACAATTAGCTTTCCCGCCGCCCACGGGACTTTGCCCACCAGCGCCAGCTTCAGCCGCTCCGGCGACGTTTACACCCTGCTCAAACGCTCGCCCGAAAATGCGACCCAGTTCATCACCAACCTCGTTTTCACGCCCACGCTCAACAGCATTCCCATCGGCAGCACTCGGACCACGACCTTCATCATCACGGTGACCGACACCAACGGCCTCTCCGACACCGACAATCGGGTGAGACTGGAAGTCACCCCGGTGAACGACGAGCCTACCCTCACCGGCGCGGGCGTGTCGTTCCAGATTGGCGACAACGAAACGAACCAGCCGTTTGCCTCTGTGCAGATCGCGGACGTGGACAATCTCGGCGCCCAACCGGTGACGTTGAGTGTCGTCATCGACAAGCCCGCCCAGGGGAATTTCACCAATGGCACCCTCTCCTCGTTCACGCTGTCGAGCAGCAATCGCTACACTTTCAGCGGCACCCCCGCCGCCGCCACGACAGCGATCCAGGGCCTGCATTTCAAGCCGCGAGAGAACCGCCTGCCGGTCGGGGCAAACGAAGTCACCCGGTTCACCGCTAGCGTGGCGGACAACGGAAATCCTTCGCTCGCCGTCACCAATTCGGACACGCAGGTGAGAGCAACGTCCATCAATGACGTCCCTGCGATCGGGGGCGTCGTGAGCACCGCTCAGCCTGTACGAACCGGCAGTTCCATCGACCCGTTCTCCGCGGTCATCATCGCCGACCCCGACATAAACGCCGACCCGCTTCGCAATGGGCAGAACCTCACGGTTACCGTCACACTCCAGGGCTCGAGCGTGGTCGGCGAACTCAATCCCCCTGGCGGACTGGCCACCACGGTCACGCTGATGAACGTCACCGCATCGGAAGCCACAGCGGCCATCCAGGCGCTGATGTATTCGGCGCCCGCGTTTCCCGTACCGTTCGGCACGACGAACCGGATGACCAACACGATCGTCGTGACGGACAGCGCCGGTGGTTCGCGCAGCTCCTTCACCATCATCGATGTCTATTCGCCGTTTACCCCGCCGGGATTGTCCGGGACGCAGGCCGACCAGCGCGTGAACGACAAGAGCACCATCGCGCCGTTCTCGACGGTCTCCATCCAAAGCCTCAACGGCGGCGCCTTCGCCGTGCTGGTGCAATTGGACAACGACGCCAAGGGCGGGTTGATTAATCTCTCTGGATTCGTGAAGGCCAATGGCCCCCGTGCCCGCTACACGTTCACCGGCCCGAGCGAAGCGGCCACGACCGCCATCCGTCAGATGCTCTTCAAACCGGCTGAAGACCGTTTGAGCGGCTTCGCGGTGGAAACCGTTGCGTTCGAAATTTCGCTTATCGATGGCGGCTCGACCAACGGGCCTGATTCCAGCACCACGGTCATCGTCTCGCCCGTCAACGACCGTCCGCTCATTCAAAACATCCCGCCCCTCATTCGCATCACAGACAATGAAACGACCCGGCCGTTCCACACCGTGGGCATATCGGACCAGGACGAACTCGGCACGCAATCAGTCCACGTCGTCGTCGCGCTGGACGACGCGGCCAAGGGAACGTTCGACACGAATAGCCTTGGAGGGTTCATCCCGGAGGCCCTGGGCTACAGCTTCGACGGCTCCGGCGCCCGGGCTACGCTGGCGATCAGCAACCTGCTGTTCGAGCCGACGGCAAACCGCGTTCCCCTAGGGGAGTCCGAGACGACGGTCTTCACTATCACCGTGGATGACGGGCATGGCGGCGTGGCCGTGAACAGCGGCACCAGCGTGCGGGTTTCTTCCGTGGCGGGCGCGCCGGAAATCGTCGTCCCCATGCCCCAGCCTATTTCACGCCCGCTTGCTCCGCCGCTTTACCCGTTCGAATCGGTGACGATCACGGACGACGAGGACCTGACCGTCACGGTGGCCATCGTCAATACGAACCAAGGCGTCTTTACCAGCAACAGCCTGGCGTCCACGGGTTTCACGAACAGCGGACCCGGTGCCTTCACCTTCCACGGGACGGTCGAGGCGGTGTCGAATGCGATCACGCGGCTGGACTTCGCCCCCAACACGAACCTCCCTCCCGGCGTGGTTACCTTTTCCATTACAGCGGTCGACACCACAGGGAACTCCGTCACGGAGACGCACTCCATTCTGTTGCGCGTCATCCAGCGCGTCTACGTCGTCACCAAGACGGGGGACTACGACGTGGGCGAGAGCGATCCGAATCTCGTTCTGGGCACACTCCGCAAAGCCGTCGAGGATGCGGGCAGCAATGACCACATCACATTCGATTTGCGCCCGCCGACCAACGGCGTGCCGGACCTGCCGGCGACGATTCGCCTGCGCAGGCCCATTGCCCTGACCAAGAGCGTCACGATCGACGGCCCAGGGGCGAACCTGTTGACGATTAGCGGCGACTCCGACGCCAACGGCACGCCCGACGTGCAACTCTTCCAGGTCAGCGCGAGCACCCGCTTGAACCGACTTGCGCTGACCAAGGGCAACGCTGGATTTGCCGGCGGCGCAGTCGGCGTGCTGCCCGGCGGCAACCTCACAATCAGCTACTGCGCCGTGACCGAAAGCCAGGCCGAACAATGGGGCGGCGGCATCGACGTGGAGGACGGTGGCTTGCAGATGGACCACTGTCTCATCGTCAGCAATAAGACCATTGCCGCCGTGGGCCAGGGCGGCGGAGGCGTGTCGATCTACTCCGACCAGCACTGCGTGATTGAGAACACGACCTTCTCCGGGAATAGCCAGGCGTCGCCGGGCGGACTCGGCGGCGGCGGGCTCTATGTGGAAAACATCGACCCTGCCACGCCGCTGCTGGTCCAGGTCACGGGTTGCACGTTCCGGAACAACAGCGACGAGGCCAGCGGCGGCACGTCGATTCGGCCCAACGTCTTCAACTGCATCGTGCAGTTGAAGAACTCCGTCCTCGCCGACGGACGCGGCGAGAACCTGGACGTGGACGACAGCGGTTCCATCGTGTCGTTTGGCGGAAACGTGTCGGACGATTCCACCCGGACCATCTTCTCGTTCGGCGGCGAGCCGTATGAAGTCGTGCTTCTCACGCCGCCGGCGGACAAGACCAACGTCGCGCCCCGACTCCTGCCGTTGGCGGTCAATCTGGGGCAGACGCGCACGCACGCGCTGGACTTCAGCAGCCCGGCCCTCGCAGCCACCGTGACGAACACGCTGGGCACCGACCAGCGCGGCTACTGGCGCGACGACGGCGGCCCTGACAGCGGCGCCTTTGAGCGCGGCCCACGGCGGCAAATCATCATCAACGAATTCGCGTACGACCCGCAGGCACCCAACACGAATGATGAGTTCATCGAATTCTACGTCCCGCGGGCCGCGACGAACATCAACCTGACCGGCTTCCAATTGTGCATCGGCGGCGTGTTGCGCCACACCTTCCCTGCGGTGACGCTCGCGCCCGGCCAGGCGCTCGTCCTCTTCTCGAAGGACTGCACGTCCACCACCGTGCCAGCAGGGGTGTCCAATCAGGTGGCCTCGATGAATCTGCTTCTGGATAACAACGCCGACACCATCACGTTGAAGAATCCGGCGGGGCAGGTCGTGCTCGAGGTGACCTACGTGGGGAGCTACACTTCGTCGGATCCCACGGCGACCAATCGCTTCGGAGCGCATCAGTCGCTGACCCTTGTGCCGGAGTTCACCGGAGTTTACCTCCCTTACCAACGGGGCTATGAAAAGGTGACCGGTGTGACGAACGCTCCGGGAACCAATTCCGGTCCCGGCACCGAACTCACCGGCCGTTCTCTCGCCGGAGGGAATGCGCCGCCGATCGCGCTGGACGATCGACTGACCACCGACGAGGACACGGCACTGGTCGTCGACGTTCTGGACAACGACGTGGAGTTGGACGGAAACGATTTCCTCCACGTCATCGGCGCGCCGTCGTCCAGCAGCCTGGGCGCATCGTTGACGGTGACCGCCTCGAACATCACTTACAACCCGGCGACCTCCGTAACGCTCCGGTCATTGCCCGAGGGCAGCAACCGCGTCGATTCGTTCACCTACAGCCTGATTGATTGCTGCAATCCGGTCACCGGCACGAATTGGCCGACTGCCACGGGTGGAAGATACACCGCGACCAATTTCATCACGGTGCTCGGCGTCAACGACGCGCCCACCCCACAAGTGGACTCTGTGGCCAGCAACCCACACCTGCGCACCTTCGAGAACCGCGTGCTGGAGATCAACGCCGTCACGGACCTTCTGCCCAATGACACCGATCCGGACACGGACGACAACAACACGACTCTGGATATTGCGGCGGTGCATTCCACCAGCACTTACGAGGACACAATCGAGATCGTCAGCCAGTTGGGCGCCCTGGTGACGTTGGAGCTGCGCTTTAACCGCAACGAGACGCGCATCATCTACGATCCGACCGGTTCGGCCATCCTCAATGCGCTGTCCCAGGGCGAAGTGACGAACGACGTGTTCTACTACTCGCTCATCGACAGCCATGGCGCGATTGGCGGGGCGGAAGTGCGCATTCAAGTCATCGGCACGAACGATCTCCCGACCGCCGCTGCCGATGCGCTGGCCACGGACGAGGACACGGAGATTCGGATTCCGGCCACCGCGCTGCTGGCCAACGACATCGATCCCGACACCGATGACAATCGGACGACACTCGCCACATTGCGGATTTCGGCCATCAATGGAGCCACTTCTCTCGTGAGCACGACGAGTTTCGGCGCGCGAATACGAGTGTTCGGAACGGATGTTATCTACACGCCGACGGTCTCCTCGAATCTGAACGCGCTGTCGCGCAAGGAAGTCGTGGTGGACGAATTCGCTTACACGGCTTCGGACAACTTCGGAGGGACCAGCACGACAACCGTGCAGGTCACCGTGACGGGCGTCAATGACAAGCCCATCAGCAGGCCGGACACCGGCGTGGTCGACGAGGACACGCTCGCCATCTTTGCAGCGCCAGGCCTGCTGTCGAACGACATCGAGTTCGACATCAACGGCACGCTGCCGGACGACCTTTTGCGCGCGCTGGCCGTGACGAACGCACACACGGCGCAAGGCGCGACTTACTCCATCAACGCCGACGGCAGCTATCGCTTCGACCCGCGCGGGACGTTCGACTACCTCAAGGAAAATCAGACCACCAACGACGGCTTCAGCTACACCGTGGTGGACGACAGCTATACCATCGCCAATGACGACGAGTTCAGCGTCGCCGCCGATGCCGTCGGCGTCGTGCTGCCTGTTCTGGCCAACGACGTGACCTTGACGGGCACGGGCGGCCGCTTGCGCGTCGTGTCGGTCGGGCTGCCGAGCGACGGCGGCACGGTGATCATCGGGGCGTCGAGCGACTCCCTGGTTTATTCGCCTCGGATCAACTCTTTCGGCATCGAGTCGTTCCAGTACGAAATGCAGGACGGACAGGGTGGGCACGACACGGCCACTGTCCGTGTGAAGGTCACGGTGCCGGTGCGCAATGGGAACCTGGCGGCGAATGAGGACCATTTCACGGTCGCCCGCGGCACGTCGCCGATACTGGATGTGCTGGCGAACGACAACATCGTGCCGGCTGGTGGCGACGTCCTCACCATTACTTCGGTCGGACCGGCTGACCACGGCGGCACCGTGTCCATCACAGCCGCCGGGCTGAACAACGCCGTCATCTTCACGCCGGCCACGAACGGGGCGCTCGCCTTCCCCTACACCGAGCGCTTCCCCTACACCGTTTCCGGCGGCGATGTGGCGCTGGCGACGGGCGTGGTCGTCGTCACCGTGGTGAACCGCGAAGGAATTCTCCCCGTCAACGACGACGTGTTCACGGTAATCGCCGGGGGCAGCAGCAGTTCGCTCGACGTGCTGTCAAACGATCGAATCGTGCCCGGCACGACGACGAATCTCCTCATCACAGGACTCGACACCAACGGCGTGAGCGGCCTCGTCTCCGTCAACACGAACGGCAGCCGATTGCTTTACACGCCGCCTGTGGGTTCGTCCAACCATGTCGAATCGGTCTTCCACTATTTTATCAACGACGGCAGCGGCGGCACGGCGACCGGTGCGGTCATGGTCACCGTCATGCAGATGGGCCTGAACGCGAACGACGACTTCTGCACCGTTGCCCGCAACAGCACGAATACACTGCTCGTGCTGGCCAATGACAATGCGCTGCCGAACGTGGGCCAGAACCTGCTCATCACGACCATCGGATTGAGCAATAATGTGCCAAACCATGGCGGCCTGGCCAGCATCAGCCCGAACGGCAAGAGCATCATTTACGCACCCTCGCCGACCAATCTGACCGGCGAAGAGACCTTCACGTACGAGATTACCGATGGCACCCTGGCGCGCGCTCAAGGCCGGGTGAAAATAAAGATTCTGGACCGGCAGGGCGTGGTGAACGTAAACCCGGACAACTTCAGTGTCGTCCGGGACACCACGAACAACCTGCTCCGCGTTTTGCGCAACGACAATATCCTGCCGGACACGCGCGAGCGGTTAACCATCCTCGCCGTGGGTGTGCCGACGCGCGGAGGAGCCGCGCGCATTGTCGGGACCGCCCCGAACCAATCTGTTCTCTACAGCCCGCCCTTCGGTTATGTGGGCGAGGAGGCCTTTTCGTACTCAGTCGCCGACAATCGGGGAGGCACGGCGATTACGACAGTGCGCGTGAACGTCGGTCACTTGGTCGCACCCGATGACCTTTTCACTGCCCTGTCGGAAAGCCAGGACAATCTGCTCGACGTGCTGGCGAACGACACGCTGCTGCCCAATGTCACGCCGCTCCGTCCAATTCTGTCTGTCGGTTCGCCGAACCACGGCGGGACGGTTCGCGCCAACGCGGCGCGCAACGCTGTGCTTTACACTCCGGCGACCGGTTACCGCGGGCTCGAAACCTTCAGTTATCAGGTGGCGGATGACAGCGGCGGGATCGTCACCGCGCAGGCCACGGTGCGTGTGCTTCCGGCGGGCGGCGACCGCGACACGGCCTCGGTCGCCATCACGGTTGTCGGCGTCAATGATATTCCGACAATCACCGGCACCACGAACGGTTTGGGCATCAAGGATTGCGAGATCATCCGGCCGTTCCTCGCGGTGAGGATTGCCGACGTAGACGAATTCGGCCTCCAGCCATTGACGGTCATTGTGAAGTTGGATGACGCAATCAAGGGCAAGCTGCGCAATGCCCCGGGCTTCGTCGAGTCGCCTGCCGGCACCTACACCTTCCACGGCACCGGGCCGGAAGCGACCACCTTGATTCGAAAGATTGTATTCGATCCGACGGACAACCGCATCCCGGTGCCGACGACGGAAATCACGCGCTTTACCCTTTGCGTCCTGGATGGCTACGTGCCCACACCGGTCATCGACGATGCGACCACGGTGGCCGTCACCGCCTGCAACGACGCGCCGATTATCAGCGGCACAGTCGCGGCGCAGACAGTGTATCACCGAATGCCGATTCGTCTGTTCTCCTCGGTGGTCATCACGGAGGTGGACGATTTGAACGCGCAGCCGCTCGTCGTTACCGTCACAATTTCGGATCCGACGCATGGCTTCCTGAGTTCGATTGGCGCCTTCGTCGACCAGGGCGGCGGCGTTTACCGGTTGGGTGCTGTCGGTGCCGGAGTCACTGCCGCGACAGCGACGGAGACCTTGCGCGGAATGCAGTTTGTTCCGACCACTGAGGGCCGGTTGCAACCAGGGCAATCCGAGACGACAGGTTTCACGATCAGCGTCGAGGATGGGTATGCGCCCGCGGTCGTAGACACTACAACCAGCGTCGTGGCGATTCATGAATTCGTGAATAAACTGCTCGCGAACGACGGACTTGGAAACGACTCGTTCGGCCTGTCGGTGGCCGTGAACAACAACGTGGTAATCGTGGGCGCGCCACTTGCAGATCCGAGGGGCAACAGCTCGGGCGCTGTCTACGTCTACTTGCCGACCAACAATCCCTCGCTGCGCTGGGTGCAGGTCCAGAAGATTGTGCCCGCGGATGGCGCGGCCGGAGACGAGTTCGGCTCCTCGGTTGCGGTGCAGAACGATACGCTCGTGATTGGCGCCAGGGCCGCCCGTGGAACGCTGACATCGGGCGCGGTTTACGTGTATTCACGCGGGGCTGGCGGCGTGTGGACCCAAACAAAGAAGATTCTTCCCGCGGACGGGCAGAATAACGACGAGTTCGGCTATTCCATCAGCCTTGACGCCGATACGCTGGCCGTTGGTTCCCGTCTGGACGATGACCGTGGGACCTCCTCAGGCTCCGTCTATCTCTTCGGGCGCAACCAGGGCGGAACGACAAACTGGGGTCTGTTGAAGAAGGTCGTGCCTGCGGACGGGGCCGCCGGTGAGGAGTTCGGGCGGGCCGTGAGCGTCCACGGTGACGTTTTGGCGGTGGGCGCGACTTTCGACCCGCCGCCCGGATCAGCCTACCTCTTCGGGCGCAACACGGGCGGGGCGAACAATTGGGGCCAGATTCGGAAGCTGATCCCGTCGGACGGACTCAGCGGGGATGATTTCGGCTGCTCATTGAGCCTCGGGCCGGACACACTGGTCGTGGGCGCGCGGCGCCACGATCAGCTGGGCAACGACACGGGAGCGGCGTATGTGTTTGCGCGCGATCAGGGTGGCGCAAGTAATTGGGGCCAAATCCGCAAACTGCTCGGCCCGGACAGCCTGAACAATGATCAGTTCGGCCATTCGGTCTCTTTGAGCCGCGACAAGATCGTCGTGGGAATGCCTTTCGCAGGCGTGGACAACCAAAGCAAGTTTGGCGCGGCCTACGCCTTCGCTCGCAATCAGGGCGGCACGAACAACTGGGGCCTGCTGCAAAAGCTTGAGCGCTCCGATCCGGGGAATAACGACCAGTTCGGCGCAGCCGTGGCGGTGGGCCAGGACACTGTCGTGGTGGGCGTGACCATGGACGATGACCTCGGCATCGACTCGGGTTCGGCTTACGTGTACCGCCTCAAATACAACAATCGGCCTCAACTCGGGCCACCGATACTGGATCTACTCACGTCGGTAGGGGCCAGTTTCAGTTTTACGCTGCCTCCCACCGCGTTCGGCGAGCCGGATGTGAACGACTCATTCACCCTCACGGCTGCCTTTGGCGGATCGGGCCCCGTTCCGACGTGGTTGACCTTCAATCCGATTACGAGAACCTTCAGCGGCGTCCCGACGGCCCCCGGGGTCTTCAACATCCTGGCGACGGCGACCGACGAAGATGGTTTTAGTGTCACGAACTCGTTCGACATTGTCGTCGTGTCCAGTAGCGCCGGGACACTCACTTCCCTGGAAGCGTGGCGCCTTGAGCATTTTGGCGCCACGGTGGTCGGCAACCCCGCATTGGAGGCAACCGTGTGGGGCGATGCGGCCGATCCCGACCACGATGGCCTGTCGAACCGTGAGGAATATTATTTCGGACTGGATCCCACGCAGCCCTTTGGCGGCGGGACCGCGGTCCTCTCAATCTCAAGGGATGCCATCCCGGGCCGCGTCGTGCTGCACTACCCGCGCCGCTCAAACGATCCTCGACTGCTCTACTGCCTGGAGTCCTCCATTGACCTCATCCACTGGAACGACACCGATGCGCTTATCCTAGGGGAAACCGTGGTGGTCCTGGAGGGCGGCGTGGAATTCGTGCGCCTCGAACTGAGTGTCCTCCCGGGTCTCGACACGCACCAGTTCTTCCGGATTAAAGTGATGCCGTAAGCGGTGTGAATCGGGCTGACTGAGCTTCCGTCGAACAGTTTCGTGCATCCTGGAACTGCCTGGCGGACGCGCTTCGCTGTGGTTGTGATTGGCGGGTTCGTTTTGTCGTCACTCTTTTTGGTCGTTGGCGACAGCCACGCCGCCGACCGGGGTGAGACGCTCCACAACGGCATTGTCCTTCCGTCGCCCTGGTCGCCCCGGCTTCCCGATTTTCCCACGTCGGTTGAGAAGGAACCGGTCGTTCCGCCATACTTGGCTTCTCCACCGGACGTGATCCCGATCGATGTCGGACGACAACTCTTCGTCGATGACTTTCTCATTTCGGTGACTACGCTCACCCGAACGTCTCATTTGGCCAGGTATCACCCCGCAAGTCCCGTCCTCAAGCCGGACAAGCCTTGGGAGATGAAGAACCCGGATCACGCCGCCGCGATGATCTTCAGCGACGGGGTCTGGTACGACCCCGCGGATCGGCTTTTCAAGATGTGGTACCTCGTCGGGGAGAGTGCCTCCACCGGCTACGCCACCTCGCGCGACGGAATACATTGGGACAAACCCTCGCTCGATGTGTGGCCCCCGACTAACATCGTGCAACCCGGCGGCCGGGACTCGAGCACGGTCTGGCTCGACTTGGAAGAGAAGGATCCCACGCGGCGATTCAAAATGTTTCGCGTCATTGGCGCGGGCGGTGAAGACCCGGTGACCGGCTGGAACAATTGGGTCATAGCGATTCACTTCTCGCCGGATGGCGTCCGCTGGGGCGATGCCGTCGCCAAAACCGGCCGCGTCGTGGACCGGAGCACCGTGTTCTGGAACCCGTTCCGCAAGGTCTGGGTCTACAGCATCCGGCACGTGTATAAGAACGGGGATGCGGTGGACAAGAGATATGGGTTCGCGCGGCGACGCTCCTATGTTGAAGGTTCCGACCTTCTCGCCGCCGCCAAGTGGGAAGTGAACGAACCCTTGCGCTGGACAGACGTGGACCGACTCGACCCGCAACGCGACGATCTGAAAGTCAAGCCGCAGCTCTATAACCTCGACGCCGTGGCTTACGAAAGTTTGCTCGTTGGCTTCTTTACCATCTGGCGTGGCCAGCCCGAGGATCGTCACAAGCCAAACAATGTTGTGTTGGGTTACAGCCGGGATGGATGGCACTGGTCGCGTCCGGATCGCCGGGCGTTCTGCCCCGTGTCCGACAAGCAGGGCGACTGGAACGCCAACAATGTGCAGTCCGCAGGAGGCGGCTTTCTCGTCGTGGGGGATGAACTCTATTTCTACGTCAGCGGACGAACGGGGCGGCCCGGTGGCAACAAGGCAGGCACCTTGAGCACAGGCCTGGCCAGGTTGCGTCGCGACGGGTTCGCCTCGATGGACGCCGGAGAGGCTGGAGGCACGCTCACCACGCGCCCCGTGCGTTTCAACGGTAAACATCTCTTCGTCAACGTCGACGACTCGAAGGGCGAACTCCAGGCCGAGATTTTGAACCAGTCGGGCCAGGTCATCCCACGTTTCACAGCAGAGGATTGCGTTCCAGTAACGGCCGACAAAACGCTTCACGCCGTTCGCTGGAAAAATGTTGACGATTTGTCGTCCTTAACCAATCGACCGATCCGGTTCCGATTTCATCTCAAGAACGGCAGGCTCTACGCCTTTTGGGTGTCGCCTGAAAGCTCCGGAGCCAGCCAGGGCTATGTTGCCGCAGGCGGCCCTGGATTCTCCAGCAATCGTGATACGGGCTCCAAGCCGGCGGAATGAAATCCGACAAGCACGACGAACTTGAGCTTCGTGAAATTACGAGGTGAGCCTTTGTACCAATGACAATGTCGACTACGACAAAGTGGTTCATCTTTGTTCTCTTCGTCCCCGCGACCCTGGTGTCGGCGGAGGAGGATCCGGATTTGGCAAGCAAGTTTCCCGAGGCGAAAGGGGCATTGCCCTTGATTCAGCGCTTCCCGGTGCTCGCGAAATTCCTGGCTCTCGACGAGCCGTGGAAAGTTCCTCCTCGCGAACTGGCGGCCAAATTATTTCCGGCTGAAGTGAAGCTGGTTCAGGGTTCTCCGGATTACCCGCTGCTATTTGCCGGTCAGCGTTCTGTGCGATGGCCCGGCGTGCCCGTCTGGAACCAGGTCGCTTATGAAACGGAATTTTACGTGTTCGATTCGGCACGGCCGGTCATCCGATTGCACATCGGTCGGCCGCTCGACTCCGGCATGCAGCTCATCGATTATTCCCAATCGCCCGAAACAAAAGCGCTCTATCCGGTGCTGGATGATTCCGCGCGCAAGGAGATAGCTGACAATATCCGTGCTGTCATTGACGCGCTCCGCCCCTATGGCGCGAGAGAACTTCCTTTCCGGCATCCCCGCATTCATACCTACGAGCTCGTCAGCGGCACCAGGCTGACGTTCAGCGATTTTACCGGCACGGGCAGAGGGTCGGTTTACATGCAAATTGATCTGGAACCTTTGAAGCCCGTCGTCCTGGCGGAGCGCAGCCGACTGCCCGCGTTTCCGGGCGCGCAAGGTTTTGGAGCCTTCACTCCGGGTGGAAGAGGTGGAAAGGTCTACGTGGTCACCACTCTCGACGATTATCTGCCGGAGCGGCGTGACGGTCGAAAGGAGAACACCCTGGGCGAGCCGGCGCGGGACGGGACGGTGCCCGTGCTCCCGACGTATCCAGATATTCCGGCGGAAAAACTCATTCCCGGCAGTCTGCGGGAGGCCGTGGACGCGAGCGGGCCGCGCATCATCCTCTTTGCCGTTTCGGGAGCGATCGAACTCAAGGCTCAGCTGAAGATTCGCAATCCATACGTCACCATTGCCGCCAACACCGCGCCTGGTGAAGGCGTGCAACTCCGCAATTGGGGATTGGAAATTCAGACCCATGATGTCGTGCTCCGTTTCCTGCGCCTCCGCGTCGGCGACGTCAAAGGCCCCGGAAAGATGCCTCGTGTCCTCGGCGAACAGACTCATGCCCTCGATATCAGTGGACTGAACGTGGTCGTGGATCACTGCGAATTCGCCTATGCCAACGACCAGCTAGTCAACATTTACGCACAACGCACACCCGCAAGCCGCGCCGGCGTCACGTTTCAGTGGAATTACGTCTATGGCGGGTTGACGAACTCGGTGCACGAAGGAGGCAACCACTCGCATTCGTACGCGCTGGGCGGCTGGGGTTACGCGTCGTTTCATCATAACCTGGCCGCCTTCGCGCTCGGCCGCAATCCGCGCGTGTCGGGGCTACGACTAGATTACCGGAATAACGTTCTCCACTATTTCTGGGATTCCGGTTACGGCGACAGCACCGGGGACTTTCTCAAGCTGAATTACGTCGCCAACGTGCAGGAGCGCGGCCAGCGTCGCGAGATGTTCTTCGACGGAATGAAGCACTCGTGCGGGCAGTTCTATGAGACGAACAACGTGATCAGGAATTGTAGTCTCAAGAATTCGCCACGCGTACTGGACGTTCCGCAGGATACGCTCATGGACGCGCCCTTTGACGCTCCGTGGGTGGAAACGCAAGCTGCGTTGATCGCCTACGAAGACGTGCTCCGTTCAGGGGGCGCCAGCCTGCCCGCGCGCGACCTAATCACGAAGTTCGTGGCCGATAGCGCGCGCAACCGAACGGGCAAGGTGCCCGGAAAGACCGACGACTGGCCTTCCGCAGGTTATCCGGTTTACAATTCTGCCGCACCGCCGGCCGACAGCGACCTCGACGGGATGCCGGACGAGTGGGAAGCGCGCTACAAGTTCAATCCCCGCGATGCGTCCGACGCCAATGGGGATAAGGATGGTGATGGGTACACAAACATCGAGGAATACATCAATAGCACCGACCCGACCCAATTCGTCGACTACCGCAATCCAATAAACAACAAGGACGCGCGCCGGATGCCGCCGACTAAGTAAGAGGATCGACGCATGAACACCAAACGAATCCTGGTTCTGCCAGAGTCCAGGTCTCTCGCCTTGGGTCATTCATCCAGCCAAATCGAATGAAAGCCATCTTCCTGGTCACGGCCGCGCTCCTCGCAGCTCCGGTTTGGTCCCATTCGGCGGGTTTGGGCTTCCGTGCCGGCGAAGGCGTAGCCGACATCACGCCGCCTGTCGGGACCGAACTCGCCGGATTCCACAAGCCGCCCGGCAATGAGCGGCGGTCCACCAGCGTCCGCCAGCCCGCGAACGCCCGCGCGCTGGTCTTCGCCAACACGACCACAAACCACTTTGTGATCGTCTCGCTCGACGTCTGCGCGGTCTCCCAGGAATTCTGCCAGGAAGTGAAGAAGCAGGCTGCCGCACACAGCGACATTCCCGTGGAGAACATTCGCATCGGCGCAACCCATACCCATTCCATGCCCACCTTGCGCTACTTCCGGCAATGGGGACGGCTCCCCGAGGACTACCGCAAGTTGGTGGCGGCTCGAATCGTTGAGGCCGTCGAACAGGCCCGCAAGGATTTGGCTCCGGCGAAGTTGTTCCTGGGCAAGGAGCGGGTTGCTGGCGCCAGTCACAATCGCACGAGCAAGGCATTCAAGACGGACGAACTTTTCACCAAGGATTCGAACGACGACGAACGCTGGCTGGATACGACCCTTCATGCGCTGCATTTTGTGCGCGAGGGAGGAAACCGAAATCTCCTTTGGTATCAGTTCTCGGCCCATCCCGTTTGCTATGCGGATGAAACCAGCGGCCCGGATTTTCCGGGGCTCGTCGCGTCAAAGATGAAGGCACAGGAGGACCTTTCTCCCTCGTTTCTGCAAGGTCATTGCGGAGACGTGAATTCGGGCACCAATGGCCGGGGTGATGCTGAAGTCGTATCGGACGCCATCGTGAAGGCGCTCCGACAAGCGATGAAAAGCGCCCGATCAGTGGATGTAAACGATATCCGACAGGTGACCGAGACGTTCCAGGCTCCGCTGGACATCGAATTTCACAAGCGACAACTCGCCGAGTATCGCGCCGACCCGGCCCAATGCACCAAAGGGCCCTGGGTCGATGCAGAATTCGCGCGCGAGTGGCACGAAGTCATGTCGAAGTGGGATCCAGGGCGGACGTCGTACGCCACGCCGATCTCCGCGCTACGCCTCGGGGATGTCGCACTGTTCTTTCACGCAGGAGAACTTTACAGCGTCTATGGCTTAACCCTTCGGCGCGATTCACCGTTTCGTGACACCCTCGTGATCGGCTACGTGGACGATCTCATCGGCTATGTGCCCGACCCGAAGGCCTATGCGGCAGGTGAGTACTCCGCGATGGTTGTGCCCAAAATAATGAGCCTTCCCTGCTACAAACCGGAAGTCGGCCGGGCATTGACCGCGGCGGGGCTGGAGCTTTTGCAGAAGTTAAAATAGAGGTGGCGCTTGGGCGGAACCATTGCGCCTCGAATTGATTCCGGAGCCGGGAAGGTCACTGCGCAAGCTGGCCGGACGGGTACTTCCAAACTTCCAACGCCTCTGGGAGACTGGGCGACTGGACGAATTGATTGGAAGCGCGCTGGAGTCGATAAATCGCCCGCGTGTGCTCGAGGGATTCCGGGTAATTCGTCAACGAAACCAAACGGCGCGGCGCGAGTGCGCCCGCCACTTCAGCAATGTCGGTCACGCGCAGTGCATTGAGCAGCGCTGGACCCTGCCAGTGCGAGCCTGGCGGGTCGCTCAGGATGACTTGCTGGATCCGCTCGTCGAACAGGCTCGCATAGAGCGCGACGATTCCCATCTCGCCTTTGCCGTAAATGGAAATCGAGGAAGCCGGGAACTTCTCTTCGCTCACCGCCCATTGGACAGCGCGCAGAATGTCCCAGACCTGCATCGAGGCAATCGTGCGGCCGACCCACACGGCGCTCCGTTCGACATCCGCATAATCCGCCGGGCTCATGGACTGTTCGGTCAGGCGAGGGTTGAGAGTCAGCACGGTGTAGCGGCCCATCAACGGAAGCAATTCGTCCACGTCCGAGCCGTAGAACGAGTCAGCTGCCCGCCTTACGTAGATGAGGAGGGGCGCGCCGGAACTCTTCGGAGTGAGAACTTGCGCCCGAATGCGCACGCCGGCTTCGCTTTGGAAGGAGCAATCTTTGTAGTCCGCATAGCCATAGCGTACATGCCAGCCGCCGGTGTTCTTCGATACTTTGGTCTCGAAGGGAATCTTCTCCGCGGGAAACCAGCGGAAGGTTTTCTCCTTGAGTTGGGACATGAGTCGTTCGCGACGCTGGTCCCAGGCGGTCCGGGACGCCGGCTTTTTCAAGGACACGGGAGCGGTAAATTGATTCTGGACGCGGAAGTTGATCGTGTCCTGGGGCATCCTGGAGAGACATGCAAGCGATTCGGCGGTCTCCTTCGGCGGACTGTTTGTCTCCAGTGCCAATGGCATCGAGTCGCCTTTGAGCCATCGCTGCATCCATTGGCGTGCTTCGCGCAAAAACAGTGGCGGATCGCTGTGCGCAACGTTGTCGTCCACTTCGCGAATGCGATCCGACTTCGCGTCCGCGCCTGTGTAAAGATCGTAAACTTTCTTCCCCCGCTGAAACACGTCGTGATAGCCATCCGGTGGGAAAATCGTGTCTTTCTGGCCGCTCAAAATGAGCAATGGCCGCGGCGCGATCAACGCTGCCACAACGGGGAAATCCCAAATGTAGGTGTTGTGATAATAAATGCAGTCGCACTGGCCGCGGGCCAGCCAATGTTCCGCCTGCGATCCCCAGGTGAACGTAGAGCACACCGGCGCCGCGGCGGCAATGCGTTCATCCACCGCCGCGGTATACCACGTCATGGCGCCGCCGCCGGAAATCCCGGTCAACCCGATGTGCCTGGCGTCGACCTCGGACCGCGTCTCCAGGTAGTCGAGCGCGCGAATCGCGTTCCAAACTTCCACGCCGGCGGGCGTGTAACCGAGCGACAGCCAATTCCACATGTTCAAGTCGTGCGTGCCGTGATGAATGCCGGCCACTTCTCCGAACTCCAGCGTATCGAGCACGAAACAAACGAATCCATGCGAGGCGAACCAAATGGCGCGGTCCTGATATTGAAACTTCGCTCCGAGCGGATGCGGTGAATGTCCGCACAAGTAGAGCACGGTCGGCAGCGGCTTCGCCGCGCCTTTGGGCACGTATAGATTTCCCGTGACGTAGAGACCCGGCAGGCTTTGAAAAACAACGTTCTCAATGTGATACGCATCCCGCTCCAGCCGACCGGTGATTTGCGCCTTTAATGGAGTGCGCTTTGGCTGCGGATCGAGGCCGAGCATGTCGAGCAATTGACGGCGCAACTCGCCTCGCTGCTTCTTCCAGTCCTCCAGACTTCGAACGTCGTTCAAGCTGCGCGCAGACATTTCAGTGGCGAGCCGCTTCAGCTGATTCGTGGCCATTTCGTGACGTTGCGAGGCCGATTCCTGGGCAAAGGCAGGGAACGAGACGAGCAGGGCTGTCACGCCGGCGGCGTAGATGGCTTTGGGGTTCATATTACGCGCATGATAGGCGCCGACGGAGCGGCGTCACTCAATTTGAAAGGTTGCGAATCGGCCTTGCCCCGCCACTTCGCGGCGGTGCCGTACTTTGCCGCGGCGTTTCCACTGGCGATGGAGAACGACAAGCTGATTGCAGCGCGCAAAAAGGGATTTTCTGCTGCCTTCATTTCATCGTCAGGACCACACGAAACCGCGCCTTGCCACTCATCATGCGGTCGTAGGCTTCATTCACTCGTTCCAGTGGAAATGTTTCATTCATCGAGCGCACGCCGGTGCGGGCGCTGAAGGCGAGTGTGTCTTGCGAGTCGATCGACGTGCCGGAATACCAGCCTTTCACCGAGCGGCGACCCATCAGCAAAATCAGCGGAGAGATTTGCATGGACTCGGCCGCGCCGATCACCATCAACGTCCCATTGATGGCCAATCCACCCTGGACCGTGCTCATGGCGTCACCGGCGGTGACGGTCGCAATGATGACCTTCGCACCGCCCAACTTTCGCAACTCGCTTGCGGGATCCTGCGACTGGCTATCGATGTAGAGCGACGCCCCCAACTGGCGGGCCAACGGCTCCTTGTCCTTGCCGCGTGCGATGGCGACTGTTTCAAATCCCATCTTCGTTGCGTATTGCACTCCCAGATGACCCAGTCCGCCGAGTCCGAGCACTGCGACGACATCGCCCGGGCGTGCCTCGGAATTTCGCAAGGCGTTGAACGTCGTGATCCCCGCGCACAGGAGCGGCGCCGCCTCGACCGGCGACAACTCATTGGGAAACCGCGCCACCGCGCTGACCGGGGCTACCATGTACTCGCCGTAGCCGCCGTCGAAGCTGATGCCGGTGACCTGTTGAGTTTCACACGCAAATAAATCTCCGCGCCGACAGGGCTCGCAACGTCCGCAGTACCCCCCCCATGCCAACCGACACCGACGCGCTGACGCGGCGTCCATCCCGTCACTCCCGCGCCGATGGCATTAATGGTACCAGCCACTTCATGCCCGGGGACGCGCGGGTATTGAAGCCCGGGCCAATGCCCTTCCTTCACCAGCGAATCACTGTGGCAGATGCCGCACGCCGTCACTTTAATCCGCACAGTACCCGGCGCCGCCTGGGGCATCGGCCGCTCAACGATCTCGAACTGCCGCCCGGCGCCCGAAACTTGTGCAACATGCATCGTCGCCATAAACCCTCTACTCAACCGCTTTGCTTCTCTGTGGATTCCACGCTTACAACTTGATGAAAGCAATGAGATCTGCGTTGAGCTTGTTAGGTCGGCTCCCGCGCTTCTTTGGTATGGAACCGCTGTGTCAGGAAACAAGCTCTCTGCGGCATTCCTTGGAAAAGATGGTCAGGGCGGTGAGATTCGAACTCACTTTTGAGATTTCGCGTCTCTTCGTGAAATACGTGTCCCAACCGCATGTTTATTGGATGAATTTGACATCGACGCGATTTCGCATCATGAAGGATTTGCGAACTAATACGCAAGTAAACTGTTAGGATTTGTTAGGATTCAGGGCGCGGCGAGGCTGACTCGTCGCGGTCAAAACCGCACTCAGGAATGCGCACCCGATTCGCTTGGCGTTCGGAGCGTGAAGGTCACTCTGATTCGCATACGAAAGTGGGCCGGGAAGCATAGATCAGTGAAATGCCAAAGGGACGCGTGAGGAAGTCGAAGATGACCAGTTCTTCCTAGGTCAGACCGCGACTGAGCTTCAGCAACTCTTCGAACAACTCCTTAATGTTCCGGCTGCCGGCGTTGTAGCTCTTCAATTCCTCGAACCTTTCCGCGAAGGCAGTCCGCGTCTTGTTCAGGCGATTCAATCCCCGGTCATTGACACTGGACTCGTTCTTGAAAGGCTGTTATCCCTTGAAGGTAAGCCCCATGAAATCCTCTGCGAAGATGACACCACCGAGCCCAATGACGCGGCGCGAATTTGTCGCCAAGACCCTGGCGACGACCGCTGTCATTGCCGGCGCGCCCGCGTTCCTGCGCGGCCAGAATCTGAACAACAAGTTGAAGATCGCGTTCATCGCCTGCGGCGGCCGTGCCAACGCAAGCTTTTCGGAACTCACCATCGTTCCCGGCCGCGCGGCGCCACAGGGCAGGAAGGCGGTTTCCGATACGGGCGGCCCACAGGCGCCGCATTCGGATGAGAACGTCACCGTGCTATGCGACATCAACCAACTTGCGCTCGATTCCGCGTCGCAACGTTACCCGAAAGCCAGGAAATTTACGGACCTCCGGCGCGTCTTCGATCGGCCGAACGACTTCGATGCCGTCGTGGTGTCCACGGCGGAACACACGCACGCGTTTGCCACCTACCTGGCGCTGACGCATGGCAAGCACGTCTATTGTGAGAAGCCCCTTGCCTACAATATCTGGGAGACGCGCGTCATCCGCGAAACGGCCGCGAAATATCCGAAACTGTCCACGCAGATGGGCAACCAGGGGCACGCCTCGGCGGCGCGGCGCAGCATCCGGGAGATCCTGGACACGGGCGTCATCGGTCCGGTGCGGGAAGTCCATGTCTGGGCCGACCGCGCCTGGGGGCTGCAGGATGCTGCGCCGGCGGAGAGATTCGACAAGCCGCACGGTTTCTACAACGGCATCCAAATCGTCGAGCGCTTCAAAGAGAAAATGCCCGTTCCGCCCACGCTGGACTGGGATCTGTGGCTCGGCCCCGCGCCCGAGCGGCCGTTCCATGCGACCTATTTCCCCG
>Ga0184635_10000044_pt1 | contig 21993 bp, 9 predicted proteins | sample PLM3_30_b2_FD_133147 | JGI IMG/M metagenome (GOLD analysis project Ga0184635, IMG submission 133147) | Groundwater sediment microbial communities from an aquifer in East River, Colorado, USA - PLM3_30_b2 | ecosystem: Environmental > Terrestrial > Soil > Riparian zone | place: USA: East River...
ACATTAGGTGATGTATTGAAAAGTAATGGCGCAGTTTTTTTAATAATTGGTGTTGCGATGGGAGCTATTGGAATTGCTTTATGTGGCGTTGCAGGAAGAAATAAAGAAAAAGATATTGCTGCGGATGTAAATAATAAAACTGAGTTTTCATTAGCGAAAGGATTACCACTTTGTTTTTTGGCTGGTATCTTATCTGCGTTATATGGATTCTCTTTGGACCAGGGTCAGCCGATCGCTGATGTAGCAGCAAAGTATGGAGCTGGTAACTTCCAGGGAAACGTGATATATATATTCTCCAATACCGGTGCGTTTATTTCTACATTATTATATTGTTTGTATTTGCATAAGAAAGACAAAACATTTTACCAGTACGGTAATGCGAGCGGTAATAATTTATCGGTGAATTATCTCTTGTCAATACTCACAGGTTTATTATGGTATGGACAATTTTTCTTTTATGGTCTGGGACATGTGCGGATGGGAACATATAAATTCACTAGTTGGGCTATACATATGATAATGCTGGTGCTTTTTAGTTCGGTTGCAGGATTAATAATGAAGGAATGGAAGCAATGCAGTTCCAAAACTTTACGATGGCTGTTCGGTGCTTTGTTGGTTTTGGTGATTGCTGTTTTACTCTTAACTTATGGTAATTATCTCGGAGAAAATAAATAACTCAATGATTGCGCAATTGCCATCTGAAAAAAGACCCATTTATATAATTGGCGCGGGTGGTATTGTAAATGATGCGCATCTGCCGGCGTATAAAATTGCAGGCTATAATGTGCAGGGAATTTTTGATATCAATGAAGCAAAGGCAAAAAAAACAGCAGAGGCATTTTCAATACCCAATACATTTTCCAGTTTGACACAAATGCTCCAGGCTGCACCTGCCAATGTAATTTTTGATATTGCTGTTCCCGGTTCACAAACAATTTCGGTTCTGGAACAATTGCCCAATGAGTCAAAAGTATTATTGCAAAAACCAATGGGTGAAAATTATGCAGAGGCAAAACAAATACTCGAACTGGTTAGGAATAAAAAAATGCTGGTTGCTATAAATTTTCAGTTGCGCTATGCTCCTTATATTCTTGCTGCAAAGAAATTTATTTACGATGGTAGTCTCGGTGAGCCGAACGACATCGAAGTGAATGTAAATGTTTATACGCCCTGGCATCTCTGGGATTATCTTCTTTCTTCACCGCGGGTTGAAATTCTGTATCACAGTATTCATTATATTGATTTGATAAGAAACTTGCTCGGCAACCCAAGATCAGTTTATGCCAAAACAACGAAGCATCCATCTATGCAGCAACTGGCTTCAGTACGCAGCAATATCATTATGGATTATGGTGAACTGGTGGCGGCCAATATTCTTACTAATCATTGTCATAATTATGGAACACCGAAGCAACAATCATATATAAAATTCGAAGGAAGCAAAGGCGCTATTAAAATAAATTTTGGTGCACTGATAGATTATCCCCGTGGTGCAGCGGATAGTTTTGAATATGTGTTGTTGGAAGAAGGAAAAGACCCCGAATGGAAGGAAATGAAAATTGAAGGCAGCTGGTTCCCGCATGCATTCATAGGTAGCATGGGGCAATTGCTCCTGGCTGCGGAAGGAACAATTGAGAAACCAGATAACAGTGCCGAAGATTGTATTCATACTATGGCATGTGTGGAGGCAGCTTATTTGTCAAGTGAGAGAGGAGGCATAGAATTGACTCATTTTAATTAACGTATTTATTTGGAATGAAAAAAATATTTATCATATCGTTACTCTTTTTTCATGACTCAATAATTGCGCAGCAAATAGCTTTTCCGGGTGCAGAAGGATTTGGTAGATATGCAACCGGTGGTCGCGGTGGTAAAGTAGTCGTCGTAACGAATTTAAATGACAAAGGAGAAGGTAGTTTTCGTTCTGCATTGGAACAGTATCCGGGCGAACCCCTTACAGTTATCTTCAGGGTGAGTGGCATCATCGAACTCGAATCGAACATTGTTATCAAACGTTCCAATCTCACCATTGCCGGTCAAACAGCGCCGGGTGATGGTATCTGTCTGAAAAATTATTCCTTTATTGTTAATGGGGCATCATCAAAAGGTAATCACGGTAATATCATTATCCGATTCATTCGTTCAAGACCCGGCGGTACGGATAAAAAGGGTTTATATGGTTTTGATATGGAGAACTGTCATGATGTAATTGTTGATCACTGCAGTTTTAGCTGGGCAAATGAGGAATGTGCAGCAATGTATGATACAAAAAATACTTCGGTGCAATGGTGTATAGTAAGCGAAGGCTTGTACCATGCAGGTCATATGAAAGGTAATCGTTCTTATGGAGGTGTTTGGGGCGGACAATATGCAAGCTATCATCATAACTTAATTGCACACTTGAATACCAGGGCAGTTCGTTTCAATGGTGCAAGGGCCCATGATACAATTGCATTGGTAGATTACCGGAATAATGTTATTTATAATTGGGGCAATACAAATGCCTGTTATGGTGGCGAAGTAAATATTGCTGGTGGAGTATCACAGGTAAATATTGTAAACAATTATTACAAGCCCGGTCCTGCTGCGCCGGCTGAATTGAAATTTGCTCATGCTTTGTTTCAGAAAGAAAATTCAAAAGGAACAGGGCAATGGTATTTTAATGGAAATATCATGGAAGGAGATAATTCCCTAACAAAGAAAAATTTCAGGGGTTTAGATCTGTCGGAGCCCGGGAATCCAAAAAATGCTGAAGCCAATGCGCCCTTTACTGTTTCATCTCCTTTGCCTGAGCAATCTGCTAAAGATGCGTATGAAGATGTTTTGAAATACGCCGGCACAATACTTCCAAAAAGAGATAAAGTAGATGAAAGAATAATTAATGAAACTAAAAATGGAACAGCAATTGGGAGAGGTGTGTTTGGTAAACCAGGAATTATTGATCTGCCAATCGTTGTTGGAGGCTGGCCTGAATATAAATCGTTGCCTGCTCCGGCTGACACAGATGAAGATGGTATGCCGGACGAATGGGAGAAAAAAAATGGGTTAAATGCCAATGATGCAAACGATAGGAATAAATTAGGTAAGAATGGATACACAATGTTGGAAATCTATTTGAATGAAATGACGGTGGTGAAATAATTTTTTATTAGACCAGCTATTGTATTTCATAGCATCGTCCCTTGTGTCACACTCTTGTACTGCAATGCAATAATGAACAAAGTTTTCTTCATAGTATTTCTTTTCTTTAGCCAGACTCTACTGGCGCAAATTGGCTTTGGGGATATAATAACCCCACCTCGTGTTGCATTTGCTATTCAGAAAATAAGAGAAACTGAAAAAAGGCTTGGCCTGAACAGGAAAAATCATCCTATTTATTTTGATTATACAGCAGGGAAAAAAGAAGGATACTCTATAAAAACCGAAAAGAACATTACTTATATAAAAGGAAGTGATGCCTCTGGTTTAATGTACGGCTGCCTGGAATTCGCATCACAACTGGATAAGTTAAAGGTCTATCCCAAAAATCAAAATATTAGCGACGCTCCGGAAATGGTTTTGCGTGGACAATGTATCGGTTTGCAAAAATCGACTTATTTACCAGGAAGAAATGTTTATGAATATCCTTATACACCCGAAACTTTTCCCTGGTTTTACGATAAGAAATTATGGTTACAGGTTCTGGATTCCATGCTGGAGAACCGGATGAACTCTTTGTATCTATGGAATGGTCATCCTTTTGCTTCATTGGTTAAATTGAAAGACTATCCTTATGCGGTTGAAGTGAATGATGCTACATTTAAAAAGAACGAAGAGCTCTATCGTTTTATAACTACTGAAGCAGATAAACGTGGCATCTGGGTGATACAAATGTTTTATAATATAATAGTATCAAAACCATTTGCAGAACATCATAAAATAAAAACACAGGAAAGAGAGCGGCACATTATTCCTTTGATCTCTGATTATACAAGAAAATCGATCGCCGCATTTGTTCAGAAATATCCTAATGTCGGTTTGATGGTTTGTTTGGGTGAAGCAATGGAAGGTGTCGGTAATGATGATATTGAATGGTTCACAAAAACAATTATTCCCGGGGTGCAGGATGGATTAAAAGCATTAGGTAAAACGGAGGAGCCTCCAATTGTTTTACGTGCCCATGATACCGATGCTCCATCGGTGATGAAAGCGGCATTGCCTTTATATAAAAATTTATATACTGAAGCAAAGTTTAATGGTGAAGCACTAACCTATCCAAGACCAAGAGGCAGCTGGGCAGAATTACATCAAACACTTAGTAAACTCGGCAGCGTACAGATCGAGAACGTTCACATACTTGCCAACCTTGAACCCTTCCGCTATGGTTCTCCTGATTTTATTCAACAATGTGTCATAGGTATGCACGAAGTGATGGGTGGGAATGGTTTGCATTTATATCCGCAAGCCTCATATTGGGATTGGCCATACAGCGCAGATAGTGTAAGAGGAAAAAGATTATTGCAAATAGAAAGAGATTGGATCTGGTACAAGGCATGGGCTCGTTATGCATGGAAGGCCAAAAGAAATAGGGAAGAAGAAATCATATATTGGAGCAAACTTCTGGCAAATAAATTTGGTTGTAGCGTCGATGATGGTAAAAAGATTTTAGAAGCTTATGAGCAAAGCGGTGAGATTGCACCAAAACTATTGCGACGTTTTGGAATAACAGACGGTAATAGACAAACATTAACATTAGGAATGCTGATGACACAGCTCATCAATCCTTATCGCTACGGCTTATTTACACTATTGTATGATAGCGAAAGTCCTGAAGGGGAAATGCTGATAGATTTTGCCGATATAGAATGGAAAGGCCAGGAACATAAGGGAGAGATTCCGGTACTTGTAATAAACGATTTGTTGGATCGTGCTGAAAAATCTTTTGCCTTAGTATCAAGTGTCTTGAAGAATATAAAAAAAGATGAAAGCGAATTTAGACGATTGGTAGTTGATATGGGATGCTACAGACTCCTGTCTTATCATTTTATAGAGAAAGTACGGGCAGCGTTGTTAGTTTTAAGATATAAATATTCTGGTAATATCGGCGATTTAGAAAATGCTACCGAATATTTAGACCGAAGTGTTCTTTACTATAGACAGTTATCCGCTTTATCGAGCAAATTCTATCTCTATGCTAATAGTATGCAGACACAGCAAAGAAAAATACCCATGCGGGGAGTTGATGGTACTTATAAACATTGGAAAGAAATGTTGCCAGTATTTGAAGCCGAATTGAATACTTTTAAACATAAAATTGATTCTTTAAAAAGAAATACGTCTGTTGTCGGTAAACAAGTAACGCCATTTCCATCTGCTGATGTTAGGCTAAATGAAAAAGCTTATACGGTAGATGTAGGTTCGTCGGTATTTGATGACACAAGTATGGTGATTAAAAGTTTTGCTCCGGAATTAAAAGGATTAAAAGGCTTACAGCAATTATTTAAGCAACAGCAGCGAGCGGGAACAACTATAAATTTTACTTGCGACAAACCAGTGAAAGTGTTGGTAGGTTTTTTCAAAACACAAAGAGCAGCTTTTACAACTGACACAATTTTTTTAAAAGAACCTGAACTGGAAACAAATGCAAGTGCAGATGACTATGGACAGGCAGAAATTAAGATCAGCAATGCGATTGCAATAGAGGGGATGCCACCGGTAAATATTCATGCATATAATTTTAAAGCGGGCACACACCAATTAAAATTGGGTAAAGGGGTTTGCCTCGTTTTAGGCTTTGTGGATGGACAACAAATGATACCTAATTATGATGCAATGCTAATGAGTGACCCAAAGAATAAAAATCTTGACTGGTTATTTGAATAAAACTATGACTTTAAACAGAACAAAATATTTTATTGTCTTCATGCTTTTGCTAAGTGTGAAGGATATCTTATCACAGGATCTGAAACTCTGGTATACTAGACCTGCTTCGAAATGGGTGGAAGCATTACCGGTTGGTAATGGAAGGATCGGAGCAATGATCTTTGGTGGCATTGAAAATGATCGGATACAATTCAACGAGGAAACTTTATGGACAGGCGGGCCAAGAAGCTATAGCCGGCCGGGAGCATACAAGTATTTGGATACTATACGACAACTATTATTTGCCGGCAAGCAAAAAGAAGCAGAAGCACTGGCAGAGAAAGAATTTATGGGTTTGAAAAGTTTTGAAGGAGAAAGAAGCAGTTGGATAAATAAGGTAACTGTAGATAAGAAATTCGCTGGTGAAAACTTTGATGATAGTAAATGGCCAACGATGCAGGTGCCAAGCTGGGATGGCTGGGAAATGGTTGGCTTTGAAGGATTGGACGGTGCAATCTGGCTGCGAACAAGCTTTATGTTGCCGGATGATTGGATAGATAAAGAATTAGTATTGGACTTGAACCGTATAAGAGATCATGATTACACTTATATCAATGGAAAGTTAGTCGGTTCACAACAAGACAATGAAGGAAGAAAATATAAGATCGCAAAGAATGATTTACACAAGGGAAAGAACACGATCGCTATACTTGTGTTGAATTTCTTTGATAAAGGCGGTATCTACGGTTATAAGGACACAACCAAACATATTGGCATTTACCCAATAAATAATGAAGCAACAAAAATTTCACTGAATGGTCAATGGAAGTATTTTGTGCAGAATGATGATCCTCCTCCGGTGGGTGCTTACCAGGCATCGTATCAACCTTTCGGTGATTTGAATTTAATTTTTTCAAATACAGCCGGGGTAACTAATTATAAAAGAGAATTGGATATTTCCAATGCTGTTGCCTCTACTTCTTATTCGGTCGATGGAGTAAATTATAAAAGAGAATACTTTGTAAGCCAGCCAAACCAGGTGATGGCAATAAATTTAACCGCTTCAAAAAGATCAAGCATCAGTTTTGAGATCTCATTAAGCAGCCCGCATAAAAATTTTGCAATAAAAAAGATCAATGCCACTACGATCGCACTATCTGTACAAGTTAAAAACGGAGCATTGCAGGGACAAAGTTATTTAGAAGTGAAAGCGAATGGAGGTGTTATAAAAAATGGTAAAGGAAAATTGATAATTGAACATGCTGATGAAGCAACTGTTTTTGTCACCGCCGGCACTAGTTATAAAAATTATAAAGACGTGTCGGAAGACCCATCATTGTCCTGTATCACTGCACTGAAGAGTATAAAAAGTAAAACATATCAGCAAATCAAAACTGCACACGTAAAAGAATACCAGGCATTCTTCAACACTTTCTCAATCGACTTAGGTAAAAGTGAAAATGAAACATTGCCAACTGATCAACGATTAGAAAAATTTGCAAGGTCAAATGATCCATCCTTTGTTGCCTTGTATTTACAATATGGAAGATATTTATTGATATCATCATCACGGCCCGGCACAAGACCTGCAAATCTCCAGGGAATTTGGAATGATTTATTGAATCCGCCATGGGGCAGCAAGTATACAACCAATATTAATCTCGAAATGAATTATTGGCCCGCAGAAGCACTGAATCTTTCGCCCATGCATGAGCCATTATTTCAAATGCTTAAAGAGTTATCACAAACCGGGAAGCAAACGGCAAAAGATCATTACAATGCTCCCGGGTGGGTATTACATCATAATACGGATCTGTGGCGTGGTACTGCACCGATCAACGCAGCCAATCATGGTATTTGGGTTACAGGTGGTGCATGGTTGTGCAGACATTTATGGGCACATTATTTATTTACGCAGGATAAAATTTTTTTAAAGAACACAGCTTACCCGATCATGAAAGAAGCAGCGCTGTTCTTTAATTCCTTTTTGATCAAAGACCCAAAAACAGGTTGGTTGATCAGTACTCCATCCAATTCACCAGAGCAGGGTGGATTAGTTGCAGGCCCATCGATGGATCACCAGGTCATCCGTGGTTTATTTAATAATGTCATTGCCGCAAGCCAGTTATTAAATTTGGATAGCATTTTCCGAAATACATTAAAAGAAAAAATAAAACAGATCGCACCCAATCAAATTGGCAGGTACGGGCAGTTGCAGGAATGGATACAGGATGTTGATGATACAACAAATAAGCATCGTCATATTTCACATTTATGGGCCGTTCACCCGGGTAATGAGATCAACTGGGATGATACTCCTGAATTGATGAAAGCAGCACGTCAGTCATTGCTTTATCGGGGTGATGCTGCAACTGGCTGGAGTCTTGGGTGGAAAATAAATTGCTGGGCAAGATTTAAAGATGGTGATCATGCATTCCGCTTGATACAAATGTTGCTTAGTCCTTCGAAAAGCGATGCGGGCAGCTATCCGAATTTGTTTGATGCACATCCGCCTTTCCAGATCGATGGTAATTTTGGGGGTGCGGCAGGAATTGGAGAACTCATTCTGCAAAGTCATACAAAATTTATTGATATACTACCAGCATTACCTGCTGCCTTGTCCAATGGTGAAGTGAAAGGCTACTGTGCAAGAGGTGGTTTTGTATTTGATATTAAATGGAGTAATGGAAAATTGCAAGAGCTAACTGTTACATCAAAAACAGGACAACCTTTACTCTTACGTTACAATAATAAAGTAGTTAATATCCATACTGCTAAAAATATTGTTTACAAATTTGATGCGTCGCTTAATAAGCTATAAGATTTTTTTGTTAACCAGCTTAAGTATTACGATTAAGCTGTCGTTGCGTCGCACTCTTCAGGGTTCATTTCGCTATTCAGCAGGCCTCATCCTCTTATCCTTCTCCTGTGGGAGAAGGACGGTACAGCATTGCAAATCCAAACTTCAAATCTTCCATGTCAGCTTTAGTTCATTACTCAGCATTAGTCAACCACTACAATTTTTATCGAAAGATTTTTATTATCGGAGTCTAAGAACCCCCCTTAGGGGGGCAGGGGGGCTTTCTCTTTGCGTGAAGCCTTTAATCCTTCTTTGTGTCTTCGTGTCCCCGTGGTTCAATTCATACGCCCAAAGACAGGATATTAACTTAAACAATGACTGGCAGACTTCTTTAAAAGGAACAAATGCATGGAAAAAAGTAAATGTGCCTCACAACTGGGATGGTTATTACGGATACAGGCGATTACAACATGGCAATTTGCATGGTGATGCTATGTACAAAAAAAGTTTTACGATCAAACAATCAAAACAAGGCAAACGTTTCTTTTTATTCTTTGAAGGTGTCGGCAGTTACGCAACAGTTATCTTGAATGGTAAACCAGTTGGTTCACATGCAGGCGGTAGAACAACTTTTACATTAGATGTTACCGATGCGATCAAAACTGATGGCTCAAAAAATCAATTGGAAGTTGAAGCGTCGCATCCCGCAAATATCAAAGACCTTCCATGGGTTTGCGGCGGGTGCAGTGATGAAAGAGGTTTTTCTGAAGGCTCACAGCCAATGGGCATTTTTCGTCCTGTTCATTTAATTGTTACAAATGACGTTCGGATAGAACCTTTCGGCGTTCATGCATGGGCCGAATTTGAAAATAATAAAGCTTCATTGTTCATTTCCACATCTGTTAAAAACTATTCCGAAAAGTATCGTCATCTTGAGATCATTCATCAATTAAAGAATAAAGCAGGCTTGGTTCTTTCAGAGGCAGGCTTTTATACATTGGACATATACCCTAATGTTCATCCAACTGAAATTACAATACCGATGAACGATTTGGTACCAACTAAATGGTCCATCGAAAATCCATATTTGTATGAAATAGTTTCAGTAATTAAAGAAAACAATAAAGTTATTGACCAGGTGAAGTCAAGTTTTGGATTCCGCACAATCAACTGGAAAACTTCTTCCAATCAATTTCTTTTAAATGGCAAGCCTGTCTTCATCAATGGTATTGCAGAATACGAGCATCTGTTTGGACAATCACATGCATTCAGCAATGAACAGATCATTGCCAGGGTGAAGTGGATTAAAGCAGCAGGTTTCAATGCGTTTCGTGATGGGCATCAACCACATAATTTATTATATGGAAAACTATGCAATGAAAAAGGCATTCTTTGGTGGACACAATTATCTGCACATGTGTGGTATGATACAAAAGAATTCAGAAATAATTTTAAACAGCTGTTGACGGAATGGGTAATTGAAAGAAGAAATGATCCATCTGTTATTTTATGGGGGATACAAAACGAAAGCAAGCTTCCTGAAGACTTTGCAAAAGAATGCACTGAACTTATTCGTTTATTAGATCCTACTGCATCATCACAAAGATTGGTAACAACGTGTAATGGAGGAACTGGTACTGATTGGGATGTGCCTCAAAACTGGACAGGAACTTATGGTGGCGATCCAAATACATATGCTGAAGATCTGAAAAAACAAATACTGATTGGTGAATATGGTGCATGGCGTACGATCGATCAGCACACAGAAGGTGGTTTTGTACAGAATGGAATTTTAAGTGAAGACAGGATGACACAATTGATGGAGCAAAAAGTTCGGTTAGCTGAATCAGTAAAAGATAGTATTGCTGGACAGTTCTTTTGGTTGCTTACATCACATGATAATCCCGGTCGAGTTCAAGGTGGAGAGGGGTTAAGGGAATTAGATAGGATTGGCCCTGTTAATTACAAGGGATTGCTGACACCATGGGAAGAACCGACCGATGTATTTTATATGTATCGCAGCAATTATGCATCGAAAGAAAAAGAGCCAATGGTATATATCGTTTCTCATACCTGGCCTAATCGATGGATGAAGACAGGAATAAAAGATAGCATTTATGTTTATTCAAATTGCGATGAAGTAGAATTGTTCAATGATATTGATAATGCATCATTGGGAAAAAGAAAAAGAAATGGTATTGGTACACATTTCCAATGGGATAAAGTAAATGTCCAATACAATGTTTTGTATGCAATAGGATATGTAAATGGAAAAGCAGTTGCAAAGGATACGATCGTATTACTTCATTTGCCACAATCTCCAAATTTCAATAAACTATATGCTGGAGCAATAGATATTACAAAGCCACAACCGGGATACAAGTATATCCATCGTATCAACTGTGGCGGTACTGATCATATCGATAAAAATGGAAATCGATGGTATGCTGACCTTGATACAGATGAACAACCATCATTAATAAATAAACAGCCACTGTATTGGACATCATCTTCATGGACAAAGGACTTTGATGACATTCCGAAATTTTTTGCCAGCCAGCGCAGAACATTTAGCCCGATAAAAGGAACAAAGGATTGGAAACTCTTTCAAACATTTCGGTATGGAAAGGATAAGCTGAAATACGAATTTGATCTACCTGACGGAGAGTATTTGGTTGAATTATTCTTTGTTGAACCATGGGTTGGAATTGGCGGGGGCATGAATGCAAAAGCAATGCGGTTGTTTGATGTTGCTATTAATGAGAAGATTATTTTAAATGACCTTGATATCTGGAGTGAAGTGGGCGCAAATACTGCGTTGAAGAAAACAGTCAAAGTAAATATTAGAGGTGGAAAGATGATCATTTCATTTCCTGAAACAAAAGTTGGACAAGCATTGATCTCTGCAATTGCAATTGCATCTAAAAAAGAGATTTACAGTGAAGCAGCGACTGTTCCATTCGGCAGGCCTGCCGTAGATTTTACATTGCAATCCTGGTTGGATATTGGTGACAAGCAGTATGCTGGTGATAATATCACATTCAATTCTATTCCTTCGATCTTATTTGGAGCTGATTGGATACAATTTGCAAACAAACAGGTAAAAAGATCTGTGACATTTCGGCCGGGGAAGGGATCATATATTTATGTTGCATTGAAAAAGGATAGTGAACCAGTCAAAGATCTTGAAAATATAAATGCTGAGATCATTACGGATGAAAACGGAGGAACTACTTATAAAGTGTACAGGAAGCTTTGCCAGGCAGATTCGATAATAATTATACCCAATGGCGCTGAAGCCATCATTGCATTACAGCCATTAACAAAAATGCAACCAGCTTATGATCTGAAACCAATCACCCAATACAAAACAAATGTGGCAAAACTGGGAGGTGGCGCTATTAAAGAAAATTTTGGAGGGAGAGAATGTGCTGTCATCAGCACAAATGGATCTGCAACCGTTGAATGGCCAATGCAAGCCGGTGTTGCAGATATTTATTCTATTACGATGAAATATTTTTATTCCCAACAAACACCTGTAAAAGGCAGGTTGCAGTTGATCGGGGCAGGAAACACCATGATGCTCGATGAAGAGGTTCAATTTACTTTTACCAATACAGGGAAATGGAATCAATTTACTATTAACACTGGTAATATGATCAATGCCGGTAATTATACTATTCGCCTGGTAATTACTGGTGCAGAAGGATTAGCGATTTCAGGCATCGATATACAGTAACAAGCAGATTGTTTTTTTAGTCATATGTTATTAAGGAGAAATACAAATTGGTTTAGGGCTGTGCGGTTGATGGCCTCCCCTGAAGGGGGAGGTCGGGAGGGGGCAATGAAACGATTACTTTGCCATATTAGTTTTTGTATCTTTTTAATTCCGTGTTTTTCACAAAATCTTTCTGTAACTAATCTCCGTTGTGAATCCACTAAGGATCCTTTGGGTGTTGATCTGGCTAAACCTCGTTTAAGTTGGGAATTGAAAAGTGACCAAAGAAATGTTTTACAGGCTGCATATAGAATTTTAGTGTCTGATGATCTGTCGGTGCTGAATAAAGGAATTGGAAATATCTGGGATTCAAAAAAAGTAAGCAGCGCTGCATCTATACAGGTTCAGTATAAAGGCAAAGCTTTACGATCTGTGAAAAAGTATTTCTGGAAACTTATAGTTTGGGATAACAAAGGAAATACCTCTGTATGGAGTAATGTTGCAATGTGGCAAATGGGTCTTTTAAATAAATCAGATTGGAACAATGCTCAGTGGATCGGTTATGATGAGCCGGTCGATTCTTTGCGAATTGCTCCACATGTTCACCAAGGCGGCAAAAGATCCTGGGGTCCAAGAAGAAATGTTTTGCCTTTGATGCGCAAAGATTTTTCGGTTAATAAAGAAGTTAAAGCAGCAACGACTTATATCTGCGGGTTGGGTCATTTTGAGATCCATTTGAATGGAAAAAAGATCGGTGATCATTTTTTAGACCCGGGTTGGACCAATTACAGCATGCATGCACAATACGTTGCATTTGATATTACAAATGAATTAAAAAAAGGCGGGAATGCTTTTGGAGTAATGTTGGGAAATGGATTTTATTATATTCCCGGGCAGCGTTATCGTAAAATGACCGGGGCATACGGGCATCCTAAAATGATCATGAGAACAGTGATCGAGTACACAGATGGTTCAATTGAAAATATTATAAGCGATAAAAGCTGGCAAACTTTTTCTTCACCCATTATCTTCAGCAGCATATTTGGAGGAGAAGATTATGACGCAACCCTTGAAGAAGAAGGCTGGGATCAATCAAATTTCCTTAAAGACGGAAAAGATTGGTTTGATGTGATAATAACAAGCGGTCCTGAAAAATTAGAATCTCAATTGCAGCAGCCTTTAAAAATAATGGAGCGATTTACTGTAAAAGCACAGAAACAGATCAGCCGAAATAAATGGATGTATGACTTGGGGCAAAATTTTTCAGGTATTCCTGCAATTACTGCTAGTGGCAATAATGGTGATACAGTTAAAATATTTTGTGCTGAGTTGCTTAATGCAGATGGAACAGCGAATCAAAGAGCAACTGGTTCGCCGAGTTATTTTACATATATATTAAAAGGAGGAAAAGATGAGAGTTGGCAACCACGATTTTCTTATACAGGTTTTCGCTATATGGAAGTTCATTGTATTCCAAAAGATAGTTTAAAGCCTGCACCAGTTATAAAGGATATCGAGGGATTGCATATCAGGAATGCAGCAAATAATGTTGGTTCATTCACTTCTTCAAATGAACTGTTTAATAAAACAAATACATTGATTGACTGGGCGATCAAAAGTAATACGGTGAGTGTGTTCACTGATTGTCCTCATCGTGAAAAACTTGGTTGGTTAGAACAAACACATTTAATGGGTTCATCAGTTCAATATAATTATGATGTTGCTAGTTTGAATCGGAAGGTAATTAAAGACATGATGAATGCACAATATGCGGATGGAAAAATTCCGGAGATAGCGCCGGAGTTTACACTATTTACACCGCCGTTTGATGAATCACCGGAATGGGGGAGTGCGGCGATCATTTTACCCTGGTATAATTATAAATGGTATGGCGATAAACAGACGTTGAGTGAGGCATACAATATGATGAAAGGATACCTGGGTTATTTAAAAAGTAAAACAAAGGATAATATTTTGTCACACGGTTTGGGTGATTGGTTTGATATTGGTCCTAAAAGATCAGGCTTTGCACAGATGACAAAAATGGGGATCACGGCTACTGCTACTTTTTATTATGATATTACCATTATGATCGAAGTGGCAAGGGTGCTGAATAAAACGGCTGACATGGAAGCATACCGGCAGCTGGGAGCAGCGGTAAAAAGATCTTTCAACGAACAATTTTTTGACAAGCCAAGATTGCAATATGATTCTGCCAGCCAAACGGCAAATGCAATGGCATTATACATGGGACTTGTTGAAACTAAGAATAGAAATGAGGTTATCGATGCGTTGATAAAGGATATTAAAGGTCGTAACAATGCACTAACGGCGGGTGATATTGGGTATCGTTATGTATTGCGGGCACTGGAAGATGCTGGAAGAAGCGATATAATATTTGATATGAACAGTCGCGATGACGTACCGGGCTATGGGTTTCAATTAAAGCATGGGGCAACTGCATTAACCGAAAGTTGGCAAGCTTATGAATCGGTGAGTAATAATCATTTTATGCTTGGACATTTAATGGAATGGTTTTATGCAGGACTTGCAGGAATAAAACAAGCTGATAATTCAGTTGCATATAATAAAATTGAAATAAAACCTCAGACTGTAGGTGATGTCACTGCTGCTAAAGCAACTTATCATTCTCCTTACGGAGAAATTGTAAGTGACTGGAAAAAGAATGGTGATACATTTGAGCTGGATGTCGAAATACCGGTTAACGCCACAGCTACCATTTATATTCCGGTTAGATCAAATCAACCGGTAACAATGAGCGGGGGATTGATCACAGCTAAATATATTGATGGCAAAGCTGTGATAAAGATCGGATCTGGAAAATATCATTTTAAAACAAATAATTGAGATGAAAGCATTAGTGTGTGAAGAGCCTGGTTCATTTCAGTATATCAAAAAAGAAAAGCCATTGTTGCAAACAGGCCATGCCATTCTTAAAATTAAAAGGATCGGTATCTGCGGCACTGACCTGCATGCATTTGAAGGGACTCAGCCTTTTTTTAATTATCCAAGAATACTTGGCCATGAGCTCGCTGCAGAAATTGTAGAAATAGAAGCCAATAGTGAGTTTGCTGTTGGTGACAAGGTTACATTCAGCCCTTATTTTTATTGTGGTAAATGTATTGCATGTCGTAACGGGCTTACTAATTGTTGTGCTGATATAAAAGTTTTTGGTGTGCATATAGATGGCGGTATGAGTGAATTCATTTCTGTTCCAATAAAGTATTTGATCAAAGGAAATGATATGAGTTTTGAAGAGCTGGCCTTGGTAGAGCCGTTGGCGATCGGGGCACATGGAATAAGAAGAGCCGGTGTAAAGAAAGGTGAATTTGTTTTAGTAATAGGTGCGGGGCCAATTGGTTTAGGAGTGATGGAATTTGCAAGGATCGCAGGAGCTCATGTAATTGCAATAGATGTTAATGATCAACGGTTGAAATTTTGCAAAGAGAAATTAAACGTTGCATATACTATCAATCCGGCAAAAGAAGATGTCATAGAACAATTAAGATCCATTACAAACAACGATATGCCTACTGTTGTAATTGATGCGACAGGAAACCTGAAGGCTATCAATAATGCATTTCAATATATGGCACATGGAGCACGGTATGTATTAGTGGGTTTGCAGCGAAACGAAATTGTCATCAGTCACCCGGAATTTCATAAGCGGGAAGCAACATTAATGAGCAGCCGCAACGCTACCGCAGAGGATTTCAATCATGTATTAAATTGTATGAAAAATAAATTACTTGATCCGGCAACTTATATCACACATAGAGTATTGTTTGATGAAGTGAAAGATAATTTCGAAAGCTGGTTAGATCCTCAAACGGGTGTTATTAAAGCAATGGTAACACTGGATTAATAATCATACATGCAAAGACATTTTTTCCATATTGCTTTTGTTTTTTGTTTGTTGTCGCAATTGAATACCCTTGCACAGGTTCGTTCTGAAATTGATTTTAATAATGAATGGAAATTTTACCTGGGTGATGACAGTTTAGCAAAGGAACCATCTTACAACGATAGCAAATGGAGGAAGCTTTCTTTGCCACATGACTGGAGTATTGAATCAGATTTTAAAAAAGAATTTCCCGCTACTACACAGGGAGGCGCATTGCCCGGGGGCATTGGGTGGTATCGAAAAACATTTACACTTCCTGTTTCTGCAAAGAACAAAATTGTTTCAATTGAATTTGATGGCGTTTATAAGAACAGTGAAGTTTGGATAAATGGACATTATTTAGGTAAACGACCTAATGGGTATGTTGCTTTTTCTTATGAACTTACTGAGTATATTCTTCCGTCACCTCAAAAAAATGTGATCGTTGTAAAAGTTGATAATAGCCTGCAGCCAGATTCAAGATGGTATAGCGGTTCGGGGATCTATAGAAATGTAAAACTTGTTTTGAAAAATAAAACTGCTCTGGACAAGCATAACATTTTTGTTACTACTCCTGAAGTAAGCAATGAGTGGGCGAGGGTTGTAATTACAATAACCGGGAAAGTTGAATTTGATGGCCGGGGCCCTGTTTGGGTGGCGCACACCATTATTGACAGAACAGGATCAATAGTCGCAAGACTAAATCCATATCGGCTTGATCTTTATGAATCGGGTACAGCACTTGTCAAAAAGATGACGATTACTAAACCTCTTCTTTGGTCTATAGGCAACCCTGGTTTATATATATTGAAAACAAGTTGGTATCAGGATCAAAGATTAGTTGATGAGATAAATACTGTTTTTGGGATTCGAACTTTCAATTTTGATGCACTAAGAGGATTTTCCTTAAATGGAAAACCAGTAAAAATAAAAGGTGTCTGCATGCATCACGATCTTGGTGCATTAGGTGCTGCATTTAATATCACTGCTGCTAAAAGACAATTACAGATCCTTAAAGAAATGGGTTGTAATGCCATTCGTTTCTCACATAATCCTCCTGCATCAGAACTTTTGGATCTCTGTGATCAGATGGGTTTCCTCGTCATTGATGAAGCATTTGATATGTGGCAAAAGAGAAAGAACAAATATGATTATCACCTGGACTTTAAAGAATGGCATAAAAAAGATCTTGAAGCAATGGTTTTACGTGACCGCAATCATCCTTCTGTTATCATGTGGAGTATTGGAAACGAAATAAGGGAACAATTTGATAGCACAGGAACAATACTTACAAAAGAATTAGTATCGATTGTAAAAGATCTTGATCCCACACGACCTGTTACTTCAGCAGTAACAGAAACATTTCCCGAAAAGAATTTTATAACAAAAGCAAACGTGTTAGATGTCATTGGTTTTAATTATAAAGATTATGATTATGCTGAATTGCCAAAACGTTTTCCCGGGCAAAAATTTATTGCATCAGAGACAGCATCTGCATTAGAAACAAGAGGTGTTTATGAATTTCCTTCAGATGGCATTCGAATCTGGCCGCCAAATTTCAAAGTGCAGGACACTTTTACTGCAAATAAAGATTTTACTTCTGCTGCTTATGATAACACACATGCATATTGGGGAAACACTCATGAAAGATCATGGCTGGCTGTAAAAAGAAATCAGCATATGGCCGGCATATTTGTATGGAGCGGGTTTGATTATTTGGGGGAGCCAATGCCTTATCCAAAATTCCCTGCAAGAAGCTCTTATTATGGCATTATTGACATGGCAGGGTTTCCAAAGGATGTATATTATATGTATCAGTCCGAATGGTCCACAAAGCCGGTGTTACATATTTTTCCGCATTGGAGTTGGAAGCCCGGGCAGGTAGTGGATGTATGGGCATATTATAATAATGCCGATGAAGTGGAATTGCTTCTGAATGGCAGGTCTTTTGGAATAAGGAAAAAGAATGATACAACCTTGCATGTCATGTGGCGTGTACCATTCGAAGCGGGAACATTAAAAGCAGTTTCCAGGAAAAATGGGAAAATAATTTTAACCAAAGAGATAAGAACTGCAGCTGAAGCCGCCCGGATCGAATTAATAGTGGATAAGACAAATTTAAGATCAGGCGAAAAAGACTTATCTTTTGTAACTGCAAGGATATTAGATAAGAAAGGAAATTTGGTTCCTTATGCTGATAATCTCATCAATTTTTTAGTTACCGGCAACGGTACTATCGTCGGTACCGATAATGGTTACCAGGCCGATACTGTGTCCTTGAAAAGCCATGAACGAAAATGCTGGAAGGGTATGTCGCTGGCAATAATTCAATCGACAGAAAAAAAGGGAAATATTACATTAACTGCCACCAGCCCTGGTATTTCATCAGCTACCATAACCATTCGAAACAACTGATAGATAGGAAAAAATCAACGCAATCGTTCCCGGAAATAACTGGGAGGCGAATAGTAAAATAATACATCTTTATAGCAAAACCTTACATTTTTACGCCCTACCTGTCCATGTACCTTTAGCATTAAATGGAAAATTAAATTTCATTTAAGATTCACGATCAAGCAAGCCGTATGAGTATCTTAAGACAAAAACATAATGCAAGCAGTTATCATAAGTTAGAAGGAACTTTGGATAGCCTAAAAATTTTTATCTTATTATCTCGTACGGCTTCTTTGAAAAATTTTATCACCTGCGTAATTCTCTCTATCAGTTTTTTAACAGCAGACGCACAACAGAACGAAACTGATTTCAGGAAAACTCTTCACGACCGCTCTGTAAAAATTGTAAATACCCTTGGATTAACAGATTCAGGAAAATATAGTAACGTGGTTGATCTTTTAACTGATCAATACTTTGATCTTAATAAAGTTCATGATAAAACAAAAGAATCAATAGCCGCGATCAACTCACTTCAATTAGCTGGTGAAGAAAAGACCAGCCGGATCAAGATCGAGGAAGGGAAAAAAGCCTCTCAACTTTCTGAATTGCACAAAAGATTCATCGCAAAACTTCAGAGAACTTTAACCGATGAACAAATTGAAAAGATAAAAGATGGGATGACCTATCGTGTAATGCCTATAACTTATACAGCCTACGTGGATATGATACCGGCATTGACAACTGAACAAAAAGAAAAGATATATAATTGGCTAAGAGAAGCAAGAGAACTGGCAATGGATGAAGGTTCATCGGAAGATAAACACAAAGTTTTCGGAAAATACAAAGGAAGGATCAATAATTATCTTTCAAGCCAGGGGTATGATATGAAAGCGGAAGAGAAAGCCTGGCAACAAAGAATAAAGGATAGAGAAGCTGCAAAGAAAAACAATGCTAGTAAATAACGATTGTATTTATAGTTTCAAAATATAAAAATGACAACCATATGAATTGCTTCAAAGTAACAAAACTGCTGCTATGGTTCCTTTTTTCACTGCTGAGCATTTCAGTTGCTGCACAGGAAAGAACAGTATCTGGGAAGGTAACCGATGCTGATGGAAAACCAATACCGGGCGTAACCGTAAAAGTAAAGAACACTACTATCTCCACTATGACAAATGTGAGTGGCGTCTACACGATCACTGCTCCCTCGTCGGAATCTGTGATTAATTTTTCACATGTATCATATGTCTTCCAGGAAAAGAAGATAGGAACGGAAAACAATATTGATGTGAGCCTGGCAGCTGCAGAAAAATCAATGGAGGAAGTTGTAGTGATTGGTTATGGAACTCAAAAACAAAAAAATATCACTGGATCTGTAGCGACTATAAGTCCAAAAAAGCTGGAAGATCTTCCAGTGTCTTCACTGACTGAAATGCTGAGGGGGCAAGTGCCGGGCTTAAATGTATCCGGAGGGAGCACCCGTCCGGGTACTATGGCATCAGCAAGTATCCGCCAGCAATTCAACTGGGGTAAAGATGGTGGTGGAACAATACCCTTAATAATTATAGACGATATCGTGCAGATCGATCCTGCTACCAATCTTCCAACAATGGATAAATTTAATATGCTGGATCTTTCTGAGGTAGAAAGTATTACTGTATTACGTGATGCAAGTGCCGCTATCTATGGTGCACGTGCCTCCCAGGGCGCCATTGTTGTAAAAACAAAAAGAGGAAAGCTGGGATCACCCAAAATAACTTACTCTGGCAAATTTGAAATGAATGATGCTGTAAGTCATAGTGACGTGATGAATGCAAAAGAGTATGGTCTATTCTCTAATAGACTTAACCGTGCTGCGGCAGCGTCTCAACAAACTTTTTTTACACCCACCGAGTTATCAGCAATGGATAGTATGAATTACGATTGGTTAGAGAATGACTGGAACAGTACTGGCGCTATGCAACATTCTATTACTGTAAGCGGTGGTTCTGATAAAGCAACCTTCTTTACCGGGGGATCATATTATAAACAAGGAGCTAATTTAGGTTCCCAGGATTTTGACAGGTGGACATTCAGAGCCGGTACAGACGTGAAGTTGATGAACAACTTAAAATTCTCCGCGTCCCTCGCGGCAAACAACTCATCATTGGAAAAATCATTTACAAAAGTTAATATCTCCGATGGTTATGCGGGTAGCGGTGGTCTTGAACAAAATGACTATGCCATTTTATTGCACATGCCGAAATATATACCATGGCAATATCCTATCAATGGTGTAAATCAATATGTGTCACCTCCGCTGGGACCTAACAAGCCCGGCTCTGCGTCTGGTAATAACTCACTCAGTAACTGGAACTATTATGCACTCTTGAATAATGGTTCTAAAACCACCACAAACATTTTTAGTTACAATGCTAATTTTTCATTGCAGTATGATCTTCCATTCATCAAAGGATTATCTGTAAGGGGTAACTATTCAATCGGATCTACCTCTGGTAATACAGAGCAGGTAATGATGCCGATGAGTTTATCCCAAATAAATAATACAAATAATCAAGCTGTCAATCCGCAGACCTGGCACATATATACGCCTACAACTGTGTGGAATGCACCGGTTTTAAACAGATCAGGTTCCAGGGTCACTTATGATAATAACACGGGTTCAACCGAGCAGATCAACTTTTTTGCCAACTACGATCACACCTTTGGCGATCATAGCATATCTGCTGTTTTCTCTGGTGAGCGTTCCAAAAATACTTACGAAGATCGTTTCCAGATTTATGAAAACCCGGTCCCGGGTGTATATAACGGTACTTCCGTTTCTGCCGGAACCTTGAATGCAAGCAATACATTTACATCAAGATCAGAAAGTGGTACAATGTCTTATTTAGGACGTGCCAGTTATAGTTTTAAAAATAAATACTTTGCCCAGTTCCTGTTCCGCAGTGACGCCTCAAGCAAGTTTGCACCCGAAAATTATTGGGGCTTTTTTCCCAGTCTATCGGTTGGCTGGGTTATTTCTGATGAAAACTTTTTCAAAGTTGACTGGATCAATTTCCTGAAGATCCGTGCATCGTTAGGAAGAACAGGTAACGATAATGTTAAGGCATGGAAATGGATGCAATTGTATTCCGCCGCAGCTGATAAGGGTATGGCCTTTGGTACCAGTGGCGGTAACTACACTTTCGGGCTTACTCCAGAAGTAACTCCCAACAGGGATATAAAATGGGATAAAACCTTGCAAAGGAACCTGGGCATCGATATGTCATTATTCAAAAGACGATTGTCAGTTTCTTTAGATGGGTATTATAATTCATCTTCTGACATGTTGACTTC
>Ga0184635_10000046_pt1 | contig 21626 bp, 15 predicted proteins | sample PLM3_30_b2_FD_133147 | JGI IMG/M metagenome (GOLD analysis project Ga0184635, IMG submission 133147) | Groundwater sediment microbial communities from an aquifer in East River, Colorado, USA - PLM3_30_b2 | ecosystem: Environmental > Terrestrial > Soil > Riparian zone | place: USA: East River...
CCCGCGAGCCTCTTGATTGTTCCTGCCATGTTTCTTTCTCCTTCCTTAGAGGATAAATTGAGGGATTATCCCCTCGCTCCATTCCATAGTTACACCCAACGTCCATGTGCCAGCGGCGTCCATGCCGACGCCACAGCCGATGCTGATTCCTTCGCCCGGGCGTAAAACAATACCTCTGGTGTGAAGGTTGTCGTGTTCCCACGACCATTGGCCGAAGGCGCCCGCTGCACCGAGATGACTGAGAGGCATGACGGCCAGTGGGGGGTCAATCTTGACATAGTTGGAGAGGGTGAGAATGGCTGCGGCTGCGATGCGGATGTCTCCACCCGCTACGGTAGTCAGATAGGACGGTTCGGGGGTTTGAGAATCAGCGGCGGGCATGGCACCGAGTGCCGTGCCAGTAGATGGCACCGTTATGGCTCCACCAGCGGTAAGGTTGAGCCCACCACGGTGAAGGTGCAGGCGCCGCCCGACTGTAATGGGCACGGTGTATGCCACGATGGTTTGGTAGTAGACGGTCAGTTTTGAAATCTGCGCGACATAGTCAGCCCCGGCCCGGGGCGATAGGTATGCCACGAACACTTGACTATTTGCAGTGCAGTTGGCTGCGGCAATGGTGCCGGTCTGCCCGGCTACGTAGAACCTACGCCCCGGGGGATACTCAGACACACGCAACGCCTTAGTCGCGTCGACCGTTGCCAACTCAGGCCCGATAAGTCCACCGTCACGTAAGACTGCCATTTATCCCTCAAACCATTCCATCGTCACGCCCAACTGCCACGTAGCAGTACCCGGGAAGACGACGGGGTTCCTGATGGCGATTAGCTCGCCTTGATTCAACACAATGGGGCTTGCCTGCGGGTTGTCAAACTCCCATGCTTTCTCACGATACGTGCCCGCCGTGATCAGCGCGTCGGCTAGTGACATAGCGGTCAGTAGCTCCTGCGTTTCGAACGTAATACCAGCCACGGTCAGGGCGCCGGTGGTCGAAATCCTCATGTCGCCACCTTCACCGCTGTTCATCTGGCTGTTCGCACTCGTGGTATCCTTCTCCGCTGCGGTCGCTAGGGCTGTTCCACCCGAAGCTGCGGCGCCTGAGCCACGGTAGACCGCCAGTCGCAGACCGGCGTTGACGCCAGCCACGGCTGCGATGTCGTTGAACATGAGTGTAAGGCGTGTGATGTACGCCTTGTAACTCGCGCCCGCACTGGGGTCGAGGCGTGCCACGAAGACCGATGAGTTAGCGGCCAGCGTCGCACCGATGGTACCCGTCACGCTCGCGATGGCGTAGTGTGACAGCCTCGGGTAGACCGAGACCCTCGCCGCCTTCGTGGTCGTGTCGATGGTAAGCAGATCGCTGCTGGAACCGGATTCGATTACTGCCATGTCAATATCTCCTCATTGATATTGTACTACGCACTGACCGCGTAGTCAACCTTGATGGCATCAGCCACGGGTGAATTCGAAGTCCAATGTACCTGAATCGCAGTCGTGCTGATCACTTTAGCTGTCATGTTTACTATGTCCATTTCTGCCTCGTCGGCTAATGTTCCCTTGCCGGTGTACGGGCCTGCCGCTTGCTGAATCAGCACAGCCTTGCCGACTGTAAACCCGGCCCCACCTATATTGAAGTGACCACTTCGATGTGGTATGGAGCCGAAGTCGGGTTCGACCGTCGTGAGCGTGAGCCCGCCACCACCAGCGCCACCCGTTGGCCCCTGCGGCCCCGGTGGCCCCATCATACCGCGCTCGCCTTCATCGCCGTCGAGAGCGAGGGGCATGGCCGCACCGCCACCACCACCAGAACCCGGCGCCCCCGCTGGCCCAGCCGGGCCTTGAATACCCGGTGGCCCCATGATTCCGTCGTCGCCATCCTCACCGTCGTACCCCGGTGGCCCCATCGCAGCGAGGTTGTATTCCACCCACTGCCCAGCCTCGCGGAAAGAATGCTTCGCGCGAGTACTGTTGTACACATGCATGCCATCGACCGGAGTCATGGCGTTGCGCTGCGCCTCAGTCATACGTGGGAGAATGAGGGTTTTTGCTGTCGAATCCATGTCCAACAGTGCCGAGGTAGCTGGTATCTGTGTGTCAGACGTACCACCGAGTACCATAGCCGGTCGGTGGATAGACGGTGCCACCCCCAACCCCGCGAGCGTGAACGACTGGGTCGCCGCGCCCGACTGGGCCACAATCTGCATACCGTAGGAGCGCGTGAAGCGCGCGTTGCCGTGGTTGGAGACACGTACGCCGTAGACGTTCGTGACGACACCCGAGGCGTCCATAAGGCCGACGCTCGGTGCCTGCGCGTCGAAGGTAGTCCACGTCGTGCCGTTGATGAGGTCGGTGCCACCCGCACCGGCGACAAGTCTACCTCTGAAAGCCGAGTACGTTGAAAGGTTACGCGCCGCCGTATTGTTCGCACCCCAAACTTCCATCGCGGATTCGATGCCAATGACCGCCGACACGGCGAAGTCATTCATTTCATAGCCGCCGAAGAATTGAACACCCTTGCGTGTCGTTGTAGTCATCGGCGCCGTTGTGGAAACATCGAACGCGAGCATGTAGGCGGTCGAGTCGGTATTCCAGCCCGCTGCGGGGAAAACGGCGACCACACGCCCGGGGTCTACATCGCCCGCGCCGATAGCGATAGGCCCGGTAATCTTCCACCCCGGAGTCCCAAGCGCTGCATTGCGGAGTATAGATATATCGGTAGCCGATGCGCCACCCGGGCCCGCTTCCAACCCCGACTGCGTCAGGCGTACCATCGGGTTAACGTCGGCGCCGACAAAGCCTTCGAAGACCGTGGCCGAACCACCGCTCCCGCTTCGTGTGACGAACACCGACGCACCCAGTGCCGTCTGGTTGTCGATCTGGAAGTCACGCCGGTTGCCTTCGGCCCACTTGACCATCAAGTCGACCCCGGCGTCAATCGTGCTGGCGTCGGACTCCCTGATGCTTAGCTCGTTGGTCAGTGTACCGTCGAGGCCCAGCACGAAGTAACGGGCGTCGGTCGGTGCCCCACCACCACCACCACCCGCGCCTGCCGGGCCGGGCATACCCATCGGCCCTTCCGGGCCTTCTGGCCCTTCAAGCCCCATCGGCCCCATTGGCCCCGCTGGGCCCGGGCTACCGCCACCACCCGTCGCTAGGTCATACTCTATACCTGCGTCCGACTTCCAGTAAGGTTTGGATTCGCCCGCCACGTCGAAGGCATAGAGGTAGCCTGTGTTGGCGGCGGGAGTAGCCGGTGCGGAACGCTCCGTCAGCCGGAAAGTCGATGTAACATCCCATATGCCTGCGGAGAGGCGAGCGAGTTTCGTATCCGGCGCGGTCGCCCCGCCCGGGCCTACCTCTAGCGTATCCCACTTCAGCCTAGACCGTGGGTTCGCCTCATTCGTACCATCGGCATTCGCGAAGCCTTCGATGACCACCTGATGGACGCTCGTAGCGGCATCGTCGGTTGACGTTCGGAACCAAGCCGAACAGCCGTCGCAGAAACCGGAGAAGAAATTCTTCGCCTGTACGATGCGCGGCCCGGTCTCGTTCCAGAGGAACGTCAGGTCTTTCCCCGTGACGAACGACGTGATCGACGTTGGCCCCGAGGAGTCAAGTACAATCTCTGCCGACAACTCCGCATGAGGCAGCAGCGTGAAGTAGGTCGCGTCGTTGGGCGCAAAGAAGGCTTCTAGGTCAGTCTGGTCGAAGAGTTGGAATAGGTCGACGACGGCGGTCACGGCGCCGTGTACACCAACCTCGTCTCCGCACATGTGATGAATGACGTTGTGGTTGTCGTTCGTGCCCCCGAGTCCCCCCGCAGGCCACGTCACAACGTTCCCGGAGCCATTGCACACGACCGTAATGAAGTTGCGTACGATGGCATTGAGGGATGTGACGGTCTGGTTGAAGTTGAGGATGGTGGATGAGTGTGACGACAGCGATTGCAGCACGTGCACATAGTTGGCGTTGAAGCCCGAGCCCGTGGCCGACGCGTTGATAAAGTTTCCCCCCGTGGCGCCGTGCCACGCGACGTTGACATACGACTGCTGCATGACGCCCGCGCCGACGCCCACACCCCCATCCTGAAGCGTGAAGACGGTCTGGTCAGACGACGACCCGGTGAACCGCGAGCCCGACTGGGCCGACCGAACGATGAATGTGACCGGGTTGCTCTCTGCCTCGAACCCTTCGAATTGCACGTTGGAACAGACGATGAGCGCGCCCGCCACGCCGTTGCCGCGTAGGCGAACGCTCCTCGCGTACAAGTCGGTGTTAACCGATGAGTTGCTGGACGTGACAAGGCCAATCGACGTAGCCCGCTGTAGGGTAACGTTGATCAACCGAATTGGACTGAATACGCCGTCGGGCGTCGTACCGTAGGCCGTGCCCGGGCCGATACAACGCGCCGCTCCGCTGTTCCCGTCGATAGTCATGTTCCAGAAGCCGACGTTCTCGGAGATTTCCACGCCGCCACCCGCTACAAACTCCGGGTAGAACATGGAGCCCATGACGGCGAGCGCCAAGACCACCGTACCCTGTGCATCGGTGGACGATGTTGCGTTGTGCTGCGGGCCCGTGCCGGTGAAGGTGATGCCGGTCGGCACGGCGATACCGGAACCGATGCCGATACGGCCAGCAGGCAAGCAGACGAGGCCGGTGACAGGCACGCCCCGGGCCGTACAATCCTCTACGATGGCTCTAATCGTACTCCGGATAGCCTCAGCGTCGTCGTGTAAGCCGTCAGCTATGGCGCCAAAGTCGCGAATATCCCAACACTGTTCGAAGTCGGGCGCCTGTGGCTCCTGTTCCGGTGGCCGGAACGCCTTCGGCATGGTCGTTTGTGCGGCCAGGATTTGCTGCCACGCCGAGAGAGGGGCTTCAAGCAGAGATGCGTCGTCGGAGATGTGCCGACCGACTCGTCGACCGCCACCACGTACGGCTACCATTACGGTACCTCTAGCAGATTGACCACTATGCTGTTCTTCGGGGGTTGCTCGCCGTCTCCGAAGAATTGGTTCTGCTCGGTCGGGTGGAGTACCACGACGGTACGGTTATTCTTAAACGGGTCTCGGAAGGTCTGCTTGAGGCCACGGGCGAGAGCGTTGACGGTGTTGTGCATGTCGGAGCCGAAGAGTTTCTTCCTCACGGCGCCTACGAAACCCACATTCGTCGCTTCCGCTACGAAGGTGATGGCGACCAGTTTCTGCGGTTGCTCACGGCCTTCGAAGATGATGCGCTTGATCGTGGCGGGTAAGTTGACGGCCCCGGTCGTCTTGACCGCGACGCCCCCTGTTCCGCCTGTCGTCACGTTGACGGGTATGGTGAACGTGCTGGCGCCCGTGACGGTGATGGTATGCGTAGGGCCGTTTACCCCACCGAATGGCACCACACCGGCCACGCCTTCGATGCGAACCTGATCGCCGTTGGAGAAGCCGTGAGGCGTAGAAGTTGTGACGATGCCCGGGTTGGAGAGCGCGACCGTGGAAATCACTTTGGCGATTCCAGACGGCTTCCACCGCAACCGTAGCTCGATGTCGTACCCCTGCACGTCGATGGGGATGGCGGTATGGTCGGTGGTGATGTCACCCACTTGCGTAAAGGCGCCACCGTCGACCGACGCGTCGACTAGGATGTGGTTCGTCACGGAAATGTTCTCGCCGTCGAACACCACCTGAATCCAGTGCTTCTTGCTCCGCTTCTGGCCGCGATTGTACCGCCCAGTGCGGAAATAGATGTTATCGGTACCTACGGCGTGCTCAGACTCCTCATGCGGGTACTCACCGGCTTCAAGGTCTCCCCAGTTGCCGAGATGCCAGTTGAAGATTTTCCCAGCGTCGGCCCGACCGGCGCCGAACCAGAGGTCAGTGGATGCTGAGTCGAACGGCCAGCCCGGGGAGAAGTTGACCACGGAGATGGGCCGCGTCATGGTGAAGTTGTTGGACGTGATGACATCCGCGTACTGGTTGGTTGGCGGGTTCGTCGTCTCAACCGGAATGCAGATGAGCGTGTGCCATGCGAAAGCGCCCGGGCCGGATTCGCCCGGGGTACGCGGCACGCCACACCAGATGTTATAAGTGTCGCCGTCAGTGGTAGACGCGTAGATGCGCCCACTTGACATCGGCCAGAAGTCGAGGAAGCTGGGCGCGTTGGAGTTAGTGAACCTCGCGGCGGGGTTGACCATCGGGCCAATCGGCACCGCGTCTCCGCCTGTGAACATCACGGCCTGCCCGTTGGCAGTACCGGCGATGATCATGGAGTTGTAGTTGCGGTAGGCTTTGAAGTCGTAGGAGTTGGACGGGCTTTCCTGAAACTGCGGGAAGAGCGATTCAGCCCACCCCGACCGGCCAATGGCGTGCACGCCCTGCCGGGTAGCGATGTACGGGTTGCGGCCTATCATGGCGATCTGCACCATTTCGAAGTTACCGCTGAGCACGCCCGGAATGATGTCGCCGGGGTTAGTCCACGAAGCCACTTTGGTCAGGTCGGCGTCGATGGCCGCGTTCGAGAAGTAGAGTTGGAGATCGGAGAGCGTGACCACTGGCGTTTCCGTGACAGACGGGTAGTAAGCGCGGTAGACCCGGTCGACTCCCGACCCGAAGGCCCACACCGCGATGCGGTCGCCTGCCGTATTCCCACGCTGCACCCACGGCGTCGCGTCGGTCTCCTCGCGCCGGGCGTACCCGGCTTCCATGAGGGGTACGTGCCAGTATTTCTTGAGGAACATGGGCCGTAGGTAGTTGAAGTGCACCCGGTTGGTTTCGAGGTTGAACCGCTGGTCAACCGACGCTTCCCCGTTCTGGTTCAATTCGAAGATGGCGACCTTGTCAGTCGGGAAGGTCGAGCCGCTGTTCTTCTTCTCATACACGACCGTAATGGCATAGTTGTTGTTCGCCATCTCAATGAACGGTGTGGGGGCGATACCCGCCACGGGGCCGTAGCCGTTGGCGTGTGTCGGCGCTGGGAGCCGAAGGTTCTCACGTCGCCTCGGGCCCGGGAAGATGCGCCCGGGGTACGACGCGTCGACGTTACAGGAGAGGTAGTAGTACCCATCCTGAACGTTCTCCTTCACAAAGGCGCCCTTGTGCCACGATGTAAACTCGTCGGAGAAATGGATAGCCGCGCGCTCGTCGGTGATGTCACCGCCCGCGATGGCCTTCTCCTGATACTGCAACTCGCCGTTCTTGCCGCCCTTAATCTTCAGGTCAATGCCACCGAGCGACACTTCGCGTGCTATACCGCTGTCTGGCATGTTATCGCCTTCCGCCTATCTCGCGGCGGATGTACGTCGAGCCGGTTAGCTCACCAGCTTCCCACATCTGCGGCGTCTTCGCGATCTTCCGCATGTGCTCCTTGTGGCGCTTGCGGAATTTGGCATCCCACACGCCCGCCAGCATGCCGAAGGTACCCTTGTCGGGAATCTGCGGTTGCTCGATGAGCCAGCGGATAACCTGCACGGCGATGGCCGCGATGAGTAGCTGGTCGTTGAGCGTGGATGATACGACCGTCAAGCCATCGTCGGTCGGTACTGTGTATGGTAGCATGAGCGCCATGCGCGCCACGGTAAAGTAGGCCGGAACGTACAGGCGTAGCTCGTCGTCGAAGTCTAGTGGCGTGATGGGCTGAATGCGGCGCATCTGGCCCGCACTGAGATCGTAGAGGAGTGGCATGCGGAAGTTGCAGGCGCCACCACCCGCCGTCAGGCTGACGCGAACCTTTGCAGCCTCGCGCATAACCTCTACCTCTGCTTCAAGGCGGAAGGGGGTGCCGGTTGCAGTAGTGCTGTCGGTATCAAGCACTTCTACGATGGACGAGGAAGCGGAACGCACGTCGAGGGAGAGGGCACAGGATGAGCCCCCGGCGACCCGGGAGCTATGCACGACACCCCTCACCCGGCGCGGCCCTTGTACGTTGGCGTCTTGGCGTAATATCCCAGCGGAACCGACCGACGCCGTACGATAATTACGTGTGTTCGTCACTTCCGAGACGATGCCAGCCCCGACCGTCCAACTGACCGGCGCCGCAGCCCCGAGCGTCCACTGATTGAAGTCGGCATTTTCTAGGTAGTTGGAGCCAACGTCATACAGGCGCCGGATTTGCTCCACACCGGCGATGTCACGCCAGTCGTCGAGGTCGTAGTAGTCGCGGTCGGTCAGCAGAATCTCTTCCATTGCGTACCGCTTAATAGTCTTCAGTGCGTCTTCGATGAGATCGGGCCAGTTGAGGAGTGGGTTTAGCACGGGCTCAAGATGGATTTCGTAGGAGTCGCCCGTGGCGATGCTCGCGACCGCGCCCACCCATGTGATTGTCTGCGTAGATGGGGTGTAGGTAACGTTCGCCCGGTAGTGTGTAGCGCCACCCCCGCCGACGACGTGGATGAGTATGCCCGCGCCGTTGAGGCGCACAGCACTGTCACCTGCGTCCAGCGGGGAGTCACTGGACGTGTCGATCAGTGTCGTGCCCGTGGCGCCAGTCGCCACCCCGGTGAGTATGAGCCCCAATTCTCGCCCGACTCTCTGCCGGACTTGCCTTACTGTCATTGACATGACGTTTTACCCTTCTGGCTCGGTGGGATTGTCGGTATCCGACTTGACCCCGAGCACGTCGTATGATTTCTGTGGTAGCTTGTTCCCCCATGCGCCAATGAAGACGCTGAAAACCTTCCCGCACCTGTGACAGTGCCACAAGCTGCTAACCTCGCGGTATAGATGCTCCTCTGGCATCATGTAGGCGTGTGACGGCCCGCCGCATTCTATACAATAGATGACGTGGAGACTGCCAAGAGGATGCAGCATTCGGTCAAGCCCGTCCTGAGCGTCAGGAGCGACTACGAACATGCCTTCCGCTGTCATCCTCATGACAGTTGGATTCGCACTAACTGCGAAGTCCGTCAAGGTCGTGCCTAGACGAAGTTTCCTACGAGGCTGACGATGACGGTACCGGCGCCCGAGCCTGCACCCTCGATCACGAGAGTGTAAGCGTCGTCTTCCGGGCTTTGCACGGAGCCAACGTCGGCTGCACGAACCGGAGCGATACGGAACGGGGCACCGGACGGGTTGTTAGTCGCGTCGGTAAGTGCCACCATGAACGGACGAAAGTCCGCGTTCAGTGTCGCAGAGACGGGCACGTCGAGGATGGTGGCTGCGGCGCCACCGGCCAGAGGAATGCGCTTGAGAATCAGATTCTCGGTGATCGCGGCAGACCCCTGCACGACAATATCCTGTAGGATAAACGGTCGCGTCAGTGGCTTCCTGACGGTCTGAGTGTCGGCACCGGCGTGAACCAGCGTCGCTTCCAAGACCACCGCGCCATTTTGCTGAGTCTTTCTTGCCATAACTATGTTTCCTTTCTATCGGGGTGATACCCGATGTATTTTCATGGGTGATACCACTATGGGAGTCGTGAGTCTCCCAGTCGGACTTGCCCCTTACGGGGCCGTAGCTTGGACGAGCGTCGGCTAATACTCTGGTCGCGGCCCACGCCCTGCCCAGCTTCCTCACGAAGACTCAAGGTCGCTGTCTTGAGGTCGATGCCTTCAGCTTCGCCAGCGCGCACGATGTCGCGCTCCACTTCCGCCTGATTCTCGCCGCCGTAGATGGTGCGGATTTGCCGTCCAGCGGCATCCCGCAAGACCCCAGCGCGGATGCCCTTTCGGACAACCACGCCGGGAGCCTGCCTTGCCGCGATCATCTCAGCGATGCGGTCAACGCCCATTACTAGGCGTTATCCCACAAGTAGACGTGCTTCGTGAACGGCCCGAGACGCTTGCCGTAGTCGGCCATCGACCGGACGATAAGGCCCGGGTAGCGCGACTCGTCGTACATCTTCAAGTCCCAATCCTTCGACACGCCCAGCAGAAGTGCTTTCTTGCTGAACATGAAACCGTTGACATCGGCAACTGTCACGCCAGCCGTGGTCTGAGCGAAGTAGCCGCTGCGGAAGAACGGAACACCGAGCAGGTCGAAGGCGTAGTTACCTTCAATCGCCGGGCCGGAACCGAGCAGAATATCTTCGATCTTTCCACCGGACTGTAGCGGACGGGTGAACGTGCCAGAGGCTGAGGAAACACCGATGTCGGCGTAAATCTCAAACTCTGCGGTCGGGCTAACCACTGCGTAGAGTGGGCGCCGGGCCGGGCCACCGTCAGGGTCACGGGTCACATCGAGCAGAGCCCTAAGTGCTTCGCGAACCTCACCGATGTCGAACGTGGCGTCTCCACCGCTTTGACCCGCTCCCTCTAGTGTGTCGAGTAGGTCGGCTTCGAGGCGCTCGGAGCGCGCACGAACCAATTCCTCACCCGCCATAGCACCGAGGTCGACGTATGCCAACCGAGTCGCACGCTCGCTGATACGGTACGAAATCTGAAGCATGGAGATGGTCATTTCCAATGTGTCCAGACTGAACCGCTGCGAGACTGTGATCTCGTCGTCATCCGTGTAGGACTGTGCGGCGAAGATGCTGTTCTGGAAGGGTACACGCACGCGGTCGTGGCCACGGGGAATTTCGATACGACTCGCCAGCCGCTCTAGGCTTTGAAACTCTGTTTCCAGAGACTCAGCCGCAGCCGCGATGAACGTAGTCAATTCCGAGAAGTCGGCCTGACCAGAGTACGTGGTTCCAAAAATCACAGACATGTTCTTTCTCCTTTCTTAAGAGATGTGTTGTCTTAGGTGTAGAAAGGCAAAACCCGCGCCGGAGATGACGCGGGTCTAGCAGTGAGAGAGGAGCGTAGATAATGTCAGTGGGAGTGGGCGTTAGCCCAATCGTGCCTTAATCGACTCCCGGTACTCTTCGACGCCCTGACCTTTCAGAACGGCTTTCGCACGCTCCAACTCGGTCGACTGGCCTGTCGCGGTTGGGCGCGGTTGGGGAGTACCCCGAGCACCCATAGCGCGGTTCCTGTCGGCGTCAACTGTACCGTCACTTTCGCTAGAACCGGCCCCGCCCATTTTCATGTACTGGGCCTTCCGGAATTGATTAACGGCTGACTTCCACTTCGCCGTACCGTCGCCTGTCAGCGGAAACCGCTTGAGGTCGGTCGGGTCAACGGACTGCCAGTCTTTCAGGTCGATTTCGGTCTCCCCGAATTCGCCAAACAATTCCTTCGCGTCAGACACTCTCTGTTCATTGAGCAGCTTTCCGCGCACATTCCCCTCGATTTCGGCAAGGTTCTTAGCAGCCACAGCCCGCTTACCTACTTCAGCGTATCGCTTCATCTCTTCAGGGATGGTGGCTTCGGGCGTCTCCTCACGGGTCTGCCCGGGCCTGACGCTTTCGAGCCCGATTGCAAGAAATTCCTGCATCTTCGGGTCGAGGTCGTCGTAACGCCCCTGCTTGACGTACTCAATACTTCGGTCGACGGTTGACTGTAATGCTGTCTGCGCGAAGTCGCGGAGTTTCCCCCGCGTTTGCCCACCTGTGTCTTCCGTTGAAGCTGGCGCTCCCTCGGTTCCAGATGTAGTAACTTCGGTGTCGTCCGGCATGTTGCTTTCCTTTCTTATGGGTGAGACCTTCCACTCAGTGACAAGTGAACGGCCTACTTCTTACCTTCAATTTCATTATAGCATGAATATTTCGATATTGCAATAGCTATTAGCGCCGACTTCTCCCCGGGCGCCGTGGAGTGGGCTGGGAAGGCCGGAAATCGGGGTACCAGTAGTCCAACTCGGGGTTCGCCACCCAAAACTGGAAGCGGGCCGGGTTAACCTGCGCGTTCTGTGCCGCCATACCGATCTGGCGCTCCTCGCGGGTCAGCCCCGGCATGGTCATGATAAGCTGCGTCATGCTCGTCGGTACCTTCGACAGCTTTGCGAATTCCCGTGCACGTTCCAGCACGCGGGTGGCCACGTTGCTCTCCTCAGTGGAGAAGCCGACCCACTTCGGGATGTCGAAGTATTCGCCCAGCACACGCCCCGCGAGGCCGAAGTCACGTTCGGCTGGGGTATCGTTCATGGACTGGCGTTCGAGTATGTAGTCTTGTATCCAGCCCGGTTGGGAGCGCACGTGCTTCTCACGCACGTCGAAGTAGATGTCCATATCCTCGTCGTCGATGACGCCGTTCTCGTTCACATCGGTCGGGGTCAGCTTGGCGAGGGTGTCGTAGGCCAACTCCTCGGGGCGCGAGGGCGCCTGCCGTTCGATGTCGAGGAACGGCTTGAACGTCGGGTCTTCCTCAAGCGCTTGGATACCGCCCGCCCGGTTCTTGGAAATCCGGTCGTGGATTTCCCGCCACTGTTGGGAGTCAATCGTACCGGCTTCCAGCGCATCGTCAGCCGACCGCTGTTCCTTCGTGTAGTTGGCGAAGAGGTTGTCGCGGGCCTTGAAGTAGTTGGAACGGGCCACGCGTTCGACCTTACCCTGCCCGGTCTCCTGCCACGGCGGCACGGCCAGCACGTCTTCAAACTCCGGTAGCTCTTGCAGCAACCTATCCTTCGTGATACGGTCTAGCTTAGTGTACTGGTAGGCTACGTTAGACGGTTGTACACCTTCCACGCCGATGCTCGTCATCCAGTCGGACGCGCGCTTGCGTACGTCGTCGATGTCGGCAGCGTGGGTCTTCACACCCGGGAGCGCGGCGACGATCATATCCCGCGCAGCCACCGACTGCCTTGCATCCTCGGTCTGTGTCTCCCACACGTTCCGACGAATGGCGTTCACTTCCTCGGGGTAGAGGTCGCGGCCAGAGGTCTTGCGGGCTTCGTCGAGCGCCCGGTGAACCCGTGCCGCCAACTCGCGGGAAGTCTCCCGCTCCCTCACGTCGCCTGACGGCCCAATCCACGGCACAGTGAGCCCCTTCGATTGATTAATGCCGATCTGTGATGTCAAGTCCTGCACGAATCTCCACTGGGGCACCAGCCCTTCCCGGAATTCCGGCATGGCTTGATCTAGGCCAAACTGCTGGCCGATCTTGTTCCCCAAATCCATCGCCATCTGTACGTGCGGGCCCGGCGAGAAGCCGAAGGCCGACACCATGTCCATCACCTGATTCGCTGGATGGTCTTCGGGGTTAGCGTACACATTCCCAGCCATGATGGGGAGATAGCTGAACCGGAGATGCGGCGCCAGCACGAACACGTTGCCCATGATGGGCATGAATGCCAGACCACCCGTACCGCCGTAGTTTTCCTGTGCGGCGTCAGCAAAGTGGTTCATGGCGAAGATGATGCCGGGGCGTTTCATGAACGTACGGGCGAGGTAGCCCGGTAGGTGCATCTGGAAGGAAGCGAAGGGGAAAATGCTACTGATTAGCTCCTGCGCGTTCGTTCGTTCGCCGTAATTCGCCATCATCTGGTTCATGTGCTTCAGACCCTTCTTGCCTGCCTGCGACATGAGCATGTCGACTTCGCCACGCACCAACTCGTCGTCGGCCACGGCGCCCACCTTGCGGATGGTATCCCCTAGCAGCTTCACTCCCTCGCGGTCTGTTACCTCGTTCAGCCCCGTCTCCATCGCCCAGCGCTCCCATTTCTGAAAGGCGGCGTCTTGTATCGTCTTGTAGTTGTGCGGGAATAGCTTCGCGACCGAGTCAGCGGCCAGCGCCCCCATGCCGTGCATGTGGTTGAGATAGTCCAACTCTAGCTGTTGGTAGGGCTTCGTCGGCGCCTTGTACAACTGGTCGGCAATGTCTTCGTACTCCATCTCCAACGTCGCCAATTCCTCATCCGTGAGTGCGACGCGCTGGCGACCCAGCAATGCCTGCGCCCGCTGTAGCTCCGGGTCGACGATGTCTCCCGCTGCGGCGGCATTCTTCGCCTCTAACTCTTCCAGCCGCTTAAGTTGCTCCGGGGCGAGGTTGCCCCCTGCGTCAACTTCCTGCCGCTTGAGTACGTTCAACTCCATCGCCTCGCCATTCGTAATGACGATCTTCTCCTGTGCGTCACTCTTAGCCTGACGGAGCCGCTTCAGCTTCATGCGCTCAGCTTGCTTCTCCCCGTCGTCGGCGTACGGGCGACTGCCATCCGTCAGCCAGTCGACTAGCTCTCCCTCGCGCTTCGACAGCGCGGCCCGCTGCGTACGGTTGATGACCGGCACCGGGGTATCGGTGAAGCCCTGTAGGTCGGAGAGGTAGTTAGCCCACTTCACCCGCCGCGCCGCCGTGTCGCCCTGCATGAACATCTCTTGCTCCGCGTAGCGTACGGACTGGGCGAACGTGTTGGGGTCGAAGCGGCCCAGCGCCATGTGGGTTGTGATCGCGTCGGCTAGGTTCAGCTTCGCCTCGGAATACTGGTGCCAGACGTTCTTGCTCGTGTGGCCAAACTGCTCCACGATGTCACCGAAGGATGGGTTTTCCAGGTTCGGGTCAGCGAAGCGGTCGATGAGAGGCTTGAAGTCACCGTGGGCCGCACCCATCTTGTTCAGCGCCTCACGCATGGCGATGGCGTCGTTAGCCTCGATAGCGGCCTTGTACGCCACTACCCCCTCATGTGCGTCGCGGATTCGCATGGCGACGTTGTCGACCCAGCCGTGGGCCGTGACAAGGTACGCCGGGATGACGGCCATGCTGGGCACGCCGGTTTCCATTGCCGCTTGCATGATGTGCTGGGTGGAGAGAACGTCGACGTTGGTCGACACCATCCTCGCAGCCCGACCGGCGTCGCCCCGCAGCGCGTTCGCGGCCTTCCTGTTGTACGGCTCCATAGCGTTCGCAGCGGCATACGCTGCATCCTTCATCGTCTTCTGGCTGACCGCCTGTGCGCGCCTGAACGTGCCTTCGGGGAACAGATTCTCGTGTCCAAACGAGTTGGACAGAGCCTTATCGGTTTCCCGTACCCACGTTCGTTGGGTGTCGACCATCTTCCGCAGTGGGCCCGTCGCAGTGGACGCGCGCCGTGCGGCCCCGATGGCTTCCCCGATGGCTTCCCGGGGCATGAGCCCACGGTTGTCGATGGCGTCGTGTAGGGCCAACTCATACGCGGCCTGCGCCTGTGGCTCCAACATGCCGTACTGCGGGCGAGCCCGGGCAGCTTCGGTGTGGATGTTCTCGTAGCTGAATTTCCGAAGCAGGTCGTTGACGATCTCCGTGCGCTCCTCAGCCGTGCCGGACGAGAGGAGCATCGGCAGCGCCTTATCCATCTCAGTCTTCAGCGCGAGGTTAATGCGCCCATCTTCGAAGGATTCGATGTACGTCGTGCGGAGTTTGCTAAGGGGCGATTCCGGTGGCGCCGTCATGAGGAGCCTGAGCGCCTCATCGGACGTGGCAGAAGCCATGTGGTGCAGTTGGGCGCCAAAGTCAGCCCTAGCCGTCCATGCTCCCGGTAGGTGCCTCATATCCTTGATTTTCTGCCAAAAGCTGTCACTGTTACGCAGCGCGCCACCCACCTGCATATCGATGGACGACATGACCGGAGCCTGCTCCATGATCTGGCCCAGTGTACGGTTGTCGAACCGGGAGAATTTCACGGCCTTCACCGACCGCTTGGTCGCTTCGGGAAGGTCGTTGACCAGCCCGAGGAAGTCGCGTTCGAGGTAGGGCACCATCTCTTTCGGTAGCCCATGCTTGACCATCTCCCGGGCCAGCTTGCCATCGGCCTTAATGACCAGCCCGGAGCCGCCACGCTCCACAAGGTTGCCCATGACGTTAAGAATCTGGAACGCCGGGTTGAGTGTCGTGACCAGTGGGCGCCACAGGTTAATCATATCCGCCGCGAACCCCCACATCTTGTTCCCGACTGTCAGGTCGCCGGTCAGGGGTATGTGTAGGTACCCCGAGTCCTGTACCAGCCTCTCTTGCACGACGGCCTGCATGCGGGCCTTGACTACATCCTCGTCGGCGGTATTCAACATCGCCCGGAAGGCCGTGTCGTCGAGAAACTCCGGGTCGAGCGCCTCGACCATGAGGTTCCGGTCTTCGATGCTCATTCCCAGCGCCACGTCGTCAGTGGCCGCGCCCTTGATGCGAAAATCCTTGATCACATCCCACGGCGAGTCATACCGGGGATGCACCGCGCTGTAGTATTCCACCTTATCCCACATGGACGTAAACCTGCGGTACACTTCCCGCATCATACTATCGGGGCTCTTCTGTGCGAGGTACGTGCCCATCATGCCCGCGTCGGCTGCTTCCGGGAGAGCCCGAGCAGCCTTCGGCCCGAATTTCGCAGCCAGCTTGCTCGCCACTTGCCCAGCGGCGGACTTGCCCACCGCGTTAGCCAGAGCGACCGTGTTTGCGCCTCGACCCCCGAGGGCAGCAGACACCCCGGGGGCGGCGACTGAAAAGGGAACCCGCCAGATTGCGTCGGTCAGCATGTCGGCTGGCCCGAGGAGTCTGTGGAGTTGTGTTGGCGAGAGGATACGGGTGAAGAGACCCGGGGCGATGCCACGGAGACCACCGGGCCGCTCGGCCATGTTGATCATGAGGCGAGTGGCGTTGACCGCTTCGTCTTCATGTAGCACCCCGGCCTTAACGGCGTCGCTTATGACACCTGTGACCACATCCCGGGCCGGGAGCCCCCGACGTGACGCCTCTTCCAGCTTCGCAATGGAACCCGTGCGTTCGAAGTGGCTTGCCAGCTTGCCGACCTTCGCGTACTGTGCGAATGGGCGGAAGATGCCCGAGGCAGTCGCGCCTAGACGGCCTGCAACGCCGGTCGCCTCTGCGTCCATCGCATAGGGCAGTAGCCGCTCGGCAAACTTAATACCCGAAGACTTCCAGAGGCCCAGTCCAACCCATGTCGTGGGGTCGAGGCCGATTTCGGCCACGAATTTCGCCGGGCCGGGCAGCGTGTTATCCTTCTTCCAGAGATCACGCATGCCGCCGTTCCAAGCGCCGAATTTACCACTCCCGAAGCCATACTTAGCGTCGAATGCGGCACGTTCCTCGGGGCTCGACATGATGTACACCGCAGAGCCCAGTGCGGGCTGCACGACGTACTTATTCCCATAGCCCAGTACCTCGAATGCCTTAGCGACCGTGGTGAGTCCCTTGCTGGCCTGTGCGACCGGGAATTTCACCGCCTTGTCAATCGCACCCTGAACGAACCCCTTGCCGCCTCGCTGCTCCTCAGCTATGGCTAGAGCGTCGAGATCGGACTGGCGCCGGTTGCTGACGCGGTCGAAGATGTTTTTAATACCGGGCGTTACACGCGCCCGTTCATTGGGTCGTCTGATTGTCATATTGCCTACTTAATACTCAGCGGTTGCACATTCTGTGTCGGCGTGAACGACTTCTCGATACTCGTCAGCGCATCTTCCATCGGAATGCCGAATTCGGCCTGATAGAGCGCACCGAGGAATTCTTGCTCATTCCTACTCATCTGGCTATACTGGCGTTCCGAGACGGCGTTAAGGCCGGGGAGCGTCAGGCCGAAGATGCCACCGGCGCCGGTCTTTGACACGCGGTCGGACGGCCCGCCCAGTTGTTCGGGAACACCGAACCCGGGCAGTGCCTCACCAGCGAGTAGAGCCTGCACGAACGGTAGGTTCTGGAAGATGCCGCGAATCTGGTCTTGTGGCGCGCCCTGATTACGAGCCATGTAGGCCAGTTGAATGGCCCCTGTCGGGCCTGTGGCGAGCCCTGCCGCTTCAAGGTTACGGCCCGTGATCGTGTCACGTTCGTTGAACGCCTGCGACCGTTCCTTAAGCGCCATCTCCTGCTGGTTGAGTGCAAGCTGTTGCCGTGCCATCTCCTGCTGGAATGCCTTGTCGGCGCTGTCGCTAAGCATGGCCTGCTCCTGCATGGCGTTCCACTTCTCCATCGCCTTGCCAAGCAACTCGTCGAGCGCCGTCGTGCTACGGCCCTGATAGGTGTACGTGCCGGTTGGCGAGGTCTTCCCACCGGAATTGGTGGGCACATCGCCGCCGTAATTCTTCATGCTGTCGATGATGTCTTGTGTTAGATCACCCATTATTCTTCACCCCCAAACAGGTCAGATGGTCTTCCTAGTGTAGCCCCACCGGGGCCAACAAAGCCGCCAGTCGTGCCACCGGACTTTGCCAACCCGGGGAAGAACAGCGATTGTATGTGCTCGTCTTGCATGAGGTCGAGGAGCATCCCACCCTTCATCTTGTCAGGGAAGACGCCGATGAAGTCAAGCAGCGCGCTCCGCTCGTACTCGGACTCTTGCATGCGGAAAATTTCCTCTTGCTGCGCCAGCGCGTCGTCTTCGGCTGTGGTCGACGCTGTCTCGTCAAGCCCTTGCAAAGACCTTAGCAACTTCGCATTCTCGCTCGAACCGAGGGAGTCGATAAACGCGGCCTGCTCTTCCTCGGAACCTTCCCGGGCCACCTTGTCGAAGTCGGCCATCATTTGTTCCAGCGTCGCCTGCTGTTGGAGCGACTGTATATCCTCGCCGGTCATGCTGGATGCGTTTGCCAGCGAGAGCAATTTCAGCATCGACTCCTGCGACGGTGCCTTACCAGACGCGGAGACGGCTTCAACCTCACGAGCCGCCGCAGCCCTAAGTAGGGAATTCGCGGCCATGTTGGTGTCGGTGGGGTTGTACGCTTCGCTGACGGCCCCCGGCTGTTTCTGCGCGGGCGTATACTCAGACGTGACGCCGGGGATGGAAACGACTGGCTTGTCGGCATCTATGCCGACTAGCTCACCCAGTTTCCCAATCGGGTCGAAGTTAAAGAAACCCATGCTTATCTACCATTCCATTTCCGGGCAGCGGTATTCATAACCTTCTTCATCGTCTTCAGGCCGTCGATGCCTTGCTCACCGAGCATCTCAATCGCCATCTCGTACCGCTCCTCGAACCGCATGTTCATGTACATGTCGGTCATCTTGTCGATGGACATGTCTTCGACTCCGATGGCGTTTTGCAGGCTCGTGGACATAGTGTCGTCGGTCTTCTTCGCCGTGCGGGCGAGGCCCGTAATCGTCTTAGCTAGGTCTGCCATCGCTACGCACTCCTCGCTGGTGCAGCGGGGCCAGCGGGCTGCGCCTCACCCATCGTTGGTTTGGCGTTAGCCGTGGCGCCGGTTGTCGGTACGGCGGACTGGCCTAGCCCCGGCTGGGGAGCCAGCACGCCATTCGGATTACCGGCGATTGCCCCCGGGCCCATCTGATTGGCCGGTTGGGCGCCATCCGGGCCCGTGGCGAAGGCCATGACCAGCGCCTCGATCTCCGGGGGCATGAGTCCGGCCTGAACCGCTTCGAGAACCAAGTCCATCTGCCCAGCACGCTTCTGCGCCCGGAGCATGGCGATGGGCTCGTAGAATTTCTCAAACTTCTCAATGAGCATCTTCTCATCCTCAGCCGCCGAGTCTTCGATCTGGAACCCTTCGCGCTGCACGCGCTCCCGACTGACGAATCCAGCCTCGTGACCCTTCATGAGCCACTCGGACTTCGGAATCATGTCGCTTGGCAGCGGCGCTTCGATACGAACCTCTAGGTTACGGTTGCCCTTGCTGAACCCGGGCTTGTAGATTGAGTAGGTAGCGTTCGTGCGCTCGTCCGACGCCATGTTGACCACCAACTCGCTGACCAGATAGCGGTCGGCAAGGTCGATCATGTAGTTGGTGGCGTCGGCCAACCCCCACGACATGTGGGTGAGGATAGGAACGTATTTAGACGTTGCGGCCACGAAAAGCTGAGACATGAGGTACCCTGTGGTACCTGCCGGGGGGAGCCTGCCGCTCAGCACGTCAGCTAGGGCGACTTGGTCGATAGCACGCTCCACGTCGGCCTTGGCGTCGGTGAACAGCGCGGAGACGTTCGCCGGGGCGATGTACAGTGCGTTCTCGCCAACCTCTAGGTCGAGCACTTCCCCGATAACCTCTTCCTCTTCATCGCGATCAGGGTTATCCGGTTCCTCGACTGCCGGGATGTTCTCGGCCTTGCGCGTCCGAACCAGCCGGGCGAACCCATGCTTGTAGAGAAACGCGTCTTCCATGGCCCGTAGGTTGTTCTTCCTTGTGAATTCATACTCGGCGTTGTAGAGCACCGGGAGCCCCATACGTCCCGGGTCTTTGCTTGACGTAGTCTCACCGAGGATAAGGAAGTAGGGCAGCGGTAGGTCTTTCTCCAACTCGTGGTAAGCGACCGGCGTGTCATTGACCATGAACAGCGCGCATTCGCCCTTACTCCAATATTCCATGTAATCAACATCCCGGGAACGCCCACAGTTGATGTTGATGTCGGTGTCGAGGTACATCGGTTGCCCCTCTGCGTCCAACTCGCCCGTGTCGAGCCTCGTGGGGATACTCAGCACCCCGCTGGACTCGTTATACTTACCCCCGAATGTACTGGCGATGTCATAGACACTCGTCCGGTACTCCTCGACCACCCGCACCAGCCCGTCGACCGTGTTGTCGTAGTAGAGGGTCTCGTAGCTGGGTACGATGATGTCGAAGGGGATGTTCCGGGCCTTGTAGTCATACACCCGGTCGTGGTAATCCTTATCGGACTCGCCTGCATCCTTGTACGGGAGCCCCTGCCAGCGGTCGAGCCGGAAGTGCACCTTCAGCATGGCGCCGCCTTTACTCAGCGCCTCGTCCATCGCTACCGACACGATTGGCGTGACGGCCCGGCGTTCGACGCCCATGAAGAGAGACCGCGCGAAGAGTGACATGGCGGATGCCCGCAGCCCTGCGGCGGATGACATACTATCGGCCTTGAAAATCCACGTGGGGTACACGGCGGTCAAGACGGCGACCAGTCGGGCCAGAATCTCGTTCGGCTGTCGGCTGGTACCGTCAGGCACCACGTCTCGGTGGCTGGGGGGAATGTTGGCCTTCTCCAAGCCATGCCGCTGATCGAACGACTTACGTACGTTCTCGTCACGCTGGTTGAAGACCGGGCGAACGGATGACAGGTAGCCGACGGCTTCCCGCTTCTTGCTCATCCAATAGCTGAACGTCGGGTTGGTCTGCACGGCCATGTTCTGCCGCGTACGGATTGTACTATCTTCGGGGTGGCTCATCGGTTACGCCCACCTTATCTTTCGTGCTGGACGCCGGGTGTTTCGCACGAACGGCATGTGTTCCTTCACCCATAGGGCGTGAGACATACTGTCCACCCGGTCATCCTTATGTTTGCCTTGCGGCCCCCATCGCATGGGCGCTTTCTGGACGAAGGTTGATAACTCCCGCCAAAACATCTCATCATACGAATAGAGAGCCCGTGTGTTCACGTACGCGCTGAGAAGCTGCACCTGACGGGCTTTGACCGCCTGCGTACGTTGAATTCCAATAGTTGGCTCCTTCGTGGGCTTCGCATCCGGGTACAGATGCCGCTCATCCCAGCGATAGAAGTTGGTGAAGCCTAAAACCTGCAACGTGCCAATCCAGCCCGCTCCCGGCCCATTCCGCTCGATGCCCAGCACGGCGCCGTACTTGTTCAGCAATTCTACATGCTCCTGCGCGGTTCGGCTGTCTAGCTCCACCTGCCCGTACCAACGGGCGACTTCGTTTGCGTTCATGTCAATGATAGTGAGGGCCGAACCATCCGGCACGCCCTTGTCTGTAATCCCTTGCGCGAGGTCGAGCCCTGCGGCATACCTCTGCCCGGGCACCGGGTCTGACCAGACGAGCGTCCGTCCGTCGTGGTACTTCCTCGGCGCCTTCCGGCCCGCTTCCCGAATCATGTCGCGGACGAATTCCAGATCGAACGGCGAGTTACCCGTCTTCGCGAATGCCTCGTCGTCGGTCGCCGGGTACTCCTGCTCGAATAGCTCGTCGTCGACTGC
>Ga0184635_10000047_pt1 | contig 21495 bp, 22 predicted proteins | sample PLM3_30_b2_FD_133147 | JGI IMG/M metagenome (GOLD analysis project Ga0184635, IMG submission 133147) | Groundwater sediment microbial communities from an aquifer in East River, Colorado, USA - PLM3_30_b2 | ecosystem: Environmental > Terrestrial > Soil > Riparian zone | place: USA: East River...
ACGGTCGTGCGCTTCATCAATGACATCCTGCTCAGTGCCCCATCAATCGTAGTCGGCCTGTTCGTCTACGAGGTCATGGTTGCGCAGATGGGCCACTTTTCGGGCTGGGCCGGCGCCGTATCGCTGGCGGTCATCGTCGTACCCGTGGTCGTGCGTACAACGGAGGACATGCTGATCCTGGTGCCCGATACGCTACGCGAGGCCGCGGCCTCTATCGGTCTGCCACGGTCGCTGATGATCCAGCGGGTCGCCTATCGCGCCGCCCGTGCGGGCATGATTACCGGCGTGCTGCTGGCGGTTGCACGCATCTCGGGAGAAACGGCGCCGCTGTTGTTCACCGCGCTTAATAATCAGTTCTGGAGCCTCAATCTGAATGCTCCTGTCTCCAGCCTGCCGGTTGTCATCTTCCAGTTCGCGCTCAGTCCCTACAAGGATTGGCAGAAGCTCGCCTGGACCGGCGCCCTGATCATCACCTTGGCGGTGCTTGCGCTGAGCATCGTCGCCCGCATCCTCGCTGCCCAGAGAAAAACGTCATGAGCGTAGCAGCCATCACCGTACCAACGGTCACCCATTCGTTGTCCAAGGATGAGGACCTCGTGGAAAAGGTCTCCATCCGCAATCTGGACTTTTTCTATGGGGATCACCGCGCTCTGAAGAGCATCAGTGTGCCGCTCTATCACGGCAAGGTGACTGCCTTCATAGGTCCTTCGGGCTGCGGCAAGTCCACGCTGCTTCGCGTCCTTAACCGGATGTATGATCTGTATCCAAATCAGCGGGCCACGGGCCACGTGACGCTGGATAACCAGAACATTCTCGCACCCTCGCAGGATCTCAATCTTTTGCGGGCCAAGGTCGGAATGGTGTTCCAGAAACCGACCCCATTCCCGATGACGATTTTCGAAAACATCGCTTTCGGCATCCGCTTGTATGATCGGCTGTCGAAGTCCGAGCTTGAGGACCGGGTCAAGCACGCGCTCGAGCGCGCCGCATTGTGGGAAGAGGTCAAGGATAAGCTCGGCGCAAATGGGCTTTCGCTTTCCGGCGGCCAGCAGCAGCGCCTGTGCATCGCGCGTACTGTTGCAGTGCGGCCTGAGGTCATCCTGTTCGACGAGCCATGCTCCGCCCTTGATCCGATTTCGACCGCGAAGATCGAGGAACTGATCGACGAACTCAAAGACGATTACACAATCGCGATCGTGACCCATAACATGCAGCAGGCCGCGCGCGTTTCCGACTTCACGGCCTTTATGTATCTGGGAGAGATGGTCGAGTTCGGGGAAACCACTCGCATCTTCACTACTCCGTCCGATCGGCGTACCCAGGACTACATCACCGGTCGCTTCGGCTGATGTAGGTTCGGAAGGGTGAGTGATCAGGCGGTAAACTTAGAGATCGAAAGATGACAACAATGACCGACCATACGATGAAGGCTTTCGATACCGACCTGCAGGATCTTGCGCGCATGGTCGCCGAAATGGGCGGCCTTGCCGAGAAGCAGGTCGCCGATTCGGTTGACGCATTGGCCAAGCGCGATTCGGCGATGGCCCAACGCGTCTCCCTCGCGGATGCGAACATAGACGCATTGCAGCGCGAGATTGAGGAAAGGGCGGTGCTCACGATCGCGAGACGTCAGCCAATGGCGGTCGATCTACGTGATATCGTCGGCGCTTTGCGGCTTGCGAACGATCTCGAGCGCATCGGCGATCTTGCGAAGAACATTGCCAAACGTGTGATGGCGCTCAATGGGGAGTTTCCGCCACCCAAGCTCATTCGCGGCGTCGAGCACATGACCGATCTTGTGCTCCAGCAAATGAAACTGGTTCTCGACGCGTATGCTCGCCGCGACGTCAGCAAGGCAATGACGGTTTGGCGTGGCGACGAGGAAATCGACGCGGTTTGCACCTCGGTATTCCGTGAGCTGCTCACTTACATGATGGAAGATCCGCGCAACATTACCTTCTGTATTCACCTGATGTTCTGCGCCAAGAACATCGAACGCATGGGCGACCACGCCACCAACATCGCGGAGACGGTACATTACATCATCGAAGGGCATCCGATTGCCGATCAACGGCCGAAGGGTGACACTACGACCATCGCCGCGCTCCGTACGGCCGGCTAGTATTGACGGATTTCTTACATGAACGCGCGCATTCTGATTGTCGAGGACGAAGAACCACTCACAATGCTGCTTCGTTACAACCTCGAGGCCGAAGGCTACGAGGTGGAAACCTCGGCGCGCGGCGATGAAGCCGATACCCGATTGAAGGAAAGCACGCCCGACCTGGTGGTGCTCGACTGGATGCTGCCCGGTCTTTCCGGCATCGAATTGTGCCGCCGTCTGCGGGCACGGCCTGAGACACGGCAATTGCCCGTCATCATGCTAACCGCGCGCGGCGAGGAAAGCGAGAAGGTGCGCGGGCTAGCAACTGGCGCTGACGACTACATCGTAAAGCCGTTCTCGGTGCCGGAGCTGCTGGCGCGAGTGCGAGCACTGCTGCGCCGCGCCAACCCCGAGCGGGTGGCCACCGTGCTCAGCATCGGCGATATCGAGCTGGACCGGGAAAAGAAAAGGGTGTCCCGCAATGGACGGCCGATTGATCTTGGGCCGACCGAGTACCGGCTCCTGGAATTTCTGATGGAGCGTCCGGGGCGCGTTTTCTCCCGGGAGCAATTGCTCGACGGAGTCTGGGGTTCCGACATCTATATCGACGAACGCACCGTGGACGTGCATGTCGGTCGCCTGCGAAAGGCAATCAATCGCGGCCACATGGCAGACCCTATTCGTACGGTTCGTGGGGCTGGTTACGCGCTCGACGACCGCTTCGGCCGGATGAATTGAGAGCTCTGGAAAGGGCTATTTCCAGGGCTCTGCGCACATCCACCCCCACTCGTCCTGCTGCCCCTCGTTCTGATATGTTTTGAGCACAACAGGCGATGTTGTTGGCAACAGGGGGTAGTTGCTTGCGGCGGCGGGTTTTCATCGCACATACGGACCCGGACATGCGCCGGGCTGACTGGTACCGTCAATTTGCCGGTGCCGCCATGATCCAGACTCATCCCCAATCGCCCGACGGCGGGTCGGGCGCAAGCTCTCTTATCGGTCAGTCGTTTGGGCTGGTCGCTGAAGTGGCCAAACGATGAATCGAGCTGAACAAATCCAGGCTGAATCTTATGCGCCTTCGGAGCAGAAAGAATCGCGCACTGGTTTGTTCAAAAAAATACGCAGCTATCTGTTCCTGAAATACGCGGGTCTGTTTGTTGCGGTGGTCTGTCTGGCACTGCTGACCAACGGCATTTTTGAAATTTGGGGATCCTACCGGGAAAACAAAGAAGCGCTGATCCGGATTCAACATGAACAGGCCGAGGCGGCGGCGGCAAAAATCGGACAGTTCATCAAGGAAATCGAAAGTCAGGTTGGCTGGACGACCCAGTTGCTCTGGTCCGCCGCCACGACCGAGCAGCGCCGCTTCGATGCGCTGCGCCTGTTGCGCCAGGTCCCGGCGATTACCGAACTGTCGCAGGTCGATGCAAGCGGCAAGGAGCAATTGCGGGTATCGCGGCTTGCAATGGATGTCGTCGGCAGCGGCCTCGATCTGTCGAAGGAGCCCAAATTCACAGAGGCAGTGAAGAACAAGATCTACTATGGCCCGGTCTATTTTCGGCGCGAGTCAGAGCCGTATATGACTTTGTCGCTTGCCGGCACACGCCGAGATGCAGGAGTCAGTATCGCGGAAGTCAATCTCAAGCTGATTTGGGATGTGGTATCGAAGATCAAGGTCGGAGAGCGCGGCCAGGCTTATGTGGTCGACGCGCAGGGCCGGCTAATTTCGCACCCGGACATCAGTCTAGTTCTCCGTAACACCGACATGACGCGTCTTGCGCAGGTGCAGGCGGCCCAGCGCATGGAAAAAGGTGGTGCCGCAGAGGAAATCGAGACCGCAACAGATATCCAGGGCCGGAAAGTGCTGACCGCCTTTGCGCCCGTCGCTCCGTTGGGCTGGACCGTATTTGTCGAATTGCCAGTCGACGAGGCATATCAGCCGCTCCTCGCTTCCATCCAGCGCACCGCGCTGGTGCTGATCGGCGCGCTCTGTCTCGCGGCGCTTGCGGGAATATTTCTCGCCCGCAGGATGGTGGTGCCGATCCAGGCGCTGCGCGCCGGGGCTGCGCGGATCGGTGGCGGCGATCTCGCGCAACGTATCTCGATCAAGTCCGGCGATGAACTGGAAGCGCTTGCGGACCAGTTCAATGACATGGCCGGTCGCCTACAAGATTCATATTCGGATTTGGAAAAGAAAGTCGACGTACGAACACACGAGTTAAGCGAGGCACTGGAGCAGCAGACAGCCACGTCGGAGGTGCTGAAAGTCATCTCAAGTTCACACGGTAACCTTGAGCCGGTTTTCAATGCCATGTTGGCCAATGCAACTCGAATTTGTGAAGCCACATTCGGCAATTTGTTTCTGCGGGAAGGCTCCATCTTTCGCGCTGTCGCGATCCACGGCAAAGAAAGTTACACCGATCTTTGGCGCCATAATCCTGTAATTGACGTACGCGAGCATCCGGGAATCCCGATCGATCGCATTTTAAAGACCAAACAGGTTGTCCATATCCCAGACCTTCGAACCGACCAATCATACCTCGACAAAGACAGCCGCATCGTTGCTCTCGTCGAAGTTGCGGGCGCCCGGTCCTTTGCAGCGGTGCCAATGCTGAAGGAAGGGGAGATCATTGGCGGGATCAATATGTACCGCCAGGAGGTGCGGCCGTTCACCGACAAACAGATTGAGCTGGTGCAGAATTTTGCCGCCCAGGCGGTCATTGCGATCGAAAACACGCGACTGCTCACCGAGCTGCGGGAAACACTGCAGCAACAAACCGCCACCGCCGATGTGCTTAAGGTGATCAGCCGTTCGACCTTTGACCTGCAAACAGTCTTGCAGGCGTTGGTCGAAGCTGCCGCCCGCCTGTGCGAGGCGGACCAGGGGACCATCGCCCGCCAGCAGGGCGGCGCATTCGTTCGTGCCGCAGCCTATGGCTTCTCGGCCGAATTCACCGAGCTCGTGAAAGATGCCCCGGTCAAACCGGAGCGGGGCTCTGCGACCGGGCGAGCTTTGCTTGAGGGCAAGTTGGTTCATATTCCCGACGTGGAGGCGGATCCCGAATACACTTTCAACGAAGGACGAAAGTTGGGTGGTTTCCGCACGATCCTGAGTGTGCCGATGTTACGCGAAGGGACGCCAATCGGCGTTCTGGCTTTGACGCGGCACAAGGTAAATCCCTTCACCGACAAGCAGATTGAGCTAGTGACGACTTTTGCCGACCAAGCCGCGATCGCAATCGAGAATGTCCGCCTGTTCGAAAGCGTCGAGGCGCGCACGCGCGAACTGGCCCAGTCGCTGGAAGAACTGCGCACCGCCCAGGATCGCCTCGTTCAGACCGAAAAACTTGCCTCGCTCGGCCAGCTCACTGCCGGTATTGCCCACGAAATCAAAAACCCGCTGAATTTCGTCAACAATTTTTCGTCGGTTTCAGTCGAATTGATTGACGAACTGCGACAGACCCTTGCCGCAGCCAAGCTCGACAATAAGTTGCAAGGCGAGATCAGCGAGATTGCGGATATGCTGCAGGGCAATCTCGACAAGGTGGTACAGCACGGCAAGCGTGCCGACTCAATCGTCAAGAACATGTTGCTGCATTCGCGCGCCGGCTCGGGCGAACACCGGCCCGTCGACATCAATGCCGTCGTCGAGGAAAGCCTCAATCTCGCCTATCACGGCGCTCGGGCCGAGAAGCAGGGATTCAATATCACTTTGAACAAGTCATTTGATCCGACGGCGGGCGAGGTCGACCTTTTCCCGCAAGAGATAACACGGGTGCTTTTGAATTTGATATCGAACGGCTTTTATGCGGCGACCAAGCGCAAGGACCAGGCCGGCGACAATGGCTATGAGCCGACACTTGCTGCAACCACCAAGAATCTCGGGGACCGCGTCGAGATCAGGATCCGTGACAATGGCACCGGCATTCCGCCCGACGTGAAAGACAAGATGTTCAATCCGTTCTTCACAACCAAGCCGGCCGGAGAGGGGACAGGGCTTGGCCTCTCCATTAGTCACGATATCATCGTCAAGCAGCACGCCGGCTCGATCGAGGTGGACACCCGACCCGGCGAATTTACGGAATTCAGAATTATCCTTCCGCGCACAGCGGCATCTCTCGCAAAATCAGGAGCACGAGCGTGAGCGTTCTTATTCTTGTGGTCGATGACGAACCCGATGTGGAAATGCTGTTTCGGCAGCAGTTCCGACGCGACCTTCGTGCGGGTCGGTTCATCATGGAGTTTGCCCAGTCGGCTCCTGCCGCATTGCAATGCATCAGCGATGCGCGAAATGCCTCGCTGATATTGATCCTTTCCGACATCAACATGCCCGGGATGACCGGCCTGGAGCTGCTGCCCAAGGCCAAGGCGGCACGGCCCGATGTCCCGGTCATCATGATCACCGCCTATGGCGATGCGGAGACCAAGCGCAGGGCTTTGGAAGGCGGCGCCGAGGCGCTCTTCACGAAGCCAATAGATTTTGTGCTGCTTCGCAATGAGATCGACACGCGCGTCGAAGGCGCCGCATGACCGCGGTGCGTAGGCCGCGTCCGTTTCAAACCCCGTAGAGGTGACCAAGTGCGGCGACGCGAGGTCCTCAAGCTTCTCGGCGGCGCAGCCACCGCCTGGCCGCTTGTAGCGCGTGCACAGCATAAAATGCCGCGTGTGGGATTCATGGGCAATTCCACCGCGGCTTTGGAAGCCAATCTCGTCAACTCATTCCGGGCTGGGCTGCGCGAACTCGGCTATGAGGAAGGGCGCAATATCGTCATCGATTACCTTTGGGCGGAGGGAAACTACGAACGGTTTCCGGCGCTTGTCGATCAATTCATAGCCGCCAAAGTGGACGTGATCGTCACCGCCGGAACGCCTGCAGCGCTTGCGGTAAAAGAAAAGACGAAGACGGTGCCGCTTGTCGTGGTCGCGGCCGGCGATCCGGTCGGCACCGGTCTCGTGCAGAATCTGGCCCGACCCGAGGGAAATCTTACCGGACTGAGCTCGATCGCGCCCGATCTCGAGGGGAAGCGACTGCAGCTGTTGCGCGAAGTTGTACCCACGCTCTCGCGTGTCGCCATGTTTTTCAATTCGCTCAATCCGTTTCATGTTGCCTCGGTGCGTCAAGCCGGGGCCGCTGCGCAAACATTGGGCTTAAAACTGCAACCACTCGACATCCGGAGCGCCGACGACTTCGACAGTGCTTTCGCCGCAATTCGCAAGGAGCGGCCGGACGCGCTGTTCATTCTGGCGGATCGAGTATTTCTGCATAATCGCCAACGCATCATGGATCTGGCGGCGGAGCAGCGATTGCCGAGTATCAATGCCTATGAGGAATTGGTCGAGGCGGGAGGCCTGTTGTCATACGGACCGAGCTATGAGGACATGCACAAGCGCGCTGCAACCTATGTCGATAAGATTCTGAAGGGCGCAAAACCGGGAAGTCTTCCGATTGAGCAACCCACCAAGTTCACCTTTACTATAAATCTCAAGACTGCCAAAGCGCTCGGCGTCACAATACCGTCACAGCTGCTCGGGCTTGCCGACCGACTCGTCGAGTAGGTCATGAAAGGCGATCAGTGGAGATCTGTTTTAGAATGAGACGACGCGAATTTGTCGCGGGATTTTTTTTGATGCCGCTCGCCTCAATCGCGTTGGCGGCGGCGGAACGCATAAGCATTTTGCATAGCGGGTTTCCGGATCGCACGCCGATTCACGTGCTGATCGACGCACTTCGCGCGCTAGGTCACGAAAACGGGAAATCGGCAGAGATCGAAGTGCTTGGCGGAGAAGGAGATGTCAATCGGCTAAGCACACTTGTAAACGGTCTGGTTTCCAAAAAGCCTGATGTGACCATCGCGCTTACATCGCCGGCCGTCGTCGCGTTGAAAAAAGCCGGTATGGTGACGCCAGTCGTGTTCGCCTTCGTAACCGATCCGGTCGAACTTGGAATCGTCGCGAGTTTTGCCAATCCAGGCGGCAATTTCACGGGTATCACCTACAGCGAAGCGACACTCGGCGGCAAAAGACTGGATCTTCTTCTCGATGCGCTACCGGGCACGCGACGCGTTGCAGTGATGTGGAGTCGCGCCTTTCCTGGGCACGCCGCGATCTATGAGGCCATTCGCCAGGCGGCGCAGGTTCGCGGAGTGGAGGTCTTTTCTAGAGAGCTCGAGGGCACGCAAGACCTTTTGCCAGCCTTCGACTATGTCAAAAAGTCGGGAGCGCAGGCTCTTATCTTCAATTCCGACAATCTGATGTTCGGACGACGCAAAGAGATCGCGGCCTTGGCGCTTTCTCACCACCTGCCGTCCATTCATTCCTTTTCGCCTGAAGTCGAGGACGGCGGGTTCATGGCATATGGTCCCGATCTCGGTGAAGGGTATCGACGGGCGGCTGCACTCGCTGATCGGATTCTCAAAGGGGCACGACCGGCAGATTTGCCAGTTGAAGAGCCGACACAGTTTTCTCTTGGTATCAACCTAAGGACTGCAAAGGAACTCGGGATAACGATCCCGCCGATGTTCCTCGCTCGCGCTGATCAGGTAATCGAATAGCTCGGAAAAAAATTTCAGTCGGAGATCGCGATGAGGTTTCACATTGAAATCGAGAGTGGTCTGTTTCGCGTATGATGATAGAGTGGGTGGTGCGTTAGGTGCTGATGCGAATTGAGGCAGAGGAGAGTAGTGATGGCCGACAGTAAGCAGAAGCGTGGAAAATCAGATCGCGCCAGAATCTCGGGAAAAGAACCGTACGAAGTTTATTACGTTGCAAGGAAATACGGCGTCAGTGCCGATACGGTGCGGAAGGTTATCAAACGCGTGGGCAATACCCGAAAGAAGGTCTACGCGGCCCTCGAAAAGATGTAGCGGCCCATCGGAGTGACGTCCTTTGGCAACGCGGCCAAGGCACCAAGCCTTGCCGCCCTGTCGATTTACGACCACGCGGAGGAGAGACCGAAATTGGCTGGTCTCAGTTCCTGAAAGGACGCTTGTCTCGCCGGCGATCGCCCATCGGTTGGTAGGCGATGCGGCAGTGGTAGGGGCAATAAGGCAATTCGTTCGCGGTATCGCCACCGCAGAAGAAGAATTCCGTGCTGCCCGGGTCACCGACGGGCCAGCGGCAGGTTTTCTCGGTCAGCTGCAGAAGGGTCTTGCGCTGCTCGGCCGGAATTTCGATCAGTTCCGGCTCGGGCTCGACGTCGTAGTCGTAGGCGAGCGCGGTATTTCCGCGCATCGAAGGCCGCGGCACGCGCATCATGTGGCCCGAAGTACGGGCCTTGCGTGGCCGTGGGGCCGCCGAGGATGGGCTTTTGGCTCGTCCGGACAGGCCAAGGCGATGAACCTTGCCGATGACCGCGTTGCGCGTGATCCCGCCGAGCTCAGCAGCAATCTGGCTGGCGGATAGGCCATCCGCCCAGAGTTTCTTCAGGAGCTCGACCCTCTCGTCCGTCCAGCCCATAGGTTTTTCTCCTCAGACTTCAAGGCCTTGGATGGAATCCAACCCCGTCGTCGGACGCCTTTTCAGGCGCCAGACGCATACGCGTCAGGGATGGCTAGAAATCACTCGGTAGCACGAGATGTCGTACTATCTGCCCGTAAGGCTACAATAGGCAGTGACTTTCCCGCAAGCCGTAGCAAGCTTCCTTTGCTAGCTACCAACAGGTTTTCCTTTAGAATCGGTGGTTGCGGCACAATTGAGTCGGATTGGTTGTGCTGGGGTCGTGTTGACAGCGCGGGGCCCGGCAATAGAATGAAAAAAGTGCCGCCCGGCGAGGCGGCACATTTCTTTTCGGCGCGCATGACCCCGAAAAGCAGTCACCAATGCCTGGAAATGGTCATGCGCAGACGAATTTGTTCGATGGAAGAAGTTGGCCGTGAGCTCGCATTTATTGCCAACCTATGCGCGGGTCGATCTCGCTTTCGAGCGAGGCGAGGGCGCTTGGCTATTCACGGCTGAGGGTGATCGCTATCTGGATTTTACTTCCGGCGTTGCCGTGAATGCGCTCGGCCATGCCCACCCACACTTGGTCAAGGTTCTGACTGATCAGGCCGGAAAGGTCTGGCACGTCTCCAATCTTTACAAAATCCCGGAAGGCGAAAGGCTGGCCGACAGGCTGTGTGCGGCAAGCTTCGCCGATACTGTGTTTTTCCAGAACTCGGGTGCCGAGGCGCTCGAATGCGCGATCAAGGTCGCGCGCAAATATCAGTCGGCGTCGGGCAAGCCAGAACGCTACCGCATCATCACCTTCGAAGGCGCTTTCCATGGTCGCACGCTGACGACGATTGCTGCGACCGGTAACAAGAAGTACCTCGAAGGCTTTGGGCCTCCGGTGGATGGCTTCGATCAGGTGCCGTTCGGCGATATCGAGGCCGTTAAGCGCGCAATTGGGCCGACGACGGCGGCAATCCTGATCGAGCCGATCCAGGGCGAAGGCGGTGTACGCGTAGCGTCGCCGACCTTCCTGCGAGCGTTGCGGCAGCTCTGCGATCAGCACGGCCTGCTGCTCGTGTTTGACGAAGTACAAACAGGCATCGCGCGAACGGGCGAAATGTTCGCCTACGAACGCAGCGGCGTGAAGCCCGATGTTATGGCCCTGGCCAAAGCCCTTGGCGGCGGGTTTCCGATCGGCGCGTGTCTTGCAACAGCAGAAGCCTCGAAAGGCATGACGGTCGGCACGCATGGTTCAACCTTTGGCGGCAACCCATTGGCAATGGCGGTGGGCAACGCGGTTCTCGACGTGGTCATGGCGGACGGTTTTCTGGAGCGCGTGCGCAAGAATGCGCTGTTGTTGAAGCAGCGGCTCGCCGAGTTAAAGGACCGCCATGCTTCAGTCATTGCCGAAGTGCGTGGCGAGGGTTTGTTGATCGGCCTGCGGATGATCCCGCAAGCCTCTGAATTGGTGGACGAGTTGCGCGCCGAGAAAATGATCACGGTTGCTGCCGGCGACAATGTGGTGCGACTGCTGCCACCTCTCATCATCGGGGAGAAAGAAATTACGGAGGCGGTCGGATGCATCGATCGCGCTTGTGCGCGGCTCGTACAGACGCATGCACGGCAGGCCAAGGTGGCGTCATGACCGCAAATGGCGTCAGACACTTCCTCGATCTCATCGACATCCCAAAGCCGGTGCTTGGCGGGCTGATCGATAGAAGCCGCGCCATGAAGCGCGAGCACGACCGAGGCATCATGACTTCACCTCTTGCTGGGAAGACGCTGGCGATGGTTTTCGACAAGCCGTCGACCCGGACGCGGGTGTCCTTCGATGTCGCCATGCGCCAGCTTGGCGGCGAGGCCATCCTGCTCACGGCCCAGGAGATGCAATTGGGCCGGGGGGAAACGCTGGCCGATACCGCGCGCGTGCTATCGCGCTATGTCGACGCAATTATGATCCGCATTCTCGATCACGAGGCGGTGGCTGAGCTTGCTCGCCATGCCACCATTCCGGTGATCAACGGGCTCACGCGGCGTTCGCATCCGTGTCAAGTGCTGGCCGACGTGATGACGTATGAGGAGAAGCGCGGGCCGATCCGAGGCCGCACCGTGGCCTGGACGGGAGATTCCAACAACGTGTTGGCGAGCTGGATGCACGCAGCCGAACGCTTCGACTTCCAGCTCCGGGTGGCCAGCCCGGCCGAGCTACGGCCGAAGAAATGGCTGATGGATTGGGTAAAATCGTCCGGCGCCGCGATCATGATCGGGGACGATCCGGAAGCCGCCGTCAAGCACGCGGACTGCGTGGTCACCGATACCTGGGTGTCGATGGGCGATCGTGACGGCAAGCACCGGCACAACATCCTCAAGCGTTACCAGGTCAACGCGAGTCTGATGGCAAAGGCAAAGCCCGACGCGCTGTTCATGCATTGCCTGCCGGCGCATCGCGGCGAGGAGGTCACCGACGAGGTCATTGATGGCCCGCAGTCGGTAGTCTTCGACGAAGCCGAGAACCGGTTGCATGCCCAAAAGGGTCTGCTCGCCTGGTGTCTGCGCGCCGACGCCTGATTGCGTCGTTGCATGCGGGTCATGCCAAAGGCGGGAACCGCGGGGCTCGCTTTCCGGCCATTGAACGCTACATAGGGCCAATGACCAACCCACAAATTGCCATTCCTTCCCGCGCGCCATCGACGACCACGTCCGATGACACGGTCATGCCTTTCGAAGTTGCAAAGCTCGATTTACGCGGCCGCATCGTGCGGCTTGGTCCTGCCGTAGATGAGATTCTTGCCCGACATGCATATCCGCCGGCGGTCGCCATGCTGCTGGGCGAAGCTCTGGTGCTTACCACCATGCTTGGCTCGGCCCTGAAGATCGACGGCCGCTTCATCCTGCAAACCCAGAGCGACGGTCCGGTGCGGATGCTGGTCGTGGACTTCACGGCGCCCGACAAGGTGCGCGCTTGCGCCCGCTTCGACAAGGATCGCGTGGCTGCAGCAGTTGCAACTGGCGAGGCGAGTGGCGGTGCGTTGCTCGGCAAAGGACATCTGGCAATGACCATCGACCAGGGGCCCGACATGAATCGTTACCAGGGTCTGGTCGCGCTTGATGGCGGCTCGCTGGAAGATGTGGCGCACGAATATTTCCTGCGTTCTGAACAGATCCCGACACGGGTGCGGCTTGCCGTCGCCGAGGAACTGCGTGCAGGATCAGGTGGCCCTACGCACCGCTGGCGCGCCGGTGGGATCATGCTGCAATTCTTGCCCAAAGCCGCCGAGCGGGCGCGGGTCGCCGACCTCGATCCCGGCGACCGTCCCGATGGTGTTGAGCTGCACACCGTCGCCGAAGACGATGCCTGGGTGGAAGGTCAGGCCCTGATTTCGACCGTGGAGGATGTCGAGCTGATCGATCCTTCACTTTCCAGCGAGCAGCTCGTCTACCGCCTTTTTCATGAGCCGGGCGTGCGTGTGTTCCGCGCCGGCCCGTTGCGGGCGGAATGCTCGTGCTCGCGTGACAATGTCGAGGCCATGCTCAAAAGCTTCTCGCAGGACGATCGCGACCATATGGTCGAAAACGGTAAGATTTCCGTCACCTGCGAATTTTGCAGCGCGAATTACCAGTTCGCGCCCGGTGAGGTTGGCGCCAATCCTAATTGATCGTGCGCTCGGCGTAAGACGAGTCGAGCGAGAACGCAGGTATTTCAATGTCGAAATGCTCTCCGGCTTCCGTCACCATGCCGTAGGTGCCAACCATGAAGCCCGATGGCGTCGGCAAGGGGACGCCGCTTGTGTACTCGAACGATTCACCTGCCTTGAGGGTCGGCTCTTCGCCGACGACGCCGGGCCCCCTGACTTCCTGCAAGCGGCCGGTTGCATCCGTAATACGCCAGTGCCGCGTTTTGAGTTGAACGGTCTCAGCACCGAGATTTGTTATGTTGATGGTGTAGGCCCAGAAAAAATAACCGTTGCCCGGCGACGACCGCTCCGAAACGAAGCGGGGCGTCACAGTGACTTCAATCTTGCGTGTTACGGCGCGGTACATCTATATGCCGCACAGTTTACTTCGCCGGGACTTGCCATTGGCCCGATGTCCGGGATTATGGCCGAAAGACCGCACGAAAGAAAAGCCGCATGGCCCCGGTTTCGACCGAACGTGATCTCCGGCTTGATTTGTTCCGCGGCCTCGCGCTCTGGCTGATTTTCCTCGATCACATTCCTTCCAATGCGGTGAACTGGGTTACCATTCGCAATTATGGCTTCAGTGACGCGACCGAGATTTTCGTTTTTATCTCCGGCTATACAGCGGCCTTCGTCTACGGCCGCGCGATGCAACAGCATGGGTTCATCATTGCCTCCGCGCGTGTGCTCAAGCGCGCTTGGCAAATCTATGTAGCGCATGTGTTCCTTCTTGCGATCTATCTCGCCGAGATCGCGTACGTCTCAAACAGCTTCGACAATCCGCTTTACACCGAGGAAATGGGCGTTCTCGATTTTCTGAAGAATCCGGACGTCACGATCCTTCAAGCATTGCTGCTCAAGTTCAAGCCCGTGAACATGGACGTGTTGCCGCTCTACATATTGTTGCTGGCTTGGTTCCCGCCAATGCTGTGGCTGCTGTTGCGGGCTCCATCCATTGCATTGATAACATCGGCATCAGTTTATGCACTCATGTGGCTGTTCGAATGGAACATCCCAGCCTATCCGAGCGGCACATGGGTATTCAATCCGTTCGCATGGCAATTGCTGTTCGTATTTGGCGCCTGGTGCGCATTGGGTGGCGCGCAAAACCTGTCCCGCTGGATCCATTCGCCCGTACTGATCGGGCTGGCCATCACCTATCTTCTGTTCGCATTCGCAATTGCAATGACCTGGTATTTCCCGCGCCTTGCGGTCTACGTACCGAAAGCCGTCGGTGACGCGATATATCCGATCGACAAGACCAATCTGGACGTTCTTCGCATCCTGCATTTTCTCGCCCTGGCCGTTATTACGGTGGCCGTTGTGCCACGCGACTGGCCCGCGCTGAAGTCGTGGATTTTCTGGCCGGCGATCGTGTGTGGTCAGCATTCGCTGGAAACGTTCTGTCTCGGCGTCTTTTTGTCTTTCGCGGGCCACTTCGTGTTCACGGAGGTTTCCAACCGCGTTTTGACGCAGGTGATTGTCAGCTTCGCCGGCATCGCAGTCATGGTGGCCACTGCGGCACTGATTTCATGGTATAGACAAGCCGAACGACGAGGCGGGGGACCGCACCCGCCCGCCGCGAAGCCGGGTTATGCGGGGGGCGACGTATGAGGGGACGCTTGCTTTTGCTCGCGTTGCTGCTGGCCGCCGGTCCTGCATGGGCCGAGCATCCGGCAGAGTGCCGCGTTGCCGAGAACCTGGTCGAGCCCAGTTTCCGATTGCCGCGCGTCACCAAGGCCTTGGCTGCGAAGCGACTGACTATCTTGGTGGTTGGTGCCGGTTCGTCACAACTGCCAGGATCGGGTGGCACAAGCAGTGCCTATCCGGGGCGGTTGCAACACACGCTGAGCGAGCAACTGCGCGGCGTCGAGGTTAAGGTTACGACGGACGTCAAAGCAGGACGCACTGCCGCCGAAATGGTTAAGTCACTTCCGGCGGCGCTAAGCGCCAGCAAGCCATCGCTGCTGGTTTGGCAGACTGGCACTGTGGACGCGATGCTGGCTGTTGATCCTGATCAATTCAGTCAAGCTCTAGACAAAGGTATAAAGGCTGCCCATTCGGCGGGCGCTGATGTCGTTTTGATCAACGCGCAATACAGCCCGCGCACGGAATCGATGATTGCCCTTGGTACATATGTGGAAGACATGCGTTGGGTTGCATTGCAGCAAGAAGTGCCTTTGTTCGATCGGTTCAGCATCATGAAATTGTGGGGAGATCTCGGCACTTTCGATTTATATTCAGCGACAAAAAAACTTGACATCGCCGAGCGGGTCCATGATTGCATAGGTCGGCTGCTGGCCGATCTGGTGATTGCGGCAGCCAAACCTGAAGAGCCGCCGACCAACGGCAGCCGCTGATTTGATAACTGAGGGTGCGCATTGAGCGATAATCCCGGACAACGGGTCGCAAATTTCGTGGCCGCCGCCGCGCTTGCTGCGGGGCTCGCGCTGCCATTGCCGGCGCTTGCGGAAGCGGCAGCGCCGAAATGCAGTGCGCCACAAGATCTCATCCGGCTGTCACTCCCGCTGTTGCGCCTGGCCAAGAAGATCGTCGCAGGCGAACCAGTGACCGTGGTTGCCATCGGGTCGTCGTCGACGTCCGGTGCGGGTGCAAGCTCGCCGGCATCGAACTATCCGAGCCGGCTGCTGATCGAGCTCCAACAGCATTTCCCGACGGTGTCGTTCACGGTCCTCAACCGTGGCGTGGGCGGTGAAGAGATCGCCGACATGCTTGAGCGCTTCGATTCAGCTGTCGTTGCCGCCAAGCCTGATCTGGTGCTTTGGCAACTCGGCACCAATTCGGTCATTCGTGGTCATCGGCTCGGCGACCATGGCGCGCTGATCCGAAAGGGGCTCGCCAAGATCCGCGGAATCGGCGCCGATGCTGTATTGATCGATCCACAATTTGCGCCGAAGGTCATTGCGAAGCCTGACGCCGAAGCGATGGTCGGTTTGATCTCCGCGACTGCCAAGCGAGAGGATGTCGACCTTTTCCGGCGCTTTGACGTAATGCGCCACTGGCGTGAGGTCGATCACCTGGAATTTGAGACGTTCGTGTCACCCGATGGGCTGCATATGAACGATTGGAGCTACGCTTGCATGGCGAAGGGACTTGCCAATGCCATCGCCGAAGCAGCTCAACGACCGGTCATGTCGGCGACCGCGCTTTCGCATGTGATGCCCTGACCGGCTCCGCTCTCCTACACTTTATCCAGCCCTGTCAGCAGATCCTCGATCAGATCGTCTGAGTTTTCCAGGCCTGCTGAAAACCTGATCAATCCATCGCCTATGCCAAGCTCCGCGCGCTGCTCGGGTGTCAGCCGCTGATGCGTGGTCGTGGTTGGGTGTGTGACCAGGCTCTTTGCGTCGCCGAGGTTGTTGGTGATGCCGATCAGTCGCAAGGCGTTGAGGAAGCGGAAAGCACCTTCTTTGCCTCCTCTGACCTCGAAAGAGCAAAGCGTCGAGCCGGCACGCATCTGCTTGCGGATAATCTCGGCCTGCGGATGATCGGGCCGGCCTGGGTAGATCAATTGCGTGATCTTCTTGTGACCGGCCAGCGCATTGGCTACCGCGCCCGCATTTTCGGTCTGCTTCTGCACGCGTACCGGAAGCGTCTCCAGACCTTTGAGCAAAACCCAGGCGTTAAATGGCGACAGCGACGGACCGGTCTGCCGCAGAACTTGGTGATAGTGGTCAAGGATCAGTTTTTCCGAACTCAGAATTATGCCGCCGAGCACGCGGCCCTGCCCGTCGATGTGTTTGGTGGCTGAATAGACCACGACGTCGGCGCCAAGTGAAAGCGGGCTTTGGTAAAGCGGTGTGGCAAACACGTTGTCGACCACCAGCCTTGCGCCGGCATTGTGTGCGATCTCCGCGACCGCTGCGATGTCAATCACCTCGAGCGTCGGGTTGGTGGGCGATTCCAGAAAGAATACCTTGGTATTTTTCTGAACCGCCTTTTTCCATGCGCCGAGCTCGGTGCCGTTGACGAGGGTCGATGTCACCCCAAACCGGGGCAGCCACTCCTCGATTACCCAGCGGCACGAGCCAAACAGTGCTTTGGCGGCGACCACATGGTCGCCCGCCTTGACCAAGCCCATCAGCGCGGTGGTCACTGCCGCCATACCGGTGGCGGTTGAACGCGCAGCCTCTGCTCCTTCGAACGCGGCCATGCGCTGTTCGAACATGCTCATCGTCGGATTAGAGTAACGCGAATAGACGTAACCCGGGACCTTGCCGGAGAAGCGTGCCTCGCAATCCTCGGCCGTCGGGTAGACGTAGCCTTGGGTCAGGAACAAGGCTTCCGAGGTTTCGCCGAACTGCGATCGCAGTGTGCCAGCATGGACCAGCCGGGTTTCGGGGCGGTAGTTCTTGGTCGACGTGGACATCGAGGCCTCCATTAAGCCTCGCGCATCGCAACCTCCGAAAGCCGCTCTTCGGGGCCGTGCGCGTGGCCAACAAAAAACCGGCCGGAGAAATATCTCGGCCGGGCTCACGCGTCCCCGGCCTTTTAGCGACTTGTTTAACGTGGCTGCAAGCCGGCCGGCTCAAATGACCACGGGATAAGACGTTTCTAGCGGGATGCACCGCTTCCCGTCAAGGCACTCCTCAGGTTAGATCGGGCGTATCGCAAAACAGGGTCGCCGTGGCACTTTCCTTCGCTGTTGAAGACAAGGGCATCCTGCCCGACCGCATGATCGCGGTGCTTGCCGCCGATGGCGGCATCTTATCCGAAAATCGATTCGTCCCGGATCAAATCCAGCCGGCTAGCCTGGATCTGCGCTTAGGTGAGGTGGCCTATCGTGTGCGTGCAAGCTTTCTGCCCGGGCGTACGACTGTCGCTCGGCGCATTGACGAGCTGAAGCTGCATGAAATTTCGCTGACTGATGGCGCGGTCCTGGAAACTGGGTGCGTTTACATCGTGCCCTTGCTTGAGAGCTTGGCGCTGCCCAGCGGAATTTCCGCGGCCGCTAATCCTAAAAGCTCGACCGGCCGGCTCGACGTATTCACTCGCGTGATTGCTGACGAGACCCGCGGGTTTGATCGCGTCGAGCCCGGATATCATGGGCCACTTTACGCCGAGATCAGCCCGCGAACATTTCCGGTTCTCGTACGGGAAGGTTCGCGGCTGTCGCAAATTCGTTTCCGGCGCGGCCATGCATTGCTCAATGCCGACTCCCTGCGTGATCTGCATGCGCGTGAGCGTCTGGTCGACGCAGACAATGCTGACGTGAGCGAGGGCGTAGCGGTGAGCGTCGATCTTTCCGGTCTGGGTCCCGGTGGCCTCGTCGGCTACCGCGCGAAACGGCACACAGGACTTATCGATGTAGAACGGCGCGGCGGATACGCCGTGGCCGATTTCTGGGAGCCGATGCACGCCCGTCCGGACAAGAGTCTGATCCTCGATCCCAATGAGTTTTACATTCTCGCTTCGAAGGAAGCGGTGCAGGTACCGCCCGACTATGCGGCCGAGATGGTGCCGTTCGATCCATTGGTCGGTGAATTCCGGGTGCACTATGCCGGCTTCTTCGATCCGGGCTTTGGCTACGCTGGGGCCGGCGGCAAAGGGGCACGCGCCGTCCTGGAAGTGCGCTCGCGTGAGGTGCCCTTCATCCTCGAACATGGGCAGATCGTCGGCCGTTTGATCTACGAGAAGATGCTTGCAAAGCCTGAAAAATTATATGGCCAGGGTATTGGCTCGAACTACCAGGCGCAGAGCTTGAAGCTCTCTAAACATTTCAAGACCTGACGATGAGCGCGCTTGCGGCGCGCGTAGGGCATTCGTTATTCTGGAACCGCGCGGGCGTAGTTCAATGGCAGAACGGCAGCTTCCCAAGCTGCATACGAGGGTTCGATTCCCTTCGCCCGCTCCAAACTTTCCGAAATGTAATGATCGTAGAGAACCTGGGCAGGAACTTTCCGCCGCTCGGAAGCTTAGAGGGTAAAACCGGGAGGGTGCCATGACCGCAAAGGAAATTGGTACGACCGAACTGCATCGCCAAGCCTACGAAATTGCCTGGCGTGAATTCTCCGCCCTCTGCAACTTGATGACGCCGGACGAGAAACGAGCCGGGCCAAATCGCTTGCGCTGTTACATCGAAATCATGGTCGACACGGGCGAACGCGACCCGTCAAAAATTGCCAAGGCATGCATCGGTATGCTGCGAGAATACGAACAGATTTCGCGCTCGAAGGCCCGCCTTATCAACGATAGCTTCACGCAGCTCTAACGGGGGCGGCGCGTCGATTCCTGCGTACACGCTCACGTGAATGTTGGAACCGCGGGCAAGCTGCACGCGTTTCCATTCGGAACCAACGCGAGGCACAACAAAATGCCGTTATTGTTCTATTTTCCCTACATTGTCTGGATGGGAATGATGGAGTACGCGCGAGACGAAGGGCGCGTACCTGTCAAGATCAAGACGCAGCCTCCGCCTCGGTGAACGTCGTTCACGCTGGCGCGGGCGCAATTTCGTTGACGATCACCTGAGGCAGCAAGCGCTGCACGTCCTCGTCGCGACAAAGTTCCGTGCCAGGAGAAAGCGCAGCAGCGGACCCGGCTGCCACGGCGACGCGGAACGCCTGTTGTAACGGCTCGCCCGAAGACAGAGCGGCCACCAGGCCGCCAAGAAAGCTATCCCCGGCACCAACTGTGCTCACTGCCTCTATAGCCAATGGTTGCGCGCGAAGGGCTTTCTCAGCCGTCACCAGCAGCGCACCTTGTTCGCCAAGGGTAAGCGCAACAGCCTTGGTACGCCCATCCGCCGTGAGCTTTCGGCATGCGGCCAGCCGCGCGATGTCACTGTCGAGTGGTAGACCGAGAAGCTCCGAAAGCTCCGCCAAATTAGGTTTGATCAGCGAAACACCCTCCATGAGCGCCGCTTGCAATGCCGGCCCCGACGTATCGATCACGCATTGCGCGCCAAGCTGCTTGGCGCGCTGCGCGACTCGCGCGAAGAAGTCCTCTGGTACACCCGGTGGCACGCTGCCGCTGGCAACTACGAACCTTGGTTTCTCCGGCAGTGTCGTTAGTTTGTCGAGCACCGCCTCCCATTCGGCGCGGTGGAGCGTGGAGCCCGGCACCACGAATCGATATTGCTCTCCCGTTGTCTCTTCGTAGGCCGTAAAGTTTTCGCGAGTCTCGACGTGCGACGGCGTGACCAAGCTATCGATTCCCTCGCGCTCCACCAATCGGTGCAACAGCTTTCCGATTGCGCCGCCCGTCGGGTATATCGCCACCACGCTACTGCCGAGGCGATGCGCCACTCGTGCTACGTTGATGCCGCCGCCACCCGGATCCCGCTTTGGCGCCGAACAGCGCAATTTTCGCGCAGGCTCGACGCGCCCGACGTTCACGAAGATGTCGATCGCTGGATTGATCGTGAGAGTGACGATGTCCGGCACGTCGGCTATCCGTTCCGCCAGAAATGAATCTGGTCTTGTTGCTTGATCAGATCAACCTAGCGCAACGAAAATAGGTATCATTTGGTTGCGATCGCAACCCGAACATTCGCGGATTTGTGCAGAACAGCTATGTTTATACAGCCTTTTCCTCATTTTTCGTGACGATGACGGCTGCGCGCAGCCATGCTTAAATCAAGACTCGGCCTGCGCGTCGCGGATGCTCAATGATTGATCCGCTCTATTCCCTCTCGGGCTTCGCGGTCGGCCTTTGTTTGGCATGACTGGCGTTGGCGGTGGCGCGCTGATGACGCCGATACTCATATGGCACATCATCGGATCGCTGCTAGCCGGCTCACTGCCCGGCATTTTTGTCGGCAGTTATTTTGCGATACGTATTCCCGAGCGCGCGCTCAGGCTTGTGCTTGCGACGACGTTGCTTGTAGTCGCCGGTCGTATTGCTTACGGCCACGCGAACTCGGCAACATCGATCTTTACGGCGTTCTCGCGTTGAGCAAACTTCCGCGGGGCGGTGAGGTTAGTGGTCTCGCGGACCAAAAAACGGCGAGCCCAACAGCACGAGAATCCATATTGCGGCGAGAGCGCCGAAGGCCACGAGCAATACGCTCATTTGCCACCCCCTAACTGTGAATTGCCAGCCTAGCACAGCACATGGTTCGTGGAGTATGCGGCAAAAAAAACCGGCCGCGCAACGTTGCGCGGCCGGCTGAAATACGGCGCCCGTTATATCAGTTGCCGCCGATGGTCTTGATTACGCTCGACATCGGACGCGCTGTTTCCAGCCCGCCGCCCATCTCTTTGAGCACCATGTCGGTATATTCCTTCTTTGGCTCGGTCGGAGTCTTGCCGACAACTTGCACGA
>Ga0184635_10000048_pt1 | contig 21416 bp, 29 predicted proteins | sample PLM3_30_b2_FD_133147 | JGI IMG/M metagenome (GOLD analysis project Ga0184635, IMG submission 133147) | Groundwater sediment microbial communities from an aquifer in East River, Colorado, USA - PLM3_30_b2 | ecosystem: Environmental > Terrestrial > Soil > Riparian zone | place: USA: East River...
GCCTGGACGCTCGACCCTTCGACCCTGAGAAACACCTAGCGTCGTCCTTCCGCCCGCCACGCGTCCCACGCGATGTCGATCTGGTCCCATGGAGGGGGGTTGAGTAGCTTGATGCGGACCCTCTCGTCGAGGAATCGCGCGTACATGTCGGCCAGCATGCCGGCTGGCTCGTCCGACTGTCCAAGCCAATCGTCGATCATCTTCATGGCGGCGTCGCTGCTGTCCTTCGACAGCGTGCCCATCCTGTGCTCGATCTCCACGAGCCAACGGACTTCGCCGGCCGCTTCGATGCGTGCTCGTCCTCGACCGACCCGTTCGTCGAGCCGTTTGTACAGCGCTTCAGTATCGAGATTCATTCGTGCCTCCGTTCGCATTCTACGTGCCGGATGGCGCGCCCATCCCTGACGCAGCGGGGCAAGCGGCCGGTCGTCGCGCCCTCCTGCCCGCACGAGATGGGGCGCAGAGGTCGTCGATCTCCGCAGTGGTCAACTGGCCAGGTCGAGATAGCCGAGGTGCGTGTCGGGCTGAAGGGTGCATTTATTCCGATCAGTTGCGTGACCAGCGGATTTCCTTCGAGGCTGGTTTAGCCCGGCCCGGAACCCGACGAGCTTGGAAGACCTCGCGACCCCCGGGGGTTTCGGGACACTGCACCAGCCGTGAAATTGCTGACCCCTGTGGATTGCCTTGCGGCCCCCATGATGCGGCGGTGCATTCCACCCATTCGGAGATGGGGCATGGGCTCAACGTGTCGCCGAGGGTGTTCACGAAACAGGCGTCTGGCCCCGAGGACAGTCTGGATCCCCATCGTGGCCGCGGACGCGGAGCAGGTCGAGGGCGAACTCCAAGAAAGACCTGGTCACGGATCGAATCTTAGTTTCTGTGCCCTTCACGGTCGCCGATGGCCACGGAGCCGGGAGGCCGCGGCATCGTTCGGTGGGACTGGCGGCCGGAGGTCAAGACCCGGTCTCCTACGCCGATACACCCTCGAAACGGCGAAGAAGCGACAGGTGAGATGGCTCACCACGCGAAAGAACTACGCGAACGGGTGCCTCAAGTGCCCTTCCCACCGTACCCCGCCCTTCCGCCCCATACCCACGAGTGGGTGGGCGGGCGTTGTGCGTGCGGCTTCCGCCTGCTGCGGTCGGGCATGATGGTGAAGTACCCCAGCCCGCGCAACTCGTGCGGGTGCGAGTGCCACTACGCTACGGACGGGGCCGAGCGCCCGCTGGCCGAGTTCCGCGTCACGTACCTCAGCCGCGTCACCGCGCAGCAGTCAGGCTACGCCCTGCGGGACCTCTGCCGGGGGTGCTACCGCGAGATGCGGCATGCTGACCGGGTGGCGCACTTTGTGAACTGGTAAGCCCGGATCGTCCCAGGAGCGGCTCGAGTTCCTCGGCTAGCTCGTGTCAGACCGCGAGACTGATGCGACGAGACCGCGAAGATGCGACGAGCACGATCCGGCCGTCATCCGCGATCCCAGATCGCTCGAGCGATCGAGTCGCCTCCCGGTCGGGGATGTAGAGCACCACCATCGTCTGATCCTGACCCATGTACTCGGCTACATTCTTGATCGCGGTGCATCCCTCGTCGGTCACCTCTTCGATCTCACATAGATCGACCGTGACATCGACATGGCGCGAAGTCAGGACGCGTGCGAGCAGGCGTCCCTCATCTTCTTCCGTCAACCGTCCCCAAGCCACGACGTATGGGCGTGACTCTGGCTTTCCGATCCTCTCGATGACCGCCATGACCGGCGAATCGTGGCATCTCGAAGCCAGCAACACAGTCGGACCATTTGGGGAGCCACACCGCCGAAGGTCTACTCCCCAGAATCCCTACAGAATGCGGTCTACCGCCAGCTCGCTGTCCCGCGAACGAACGGGAAACGTCACGAAAGGGATCGGAACCGGTCTGCACATAAGCTCCCGAGGTGTCACTCAGTGATTGACAACGTGGACGCCCGAGATCACACCAGCGCGGCGCCCAGACGCGATCACGGTCGGGACTCCCCTCCGGGATTCGTCGCCAGTCCAGCATCCCCGCCTCGGGGCGCGGAATCGGCCATATCGGGAGTCTAGGGATGAGCGCTGGCACCGACGATTTCGGACCGCTTCGCCTCGTGGCGGAGCGGCCTGCCGAGCTGCTCGGCGGATCAGTCTTACGGACGCCCCCTCGCGAGGAAAGCACGGCGTCGAGCATCCCGGGCAAGCGCTCGGCGAGGTCGTCGGGCACCACGTGACCCACGCCCGGAGTCTCGCTCCTCCACGAACGGGATGCTGACCTGCATGAACGACATCGCCTGCCGCGTCAATCGGTCAGCACGAGCACGTGTTCCAGCACGTCTTCTTCGTGCGCCGAGTGGTCGAGTACGAAGCCGCACTTCTCGAGCACGCGCCTGGAACCGACGTTGTGGTCGGCCACGTGGGCGTGCAACGGCCTGTGGAGCTCCACGTCGAGGAACGCGCGCAGGGCCGCGGTCGCGTAGCCGTTTCCCCAATGATCGCGACCGATCAAGAACCCGACGTCGCGCTCGCCTTCGACCTCCCAGCTCCCGATCGAGCCGACGACTCCCCCGCCGGCGACGATCGTTCGCGTGATCGCCGATGGGTCGGCCTTGATCTTCGCCTCGTGCTCGAGGAACGCGGGCCGGTCGCGCGACGGGAACGCCGCCATCGCGCTCGCTTCAGGGTCGGCCTGGAATTCGAACAGTGTGCCGAGGTCCGCGTCGCGCCGAGACCACGTTCAATCCGCTGGTGATGGTCCACGCGTGGAGATCGTGAGCGTCAATAACGCCGTCGGCCTCCAGGATGTGCCGCCGCACCTCAGGGAGATCCACATCCTTGGGAGTGCCCTCGAGGAGGACGTCGACCGCGTCACGAAGGAGCTTCCATGTCCGGGGGATGATCAGCAGCCCGACGAACGCGGAGGCGATCGGGTCAGCTCGGAAGGAGCCAGTTACTGCGATGACCCCCGCAGCTAGCACCACCGCCGCGGAGCCAAGCAGGTCGCCGAGGACATCGAGGTACGCGCCCCGCATGTTCAAGCTCTGTCGCTGCGCATCGTGCAGTAACCAGAGGGACACCGCGTTCCCGATCAGCCCTGCGGTCGCCACCACGAGCATGAGCCCGCCTTCGACCTCCGGTGGTTCCTGGAACCGCCGCCACGCCTCGTACAGGACGAAGGCGCCGACCGTGAAGAGCAGGATGGCGTTGACGACCGCGACGAGGATCTCGATGCGGAACATGCCGAACGTTCGTTCGTCGTCCGCCGGGCGGGCGGCGATCCGGATCGCGAACAGCGCCAAGCCGATTCCCGCGACATCGGTGAACAGGTGTCCCGCGTCGGCGAGCAGCGCGAGGCTGTTCGTGATGATCCCGCCGACCACCTCCATCAGAAGCAATGTCAGCGTGATTCCCAGGACGAGCCGAAGGCGCACTCGATGCCGCGACGCCGCACTCGCCCATCGTTGCGCCCTCCCCTTGGGCGCGGAGTCGTCGTGTGAGGACTCCCGGGCCATCAGTCGATGGTAGCGGGACCGTCGTTGATTGGAACCTGCGCCACCTGCGGGGTGATGGCAAGCTTGTTCACAAGCTGACGTCCTCATCCGATGCGGCCGGCGCGGATCTCAACCTGGCACTCGAAGGGAGAAGCTGCGGAACGGACACCCTCGGGGCGACGGGCAACGGATCTTCCCCGGGCCCGGCCGACGGCACTGACGACTGTTTGGCGGTTCATCCTTACCGCGTCTTGGGGGCCAGCCGCCCTTCCAGGAACCATGTCTTCATCTCACCCTTCCCCTTCACAAACACCGGTCCCCGCTCCGCGAAGGAGTAGTGGCTGCAGAGCCGCTGGTAGGTCCGCTCGGTCACCTGGATGCTGCCTGGGACGCCTTGGGATTCCATCCGGCTCGCAGTGTTGACCGTGTCGCCCCACAGATCGTAGATGAACCGCCGCACCCCGATCACGCCCGCGACAACGGGACCCGTGTCGATGCCGATGCGCAGCTGGATGTCAGCGCCGAGTCGGTGATCGACGGCCCCGAGTTCGGCCATCATGTCGAGCGCCATGTCCGCGACCGCATCGGCGTGATCCGAGCGAGGTACCGGCAGCCCACCGGCGACCATGTACGCGTCACCGATGGTCTTGATCTTCTCGAGCCCGTGCCGCTCGGCGAGTCGATCGAACCGCGAGAACAACCCGTTCAAGAACTCGACGACCTGGTTGGGAGTGGCGGTGGCCGAAAGCGTCGTGAAGTCCACGATGTCTGCGAAGAGCACGGTCACCCCGTCGAAACCGTCGGCGATCGTGCCCACAGAGTCGCGCAACCGAGCCGCGATCGGCGCCGGAAGGACGTTCAGGAGCAGGCGCTCGGATTTCGCCCGCTCATGCTCGCGCTCGAGCACGAAGTACCGAAGGAGCAGGAACGCGGTCGTCGAGACGCCGGCGAGGTTGAGCACGAACAACGTGATGATCACGGCCGCCGGGACTTCGGCGGGATCGAGGAACGGGTCGAGGAGTCCCGACAGCGCGAGGACGGCGATGTAGGCGAGTAACCATCCGATCGAGCTGCGAGTTCCCTTGAACATCAGCGCACCCACCGGAGCCGTGAAGGACCACAGCACCACCACACTGGAGGGGACGAAGCCGCCAAGGCTCAACTGCAGCAGGAACGGCAGCATCAGCATCATCGCCAATTGGCTCGTGCGGAAAGGGCGAAGTCGTTTCGTCGTCGCGAACGCGATCAGGGACCCGATCGACACGACCTGGTAGGCGAGAGGGATGGCGGCCGATACGGGGAGCCCGAGCGAGAAATAGACGATGACCCACACGGTCGAAAGGGCGGTGACCAGGCAGGCCGACAGGGTGATGACGGCCTTGGCGAGCCGCTCCTGCTCGCCGTCATCGGGTGCGACGCCGATCGCCCCCAGGCGGCCGAGGAATCCTCCTCTTTGTGTCACGGTTGAAGCAACCACGCGAACGAGCATAGTGACCCGTTACGGTTTCGCCGATCTCCATGACCCCTCAAGTGATGGACGCCACGATCAAGGATCGGGAGGAGGATGTGCTGTCCGATCCCTCGGCCACCTGGGCGCCGTATCTCACGATGTTGGGAGAGCCTTACGATCGAGGTGGAGATGATGGCGTGCCGCGCCTCTTGACAGACCCGCGCCAACTGATCCGAGCCCGGAGACCGTTTGCTCTGGCTGGCCTACTCGCCGTCCTCCTCGCGTTGGCCGTCGCGTCCTCAGCGTGCAGATCGAAGGAGTCTGAGACCGAGTCGGCAGCTCAAACGGCAAAGGTGGCCGAACTCCGGACGGTGTCGGAGCTCCGAGAACGATTCAATCATGACTCGGGGAAGGTCCGTTTGATCTTGCTGATCTCTCCCACCTGAACGACGTGCCTTGCTGGCGCCAGTTGGGTGCAGAGAGAAATCCTGCAGAAGTTCGGAACCTCGAACCTTCGCGTGTATACCATCTGGGTGCCCTTTAACGCGGGCACCCAGCAAGCCGCCGACGTGTCCCAACGCGGGACCCCCCGGCATGCACATAGGCCACTATGACGTGCTCCACCACCTCTTCTTCGGCGGCCGCCGACGCCGCGTCCTCACCCGCGAGCCGTCGTGCGCAGTGAGGGCGACGGAGTCCGGTGTCAGGGCGTGAGATTCTCGACGACCTCATTCTCGCGATCGCCACCGTACTCGCGGCCATTGGAGTCGGAGGGTTGATCCTCGATGAGATCAGAGCGGCGCGGCCCGGGGGAAGAGGAGGACTCAGCGCAGAACTCGGATGGACGCTCTTCTGGGTGATCGGCTTGAGCGCTCTGTTCGCGGTAGCCTGGGCTTCGCGACCCTGAAGACCAGAGGATCAGCGGGCAAAGAGACAAGACAATTCCGACAACCGCGATGACCGTCCGTCATCCTTGCACTACCTCATCCACGTTGGGCTTCGAGGCTTTGATGATCACAGCGGTGGCAACACCGTCTTGTTGGTCGTCGGGGATCGTCCGTCGCATGACCTCGATGACTTCCGGGGTGAAGAGCGGCATCAGGGCCGCATCCTCGATCCCGAACGGCTGGTGCCCTCCGACCCACACGTCCGCGAACCCGGCTCTTTCGAGCTTCTCGGCGAAGACACGCTCCGCCAGGGCACCCGACACTCACCCGGCCCAGGCGCTCTGATCGTTGGCGATCTCTGGGGGCAGCTCGCCCTCGACCGTGAGATCCGCCATGCAGATCCGACCTCCCGGCCTGAGCAACCGAAACATCTCCGCGAGCGCTCGACCCTTCCGAGCCGACAGGTTCAGGACGCCATTGGAGATCACCACGTCAATCGATTCGTCCGGAAGCGGAATCTCTTCCATCTCTCCAGTGACGAACTCGGTCCAACCCTCGACGCCGGCCTCGGCGGCGTGGCGACGTCCCCGCTCGCACATCTCCTCGAGGATGTCGAGTCCGACCGCCTTCCCATCCGGTCCGACGCGCCTGGCGGCGAGGATGGTGTCGATCCCTCCTCCTGAGCCGACGTCCAGTACGGTCTCGCCGGGCTGGAGGAAGGCGTAGCGAACGGGGTTCCCCACCGAGAGGGACCACTCGACGGCTCCTTCGGGAACCTCGGCAAGCTCGTCATCCGTGTAGACGCGGCGGGCTACCACCTCGCCGCCGCCGGTCCTGATCGCCGAATACGCTTGTCGGACGGCGTCCTTGATCTCCTCCTGGAACATGAGGTCCTTGGCCACCGCTCCTCCTAAAGCTCCTGTACGAAGCGCTCGAGATGGGCCTTCACGTCCGGTGGGATCTCCTGCACCTCATTCGAGGCAAGGAAACTCCGGAGCTCCTTCGCGAACTCCAGCTCCCCGCAGCACGTGCGGCAGAACGACAGGTGCTTCTCCACCCTCTCTTGATCCTCGGCCGAGATCGCGTGGTCGAGGTAGTCCCAGAGTTGCTTCACGGCCTCGGAACACGGGATCGAGGCTTGCTGGTCGGTCATCTCCGTACCTCCCCTATGAGGAGACCCGTCTCCTCCGCGTACGCCCACATCTCGGTCTCGAATCGCTTCCGACCTCGGTGGAGCCGCGCCAGGATGGTTCCGAGCGGTGTGTCGAGCATGCGGGCGATCTCTTTCGTTGCGAATCCGTCCATGTACCGAAGCACCAGAGGCGCCCGGTAGAGCTCCGGGAGGCGCATGAGGACATCGCGTACGTCGTCCTTGCCGAACGCCCTCAGGAAGTCCAGGTGCAGGGTGTCCGAGTAGGGAAGCGGATCCACCTCGACCAGGGTCCGGTATAGCGAGAAGTCCTCGACCTCCTCGACCAGAAGCTCCTCCACGGATCGGGCTCGCCTTCGAAGCTCATCTCGGAACACGTTCACCAGGATGGTCTTCAGCCACCGGGCGCCGGCCTCGTCTTCCTTCAGCGCCCCGAACGACCGATACGCTCGGACCAGCGTCTCCTGCACGAGATCCTCGGCACCGTCCCGAACAAGCCGGCGGGCGAGCGAGTAGAGGGCCGGCAGCTCGCCGACGGCCATGCTCTGGAACGCTTCCTTGGTCCGGTCCTGGACCTCGATCTCCATCATCCCGTCGGCCCGTCTCACAGGCGTGCTCACCTCTCAAGACGCTTGAATGGCCGACCTTATTGCATCGCCAGACAGCGCAATCGGCGTCGGCGGTCAGGCGTCTCTTAGTGGCGAGAGGAGGTGCGGGACATGACGAGCATCACGGTGGAGGACACGAAAGCGGGCAAGTCGGTTACCGCTCTTCGAACGGGCTCCTGGCTCATGGGGATCGCCGCTGCTGGGTTCATCGGTTACGCGGTGATCTTCTTCGTCCGCAACTTCACGGACTCGTTCCTGGAGCTCGGGATCGGGCCCAACGAGGTCAACGTGGGGAAGGACCAGATCCAGCAGTTCAGCCCGTCTTTGTTCGAGTACGTGAGCCATCTCCACCTCGCGGTCTCCGGATTCATCGCGGCGACGGGCGTTGCGGTGCTGTTCCTGGTGGCGTACGGGGTTCGACGAGGGGAGCTCTGGGCATGGGTCGGAGCGGTGACCGCGCCGGTCCTGGGGCTCGCGGTTGCCCTTCCGGCGCACTACGTGAACGGTTTCGACACCATCGGCCACCTGGGACTGATCTATCTCGCGACGGTGATCTTCGTGGTCGGCGCGCTCGTGGCCTTGCGAGGCATCCTCCAGGCGCGAAGGAGCTGAACGGGCGCAGGCGGCGGGTTCGCTTCGATGGTCCCGCCGACTGCCTTCGGTCTCGAGATCCAGAAAGGGGTGATCGGCGATGGCACAGACGGAGACGCTGATGTGCGCCAAGTGTGGAGGGCCAGGTGACGGCTGGAAATGTGCCATCTGTGGATCGGTGGCGGACGAGCACGACGCGGGGCATCTCCACGTCGGTTCCGATCGCTACTGCACGGTTCGGTGCGCCAGGTGCGACCAGGCCGACGTCCTCTGCACCTGCGTCTGAAGGCGTTCAAGCCCTGATCCAGCGTCAGCTACTCGGATCGTTTCATCGCGGAGCGGGGATCGGGTTTCGCTGCGAGGAAGAGCGCCCGAGATAGGAGGCCCTCCTCGATCGCGGTGACCATCTCCCTTCGATCGGCCTGCTGTTGATCAAACGCCGCATCACCGGTGGTGGCCCGTAGGTCCCGCTCGAGCTCCGAGGTGTGTTCGTACCATCCCCGCGCCGTTTCCAGGAACGACTCCGTCAGGTCAATCACCTCCACGTCGTCGAAGCCGGCCGCATCGAGGAGATCCGACGGCTCGCGATTGGAACGCACCGCCCTCGGACCCATGCGGACGGCGCGGCGATGATCCCGCTTCGATAGCCCCGGCGTCGTGAAGATCGTGATGAACGCCGTGCGACCTCCGGGCCGGAGGAGCCGCCTACACGCTCTCAGCACGGAGAGCTTGGCCGTCAGTCAACAGAGCACGTCCGTATGGACGACGGCGTCGAAGCTCTCGTGGGCGAACGGGAGTCGACGGGCGCTCGCCACTACCGCCGTCGCCCGCTCGCCGATGCCCTCGGCCACGGCTCGCCGCCGTGCGGTCCTCAGCCCTTCCTCGGGCAGATCCGTGAGCACGACCGAGCAGTGTCTGACCTTCGCGAGGTACAGGCCGGGCCACCCCTGCCCCGACCCCACGTCGAGCAGCCGGCCGCCGTCTCGCAGGCGGAGTCGTTCCGCGATGAGATCGGCCTGCGCGAGCGTGGTGTAGCCGTTCGCCCCGAAGTCGCCCCCGATCACGATCTGCTCTAGAACCCGTGCGGCGTCCGTCGGTGCTCGGCCGTACCGCTCGCGAAACCAGACTTCCGCTTCTTGCTCGTCCCTGCTTCGCTTCATCACTCGCCTCCCTTGTGCGCTGCGCCCAGAGGTGGACAACGCCGAGAACACCCAAGAACGACGATCGGATCGACGACCTTATTGCATGCGGCCCGGGTGCAATGCTTCCGGTAGTCAACCGAGGCTCCGGAACCGGGCGATCGCCGGGCTCCTCTGCGCATGGAATTGAAGACTTGTATCACGCGCTGCCGACCATCCGCGTGCCTCGCCCGACCCATCCTTTACTCGATCAGTAAGTCTTGACCCACTTCCGAACCGCCGTCAGCAGGTCGTCATAGTTGCGCGCCGTCGCCTCGCACATCGCTTCCAGTGAGGAAGCGGTAGGCGAGCCCCAGCTTCTCCGGTTCGTTGCCGGGGATCGACGGCGTCAGGATCCGCTCGCCGAGCGCCCAGGCCATGACCTCCGCCGCCTGCTCGTATCCACGAAGGTTCCACGGGTCGTCCGAGGAGTTCCACGTGGGAGAGATCGCGGAGCTCGATGAAGCGCGTTCGGCCGGACGGAGTGTGTTTCTCGTCCTGACCATAACCAGCGGTGTCTCACACCGCTGCATTGCGGAGTGTCACGCAGGAACAACTGGACTACGGCTCGACGAGTTGCAGTCCCAGCCTGCGGAGTTCGCGGGCCTGGGTCGTGCAGACCGCATTCACCCGAATCATCGGATGGCCTGGCTTGCTTGCTCGCGTGGACTTGATCTCCAGTTTGACGATTGCTGGGACGGCCCTCTGATGCTCGAAATCGCAGGCCAGCATCTTTGCCACGGTTGGGAGCCCCCCTGTCGCAACTGCGCACAGTGTATGCAGGTCTAAGGGTCTTGCCCGGAACGCTTGGCACTAGAAGTGCTTCAATCCGGCCATCAGTTCCCATGAAGTCGGCCGTGTTCTAGTGGTGTCCCCTCCCTTCCACGGCCACCACCTCGCGCACCGCCATATACGACAGTCCCTGCTTCGCCGCGATCGCCCGATCGCCAGTCCCCTCTCCCGCAGCCGGAGGATCGACGCCCGCTCCCGTTCGCTCGCCCTGCGATCGCCCTTTCGCGGCTGCTGCTTCTTCGCTTCCGCTCCTCGCTGTTTCGCCCGCGCTCTCCTCACGCAGCCACGCAACCATGCCGGCCGGTCGGACCTCCTCGCCGCGTCGCGCCGGTCTTACCTTCCCGACCGCGTACAACTTCTCCCGTAACGTCGCCTCCGCTGCGGCGCGCTATGCCGCGACCTCCTCCGGCGTTCTCTTCTTCCCTTTGTTCGGCACCTTCGCCCCGGGAACGAACTGCGCGGGCCACAGGCGTCGCTCCTCCGGCGTCGCTCCTCCGGCGTCGCGTCCGGGCGCGGCTTCCTACCCACGGTCCTCCGGCAACACGTCCCCCGGCTCCTAGTCCGGTCGAGCGTCCCGAGCTCGATCTGCTCATACGACCGGCCGCGGCGACCGCCAAAGTGCCTCCTCGACGGCCCGCGGCAACGAGCTCGACCCTGCGCCTCTTGGCGCGCCGCATACAGGTCTCGCGACGCAGGAGGGTGTCGGGGCCTGTAGATCACCGGCTCGAGCGTGAGCCGGAGCGTACCGGCGAGGTCGAATCACTGGCCGGTGATATCGTCAGGTCGAAGGCGCTCGACCTCCTCGTCGATCACGCAGAGATCGCTTCGTAGGCAAGAGCCTCAGGGCGGACGGAGGACTCCGGACGAGGACTCCACCGAGGCAGTCGCCGAGCCATCCGAGCAGGACCGAGCGGAGGAGCGAGCATGAAGGAGATCACCAACTACCTGGTCCCCGTCGTCGTGGAGCAGACCGCCCGCGGCGAGCGCTCATTCGACATCTACTCCCGTCTGCTAAATGAGCGAATCGTCTTCCTGGGCATGCCCATCGACGACGCGGTCGGCAATCTGATCATGGCCCAGCTCCTGCACCTCGAGAGCGAGGACCCCGAGAAGGACATCAACCTCTACATCAACTCGCCGGGCGGCAGCATGACGACGCTGTTCGCGATCTACGACACCATGCAGTACATCAAGCCCGACGTGTCGACCATCGTGATGGGGCAGGCGGCCTCGGCCGCTGCCGTGCTTTCGCTGGCCGGCGCGAGGGGCAAGCGCTACGCGCTCCCGCATGCGCGGATCCTCCTGCACCAGCCCTACGGCGGCGCCGAGGGCCAGGCCGTCGACATCGAGATCCAGGCCAAGGAGATCGTCCGCAACCGGGAGCTGATGAACGAGATCATCGCCAACCACACCGGCCAACCGCTCGAGAGCGTCTCCAAGGACACCGACCGCGACTTCATCCTCACCGCCGAGCAAGCCCAGGAGTACGGAGCCGTCGACGAGATCATCACGAGCCGAAAAACCGGGCCGGAGCTTGCAGTGGCATCCGCAGGAGGCTCGTAACCGAACCTCGCGTGGTGCGCCCAAGGGAGCCTCGAGCGGTGCCCGCACGGAGAGCAGAACCAGCGAGGCGATCGCGACCCGGTCTTCAGCTCGACGAATGGGTAGACGAGCTTGAGCACGGCACCCTCGTGGTCATTGACGGCAAGCGCTCAGACCCGCCGAAGGTGTCGATCCCCAAGTTGCGACGGACGGCGGCGGCGGGTCGTTGACGTTCGTGACTACGCGGAGGACGAGCGGCTCGCGTGCCACCACGACCCATAGGCCCACCCGGTCCGTGCCGTGCACCATCTCGCCGACCATCAGTCCGTGAAGCTCCTGCGGCACGCTCGGTAGATCACGGACCATGACGGCAGGCAGGAACCCGATCTTGACCGCGCCGCTGGCGTTCCAGACGCCGATCGCGTTCGGATCGAACGGGTTATCCGGCTCGGGCCGGAGGACGAGATCGCTACCGGGTGCGAAGTCCGGGAGGTCTACCGCGGCCGGGTAGTGCGAGATCCCGGCGACCCAGGTAACGAAGACGTGGCGGTCCTCGAGGTCGTGCCGGGCGTCGTGCAGCACGAAGCCTCGCCACTCCTTGTCCGCGTACCAACTCGCATCGAGCTTCATGTCCGTACTACAGCGCAAGGGGGGGTCGGAGGGATGGGCCGATAGCCCCGCGTCGGCCGGGTCACATGGCAGGCTCGCCGTGCGGCGCCGGCTCTCGGTCCCAATGGCCGGCCGTGATCCTGAGGCTGGCTCCCTGATGACCTGTCGAACCGGCCTATGCGCTGTGGGCCTTATGGCCCCCGGCTTCGGGTCATTCAAGTCGTCAACTGTGAGTTAGACGGGAGAGTTAAGCGGACAAGAGGTGTTTCCAATACTCGAGATCCGGGACCTCATGAAGCGTTTCGGCGACGTGGTCGCGCTCGATGGAGCCACCTTCAGTGTCGCTCCTGGTCGAATCGTGGGGTTCCTCGGTCCGAACGGCGCGGGCAAGACGACGACCATGAGGGCGATCTTCGGGCTGGTCCGTCTCGACCGCGGTGAGGTGCGCTGGAGGGGGAAGCGCGTCGGCCCCAAGGAGCGTGCGCGGTTCGGCTATATGCCGGAGGAACGCGGCCTCTATCCGAAGATGAAGGTCGGCGAGCAGCTTACGTACTTTGCCGAGCTGTCCGGGATGAGTGAGGAGTCGGCGACGGAGGCTGCCGCCGGCTGGCTCGAGCGCCTCCACCTGGGCGACCGGGCGGACGCGCGTCTGGAGGAACTCTCCCATGGGAACCAGCAGCGCATGCAGTTGGCCGCCGCGATCGTGCACGATCCAGAGCTCGCGGTGCTGGACGAGCCGTTCAGCGGGCTGGATCCGCTCGGGGTCGAGTCGCTCGCCGAGCTGCTGAAGCAGATCGCCGCGATGGGGGTGGCCGTGGTGTTCTCGAGCCACCAGCTCGATCTGGTCGAGGATGTGTGCGAGGACGTCGTGATCATCGACCACGGAAGGATCGTGATGTCGGGCGTGGTTGAGGAATTGAAGGCGGCATCGCCCCACCGGTCGCTGGAGGTGACCGTGAACGGCGAGCCGTGGGTGCCGATCCTGCCTAGCGGCACCGTCACCAACAAGCAGGGCGCCCGGTTGCGCGTGCTGGTCGACGCGACGGCCGACGTGGAGGAGATCCTCGCGACCGCGCGCCAGGCGGGCGAGGTGACGAGTTTCACCTTCGAGCCGCCCTCGCTCACCGACCTGTTCCTCGACGCGATTTCGGAAGGACAGGCCGCATGAACGGCGCGCTGAAACGCGTATGGCTTGTGACCCGTCGCGAGTGGAACCAGCGAGCCCGAACGCGGGCGTTTCGGATCTCGACGCTGATCTCCATCGGGATCGTCGTGGTCCTGATCATGGCGCCCGAGATCTATGGGGGAGGCGACGGGAACAGGCGGACGATTGGCCTCGTCGGCGCGAGCTCGGCGCAGCTCCCGGAGGTCCTGGAGGCCTCGAGTGACCAGCTCGGTCTGTCCGTCAAGACCCGCAGGTTCGCCGACGAGCCCGCCGGTCAGGTCGCCCTGCGATCTGGGGATGTGTCGGTCCTGCTGGTTGACCAGCAGCGGCTTGTGTGGAAGGCGGATCCCGACGAGCAGCTCCAGGGCATCGTGATCTCGGCGGTCGGGGCGCTGGAGAGGCAGCGGGCGATCGAGGATCTCGGTCTCACCTCCGAGGAGGCGCAGCGGCTGCTGCGGGCTCCGGAGCTTCGGTCGACGAGCCTGGAACGGGCCACGGAGGAGCAGACGGCACGTGCGGATCTGGGCCGGATCGGTGTGGTGCTGCTGTTCGTGGCGATCGCGTTCTACTGCGGCTTCGTCCTGGTCGGCGTCGTGGAGGAGAAGTCCAGCCGCGTGGTCGAAGTGCTGCTGTCTCGAGTTCGGCCGACAGAGCTGTTCGCCGGCAAGATCCTCGGGATCGGACTGGTTGGTCTTGCGCAGTTCGCCCTGGTCGTGGTGTCGGCCCTCGTCGCGCTGTCGTTCGCGCACAACACCCTAGCGCCGGACACGACGCCGAGCACGCTCGGGTGGATCGTCTTCTGGTTCGTCCTCGGGTACGCGTTCTACGCGGTCCTGTACGCAGCGGCCGGCTCGCTGGTCTCGCGGCAGGAGGAGACCCAGAGCCTCCAGCTTCCGATGACAGGGGTCCTGTTCGTCGCGTACATCCTCGCGTTCGTGGCAACCGAGTCGCCGGACGGCGCCGCGGCGCTCCTGGGGTCCTTCATCCCACCCACGGCTCCGATGGTGATGATCGTCCGTATCGCGCATGGCGCCGTCCCGTGGTGGCAGATCGGTCTGTCGGTTGGGCTGATGGTGGCGACGGTCTACGGCATCGTGCAGGTGGCCGGCCGCATCTACGCCGGGGGCGTGCTTCGGTTCGGCGGCCGGGTGCGGTTGAAGGAGGCCTGGCGCGGCGCCGAGTCGTGACGTTCGGCGGTGCTGAAGGCACGAACTGAGGCCAAACGCCTGGGGCACTCCCGGGTTGCTGACAAGGAGATCGGATGGTCAGCGATCCTTAACGCGATCGCCTCCACGTAGGTCGAGGCCCGGCAAGCCGCCGATCGCTCCCGGAGACCTCGACGCCTCACAGCGTCCCGTGCCGCCACCGCGCGGGCGCTGTCATGTGTCCGGACCGGGTCCACGAGCGCCACGGCTTCCCGCGGCGCCATTCCTGGCCCACGCCGTGACCTCGTGCCGATCCCACAAGCGGCTCCGTCCCCCGCGTCCTCCGTCCCGAAACGAGAGTGACCATCGGCCCTAAGGGCGCTCTGCCACGGTCCATAGCGTGGCGTTCAGGCATGCGGGCATCGCATGAGAGGAGATGAGATTGAGATGACCAGAACCAGAACCGGAACCGTGCAGGAGCTGGCCGCCCCACTGGGTTCGGTGGATGTCGGGCAACTGGTGTTCACGCGAGGCGCCGCCCACCTCACCATCGAGGTGGACGATTCCATGGAGGACCTCTATCGCGCTCGGTTCGAGGGCAAGGTGCCGGACATCCGGGTCGACGGAGGCACGGTGACCGTCAAGTACCGCATCGGCATGCGCCCCCCGCACGGCGAGATTGTCCTGTCCGGCCGGGTTCCCTGGGCGATCCGGGCCCACATGGGGATGTCCCACGTCGTGGCCGACCTGGAGGGCCTGGAGCTCAGAGGTCTGGAGATCTCCGCAGGGGCCTCCCAGGTTGAGGTAAGGCTGCCTCGCCCCAAGGACACGGCGCGCGTTCGGATCGGGGGCGGAGCCAGCGACGTCGAGCTGATCCGGCCAGCCGGTGTGCCCGTTCGCGTTCACATCGGGGATGGGGTGTCGAAGCTGGCGATCGACGAGTTCCGGCTCGGGTCCGCCGACGGCAAGACCGACTGGCGGAGCCCCGGCTACGAGCAGGTAGCAAGTCGGTACGACGTCGAGATCGGCGCCGGAGCCAGTAGGGTCACCATCCGAACCTCAGAGCAGGTTGTGGATCGATTGACTTCCTCCGGCTAGATCGCCGGCTCGCCGTGCGGCGCGGGGCTCCCGGTCCGCCCAGTGACCCGGTCGTGATCCCGAGACCGCTGACTCAGTGGACGTCGAGACCGCACTCCGAGCAGTTGAGCGACAGGTTCCGGAGTTCGCGTTCGAGGTCGGGTATTCAGGTTCAGTAGCTCGGGCCAGCGCATCATCGCGTGGGTGACGAGCAGACGACCAGGTCGTCGGCCTTGGCGGCCCGCTACGCCACGGTGTGGAGGGCGTGCTCGGGATTTTTCTCCAAGTCAGGAGAGCCTCGAGATCGCATCGACCAGTGTGGCCTCGTCGACCTCGCCCGAGGCCGCGAACCTGACCGTGCCATCGGACGCGACGAAGTAGAGCATCGGGAACCCCGGTACCCCGAGCGCCCGGGCGATGGTTCCCTGGTCGTCGTCCACCGCGACGGGGAAGGAGAGGCGGTGGTCGGCCATGTACGCCTCGGGAGTCGGGCCGGGACGATCCCCCACCGCCGTCACGAGCGTGACGAATCCGACCTCTGGGTGATCACGCATGACCCTAGCCAAGATCGGGAGCTCCACCTGGCAGTGTGGGCACCAGGGCGCCCACACCGCGAGCAGCGTCGGTTGGTTCGAGAAGGCTTCCCACGAGACCGTCCCCCCGTGCAGACCCGGTGCCGAGAACTCGGGGACGGAGTCCCCACGAGCGAGCGGTTCCGAACGGGCCGGACCCGCGGCCACGACCGCCACTCGATCGGACGGACCCACCCCCGGGTCGCCGCTCCCACCGAGGAAGGCGACGACGCCAATCGCGGTCGCGCACCCGATGGCGACCACTCCGAGCATCCACCCGAGCCGCTTCCGGCGTTCGAGACGCCGTCGGGCCGCCGCCTTGGCCTCAGCCCGTTCGAGCCGACGTTCGCGTTTCGTTCGATCCGCGGTCTTCACCATCATGGTCCTCCATCACTCCGAGAAGGTTGTCGAGCTGCAGCGGCCCCACCGGCCGTCGGGCGAGATAGATCCCCGCGAGGACGATCGGGATGTCGCGGGCGATGTCCCACCAGGTCACGCCATCTCCCGCGCCGCCGCCTCCGAAGCACCCGCAGTCGATCGCCAGACCACGCGCTTTCGCCTGGACGAGTGCGGCGATGAACACGGATGCGAGCACGGCCGTGGCGATGCCCGCGAACCGGACGAACAGGCCCAGAATGAGGAGGACCCCGACGCCGATCTCGAGCCACAGGAGGAGCGACGCCACGATGCGGACCATGGCGTCGGACAGGACCTGGTAGGCGTCGACCGCGAGGATCGCCTCCTGCCGGTCGAACGCCTTGCTGAAGCCGGCCCACAGCAACAGGACAGCGGGCACGGCCCGGACGGCGAGCCGCCAGGCGACGAAGAGCGGTCGCGAGCTCATCGCTCCCTATCGTGGGCATGGGAGCGGCCGGCGACGGGGGTCGAAAGACCCGTCTCGGCCGGGCCGAGTGTCGCATCGGAGCCTGAGCGGCGGGCGAAGGTGTTGAGGTCAGCTCGCCGACGAAGGTGCCGATCGCCTCGCGGACCTCGGTGTCGTGCCCCATAAAGAAGTGACCCCCGACTCGCAGTGCGGCGCTGGCTTGTGCGAGGTGTCCAATCAGGTTCGCTGCTGCCTAGCGGCGATGGCATCCAGGATCACCTCGACGGTCCACTCCCCCGCAGGATCGTTCGCCACCACAACGAACTGTCCGTCCTGAAGGTCGTGGAAGACCGGGGCGAAATGGTCCGCCCCGTCGAGCATCAGGAGATTGACTTCGTACCCGGCCGACCGCATCTCGGCGGCGGCGTCTTCGGTCTCCCAAGGAGGGCAGTTGGTGTCTTTCTCGCCGACGAGGAGGAAGATATCGGCCTCCTTGTTCCCCCACGCCTCCGTGTCGACGAGGTCCAGCTGCCCGCCCTCGTAGTGGCAGCCCGAGATGGCCACGATGATGTCGGGGCGAGGCACCTGGCCGAAGCACGAGACGAACTCTCCTGTCGGGTCGATCTCCTCGGTCAGACCGATCCCCAGGGCCGCGCTAGCTCCCAGGGACCAGCCGACGAAGGTCACCGGCTGATCGAGGTCACCGCCGTACTCGGCCGCGATGCTGCGAGCGAAGCGGTAGCCGCATTCGGCATCGACCGCTGCCCGGTCGATGCCTTCTCGGGTGGTGATGTCGGTCCCGTAGGTCGGGGCGAACACCACGGACCCTTCGCGAGCGAGCCGGGTCGCGATCTCGGCCATGTCCTGACCGGTCCCCCCGATCCCGTGGAAGGCCACGATGACGGGCCATCGGCCCTCGGCGTCCGGTGCGAACACCAGCATGTCCTTCGTAGCCTCGTGCGACACGACCTTGGAGGTCACGTGGAACCCGGCGTCCTCCGAGCCTGAGTCCCTTGCGCAGGAAGAAAGCAACAGACCACCCACCAGAACGGCAACGGTAAGACAGATCGACCGTCTCATGTCCATGCCTCCTCGTGGCCGAGTGCTGCCCGTGGCGTGCCCGACAACTCCTCAATCCGGAGCCGAGCGTCGTCAGGACGAGACTGGGGTGATCGCGAGGACGGCGGCCGCCTCGTGTCGACGTTCCGGATGGAACAGGCCTTGCAGCGCGCGGATCGGCCTGATGAACAGCAGGTCGAACCGGTACTTGCGCGCGATGAGTCGCTTGACGTGCTCCTCCTCGGTCGACGACAGGATCTCGGCCCGGGCCGTCATCGGCTCACCACGAAGCCGACCGCGGGCCGAGCACGCGGCAATGCTCACGAACGGGTTCCGGCGGATCCGCCTGACCTTGCCGGATCCGAGCGCCGTCATGACGAAGAGCCGGTCGCCCTCCGTGGCGAACCACACCGGGGTCGCGACACCCGAGCCGTTGCGGCGAAAGCTCGTGATGCTCAGGTATTTGCCCGGGATCCGCTCGACGTCGGCCGGGGCTGACGCGGCGGCTCGATCGGGCGCGATCTCCCACTCGGGGCTGCGAACAGGCATCGTGCTCACCTCCCGACCGGCCGGGACTGCCGTCCGGTCACCCCTCATCGTCGGCGAGCGCCGCCGCCGCGACCTGGGTCGGACGACCCGGTACCGATAGGCCATCGGGATCTGGTCGGAGCTCGAGCCGAAACTGATCCCCGACGTCCGTGTATTGCCGGACGCCGGGGGGGCGGTCGCGCGGTTCCGCGATATCCACCTGCGCCGCCGCTCCCCGAGCGAGAGCAGTTGACAGCCCGGAATACCCGCGGTGGCTCCTGGAGCAGGCCTGGCCGCAGGTCGGCCGTTGTGAGCTCGCTGCCGCCTGGCCGTTCGGGATGGCTTCTCAGGACCGACCGGCCCTAGCGGCGGAGTGGTGTCCGGAGCATGGTTAGGAGGCGGAGGCAGGGCTGCGTGCCCCGTAGCCCGCTCGGCTGAAACCGTCCGGGGCTTCGGCCTCGCGTGGGACTGCCTTTATGGTCTACGAGGTGTTAACCCTCGCCGACTGAACGGGACGGGAGGTGGTCTCGATGCATGATCACGTGTCCGGGTTCGAGGTACCGGCGCCGGTCGGCCGCTATATCGAGACGGCGTACGCCGACGGCGTCCCTGGGGTGGGCACCGCCGCGATGGAGGGCTTCGGCCGCTTCCGGCAACGCCCGCTCCCGTGGCTCCCGTTCGCGAACACCATCTGGCTCCGGCCTGGCGTGGACCGCGTCTCGGACATGTTCGTCCGAATCGGGCCGATCACGGTGATGAAGGTGCTCGACGCGTACGTCGACGGTCGGGGCATCACGAAGTTCCTGAGCAGAGCGGACATGGGCCCGCGGGTCGACCAGGGGGCGATGCACCCGATGCTGTGCGAGTCGCTCATGTTCCCCTCGTGCTGGTCGCGGACGCCGGGCTTCGCATGGGAACCCGTGGACGCGGACACAGCGCGCGTGCACATGCCGTTCGAAGCCGGGTTTGAGGTCGCCTCGGTCGGGTTCGACCCGGACACGGGGTTCCCGGCAACCTTCGAGACGATGCGCTTCAAGGGCAAGGACGGACCCAAGGTTCGCTGGCGGATCACGATGCTCGGGTGGCGACGGTTCGGAGAGGTCACGATCCCCGAGCGCATGATGGTCCGCTGGGCCGACGAGCCCGGCCCATGGCTCAGGCTGCGGTTCGAGCGGGTCACGATCGGGGTCGACCTCGACGAACCTCTCACGCGCGCACGCACCGCGATCGCCACTGCGAGCGCGTAGTCGGCGGTGCGCCCTTACCGTCACGACCTTGCCAGGTGTGCCGGTGCGACTTGGCAGCGCAGATCGCGGCGATCCGCTTCGCCATCGCGATGATCGTGAGGATCGGCGGGTTGCCGAGCGACTTCGGGAAGAGCGTGGCGTCGGCGACGTAGGCGTTCTCGGGCAATCGGTCGTCGTGCATCGTTGGCGCGGACGCCTCGGTGAGCGGGAGCATGCCGCCCGGGTGACCCGCGTGCACCGTCCCGAGGAACACCTCGTGCGGGTCGGCGCCGAACCCGACGAGGATCTCGGTGGCGACGTCGACCGCCTCGTCCAGCCGCGAGCGATCCGTGGGGGTGAGCAGCTTGTGGACCTTCCTGCCCGACACGGATCCGACGTTCTCGTCCGCGAGCTTGATCATGATGCCCACGATGTCCTGGAGGCGGTGACGCCACGAGGGGTCGAACAGGCTGCTGATCCAGTCGAAGTACGGGGCGAGGATGTAACCCTCGCGCTGCACGACGAACGGCATCTCGATCTCGTTGCACTGCCAGGCGTTCGGGACGCGGGCCGCGACCGTGAGGACCGGGTCGACGAAGAGCGTCGGCTCGCACGCGATGCCCGAGCGTTCGAGGATCGCGGGGGTCCCGAACCCTCCGGCGGCCAGCACTACGAGGTCGGCGGGGACGAACCGGTGGAGCGCCTTCGTCCGCGTCACCACGCCGGTCGCCCGGCCGTCCTCGATCACGACCTCGGTCACAGCGCTCCCGGTCATCAGCCGGGCGCCGCGCCGAACGGCTTCGTCGAGGTACGCGCGGCTATCCCACTTCCGCCCATAGGGGCAGCCGAGCATGCAGCGGCCGCAGTGCCGGCACCGTTCCGCGTCGCCCATCTTCGGCAGGACGACCGGATCCAGGCCGAGATCGTCGAACGTGCGGAACAGGCGTCGCGTCGTGGGGTGCCACCGGCGCTGGTGCGCGGTCGTGATCGGGATCTCTCGGGCGATCTCGTCGAACTCGGGGTCGAGGTCGAGTCCGAGGGCCCGCAGGTCACCGTCCATGCGGATCCCGTTCCCGGTCGCCATCGTGGTCGTCCCGCCCGTCCCGATCCCATTGACGAGGAGCATGTCTGGCGTCCGGCGGAAACGGATCGGCGGGTAGACGACGCGCACGAGCCGCGGGTCCACGAGCAGCCGGCTGCGGCGAAGTCGTTCGATGGCGCGCCGATCGAGCGTCGCCCGCCGGAAGTCCTTGCCCGCCTCCACCACGGTCACCTCGAACGCGCCCTGGAGCTCCTTGGCGACCGTGGCGCCTCCGGCTCCGCTCCCGATGACGACCGCCCGCTTCTTCACGGCGATGCCTCCTGCCAGGCGATCCTGGCAAGGCACCGCGGTCGCCCCTCGGTGATCCGCTCCGAGAACGAAAACTTGCCTCCGTCGGTGAGGCCGGCGATCAGGCCTGCATCGAGCGAGGACATGAGGCGGCAGACCTGCGGCGAGTACCACTCGGCGAACGTGCA
>Ga0184635_10000049_pt1 | contig 21102 bp, 16 predicted proteins | sample PLM3_30_b2_FD_133147 | JGI IMG/M metagenome (GOLD analysis project Ga0184635, IMG submission 133147) | Groundwater sediment microbial communities from an aquifer in East River, Colorado, USA - PLM3_30_b2 | ecosystem: Environmental > Terrestrial > Soil > Riparian zone | place: USA: East River...
GTCTGGCTGGGCGGATAGTCCTTCATGGAGAAGGAACTTGCTGACCAGCGCCTGCGCACGCCCCTTACGCCTGCCCAGTTGCCTGCTTGCGGCCCGTCATTCCTTCTTCACCTTGGCCGGCGTGATCGTCGAGACCACCGTGTTCAGTTCGGTGATGACCTTGTCCAGATTCTGCTGGACGGCCAGACCCTCCGACTTGTTCTTCGCGATCAGTTCCTTGGCGGCGTCAATGCCGCTGACGGTGAGGTCGTTGCTCAAGTACTTCTGGAGATCCTTCAAGCTCGCCAGCCAGCCGGTGAACTGGTCGCGGGCCGGCTCCATGGATTTCCTGATATTGGCGAACGCGGCCTGCAACTTGGCCTTGCGCTCCTCGGCCAGTTTGCGGATGTCCGCGTCATTCACGGTAGCCAGCTCTTTCTCCCACTTGTCGAAGTAGTCCTTGCCCTTTTCCTTCATCTCCGTGCCCCGCTTCTTGGCCTTGGTTGCGGCGGAGTCGATGCGGGGCACGTTTTTATCGAATTCCTTGAACGCCTTGCGCGGATCGACGGTGGCTTGGGCAACAATCTTGTCCAACGACGCCAGAGTGGCGTCCACCTCCTTCTTCACGTCAACGATTTCGTCACGGAATTCGGCGATGCTGGCGCCGACCTTGTCGGCCAGCTTGTAACCGGCGGCGCTCGCCTGGAACCCGGTGAGGAGCAGGGCCGTGCCGGCGATGAGTGCACGGATTCGAATGTGTTTGAACGATTTCATAGGTCTCGGATGGGTTAGTTGGTTTGTGATAGTTGAGTTGCAGTCCCGCCAGCAACCAGGCTCGGCTTCGTCGAGCCCGGTCGGGAGCAGAAAATGATGTTGGTTGTTGTTCGTCGTCGCCGCGTTCACTTGTACTTGGCGAGGTCGGCGGCCACGCGATCGAGCTCCTTTTCCGCGTCGGAAAGTGAGTCGCGAACGTCTTCCCCATGCCAGTCGGCCGAGCGAATTGTGCTCTTGGTGGCAGCGACTGTGCCTTCCGTCAGCTCACTATCCAGCAGCTTCCGGATGTCGTTCAGATCGGACAGGAACGGCACCAGTTCATCTTTCGCTTCTTGCATGGCTGCGTGGATCTTGTCGTAGGACTTCTTCCGTTTCTGGTAGCGCTTCTCGGCCTCCTTGCGAATGTCGGGATTATTGATGGCATTGACTTCCTTCTCCCACTCCTGGAAGGCCGCCGCGCCTTTCTCCTGCATGGACTTGGCACGGTCGCGGGCGATCTTGGCCTGGTCCTCCATCTTGACGAGTTCGGCCTTGAACTTCTCGAACTGGGGCCGGAGTTCGACGCCTTTCACGGGCAGACGTTTGAGGGCCTCCATGGTGAGCAGGGTTTGGTTGCGAATCTTGGCGGATTCGATGCGCAAGGCCTCGATCTTCTCTTTGGTTGCGCCAGCCCGTTCCGCGGAGTCAGCCGCCCGAAGGCCAGCCGCGGGCGTCATGGCCAGCGCCAGGAGCGCGGCGAGTGTGATGTGTCGAATTCTTGTTTTCATATTGTTTCTGTTCTCTCTATGTTGGTTGTTTTTGTTTGGTTTTCTGCTGGGGATCGCCCAACAAAAGCCGTGGATGACTATTTGATCAAAGGCAATGCCGCGGCAAGACGCACGTCGAGCGCGGCGTTGATCTGGTTTTCGAGTTGGAAAAACTGCGCGGCTTTCTTCGCCGGAACGACCTTGGCGAATCTCTTGAAATACGTTCGTTTGAGCTTGGTCTGCTTCTCCTCCAGCGCGAAGGCCTTGTCGGCCAGCTTACGCGCCTGATCGTCGGTCATTGAGTCGTGGAGGCCGAGGTATTTGTTGATGAGCGCAAGCCGCTCGTCCAGGAACTTGTTCCTCGCCAGTTCATACTCCCGGTGCAGGGGCCAGAACTCGGCAGCTTCCTCCTCCGTGAACCGAATGTTCTGCGCGATGATCAACGCCTTGTCCGTGCGCAGGTCCGAGTGGACCAGTTCGATAAACGCGCGCAAATTTGCCGGATCGGGCTGTAATGCGACTGTCACGGTACCTTCGGCAGGTTGCGCCGAGGCCCCAAACACGAGCGAAAGCGCCAGCGACGCAACGGCCAGGCCGCGCGTGAGTGCGGTTCGTGCGGAGAGATGAGAGATCGGTTTCATGGTGAATGTCCTTTGGGCGTGAGGTGCCTGTGCGGTTTCGATGACCTGCACACCGGCGCTGGTTTCAAAACGCACCGTGCCGGCAGTGCCGCCAACGTATTTGCCGTTGAGCATCGTGCCGTTTTTGAGTTCCAGGACGTCGGCTTTGGCGCAGAGCGCGCAGCCGAGAAATCCAGCCGTCAGCATGAGATAGGAGGTAATTTTCATACGTGATTAGTCGTCGTAAGTTTTAGATGCTGAGTTTGCCCGTCGCCATCGCCCTCGAGCTATTGGACTTTGGTCCAATGACTCGCCATCGTCCCGAGACATCGCCGCTATTCGCCACATACCGGGCCGGGTTGATTTTCCCCTGTTTCGCCCCGTCCCAATGCGGCATCCAGGGTTCGGATGAGCAAGGCGTCGGTGAATGGTTTCCGGAGGAAAGCCACGGCGCCGCTTGCCAACGCCCGCTCCCGTGCGAAGCGGTCATCGTGCGCGGTGATGAAGATGACCGGCATCGCTCCGCGCGCGCGGCGGAGACGGGCCTGCACCTCGATTCCGTTCAGGCCAGGCATTTGAATGTCCAGCACCACGCAGTCCGGCTGGAACGAAGGCAGTGCTTCCACCAGGTCCACAAACTCCGCGCTGCTGGTGTAGGTTTCCCCGGTCATTCCCAAAGAACGGATCAGCCGATTTATCGCGCGACAGACGGAATCGTCGTCGTCCACGATGGCAATGAGTGGCTGCTTTTGATTCGGCACTGGCTTGTGCAACGTGCGAGGGACTCAGGAGGCTCAGAAAGACCATTTCCCGTCCACCGGTGAAACGAAGGATGGGTCAATCAAACAACGAATACACAAGGCCCATCTGAAAGCGCCAGACATCGCCAGTCGCGCCGTTCTGGGTTTCTTTCTTCCCGTAAAGTGCTTCCCAACCGATGCTAAGGCGTTTGCGAAGCTGCCACACGAGGTTGAGACTTCCGTAATGGGTTTTGTGATACGCATCCGGCCCCTGGGATGCCTCGTTGTCGAGGTGCACGTAGCCGTAAGTCACGGTGGAGCGCAAGACATCCGACCACTGATGCGTGTAGCCGGCCATTGCTCCAAAGCAGGGGATGGCTTTCAAATTGCCCGACGAATCATACGCGGCGTCGTTGTTCACGAAGTCGTCATTCATATAACGGAAGATTCCCTCGCCATACGTCAATTGTGTCTGGATAGAATCGCGCTTGGAAACATTGATGCTGGAGGCAAGGTTCAGTCCCCAGCCAACGACACTGTCGCTTCCCACCACCGGACCGTCAGCGCTTATGCTGCGCGCGACGCCGCCGAGCTGCACATGTCCCCACTTGGAGTTTTCCCAGCGGAGGTTCATGGTGCCGTCCGGCGCTTTGTTTACCTGGTCGATGGAGTCTGTGGTGCTGTTGGCATCCACTTCCGCCCCGGGCGCCTCGATGCCGAAGTTCATCTGCCATGCGTCGGAGAGAGGCAACATGTAGCGCACCAAGGCGCGGCGGGCGAAGATGACCGAATTCGGCCCTTCGAAATCGACCGTGTCCGGCCAGGCATCCGGATCCTCGAAACAACTGTAAGTGAAGCCGGCGGTGACGTTGTAGAATTGCCCGTAGAGCTGTTTGACGCGATACTGCATTCCGCTGCCGGAGCCGAAGAAGTCGTTGTTGTAGTAGAAGCGAAAGTTTCCCGGTATCTCAGGCGCCCGCACATCTACGCTCAACTGCGACCCGCGGCCATTCACATTGAACCGTTCGCTGCCGCCGTATTCGGGCTGGCCCTTGACCGGGATTTGAGCCGTGGCGAAGCGATCGGGATTGCCCGAGTTGCGCGTGTCCGAGGTTACGTCCACCCGCGGCTTGGCGTTGAATTTGATCAGCCCGGGCGTGTTGGGAATGGGAATGAAGCCGCGGTACTTCGGATCAAGCGTGGAGTCTTTCGAACGTTGCGCACCTTCCTGTTGGTCGTTAAGAGCGGGCCGGTGTCCCACCGGGCTGGCGGTGCCGATGTCCTTTCCGGCAGCCACCTTTTCCAATGTCTGGTAGGACGGAGAAGTTCGCGCAACGGCGTTCGATGCCGACGCGGCCGCCTTCTCCTTCTCCAGTTCCTCCAACTTCTTCTGCATTTCCTCCATGGACTTTTGCATCTTCTGCATGTTGGCCTTGAGCTGGTCCAACTCGGAGTTCTGTGCCCATGCCGGGAGACCGCTCGCAGCGAACAGGGCGAGAACAAGCGCCATTGTTTTCATAATGTTGGATTTCATAATGGATTTTCTGATGGCATACTCTCGGGTGGGTTCAGTACTGGTAGAAATACTCCTGCAACTTCTTCACGTCGCTGGTCTTGGTCAGGGCGAGCATCAACAGAATGCGCGCCTTCTGTGCGCTCAACTCCATGCCTGCGATGAAGCCGAGCTTGTCGTCGTTGACTTCTACGTTGCGATCCACGACGCCGCTGCCGACGCGCGAGGAACGCACCACCGCCACGCCCTTCTTCGCCGCCTTCTCCAAGGCGGCAATCGCGGCGTCGGTCGAGTTGCCATCGCCCACGCCTGCGAGCACGATGCCTTTCACGCCTTTCTCGACGAGCGCATCAATCATGTCGCCGCCAAGGTTGGCGTACGAATAAACCACCTCGACGCGCGGCAGGTTCGCCACGGTCAAGCCGTCCAGCGAGAACTCGCTCTTCGTGGTGTGGCGCGTGGTGTTCATTGAGTAGAAAAACGCCTTGCCGGTGTTCATCATCCCGGCGATGCCGCGGTTCGGCGAAGCGAACGTGTCCATGCGCGTGCTGTGCATCTTCTGTGACTCGCGCGCGTAGTGGATTGTGTCGTTGAGAACGACCAGCGGGCCGCGGCCTTTGGCCTCGGGGTTGCCGGCCAGCGCGACGCCGTTGTAGAGGTTGATCGGCCCGTCGGCGCTGATGGCCGTCGCGGGGCGCATCGAGCCTACAAGCACCACGGGCTTGTCACTCTTCACGACGAGGCTCAGGAAATACCCGGTTTCCTCCATCGTGTCCGTGCCGTGGGTGATGACGATGCCGTCCACGTCGCTTTGCTTCAGCAGTTCGTTGCAACGGGCGGCGAGCTTGAGCCACACCTCATGATTCATGGTCTGGCTGCCGATGTTGGCGACCTGCTCACCGGACAACTCGGCGACATTCTTGAGTTGCGGCACAGCCTTGATGAGGTCATCCACGGAGAAGGCGCCGGACTTGTAGCCGGCATCGGCTTGGGTGGCCTGCGCACCGGCGATCGTGCCGCCGGTGGCGAGGACTTTGATTTTAGGCAGAGCCCACGCAGCCGGGGCAAATGTCATGGCCAAGACGAGAATCAGTGATGCTTTGATCGGTGTTTTCATATAGGTCTTAGTTCTCAGGAGCGGTTTTTGTTTTTGTTTGGCGCAACGAGGTGCAAATGCGCGATCATTTTTTCTGCGACGACTCCCATTCCTTCACGTAGGCCAGGGCAGTTTCGCGGAGATACTGGCCGATTTTCGGATACGTATCTTCAGGCAAATTGGCGAGGGAGACGCGGATGGACCATTCCGGCCCGCCGAAGCCGCCACCGGGCATGAGCACGATGCCGCTATGCTCGGCCAACCGGAAGAGCACATCAATGCACTCGTAATTCTTCCGGAGGAACTCGGCGAAATCCGTCCCGAAACTCTTCTCGGCCCACACCATCAGATCGAGCTCGACGTAATAGAATGCCCGGGTGCTGTCCTCCGGCAGCGTCAGGCCGAGCCCGTCGAACAGCGCATGCCACCGGCGGCGACAGATGAGTCGGCAGAGGTTTTTGTAGCTGTCCGACTTGTCGAGCAACGTGAAGGATGAGAACAGCATCATCTGGATCTGCGACGGGAGCGACAGGCCGGCCGTGTGGTTCAGCGCGACCATCCGGCTGTCCGCCACCATGCGGTCGATGAACTTCACCTTCGCGGGCTCGAGGGTGATGGGACTGTACCGGTGGTTCAGCTTGGCGCGCGTCTTGGCGGGTAGCTTCGCGATCATCTTGTCGAAGATGTTATTCTCGTGGAGTGCCACCACGCCCAGGCGCCAGCCGGTGCAGCCGAAATGCTTGGAGTAGGAGTAAACGAAAATCGTATTCTGCGGCAGTTCGGCCATCGCCGAGCGGAAGCCGGGCACGAACGTCCCGTACACGTCATCGGTGATGATGATGAGGTCGGGCCGCTTGCTCTTCACGAGGTTCACCAGCCGCCGCATCGCCTTGCCGCTCATCGCCACGGACGGCGGGTTGCTGGGATTCACGAGGAAGAACGCCTTCACCCGCTTGTCGGCGAGCTTGTCGATCTCCGCATCGGAATACTGCCACGTGTGGCTCCCGTCCTTCCGGCATTCCACTGCCGCATCGATGTGGACCAACTTGAAGGCAAAGCGGTCCATGTGGGCGATCTCGATATAAGGTGTGAATGTTGGCACCGCCAGGGCGATGGTGTCGCCGCGATGCAACAGCTCGTTCTGCATCAGCGTGTCGAAGATGTAACACATCGCCGCGGTGCCGCCTTCGACGGCAAAGATGTCGTACCGGCCGGCTGGCGGGCGGTTGTCGCACATCTCCTTGGTGAGGAATTCATGCACAATGCGTTCGCAGCAGCGGAGCATCCGGCCGGGCACGGGATACAAGTCGCCGATGATGCCTTGGGCCAGTTCGTAGGCGAAGGTGTCGGCGTTAAACTTCAGCTTCCCGGTCCCGTACTCCCAAGTGTCGCTGAGCAGATTGATGCCGGGCGCCTTGGGGTTGTCCTTCAGGAAGGTTTCGAAGCGCTGGGCCAGGCCAGGAGTCCGGGCAATCTGGCGGCCCGCGTCGGGAATGTCCGTCCCACGGCGCGATTCCTCGAGGCCGAAGCGGAGGAGGGTTCCGTAGGCATCTCGCGGCGTGGTGCAGATCCAGTTCGGGTTGCCGCGGCCGGCATCGAGGAACTGGGCCACATCATCGCGTTCGGCGACCTTGGCGAGTTTGATCAGTTCATCCTTCAACTCGAAGGGACTGAGTTTGAGCAACGCCTTTTGATGGGCTCTGGAGGTGGAAGCTGTTTTTGTCATAGGTTTTTCTCTAATTGTTGTGTGTCTCACGACAGCAGCATGATGAGGATCATGCCCCAGATCGTGAGCAGTATGTTGCCGACAGCGTAGGTGACGGTGTAGCCAAGTGCGGGCACGTCGCTCTTGGCCAAATCGCAGATCAAGCCGAGCGCCGCCGTCGTCGTGCGCGCCCCGGAGACGATGCCGAGCGTCAGCGCGTCGTGGAAGCGGAACAGGTATTTGGCGATGAACAGTCCAAAAAACAGGGGGAGTGTGGTCGCGAGGGCGCCCCATAGGAACAGGCCGATGCCCTGCGTCTTCAGGCCGTTCACGAAGCCTGGGCCGGCCGAGATGCCGACAATGGCAATGAAGATGTTCAGGCCGACCGAGTTCATGAACCACACGGTGGGAGACGGAATGCGTCCGAAGGACGGACGCACCGAGCGCAACCAACCGCCGACGATGCCCGCGGCCAGCGCGCCGCCGGCTGTGGACAACGTCAGCGGCACCCCTTTGATTTTGAGAGTGAGCGACCCAATCAGCGCGCCCATCACGATCCAAACGCCGATGAACGCCACATCGGCAACGTCCGTCGGACGATCCGCAACACCCAGCAATTTGGTGACGGCGTTGATGTCCTGCGTGCGCCCGACGAGAGTGAGAATGTCGCCCCGCTGAACTTGCGTGTTGGGCAGGATGGGGATCGTGGTGGCGGTCGCGCCCCGCGTGATCTTCCGCAAGAATACGCCGCGTGCAGCGGGGAGCTTGGCAAGTTCAACCAATGTCTTTCCTTCAACCGCTTTGCTGCTCACGTACACGTCAACGCCTGCCACCGGCACGTTCAACAACTCCGGGTCCTCAACTTCCTTTGCACCTTCGCCGATCAGCTTGACGAGCACATCGCGAGCGCCGGCAACCGCCACCACATCGCCTTCCTGCAATACGGTGTCCGCGGTCGCCTCCTCGATCGTTCCGTTTCTGCGGATGCGCTGGACGAAGACACGCGCGTCGGGCACCATCGCCTCGGCTTCAGCGGCCCGAAGGCCAACGGCCTTCCCGTCCTTCTGCACCCGGAACGCGCGCAACTCCCACCGGTGCCAGGCCGAGCCGGCGCCGCCCATTTCTCTGGTGCCGCCGAACTTCTCTTCGTATTCCTTGCAGGCCGCGGGGAGATTCATGCGGAGCAGCTTCGGGCCGAGCAAGGCGATGACGAGTGCCGAGCCGAGCGTGCCGAACATGTAGCTCACGGCGTAGGCGACCGGCATCCCGTCGAGCATGGCCTTCGCCTTGTCGGCTTCCATGCCCAATCGATTGATGGCGTCCGTTGCGAGTCCCATCGAAGCGGAGATGGTCTGCGATCCTGCATACAGTCCGGCCGCGTAGCCCAAGTCGTAGCCGGCCAGCTTGGCGATGACGACGGGGATCAGCAGGCACAACGCGCATTGGACCGCCGAAAAGATGGCTTGCGGCAGGCCATCCTTGGCGACGCCGCGCACAAACTGCGGCCCGACGGAGTAGCCGACGGCGAACAGGAACATGAGAAACGCAAGCGCCTTGAGAGGTTGCGAGATGGTGATCCCGATCTGCCCGATCAGGACGCCGGCCAACAGGGTGGCGGTGACTGCCCCCAGGCCGACACCCTTGAACGTGAACTTGCCAAAGAAGTACCCGAGGCCGAGCGTGAGAAAGATCGCAATCTCAGGATTGTCTCTAAGTGTTTGAACAAACCATTGCATAGGGGTGCTTACATCGTTCGTTGACCGAATCCTGCCGAAGGTCCGGGCCGTGTCACGCTGTCAGAAATGACAGCCGGGATACGGTGAGTGACCATCTTGGCCTGCCCGATCAACACACCGGCGAGCAAAACACTGGTGACGACACCGAAGCTGAATTTGCCGAACTTGAGGTTCCCGAACCAAAAACCTAGCGCGAGCGTCAGAAAGATGGCGATCTCAGGATAGTCTCGAAGTGTTTGAAGAAACCATTGCATAAGTGGATCTTGTTTGATTCAAGCTCATACCCGCGTTGCGCTGAAGTTTGAGCTTGGGTTTTCTTGCTTAAGTGCGGGCACATTCGGTTTTGCGCGCATCGAGTTTTCGATGGCTTACCTTGTTCAAGCACGGACGGGTATTGGACCTTGGTCCAATTCCGTGGAGCGGAGCAGGGAGCGATCGGCGATCAGTCGCGGCGGAGACCGCCCATCACTGATCACGGATTACTTCTTGCTGATAAGTGTCAGGCCGGTGGACGCGAGTTTCGCCCGTGCTGTAATGCGGCGTCGGCCGGTGGAAATACAGGCGGCATCATTTGTTCTGGCAACATTCCGAGTTTTTCCGCGGCGACAACCAGGCCCGCCAGCGAAGTCACCTTCATCTTTTCGATGACGCGCGCCCGATGCACTTTGATGGTCTTCTCCACCGTGCCCAGCTCGCCAGCCACCTGCTTGTTCAGTCGGCCGCGAACCACGAGAGCCATGACTTCGCGTTCGCGGGGAGTGAGGTTTGCCGCGCGCTGCCGGAGTTCCCGCAGCTCCGCATAACACGCCCGGTCCTGCGAGTTTCGAGCAATCGCCTGTTGTACGGCCCGCAGGAGGTTCTGGTCGTGGACCGGTTTGGTCAGAAAATCCGTCGCTCCGTCCTTCATGGCGCGGACGCTCATGGGAATGTCACCGTGACCCGTGAGGAAAATGATGGGGATTGGAGGCGGGAACGCCTTGAGTTCCCGTTGCAGATCAAGCCCGCTCAATCCAGGCATTTGGACATCCAACACGACGCACCCCGCGATGTCCTCGTGACGGACGAGATCGAGGAACTCGCGCGCCGAAGCCAGCGCTTCCACTTCGTAACCCGCGGACTTCATCAGACGCGCCAAGCCCTTGCGCACAGCAGGGTCGTCGTCCACGACGAAGACGGTGGGGATGGCGGCCGGCATCGGAGTTCAGCGTTCAGGGTTCGGGGTTTGCGGGGCCGGGTAACTTTGGGTTGCGTCGCCGTAATTGGGGCTTTCCTCGCGCGCGATTTCGTACCAGCGCCGTTCCCGCTCGGGCAGATTTTTCATGCAAGGGCGTTCCATGCCATTCAGAATTCGTGTACATTCCCAGTACCGCACGCCAAACTGTCCGTTAGTTTCCCGGTTTTGGTAGCTCTTCTGGTGAGTCATGTAAAGCTGATAAGGGCTTCCACCGCTTTACCGGGCGCAACTTGGCACACGCACCGGAACGCGGCTGTGGCGAAGCCCAGCCGCAGCGGATGGAAAGGCGTAACGCATTGGCAAAGTCCTGCCAGGGCTGGGTATGCGGCGCCCTGCGGCTGGTCCTTCGGACACAGCCGCGCTCCAGCCGATGGTGCGTGTGCCAAGTTGCGCCCCGCTTCACTCTGGCTGCGATTGAGGCGCTCGAAAGCGCTCATCTTCATGGCGCCTGAGCCGCACGCCTTAAACCCTGAACTCTTTCGGCGCTCTCCTCCGCCGCCACCGGCACTGTAAAACTAAACGTCGCCCCCCGATCCGTGTTGTTTACGACCCACAACCGGCCTCCGTGCGTTTCCACAATCGAACGGCTGATGGACAATCCAAGGCCCAAGCCATCGGCCTTGGTGGTTTGGAACGGCTCAAACAGTCTGGCCAGCAATTCCCGAGGGATGCCTGTTCCGCAGTCGTGGACCTCGATCTGGGCCGAGTCTGCGTCAAGTTGTCGCGTGAGAATCCGGACCGCTCGCTCGTTCTCCGGGACGTGCTTCATGGCGTCGAACGCGTTCAGCAGGAGGTTCAGCATGACTTGCTGCAATTGGACGCTGTCGCCGCGCACGGGACGGAGGCCGGAATCGAGATCGAGCACGATCTGAACCTTCTTAATTACCGTATCGCTATGGAGCAGCCGCACCCCCTCGCGAACCACGTGGTTCAAATCGAGCAGTTCAAAATTCAGTTCTTCCTTTTTGACGAATGCGCGGAGTTGACGAATGACCTCGCCCGCGCGTTTGGCGTCCTGAGCGACATCGCGAAGAACATCCCGAATCTCGGCGACGTCGGGACTTGCGGCTGCCAGAAACCGCGAGCCAGCCTGAGCGTTGCTCAAAATGGCGGTCAATGGCTGGTTCAACTCGTGCGCGAGCGACCCGGCAATCGCGCCCACCGTGGACACGCGTGTCGCATGGGTCAGGTTTCGCCGCGCTTCCTCGGCGCGCTTGCGGTCGCTGATGTCCCGCCCGATCGCCTGATACTCGGCCACGGTCCCATCCGGCCCAACGATTGGATGGTTTACCCACTGTTGCCAACCGATGCTGCCATCCGAGAGAATCACCTCGTGCTCGTGAGTTTGCGCGCGATGCTCTTTGTTCAAGGAGGCGATGTTGCTTAACACAATCTTCCACGCAGTTTTGGGAATCAGTTCAAGAAACTTTGAACCGATCAATTCCTCGCGTCTTTTTCCAAAATTGCGGCAGTAAGCCTCGTTTACGAACGTCAATGTGGTATCCGCCCGGTACCGGCAAACCAGATCAGTTTGGCTCTCGACGACTTCGCGGTATCGCGCCTCGCTCTCACGCAGCGCGTCCTGCGAGCGTTTTTCCTCCTCGACCACCACCGCCAGAAACATCAGTGGGGTGGCCGTGACCAGGAGAAACAGCTGTAAGGCGAGTGCATTTTCAGCCGGGGTTTGCATGAGGAATGGACCACGTCCGTGCATGGCTCCCCAAATCGCCTGAAACGTGATGACCAGCATGGAGGCGCTCGTTCCGCCAAGTCCGAAACGGAGCGCCGCCCAGATGAGCAAGGGCATCGGCGCATACAATAGCGCCGGGGAGGTGTCCGGCCCGGCGGGCAGGTGGTCGAATACAAAGATTCCGACAGTCAGAATGCCCCCTCCGAGGATCCCCGCTTCCAGCAGTCGCGCTGGCGTGGCCTTTATCCGTTGAGCGGATAAATGGTGGACGCCAACAAGGATTGCCGGCACGAGCACGATCGCGGTTACCGCATTCGAGATTCCCAGGTTGCGCCATTCGACCCAGTAATGAGTTCCAAAATGATTGGAGAGGGTAAAGGCGGCCCCCCAAAAAGCGGTCCCAAATGGGACGAGGACAACCGCAATTAGAACAAAGACCATGGCGTCACGAAGCGTGATCAACTTCAGCGGAGACTTGATAAAGAGGCGGAGCCCGGCCGCTGTAGATACGTTCTGCACCGCATCGAAAACCTCGCAGTGTAATGAGTATAAAAGTGGCCAGTGCGCCTGCTGCGCAGCCAGGAGATGACCGCCCATGGCGGCGAGTATGTATGCCCACCAGTGCCGGGTTGGGACGAGCAGCAAGATCGAGACAAGAACCGCGTGCGGGGGGAAAAAGAGCGAAACCTTGCTGTTGGGGAAACAAAGGGCCCAGGCGATCTGGGTGGCAAGATAGTAGCACGCGCCGCTGACCAGAACCCAAAACGCTGTGCGGCGAATGGGCTCGGATGGTGCCTCTCGCCGGGCGCCAATGCTGCCTTCAAATTCGCGATTCAGTTCCCGTTCATGCTTTGCATTTATCATTCGCTATGGCTCTCTTCCTGAACGCGAACCACTAAAGGTTATTCACCCTGCCCGCGCTGCGCAAAACCTCGGCAGCGGAATCGGTGAACGGCGGAAGCCCCGATCGTGACGAGTGGCAGGAATGTCTCACGGTTTCGTCAGCGGTGTTACTGCTTTTGATACTGCTCCGAGCAGGCCAGCGGGCTGGAAGGTGAAGGAATCGCCGAATTCCCTAAGAAAAGTGGTACCCCGGCTAGGACTCGAACCTAGGACCAATTGATTAAGAGTCAACTGCTCTACCAACTGAGCTACCGAGGCACTCAAGGAACCAAAAAGATTGGGAAAGCTCCCGGTTTTGTCAACACCCGGGATGGCTGCGTCCACATTTTCACAACTTCTCCGGCGTCCCCATGAGCGCCGCAATGCGCGCCAGCAGCCGGCCGGCCGCGCCGCCGTCGAGCACGCGGTGGTCGAAGCTGAGCGTCAGATTGCCTTCGGTCACCGGAACGAATTCGCCCTTTTGCGGGTCCCAGTTCGGCGCCATGCGGCCGGCGCCCATCCCGAGCACGAGCGTTTGCTCCGGGAGCGGAATCGGCGTGGCCCAGGTGAGGCCGAATGTCCCAAAGTTCGTCACCGTGGCGATGGATCCTCCGGTGGCGTCCGAAGGCAAACGGCGTTGGCGCGCCAGGTCCACGAGCTTGTTGTAGGGCTCGACGAGTTCCTTGAGCGGGCGTTTGTCCACGGCGCGCAACACGGGAACGAGCACGCCATCCTCCGCCTCCACGGCAAATCCGACGTCGATGGCCTTTGGATGAACGATATGATTGCCGATCAGCCGTCCGGCCGGGGCGCTGTTTTCCGACAGCGCGATGGCCAGGGCTCGCAACGCGTAGAGGGCCGGGCCGGGTTTGGAGTGGCTGGCCTTGCGATGCGTGAGCATGGGGTCCAGAACGACGGGCAGCGCAACGGTCGCCAGGGGACGAGTCCAACTGCGTCGCATGGCGTCGGCCACGGCCACGCGCATTGTGGAGGCAGGCGTGAGTTTGTCCTTCTCCAGGTGCGCGATGAATTTTTCGAAGTCCTCGATGGTCACGCGGCCTGCGGCGCCACTCCCGGCAAGTCCCGCGAGGTCGGCGGCGTGCAGGCCCAATTCGTTCATCCGCGCTTTCATGCGAGGCGACATATAGCTGGCGCCGGCGGCGTGGGCCGGCACCGGCAGGCCGCGCACGGTGGGCTCGACGCCTTGCCGGGGCGTGCCGTTGCCGGGTTTCGGCTCTGCGGTCGGTGCGGCTTCCGAGGTCGTGGCGGACGGTTCCAGCGATGGCTTATCGAGGCCCAGGCGTTCGGCATCCGCGACCGTGGCGTCGACGTACCCGAGCACTGCCCCGACGGGATAACTCTCATTGAGCTGCACGAGCAGCTTGGCGACCTTGCCGCGACACGGCGCCGTGACATTCATCGTCGCCTTGTTCGTCTCCACTTCGAGCACGTCCTGATCGGCCTCGACGCTGGCGCCGGGCTGGACCAGCAGACGAATGACGGCCGCTTCGGCGATGGATTCGCCGAGCTGCGGCATGATGATGGGAATTTGGGGCACGGTGCCTGATTTGAATTGTCTAGCCGTTCAATCTTTGGACTAAAGCAGCTTGGCAGCGTGGCGTCAGCGCTTCAATTTCAAATCTCAAATTGAGATTTCGAATCCAGCCCGGACCCAATGTCCACCCGACCCACGGCGAAGGGGAGGAGCTTCAACTCGATTTTGCCGGAGACGGAGTACTGCGCTTCGCCTGGCTGCTTCCGGAATTCCTCCGGTTGGCGCACGGCTTGTTCGGCGGTCGTTTCATCGAGGTAACGCACGCGAGCGGTGCAGGTGCCGGTCTTGATTTTAAGTTCCTGCGGGTCGCCCGTGAGGTTGGCCGCGAGGATTCGGCGCCGGCCTTGCGCATCGAAAAGCGTGAGCCCTTCGGCCAGCAGTGGATGCGTGGAGTGCGTCGGATAGAGCTGGCGTGCGCCGAACTCCGCGATGTCCGCAAAGACGTGGTACATCGGAAACACGGCGCCGGGTTCGCTCGGGAACTCGGCAGGCAGCGGCGAGCCGGCGTCGGTTTCCATCAGCCCGCGCCAACCGGTGGTTTCGTAGTAGGTCAGACTGTGGACAAAGCCGGTGGCCGCCAGCCTGGCGATGCTGCCGAGCGTCCAGCCCGCGGCGAAGAGCGAGAGTTGGCGCGGATCGACGTCGGACGGCAAACTGGTCAGCTCACCGGACCGCTCGTCCGCGGCGCGGTCGTCGGCCCGGGTACGCAGCGTAATCGGCGAGATGACGACCGGCCTCGGTGTGAAGTGGCGCGCGCTCTCCACGTTGGAAACCTGCCCGGCGAGGTTCTCCACGAGCGTCGTATTGTCAAAGGCGTGGACCTGTGGATTGTTCGAGTAACAGATGCTCGACGCGGCGCCCGCCTGAAGCCGGACGCGGTTCGACTCGGTGAAGAAGTCGCGCGTGCCGGCAGCGAACAGCGCGGTGGGCGCATATTGCTGCAAGGCAGGGCGGACTTGTTGCACCGTCCGCTCGCTCGCCGGGTTTTCGGAGTCATGGAGGACGATCCAGAGCAAGACCTTGGGCCGCACCCGTTCGAGGCATTGCACGAAACCAGGCAGCAGCCGTTCCGTATGTTCGCACAAGCCGAGGGCCACGTGCAGGCCACAACCCAGCGCGTTGGCTTCGGCGGCCGCCTGTTCCAGTATTTTCGGGTGCGCCGGATCGTCCGGCCGCAGGTCCACGCGCAAGTGCGCCAGCTTGAGGGCCCGAAGCCGTTCCGTTTCGAGCGGGCTGAGCGGGCGTCGGTGGCTCGCGACGCACAAACCGAGAGGCGGCAGAGCGACGACCGGCGTCGTGGCAATCGAGAGCTGCGGCGGCCGGCCGATGTTCACGGGGAGGATCGGGCGCACGTTGCCCTCGAGGCTCAGCGTGACGGATTGTTGGACGCGGTCTCCGGCTTTCACTGGGTGGGGCAGGGGGAGTGCCAGGGGCGTGCAATAAGTCTTGAACGAGGCGTCCGACCAGTTGCGCTGATCTTCCATCTCGAACGTGTCGCCTTCCATTTCGAGGCGCGCCGTGATGCCCGTGGCCGCCACCTCGAAGGCCAGCCCACGAATGTCGAAGAACGGCTGGTGCGGCGAGATGTCGCGCGGGAAATTTCCCTGTTCGGTGGTGCCGTCGACGTGCTCGACGGCCACTGGACGGCCGGCGCATTCGAGAATGGGATGCAGGATGCAAATGCCGATGCGGTTACGCTGGAAGTCCGAGTTGGCCAGGCCATCAAACGTGAAGCGGATCCGACCGGACGGCTCGCCGGTCATCACGCCTTGCCAGGTGTAATCTACCGGGCCGAGCCGGCAACGCGCCTCGAATGCCAGGCGGAAGGAGTCGGATTGGATCACCCGTTCCCGAATTGCGATTTGCGATGGCACCGTTGCCCAATCTTCGTTCCGCACCGCAGCGTAAAGGGCGCGGACGACTTCATGGTCGCCGAGCCGGATGTGCCGCAGGAAGGCCGAGTCCGGCTCGAACAGCATCGATAGGGGTCCTGCGCGCAATTCCAACGGTCGCGCCGGGGTGCGGCCAGAGTAGAGAAAGGCTTTGGACAACATGGGCGGCATTATTGCTGAATGGAGCGGGCCGGGCAGCAAAATTCTTTGGCAGCGCCGGCCGAGCGGCACGCGGAATTCTCCCTGCGACCTTGGATTGCCTTTGTCGACTCCTTTATCGCAACCTTTGGCGCGAAATGCGCCCGGTTGCGACAATGGCCAGGATAGCTGCCCCCGACAAAGCAGACGCCAAAGGCTTGGACGAGGGTCTCGACGAAGATGGGCGCCTTGACTTGGTAAGCAGGCCAATTTCCAGAAGACCACGGCGTATCCATGATTTTGCGGGAATTGGCTTGTCAGGTTCTCAGCGATGGAAGCTGTTAGTCCCTTTAGTCCTCTGCCTGACCGGTCCGCTGTCCGCATCGGCGCACATCGGGAATCCGACCACTATTTACGAAGGACAGGCGGGTCCGACGCCGGTACGCGTCAGCGTCCGCGTGCCGAGCGTGGTCCCCGGCCTGGCAGAGATCAGCGTGCGCGTGCTTACCAACGGCGTGATTCGCGTCACGGCGCTGCCGATCCACGGCCGCGCCGGCCTGAAAGGTGCTCCGCCGCCGGATGTCTGCAAACCCGTTGCGGGCGAAGCGAACCTGTTCCATGCCCAGCTCTGGCTTATGGACCGCGGTGCTTACAGTGTCTATGTGGCTGTGGAGAGCGCGCAGGGATCCGGGAAGGTCATCGTGCCGATTAATTCGCTGGCGACCACGCGGCTGCCGCTGCCGAAGTACCTCGGCGTCCTGCTCGCGTTGATCGGATTGTTCCTGTTTGCGCTGGCTGTGACCGCCGTGGGGGCTGCGATGCGCGAGAGCGTCCTGGAACCGGGAGTATCCCCGTCCGTTCGGCGCGTCTGGGCCGGATGGGCCGGAATCGTGGGCTCGGCGCTAACGCTGGCCTTGGCGCTCTATGGAGGCTGGCATTGGTGGCAAAGCGTCGACCGCGATTACCGGAACAATAGGATGCACAAGCCAATACCGGCCCGTGCCGAATTGCGGAGCGAAAAGGGCCAGCGCTTGTTGCGGCTGACCGTGCTTGGCACGAACTCGCCGCGCTCAAGTCCGTCCGAGTGGAGTCCCCTCGTGCCCGATCACAGCAAGCTGATGCACTTGTTTCTCGTGCGCGAGCCGGGAATGGACGCCTTTGCCCACCTGCACCCGATCCGGCGTACGTCGCACATTTTCGAGTCGGCGCTGCCGCCACTCCCGCCGGGCCGGTACAGCGTCTACGCTGACGTGACGCATGAAAACGGATTATCACAAACCTTGACCGCGACGGCTGAACTGCCGGCGGCTGAACTGCCGGACGACGCGATCTCAAAACCAGCAAAACTCTCCGACGACGACGACTCATGGTTCGCCGGCCTGCCAACGACCGCCGACGTTAAACCCGGTTGCGCCCTGGGCGACGGCTTCAAAATGCGTTGGGACCGGCCCGCAGCCCTGCACGCCGCGAGCGAAGTGACTCTTCGTTTCCATGTGCTCGACGCGAACGGCGCGCCGGCCGAAATCGAGCCGTATATGAGCATGTTGAGCCACGCCATCGTACGGCGGGACGATGGCACAGTGTTCACGCATTTGCACCCGGCGGGCAGCATCTCAGTTGCGTCGCAGCAAATCTTCCAGTTGCGCGCAGGGGACAAGCCGCCGCGGCGCATCACGCCAGAAATGATGGAGCAGCTGTGCCAGGCGCCGGGCCCCGAAACGCGGCGGTTGCCGATTGCGTTTCCCTACGAATTCCCCAAACCCGGCCGGTACCGCATCTGGGTGCAAGTCAAGACCGACGGCAAGGTGCGGACCGGGGTGTTCGATGCGCAGGTGATTGGCAGGGGAATCCGGGACGGGGAGGGAATCTAAACAAGAGGCAGCCGAGAGAGCAGAGTCGAGTTTCGTCTCTGTGATCTCTGCTTGCTCTTGTTGAATTCTCCGAGCTCAACTCAGAGAGGCTTGTGGTGCCGATGGAGGGGCTCGAACCCCCACACTCTTGCGAGTACCAGATTTTGAGTCTAGCGCGTCTGCCAATTCCGCCACATCGGCAACCTGCTCTGAAGATACTTACGTGAAGTATCAAACGCGAGCCTGACACGTGGTCCGGGGATTGCGACAGTGTCGCCGTACGAAACGCACAGCAACCACAAGCAAACCTGTCTCAAGTTCAAGCTCACGCTGTTCACGATACGCCAAGGTTCACGAACACCGCAAGCATCCCGTTCGCGGCTCCGAGGATACCGTATCAACAACGACCTGGGAGACGCGGCACTTGTCTTGGCGAGTGGCCGACGTGCGGCGCACCGTGTCGAATTCCACGCAACGCGACCTGCCTGCGTGCGGGCGCCGGCGAGTTCGCCTCGCCAGCGCCCCATTCGATGAGTTACGGGCTCTTCACTCCCGTCAGGCTCCCTGTGTCGCGAGGCTTCTTGAAGCGTCCACCCTTTGGCAGCTGGAGACGCGACTTGCCGTCCTCGAGGTACTCGGCCACCGGTCGACCTGTTCGCGAAATACTGTGTCGCACGGCGCGCCGAGCCTCCTTGGCAAGTCCTTTGATCTCGGCGCGTCTCGCCGCGACCGCATCGCCCTTCATTGAGAACGTTTCGTGCTGTCCAGTCTGCGGATCGTAGAAGCCAACATAGCCACCAGGATTGATCCGGAACGACCGCAGCGTCTTTCCGCTGTAGAGCCGGCCCAGAAAATCGTTCCGGCCGCCGATCTCATCGCCGCTTGTAAAGTAGAGCGGCAGGACGAAGTTGGAGACATCGATGCCGTCGAGCTTGTAGGTCTCGTTTTGCACCGCGTCGCAAGCTTCGTACCAGTGGAATACATCGCGGGTCGGATCTGCCGGGTGGGGACCCTGGACGAGCAGGTTCACTTCCGGGTCGAGAATCGCCTCCAACGCTTCATGGGAAAGCGTGACGGTCCAGCTCTCGCCCAATTTCTCGATCAGATCAAGGAAGACGAAGCCGAAGGGGATGCCCCCGTTGTTCCGGTCATGGTAGCCGAGGGCGCCCGGCACGTCGGTCTTGTCCCACAAGTAGAGGACCGCATCGCCCCGCATGTCCGGCAGCGATTGTTTGCCGGGAGTCGGAGTGGAACGGCCTTCCAGTCGCAGTTGGGCGCCCAGGCTCCAATACGGCGCGAAGTCTTCGGTGATTTGCCGGTTGATGGCACGGATGGCAGTCTGAACCTCTTCGTCCCGGAGCCGCCCATTCGTGTGGTTGATAACGGATATGATCATAATGGTCTTTTTGGTTGGTGTATTGCGGTGTTTCTCGAATCGCGATGCGATGCGAAGTTGATGTTGCTGGGCGTCATGATGTCGTCTTCGTTTGGACTACCGCCTTGCCCGCCAAGTACCCGGCATGGCTGATGCCCAATAGAGCAACGAGGCCGTCAGGGACCGTGGCGTCGAAGTTCTTTTCATAGGTGGAGTCTGCGGAAGCAGGGAATGTTTCTTGGACATTGTGCGGAACTGCTCGCCAGAACGCCGCTTTAGCGAGCACACGTCCACTTCGAAATGCTCTGCAAAGCGCTCCAGGCGGAAGCCCTCTTGCCTGTTGACAACCCGGAGTTTTCCATGCTGGGAAGATGCGTGTTCACACTGTTTAATACGCCCTAATCCGATCCGATCTTTCAATTATTCTCAAAAAAAGTGCACGGCTCTTGCCCCAGGCACGCCACAACCCCAATAGTTCCTGGGGCCACTTGAAGGAGCTACTGACAAAGATGCTCGAAGTTCTGTCACTTTGCGGGAATGACGCCAGCTGACGAGCTTGCCCGTCACGCTGGTTTGGCCAGCCGCAACCTTGCGACTCTGAAACCAGTTGCGACAGTATTCGCGATAGCTTGACTGTCGCAACGAGCTTCCGGCTCGCGCCGCGTCAAGGATAGGAGCTCCGTTTCCAATCATGATTCCAGCCAATGCTGACACGGGGCTTCTCGTTGTACGGTGCAACCCAGTGAAGTCCCTGCAAATCGGCGTCGGCTAATTTTAGTCTACGGCGTCTGCCAATTCCGCCACATCGGCTCCCGGGCAAGTGCGCAGAAACGACGGCGCTTACGGATCGTCGTCGGTCATCTCGTCCACGTCGTCACCGTGACGGGCGCCGGAACAGACTCCTCGTTTGCTGGCGGCGACGAATTCGATGAGCAATCGGGCCGGTTCGCCACTGAATTCGTCCCGGGCCTTCTCGATTCTCTCGCGCCGCAGGCCTGAGCCGAGGAAGAGCAGGCGGTATAGCTTCTTGAGTTCGAGCCGCTGCGCGCTTGTGAATCCGGCACGGCGCAGGCCGATGATGTTGAGTCCAGCCAGGGAGTTGACGCCGTGGGCGTTGCAGAAGGGAGGGAGATCCTTGCTGATGGCCGTGCCACCTTGCATCAGGGCCAGCATGCCGATGCGTACGAACTGGTGCACCAGACAATTGCCGGAGATGAGGGCGCGATCCGCCACCGTGACGTGCCCGGCGAGCAGCGCGCCGCTGGTCAGAAGGATGTGCCCGCCGAGCGTGGCGTTGTGGCCGACGTGGCTGTGCTGCATGAGAAAGTTGTGTGAGCCGATGACCGTGTCTTCTTCCAATTTGTTCGAGCGGTGTACTGTGACGTGCTCGCGAAAGACATTGTGATCGCCAATGCGCAGTCGCGTCGGCTCGCCTTTGTATTTCAAATCCTGCGGCGCGTCGCCGATGACGCAGCCGGCGTGAAAACGGTTGTGTGCACCAATGGTTGTGTGGCCGGTGAGATGCACGTGCGGGCCCACGATGCACTGGGGGCCGACCGTGGCGTGTTCGTCGATGA
>Ga0184635_10000051_pt1 | contig 21060 bp, 19 predicted proteins | sample PLM3_30_b2_FD_133147 | JGI IMG/M metagenome (GOLD analysis project Ga0184635, IMG submission 133147) | Groundwater sediment microbial communities from an aquifer in East River, Colorado, USA - PLM3_30_b2 | ecosystem: Environmental > Terrestrial > Soil > Riparian zone | place: USA: East River...
GCCGTGATGGCGCTCGCCGGGCGCATTCTTGTGCTCCACCACGGCGCCGTCATCGCTCACGGCAAACCTGACGAGGTCGTGCGCAATCCGGCAGTTATCGATTCCTACCTCGGCGTGGAGGCGGTCGGCTGATGCTGAAGGTCGAGAATCTCGACGTGTTTTACGGCGACGCGCAAGCACTCGATGACGTCGCACTCGAGATCGAGGAGGGCGCGATCGTGGCCATTGTCGGCGCAAACGGCGCAGGCAAAAGCTCACTCATTCGCACCATTGCGGGTATGCAAATGCCGGCGCGCGGCCGCATCTTTTATCGCGGAACCGACATCACCGGCTGGCCGACCCACCGGGTGTGCGATCTCGGCATTGGGCAGGTGGCAGAAGGTCGCCAGGTGTTTCCAACGCTGACGGTCGCCGAAAATCTGGCGATGGGCGCATTGCTGCCGCGTGCCAGGGGATTGCGCGAACGCAATCTGGAGCGTGTCTACGGGCTGTTTCCGATTCTGGCTCAACGCCGCCAGCAAGCCGCGGGCACCTTGTCCGGCGGCGAGCAGCAGATGCTCGCCATCGGCCGCTGCCTGATGGGCGCTCCGGACCTCGTCATGTTCGACGAGCCGTCGCTGGGACTTGCGCCGGCGGTGGTGCAGAGCATGCTCACGACGGTGCGTGACCTTAACCGCGAGGGTCTGACCTGCGTGCTCGTGGAGCAGAACGTGGCCGTCTCGCTCAAGCTGGCGAGCCGTGCTTACGTGCTGGAAAACGGTCGCATCACCCTGTCCGGCAGCGGTACCGAGCTTTTGGTCGATGACCGCGTGCGGCAGGCCTATCTTGGACTCTAGGCTGACTTGAGCGGCGGCCCGATCGTCACCGCCAATTTGCCGACGCCCTCAACTTCGCACTCGATCTTGTCGCCCGCGACAGTCGCAGCCACGCCCGAAGGTGTGCCGGTCATGATGATATCGCCCGCTTCGAGAGCCACCATTTCGGATAGTTTCGATATTGTCTCCGGAACATTCCAGATCATTTGATTGAGGTCACCATCCTGGCGGACCTGGCCGTTCACCTTGAGGACAATCTTGGCTTTGGTCGGGTGTCCGATTTTGCTTGCCGGCATCAAAGGGCCGCATGGTGCGGAAGAGTCGAACGCCTTGCCGATTTCCCACGGGCGTTTGACATCGCGTGAAGCAATTTGCAGATCGCGCCGGGTCAGGTCGATGCCGACGGCATAGCCGAAAATACAGTCATTGGCCTTGGCGACCGGAATGTTGCGCCCGCCACTTTTCAGCGCGACCACCAGCTCGACTTCATGGTGCATATCCTTGGTCAGCGAAGGATAAGGCACGGTTCCGCCATCGGGGACGATGGCATCGGCAGGCTTGGCGAAAAAGAACGGCGGCGCGCGCTCGTCCTGACCCATTTCGCGGATGTGCTCGATGTAGTTGCGTCCAACGCACCAGATACGACGAACGGGAAATACTTTATCGGTCCCTGCAACCGCGATGGCAGCTTGCGGTGCGGGCGGAATGACGTAGCGGTTGTCAGTCATGATGAGCTGGATATTGCCATGGTTGGAGAATGACCTGGCTGCGCGGCAATGCGGTCCAGGAAAAGGTGGCTGTGCGTATCAGGTGTGGTGCGCCGCCGTCAACCGCATAGCTCAGGAAGAAGCAACCGCGGCGATCGGGGTGTTCGACTCCTGCTCCTTGAGCTGCAATCGGTAGAAAGACGCATATCGGCCGCCGGTACGCAGCAATTCGTCATGCCGGCCGGATTCAACCACGCGCCCATCTTCAACCACATGGATGCAGTCGGCGTGCGAGACCGTATGAAGCCGATGTGCAATCGCAAGCGTCGTACGGCCCTGGCAGAGATGCTCCATGGCTTCGCGAACCTGCAGTTCAGACTCTGGGTCGAGCGCCGCGGTCGCTTCATCAAGCAGGATAATGGGTGCGTTCTTGATGAGCGCACGGGCAATTGCCACCCTTTGGCGCTGGCCGCCGGAAAGCTGCAAACCATGCTCGCCGACCGGCGTGTCGTAGCCACGCGGAAATGACGTGATGAAGTCGTGCGCATAGGCGGCTTTCGCTGCTGCGACGATTTCATCTTCACTTGCGCCGGGCTTTCCGAACTCGATGTTCTCGCGAACGGTCCCGCGAAACAGGAACACGTCTTGTCCGACATAAGCGATGTATTGCCGCAGAGAACGGCGCGACAGGAGCGCAATATTCTGTTCGTCGATAACGATCTTGCCGCGCTCTGCTTCGTAGAAACGCAGGATCAGGTTGAATACCGTTGATTTTCCGCCGCCTGAAGCGCCGACCAAGGCTGTCAGCCTGCCCGGTTCGGCAACGAAAGACATTCCGCGAAGCACCGGTTCGTCGCCCCGATATGCGAAATGCACATCGTCGAAGACCAGACGTGCCGTCTTGATTCGAAGTTCGGGCTTGTTGTTATCGAGCGGTTCGCTTGGCGGGCTATCCAGCACTTCGAACAGAATGCGCACGCCAACGAGCGCACTATTGAGTTCGATATTCAGGCGGGCGAGCCGTTTTGCCGGCTCGTAGGCCAGCAAGAATGCAGCGATAAAAGAGAAGAACTGGCCCGGCGTCGCGCCAGTCTCGATGACGCGGTAACCGCCGTAGGTTATGGCCATGGCAATGGCGCAGCCGCCGAGCGTCTCCATCAATGGAGTCGATTGATTGGAAACACGCGCCATCTTATTGGCCTCGTGCTCGACAGCCGCGACGTTTCGGTCGAAGCGCTCGCGCATAATGTCTTCGAGCGTAAACGCTTTCACGATACGGATGCCCTGCAGCGTCTCCTGCAGCGTCTCAAGGACCCGGGTGCTGCCGTGAAATTGGCTTCGTGCAATCGAGTAAATTCGGCGGACGAGCTTTCGCAGCATCAAGAATGCCGGTGGGGCGACCACGAATGTGAAGAACGACATCAGCGGGTCTTGCACCACCATGACCGACACCAGGCCGATCAGCGACAGCAAGTCGCGGCCGATCGACGTGACGAGCAGGTTGATGACCTGTGTCGCCGCAGCGGCGCCGGTCGACAGGCGGGCTATGAATTCGGTCGAATGGCGATCGGAGAAAAAGCCAAGGCCTTCATTGAGCAATTTCGAAAAAACTGCGCGCTGATTGTCGGCGACAATGCGATTGCCGATACGAGACAGCACGACACTGTGGCCGTAGGTTGCGAGTCCTTTTGTTGCGAACAATGCGACCGTGATGAAGCCGAGCGTGACGATCCCGCGCAAATTACGATTCACATAGGCTTGATTGATAACGTCGCCGATCAAATAGGCGCTAAAGGCGGTGCAGCCGGCGGCAACTGCCATAAGCGCAAACGCAACCGCGTATTTGCGCCAATGTGCCAGGCCCTGCTCGGTCAACAAACGCCGGATGAGGGCAACAGAGCCGTAACGCTCGTCGGCGGTCGATTGCAAGCTGTGATCGCGCATCCGCCCTCTGTGAGCTTTCGAATAGGGCCCGTCGGGGCAGGAGTGAGCATTCCTTGCCTGCGGAACGGGAAATTTTCAAGCCAAAACTGGGCCCGGGAAAATAGGCGTGAAACCGCGCAGTTTTCGGTCGGTCAGGGAACGGCGTTCTTGCGCATGCCCGCCAGCTGCTTTTCCCATGCGAGCGCGTGGGAGACAATGCTGTCGAGATTCTGGAATCGCGGGCGCCAGGGCAAGGTCGCCCGAATGCGGTCGACATTCGCTACAAGTGCGGGCGGATCGCCGGGACGGCGGCCCGAAACCTCGACTGGAAAATCGCGCCCGCTCGCACGCCGTACCGCGTTGACGACCTCGATGACTGAAGCACCGCGTCCGTAGCCGCAGTTGAGCGTTATGCTGGCGCCGCCGTTGCGCAAATAGGCAAGCGCCGAAGAATGCGCCTGGACCAGATCGCTGACATGGATGTAGTCGCGGATGCAGGTTCCGTCCGGCGTCGGGTAATCGGTACCGAATACCTGCATCTTTGCACGCTTGCCGACTGCAGTCTCGCAGGCAACCTTGATCAGATGTGTTGCGGCCGGCGTTGCTTGGCCCGTGCGCATCTTTGGATCGGCACCCGCGACGTTGAAATAGCGCAAGTTCACAAAATGCAGCCCATGCGCCCTGGCCGCATCGTGCAGCATGATTTCCGACATTAGTTTCGATGTGCCGTAGGGAGAGACGGGAATCGTCGGCGCGTTTTCGCGCACAGGGGTCTGATCCGTCGTCCCGTAAACGGCTGCAGTCGAGGAAAAAATGAAGTTCCGGATGCCGGCCTTGACCGCCACGTCGAGCAACGCGCAGGTGTTCATTGTGTTGTTGCTGTAATATCCCAGCGGATCAGAAACGGATTCCGGCACGACGATCGAGGCGGCGAAATGTATGATGGCGGTGATGCCGTGCCGGGCGATGATGTCGTTCACCAGCGCGCGGTCGCCCGTGTTGCCGGCAAAAAAGGGAACCGAAGTCGGAATCAAAAAGCGGAATCCGGTCGAAAGATTATCGAGCACGACCGCCGGCTCGCCTGCATCGATGAGCTCATGCACCATGTGACTGCCGATATAGCCGGCGCCTCCGGTGACCAGGACCGTCATATTGTCAGCCCCTGCTTATTCTCGTGAATTTGCCCAGCGATCATGAATTCCAGGCCTTGATCCCGTGGTGCGATGGCATGGTTATGGCGGCTTTTCTTAATGCCCGGTATATGAATGCAACAACGCGCAATGGCCAACATTCTTTTCATCAAGACCTCATCGCTCGGTGACGTGATTCATCACATGCCGGCATTGACGGACGCCCGATCGGTGCGGACCGATGCGGTTTTCACCTGGCTGGTCGAGGAGGCGTTCGCGCCGTTGGTCCGGCTGCACCCCGCGGCGGCTGAAGTCATTCCTGTGGCATGGCGGCGATGGAGAAAATCGGTGTACGCCCCGGCCACGATGGCCGAAATGAGAGAGAGCTTCGGCACCATCCGGGCCCGGCAATTTGACGACATCGTTGATAGCCAAGGCCTACTGCGCTCCGCTTTGCTCACACGGGTAGCGCGCGGACGCCGCCATGGCTACGACGTTTCGAGCATTCGGGAACCGCTTGCCTCGCTTTTTTATGACCTGCGCCATCGCGTCGATCGAAGTTTGCATGCGGTTGAGCGCAACAGGATCCTGAGCGGGCTGGCGCTGGGCTACGTCCCACAGGGCGCCCCCAACTTTGGACTCGATCGAGCCCGCTTCGCGAGCGGGGCGTCGCGGTACGCGGTGTTGTTGCATGCGACTGCGCGAGCCGAGAAGCAATGGCCCGAGGCGCATTGGATCGCGCTCGGAAAGGCGCTCGGTGGGGGTAATGGCCTTGAGCTGGTGCTGCCTTGGGGAAGCGAGCCCGAGCGTCTGCGCAGCGAGAGTATCGCGAGCCAGGTTCCCGGCGCGCGCGTGCCCGCCCGCGCACCGCTTGATCAGGTCGCAAAGTTGATCGGCGGCGCGCAATTCGCTGTCGGGGTCGATACAGGGCTTCTGCATCTTGCCGCCGCGCTCAGCGTGCCGCTGGTTGCAATATTTACCGGCAGCAAGCCCGGCCTAACCGGACCTGTTGGCAGCGGCCGACGGTCAATTCTTGGCGAGAACGGCATGACGCCGTCGGTCGACGCGGTCATAAACGCAGTCGCCGAAGTCACCCGATAGAATTTTCGACTACGCAGTCCCGGCCCGCAGCAAGTCGTGGACGTGGATGATACCAACGGGTTTGCCAGCCTCGACCGCAAACAGCGCAGTTACCTTCATCGTATTGAGAAGATCGAGGGTCTCGCTGAGCAGTTGATCGCGCCGCACGGTCTTTGGTCCGCGCGTCATTACATCGTCGGCGCGAGCGGCGAGCAACTTGTCGTGCATGTGTCGACGCAAGTCTCCGTCGGTAATGATCCCAACCAAAGCTCCGCGTGCGTCGGTTATGCCCACGCAACCGAAACCCTTCGCGGTCATTTCAAGGATCGCCTCCGACATCTTGGTGCCAAGCGGCGACAGCGGCATTGCCGCGCCGGTATGCATGATATCGCCCACTGTTTTTAGGAGCGTTCCAAGCTTGCCACCGGGATGCAGCAGCCCGAAATCGACAGCGGTGAAGCCGTGGCTTTCGAGTAGTGCGATGGCCAAGGCGTCACCAAGGGCAAGCTGCATGAGGGAAGATGTCGTCGGCGCGAGGTTGTGCGGGCAGGCCTCGCATGCCTGCGGCAGCGTCAGGACGACATCCGCAACCTTGGCCAAGGCACTCTCCGGGATCGCAGTCATTGCGATCAACTTGATCCCGTGACGGCGCGAATAATCGGTGATGTTTTTCAACTCGGCCGTTTCGCCTGACCATGAAAGCGCGAGGATGACGTCATTATCGCCGATCATTCCCAGGTCGCCGTGGCTGGCTTCGCCAGGGTGCACAAAAAATGCGGGGGTACCGGTGGACGCGAAAGTTGAGGCGATTTTGCGAGCAACGTGCCCGGACTTGCCCATACCCGTCACGATCACGCGGCCTTCCGCTGCACGGATCACGTCGATGACAGCCGCAAAGGTAGCGCCGAGCCCATCGCGCAAAGCAGCGGCGAGGGCATCGACACCGCTGCTTTCGGCTTCCAGCGTGCGCAGTGCCGACGCAATCGCCGACTGCGCTCGGTCGCTGGTCACATGAGCGGGTTTTGGATTGGCCATGGCGCTTGATAACACGAAAATAGCTTCACGTCAGGTTGTCCAGTCCATTCGTTAACATCAGTGGCCTGATTGCGCGGCCGGCGATCATTTCGCACGATTTTTCGTATCTGCGAGAACTTTTTTAACGGCCGCATGTACCGCTTGAACAGTGACGTCGTCGGTACGTCGGTGCCGGACGGCAACGTTGCCATCGATGCGTGCCCGTTCGCGCGAGCGCTCGTCGCCCGGCGGCTCCAGGATGGCGGCGATCGGGTTTAGCGGCTTCCAATGCCAGGGGCTGGTCGGTCCGAAGATCGCTATCGTCGGGGTGCCGATTGCTGCCGATACATGCATCAATCCTGAGTCATTGGTTACCGATAGATCGGACGCAGCAAGGGCCAAAATCGCATTGCGCAAATCGGTGCTGGTGAGATCGCGTACGCGGTTCCCGCCGGCCGTCACGATTTCTTTCGCGATTGGGGTCTCGTTCGGTCCGCCCAGCACCCAGACTGAGCTTCCATCTTTGGCGAGCATTCCGGCAAGATCGCAATAGTGACGAACGGGCCAAGCTTTGCCGGTACCTACCGCGCCCGGCGATAAAGCGATGATGGGATGGCTCTCGCGGGTGAGCCCCTGCTGCACACGCCAGGCTTCGACATCTTTCGCCGGGACTTTTAGTTCGGGGAGTGGCCACTCCTTTGGGAGCGCCGCATTTTTCGGCAGCGCCAGCGCTCCCATCCGATCGATCATACGCGGCAATTTCCGTTCGCCGAAGCGCACATCGTTAAGCAGGCCGAAGCGAACTTCACCGGCAAAACCTGTCCGGACTGGAATCTCGGCGAGCCATGGTGCGAGCGCCGCCTTCCATTTCCGCGACATCACGATGGCTCGCTCGTAATTTTCTTCCCGCAGCATGCCGGCCAGCTGTCGGTGACGGGCGAGACCCAGTGTTCCGCGCGGCAGATCAATCACGATGGCGCGGCGAATGCCGGGCATGTAGTCCGCGAGCGGCGCACAAAGCGTGCTGCTGACAATATCCACCGGCCGGTCAGGGTCCTTTGCTCGCAAGAGCCTGACCACGGAATGACAGCGGACAAAATCACCGATCCAGACATAAGGAACGATGAGCACCGGCCCGGCACCCTGCTGGAATTTTTGGCTCATTGATTGGCGGCGTACACCCTGTTGCCCCACTTCTCAGGCAGGCGAGGCAGCGGTTACCGCGAGCCACAGGGCCTGTCCAGCCGCGATTTTTACCCTGTTCAGAGCCATTTGGCGGGCCAAACAGCGTAAGATTGCGCCGAGCGTCGGGCTGGGGCAAAGGTTTGCCGGTAGCTGCCTGGGCGAGGGCCAGAATGTTTTTGGTGACCGGCGGAGCCGGATTTATCGGGTCAAATATCGTTGCCAGCCTCAACGAGGCGGGGTCGACCGATGTCGTCGTCAGCGATCTGCTGGGTCACGACGATGCCAAATGGCGCAACCTCGCGAAGCATCAGGTCGCAGATATTGTGCCGCCGGCTCAACTGACGGCCTGGCTCGAGGGCCGCAAGCTCGAGGCAGTCATCCACATGGGCGCAATATCCGACACGACCGCAACCGACGGCGACCTGGTGATGGAGAACAATTTCCGTCTGTCATTGCGTCTGCTCGACTGGTGCACGGCAACCCGGACGCCTTTTATCTATGCCTCTTCGGCCGCCACCTATGGGGATGGCAGCCAGGGATTCGATGACGATTGGTCGATAGATGCCATGCGCGAGCTTAAGCCGATGAATCTCTATGGCTGGAGCAAGCACCTGTTCGACCTTGCGCTGATTGACCGGTACGTGAAGAAAGAAAAAATGCCGCCACATTGGGTCGGGCTGAAGTTCTTCAACGTGTACGGTCCGAACGAGTATCACAAGGCACATATGGCAAGCGTGCTGGCCAAGGTATTCGACGCTGCAAAGGCCGGCAATTCTGTGCGTCTGTTCAAATCGCACCGCGAGGGTATCGCCGATGGGGACCAACGACGCGATTTCATTTACGTCGACGATGCCGTTTCCGTGTTGCGCTGGCTGTTGGAAGCGACAGGGATAAACGGCATTTTCAATGTCGGCACGGGTAAGGCAGAGAGCTTTCGAGACATGATCGCCGCCATGTTCAAAGCGCTTCGTCGGCCGGTAAACATTGAATATGTCGACATGCCGGAAGCAATCCGCGGACAATATCAGTACTACACCGAGGCGCGCATCGAACGTTTGCGGCGCGCCGGCTACAACGCCGGCTTCATGCCGCTCGAGGTGTCCGTGAACCAATACGTCACTAGTTTTCTCAACCGTGACGACCGCTACCGGTAAAGCGATGTACGATTTCGACAAACATCTTGCGGAACTCGCAAACCAGACCGTGCTCTGCATCGGAGATCTGATGCTGGATGAGTTTGTCTATGGCGAGGTCTCCCGTATTTCGCCAGAGGCGCCGACGCCGGTCATTGCCGTCAAACGCGTGGAATCGATGATCGGCGGCGCAGGCAACGTTGCCCGCAATCTGGTGGCGCTCGGCACGCGTTGCATATTCATCGGTGCCGTCGGTGATGATGATGCCGGGGGTGCCTTGACCGAGGCGCTCGGCAATCACCCGCTGATCGAATTCCATCTGGTGGTCGACGGAACTCACCAAACCACCCGCAAGGTTCGGTTTGTATCAGAGCATCATTCTACGCACTTGCTTCGGGCTGATTGGGAAACGGCTACTGCCGTCGATGCCAGGAGCGAGGATGCACTGATCGGGCACGTCGTGAATGCGCTGCCACGGGCAGGGGCGGTGGTTTTGTCGGACTATGCCAAAGGCGCGCTGACCTCGCGCGTGATCCGGGCTGTAATTGATGCGGCGAACGCCCGCGGCAAGCCGGTCGTGGTGGATCCCAAAGGCCGCGATTACAGCATCTACCGGGGCGCCACCGTGGTTACGCCGAACAGGCAGGAACTCGCCGACGCCACCCACAGTGCGGCGCGGACAGACGATGAAGTTGCCAATGCTGCAACGCAACTGTGCGATGCATTGGACGCGAAAGCAGTCCTGGTTACGCGCAGTGAGGCCGGCATGACTCTTGTGAGCAATGGTGCGGCAATTCATGTTCCTGCCTATCCCGTTCGCGTACGCGACGTTTCCGGGGCGGGCGATACTGTCGTGGCGGTGCTCTCCGCGATGCTGGCGATGGGGGCGGATTTCGAGTCCGCCATGCGCGCTGCCAATGCAGCCGGTGCGGTCGTGGTTGGAAAGCGCGGCACCGCAACGGCTTCGGTCGCCGAGCTGCGCTCGCGTATATTGCCGGCGGCGACGTTGGCGCCGGAAGAAAAGATTGTCTTTGATTGGGCCATGCTCGACGAGCACCTCATTGAATGGCGGAAACAAGGTTTGCGTGTCGGCTTTACCAACGGCTGCTTCGATCTGCTTCATCCGGGTCATGTCAAGCTCCTGGCCGGCGCGCGCGCCGCTTGCGACCGTCTGGTTGTGGGGCTGAACGGGGACGCATCCGTCACACGGCTGAAAGGTGCGGGCCGTCCGGTGCAACCGGTGCAGTCACGCGCAGAAGTGCTGGCTGCACTCGAGGCGGTCGATCTCGTTGCCGTGTTCGATGAAGACACGCCGGAAAAATTGATAAGTCGCGTGAAGCCGACGGTGTTGGTCAAGGGCAGCGACTATACCAGGGAAGAAGTGGTCGGCTGTGAGATCGTCGAGGCGCTTGGCGGCGAGATCATTCTGATCGATATCGTGCCTGGCCATTCGACGACATCGATGGTCGAACGGACCCGCGCTTCGAAAACGCGCTCGTCTCGTTGAAAGATTCGCCCTTGCCGCGCCACACGCCTGACTACGAGATGCGGCTGGTTAGAGCGACATCAAGGGCTACTTCGTCGAAGTTGGCGCCTACGAGCCGGGTGAGGGCTCGCAGACCTCGCTTCTGGAGCAAGCCGGATGGACGGGCGTCCTCATCGAACCGCAGCCGGAACTTGCGGCCGAATTACGGAGCAAACGCAAAGCCAAAGTCTTCGCCGTAGCCTGCTCTTCGCCGGAAAACGCCGGACGCGAATTGCCCCTTCACGTCTCTGGGCCGCTGTCATCCCTTGATCGAGCACGCATGGCACCTGGCTCCAGCCCCGAAAGAGTCATCAATGTGCCGATCAGGACGCTGGACAGCATCCTGATTGAAGCGGGCAGTCCAAGCAGGTTTGACTTCCTGTCGGTCGATGTCGAAGGTCACGAAATTGAGGTGTTGCGCGGCTTCGACATTGGCCGCTGGCAGCCGAAACTGATTCTGCTCGAAGATCACGTGCCTGACCTGTCGCGGCATCGGTATCTGACCGCGGCCGGCTATCGGATTATCCGGCGCTATGAGAACAACGGCTGGTATGTGCCTCGCGATTCAGCCGTGGCGCGCCAATGGTCCGACGACTGGGAGATCTTGCGTAAATACTATCTCGCTTTGCCGTTCCGAGTTCTCCGCAACCTGTCGCGTCGAATTCGTAACACGATCAGGTCTTGATACGGCGCCCGACAGGCTGGCCCGCATTCAATTGCTCGATCTGGTGGTCCACCATCATGGAGACGAGTTCGTTGAATGAGGTCCTCGCGCGCCAGCCAAGCCTTGCCGCGATCTTCGCCGTGTTGGCGGTCGTGTCGCTGTCGGTGCTCCGGATCAGAGCTTGGTCGAACGTGACGTGATCGGCCCAATTGCGTCCGACGTGGCGAAATGCAGCTTCGCAAAAGGCGCGGATTGAGTGAGAGTGGCCGGTTCCGATTACGTAGTCATCGGCCTGGTCGTTTTGCAACATCGCATGCATTGCTTCGACAAAATCGCCAGCAAAACCAAAGTCGCGGCGAACATCGAGGTTGCCCAGGGTTACGACACCGTTCCTAAGCAGCGGTTCGCCACGTTCGTCCATTTCGGGCGTATCACGCAGTCCAACGGATACTGCAGCGGCAGCATAGGCAATCTTCTGCGATACATAGGACAGGGGGCGTCGCGGACTTTCGTGATTGAACATGATCCCCGACGAGGCATGCAGGCGATATCGTTTACGATAGGCGCCGATAACAAGGTGCGCATATGCCTTTGCGATCCCATACGGTGATTGCGGCCGAAATGATGTTTCTTCGTCCTGCGGGCTGACCTCGCTGTTGCCGAAGATTTCAGAGGACGTGGCCTGGAAGATGCGGCATTGCGGGCAAAGCTTCAGGACTAACTCACAAATCCGCTGGGGAAGCAGGGCGTCTATTTCGGCGGTCGTTTGGGGAAGCTGCCACGATACCGAAGGACGCGCGGTCGACGCGAGATTGTAGATCTCATCCGGCTGAACGGAGGCCAAAAGGTTATGCAACAAGTCTGGATCGCGGATGTCTGCAGCATGCCACCGCAGGCTTCTGTGTTGCATCAGTGACGCGGTGTCAGGGCGCCGCGACTGTGCGTGTACCTGGTAGTCGCGCGCGAGCAGAAATTCGAGCAGATACGAGCCGTCCTGGCCGGTGGCTCCGGTTACCAAAGCGCGGCGGGGCATATCTTCACCGCACCTTTGCTTTGCTTCGATCGATAACGGTGCTCACGTCTTCGACCCCTCATTTTGTTGCGGGGCGGTCCGGCGCAGTGGCTCGACCGCGACTCGTTGCCAGGCTTTTATTTCTTCATAGCGCTTGGCATAGCGATAGAAAGTACCCTCAAAATTTCCAAACGCGATCACAAAACCGGCCCAGCCATCCCGAAAGCCAAGTTTGAAAATATAGTGCTTGATGAAAGCCCACGTTGCATGCCCGAGCGCCGACCACATGGAGACCCGTTTGTGCGCCAACATGCGGGCGCCGAACGTCGAGTAACGATTGGCTTTGGCAAGAACCTCTTCGAAGTTTTGAAACGGAAATTGAACAATGGCACTCTCAAGCTTCCCGATGGGCTGACTGCTCTGCATCACGACCGCCTCGTGGATGATCCGCGTATAGCGCATCGTTCCCTTGCGATAGAATTGTGGCTGGCGATAGTTTGGATACCAGCCGGATCCTTTGATCCAGCGGCCCATAAAATAGTTCCGGCGTGGAATATAGTAGGCGTCGTATTTTGGACCTTCCGCCAGCAAGGCGAGAATCTCATCCCGTACCGCAGGGGTGCATCGCTCGTCGGAATCAAGACTCAGAATCCATTCGTGACTGCAGGCGTCGGCGGCGCTGTTGCGCAGTTCGCTGAACGTTGTAATTGGAATCTGAACAACGCGCGCACCCAGCCTCTCGGCGATCTCAGCCGTTCCGTCGGTGCTGTGCGAGTCCGCCAGGACGATTTCGTCGGTCCATAAGACGCTATTGATGGCGTCGCTAATCTTGTCCGCCTGATTGAATGCTATGATGGAAGTCGAAATCTTTGCCATGTTGGGTTGAAGAATAGCCGTCGGGGAAGAGTTGCCAACCCATACGGAAAAGCCAAGATATGAGCCTGATTTCACATGGATACCAGCTTTCCGAATCGCCGGGAAGGCCGATCGCAACTGGCGCGCCGATGCAAAACATGGTTCAAGCAGAAGCGCTGGAAGGTGCTGATGTGGGCGAGCTGATTTCGATCATTGTTACGACCTACAACCGGGAGGACGCACTTGATGCGGTCTTGCGGTCGCTGGCGCAACAGAGCGATCCGGCTTTCGAAATTATCGTGGCGGACGATGGCTCGGGATCGGCCACCGCACAACTGATCAATAACTGGAAACCAAAAATCGGTCGCCGCCTTGAACATGTTTGGCACCCTGACCGCGGTTTCCGAGCGGCTGAAATCCGCAATCGTGCGATACTGGCGGCGCACGGATCCTATTGCGTTTTCCTGGACGGTGACTGCATCGTGCGTTCGGATTTTGTCGCCAGCCATCGCCATTTTGCGGAGGTCGGGTGGTTTGTCACTGGCAACCGAGTTCTGCTTTCTAAAGAACTTACAGGCAGGGTCTTGCGGGAAAAGGTTACGCCAGAGGACTGGAGCATTTCGCGCTGGTTTTCCGAGCGCTTGCATGACGGTATCAATCGACTGTCGGCAGTGCTGTATTTGCCCCTTGGCCCATTGCGCCGCGTTCGCCGGAACATGTGGCAGGGCGCTCGCTCGTGCAATCTTGCGATGTGGCGCTCCGACCTCGATCGGGTCGACGGTTTCGATGCCGACTATAGCGGCTGGGGCAAGGAAGATTCCGATATCATCATTCGTCTGCTGCACGCCGGCGTTCGCCGCAAGGACGGACTGTTTGCGACCGGGGTGATTCATCTCTGGCATGCAGAAGCCGACCGTTCTCGGCTGTCCGAGAACGAGCACAAGCTTGCTGAAGTCGCGGCGAGCAATCGCATCCGGGCAAAACGCGGCTTGTCTTCCCTTCAGGACGCGAACTCAGGCGTTGTCGCCGTGGGCTGAGCAATGGCTGGCTTTTCGATCGCAAAAGGGATCGACGACACCGATTTCACGCGCATTGCCGATGGGCTCATCATAGCGGGTGTTGTATCGGTGCCATGGTCGACCTCCGCGACCGCTGTTTTTGCCGTGCTTTGGGCGATTGCGCTAATCTCCCTTCTTAGCTGGGCAGATGTACGCCGAGAGCTCCTGACTCCGGCCGGCGGTTTGCCGGTTGTTCTCGTCGCGCTGGGCCTAGCGGGGATTCTGTGGGCCGAGGTCACCGCGTTCGAGCGATGGAAAGGTTTCGAGTCGTATCTGAAGCTGTTGGCGATACCGCTTTTGCTCGCACAGTTCCGTCGTTCAGACCGCAGGGAATAATCGACTTGAAGGAAAACCGGAGACGTAGCAATACGGCACTCCAGGGATTCGTGCGGGTCGTCCGCTACAATTGCCCTAAAAATGAAAAGCGCATTCTGCTTTGCAGAAAAATCGTTTGACCGTGTTGTACCAATGAAACAGCAAGCAGCAAGTCAATGACGCGCGTACGGGGAAAGCGCCGCCAAGTTTCAATGGCGCGTCAGACCGTTGTCGATCTCATGTATTTTTCGAAATCGATGCCGTTGATTGCGATCGAGCGACCTATGCTCTTTGGCGAGCTGGCAAAAGCTCGCGCAAATCATCCAGAACGGCCACCATGGAGTGCGCTTTTCGCCAAGGCCTTCAGCCTGACGGCGGAAGAGCTGCCTGTCCTTCGACAGACTTATTTTTCATTTCCGTTTCCGTATCTCTACGAGTACGAAGAAAGTGTGGTGAGCATCGCGAATGAGCTGAGCGTCGGCGACGAATTGGGCGTTCTCCCGGTGCGGATCCGCAGTCCGGACAAGATGCCCTTGCATGCTGTCCGATACAAGATCAACGAACTCGCCGACGCTGAACTGTGGCAGCGAGGATTCTACCGAACGCTCGCGGTGGTCAGTTATCTGCCGTTTTTCCTGCGCCGGCCGTTTTGGTGGATCGCACTGAACGTGCCGCGCTTCCGCAAGCGTTTTTTTGGCACGTTCGGCATTACCTCGGTCGGAACCCTTGGTGCCGACTTGCTGACGCCGATGGCCCCCGTTACGTCTTTGCTGACTTACGGCCCGCTTTCCGATGATGGCATGGTCAGGGTCCGGCTTATTTTTGATCACCGTGTTTACGACGGGGCGACTGCAGCGCGTGTTCTCGCGCGTATGGAAGAAGTGCTGCTGGGGCCGATCCATGATGAGATCAAGTCGGGTACCGGCAGATGATTACTGCTGGCTTGAAGCAATGACCTAAAAAATAATCGACGCTACCGCCAACGTCGGTGGGTCCACATCCATTGCTCGGGATGATCCCGAACCCAGGCTTCGATCGTGGATGTCACCACTTGCATGGTGCCGGCTACGTCAATCTTTCCTTCGTGATCGCGCGGTGGCGTCAGCGGTTTGGTCACCTCGAACCGGTATCGGCCGTCTGTTTGTCGGATCACGCGCGCCCCGTAAATCGGACACTCAAACAGGCGGGCCATGCGTCCAAGCGTGCTGTTTACGCGACAGGCGCGCTGGAAGAAGCTGACTTCGATGCCATTTGCATCGTACTGGTCAACCAGCATCCCGACCATAGAGCCACGTCGGAGCGCGTCCCTGATCTTGAGCGGCGAATAAAACCCCGCAGGAATTAACTCGGCTACGCCGGCGCCGCGGATCTTTATGATCTCACGGGTGATCGAAGAAATTTTAGGCGCACGGTAAACAAGAGCTATGTCGCGGCCGTACGCGCGGGCGGCAAGTCCCAAAAGCTCCCAGTTTGCGAGGTGAGCCCCAAACATGAGCGCCGGCTTGCGATCTCGGCCCAATCGAAGCATGCGTTCCGCGACGGTCTGATCGACAAGAATGCGCCCCGATCGAGGTTGGGCGGGGTCAAAGTCCCACAAAGTGCCAAGGTGTCCGTATTCAGCCACGACCCGCCCGATATTGTCCCACACCCCGTCAAGTATTTCTTCGATTTCTTCTGAACTCTTTTCAGGAAACGCAGTTTTGAGTTGCGCGCGCGCGACACGGTGACCGCGCAATCGAGGGCCGATTCTTTTCATAAGTCCGGCAGAGACGACGGCGGTTCGGTCGCGGTCAAAACGCCATATTTGTCGTAAGATCAGGACTGCGGCCCCAGCTACGGCACCGTCCAGCCGGCTGAGCCAACTTCGCCCGACTATAAAGCGAGCGTCTGCGTTGTGCCTCGCAATACGACCTTCCAGCTCCTTGATAAAAGGAATGTAGGTTTGAGTACGATCCTCGATTTTCCGACTGGCCACGACATGCGCTGCGCTGAGATAAATGCTTTTGCCCTGGCGAGGATAAAGCATGCATGTCCAGTACGATCTTGACGATCCCCAAAAGCGGCTTTGATAGACCTTCACGCGTGTAACATCGCGGTAGGCGATGCCGGCTTCGTTGCCAGTCCATGTAAGTCGGTCTGGTGTCAAAAGGTAACCTTGCTCGGGCGCGGACGCCGAAGGCCGAAATGAATAGGCGTAATCGGGCACGGTCGTTATCCTTTTATTTTCGCACTTGCAGAAATAATGAACGAGACAAGACATGCCGAAGTACGGTCGGCGACTCAGCTCTCGTTGCTTCTTGACAGGCCGCCGAGCGCGGCAAACCCGGTAGCGGTGTTGTCACCTTGTAATCCCTGTTGGCGACGCCTTGCCTTAGAACCAGATCGCCGATACCCAAGCCGCATGCTCATCGTAGTATAAATCGTCAGTCGGATTTTGGCGGGCTTTTGCGTGGATACGGAACTTCAGAAAAACGAGTTGACGATCCATTCGGCGAAAGACCGACATTTAGACCAGAGCATTCCATCTCGGGTGTTGTTTGACGTCTCAGACCTTTCTCGCTGGGCTGGGCCGGCCGTAGGGATCATCCGGGTGGAGGCAGAACTCGCGCGCTGGGCCGCACAAAACATCGACAATGTCGTATTTGTATTTTTTGATCCTGAAAGCGGGGCGTATCGCGAGATCAACAGAAAATGGATTAGCCCGCTCATTGAAAGAAGTGTTTCGGTCAACCCTTGGATCCTCCCGAATACAAGAGGGCGTCGCCATCGCAGTGACCGCATACCGCGTTCGATTAGGCCGGCGGCAATGTGGATTTTCCAGTTTCGGCGGAGCGTGCTTTTGCTGCTTGAGCGCATTCGCCTCGAAGCGCGAAATCCCACAATAAAAGGAATGGCTGAAAGGCTTCAGACCCCGTTGATCACCGGCAGATACCGTCCCTACATGTTTCACGCGGACGGAACGCGAAGATCAGTCGTCTCATACCGGTCGTTCCTCGGCCGCAAAATCGAGTTCACATCAAAGGATACATTAATTTGCGCGGGCGCCCCCTGGGAACATTCGGATGTTCACTCCATAAAATCACACAAAGAGCGGCACGGCTTCCGTTTTGTTGCGCTTTGCTACGATATTATCCCGCTCCAGTTCCCACATTTTTATAAAGAGCCCGACGTCGTTGCATTTCGCGATTATTACCACACAGCCTTTCCGCTCGCGGACGTGGTTGTGTTTACGTCGCATGCGATCGAGCGCGATACGTTGGCGTATTGCGACACACATCATCTGAAGATCAATCAGACCCGCGTCGTACCCCCTGGGGCCGATGCAGTGGTCAGAAAACCGAGCGCGAATCTGACACTGCCCTCGGGCATTCAGCGAGGCAGATATGCGCTTTTTGTGAGCACCATCGAGCCCCGTAAGGGGCACCAGTTGATCTACAGCGTTTGGCTTCGGTTGTTGGCCGAGGGCATCCCGCAAAACAACGAGTTCAAGCTCGTGTTCGTCGGGCGGCCCGGCTGGAAAGTGGAAGGACTGATCGACCGGCTGAAAAACGATGCCCGCTTGGGCAACTCATTGCAGCTTTTGACGTCCGCCGATGACGATCTGCTCGCTGCTCTCTATGAGGGCGCTGCATTCTGTATCTATCCATCGGTGTACGAAGGATATGGCCTGCCTATCATTGAAGCCTTTTCCAGGAATAAGGCTTTGCTTGCTTCAACTGGCGGCGCTATTCCCGAAGTGGTGGCGGGTCTTTCGCCTTGCCTCGATCCTCACGATGAGGGCCTGTGGCATTCGATGTTGATGAAATGGATTGTTGATCCGGGCGCTCGTGCTCCCTATGAAATCGACATACGAAATCGATTTAAGCCGACCACATGGAGTAGTTCAGCAAAAGGGTTCTTTGACGCTGTCCGCTGATCTTTTAGTTGAGGTGTTGCTCAAGCAAGCGCTTCAATGTTTGCCGTTTTTCCGGATACAGATCTGGGCGACCCATCTGCCCAACTTCATGGATCCATGGCCCGCATTTCTGCAAAGGCCCATCAGCCAAGTCTATTCCCTGTTTGAAAGAGAAAAAGGAAGTCTCCACTTTCTCAAGCGAGGAAAGAACATAATGCTTGTAAAGGACGTTCCAGTTGGCGCCCCCTGTATCGAGCCCTAAAAACCAGGCTTGGCTGAAATTGAGGGGGAGTTTCTCGGCCAGAGAAAAATGAAAAAAGCAAAAACCGGCCCAGAGATACCAGCGAGCAGCTGCATGCCTGACCACACCGAAAAAGTCTTGCCGGTCGAGGGGGGCGAAGGGATTCGTCAGCTCAAGCGGAAAAATATCTGTGTCGATAAAGCCAAACGCCCGTGGTTTGCGTAGCCGCACCACATTATCCAGCGCCCAGTTGATGGCGGCTCCGTGCGAGCGGCTTGGAAAAGCACACCAGGGATTTGCGGGCGTCAAGAAATAATCGCAACCGTTTTTCTCGCAAATTATCCTGATCGCCTGTGCGCCTTTCTCAGACGTGGAGTTGTCGACAACAACGTATTCCGCCGACGGCACATAGCGCCTCACCAGCCGAGACTGCCAATCGATCAGTTCGGCATCTTCGAAGCCGATGGAAATCAGCAAATTCGATTCCGGGCCAGCCGAACGGCCCAGCACCGATGCACGCGGGGGCTGCTTTCGATATTGCCGATCGATGCGCCGATATCGAGCGGTTTTCAAAATATGGATTGCAGGTTGGAGCTTCAACCAATTGACGGCAGAATAGGAACGCAGATCCACGTCCATTGATTGCATCGATGTCTGTAAAAGCTGTTTGTTGCCAGTGTGTCTTTTCAAATCGCGGACCGCGAAACGCTGCGACGTTGTACCTTTATTTGCAAGCATTTGGCGCGAACAGTATGCTCGCTACCATCCACTCGAATACGGAACTGTAATGGTGCTCGGGCATGGATACGTAGCGCTCGGGCCGGAGACGGAAATTCCATGATGAAGGTCCAAAGTCTTGGCATGGCGGGAGTCTATTTTTTTGTTCCTGAGCGCAACTTTGACGAAAGAGGCTATTTTTTCGAGGCCTACAATCGCAAGATCTTTGAGGAACACGGGCTAATTTTCTTCCCATGGTTGGATACGGGAACCGTCGATTTCCTTCGTGGAGCTGGCGAGTTCGTTTCGGTGCTCGAACGTCGGCAGCGGTTGAAGATCTGCTGCCCCGAGGAAATTGCCTTGCGTTCGAACTTTATCACCGCTGCTGGCATTGAGCCGTGGTTGAGAGGGCTTGGAAGAAACACCTATACCGACTATGTACGCAGGTGGCCGGAAGCCTTCCGGCGATCGAGCCAGTGGCACACAGCAAATAAACACAGCGATTAACAAGGATCCGATCACAAAAATTGCTTAGTTTGCATTTGAGGATGTATGCGCATTCCAAAAGGTTTCTGAAGCAGGTCGTCCATTTGTGCGATTAGCTCTAATTGCGTGGCTACCTGGGGAGGCGGATCAATTTGACGGTTGGAAGACATCCCAAACCCGTTCCTGTTGCGTCTAGCTCGGATGGTTGCTGCGGTTCGAGAGCACGGTTAAGTTATCCACGCAGCGGGTCGGATAGCGCCAAAGTATGTTGAAACCAGCGAAAGAACGGCCCATCGCCGATCCATACTCGGCGTCGAACCTTATCCGACGTCTGTTAAGAGAGCATGTCATCGGACACTGGCGCTCCTACGCCCTAGTCCTCGCGATGATGGGCGTAATTGCCGCCAGCACTGCGGCGTTGGCCTACTTGGTCGGACACGCAGTCAATGAGGCCTATGTCAGCAAGAACATCGGCGCAGTGGTGGGGGTGTGCGTCGGTATTATTCTTGTAGCAACCGTCAAAGGGTTGACCACATATTTTCAGACTATTGCGCTAGCGCGTATCAGCAATCGCATCATTGCAACCAATCAGCGACTCCTGTGCGAAAAAGTGCTGCAGCAGGGTCTTGGGTTCTTTGCCGATCGCCATTCGTCGGAATTTGCGGCCAGAATTACCTGGGGCGCCAGGGCGGTTTCCGACGCGATCAATTCGCTCATTACGACTTTAGGCCGCGATACAATGTCGCTTATCGGCTTGATGGGCGTAATGATTTATCAGAGCCCAACGCTATCGCTGATCGCGCTTATCGTGATGCCTCCCGCGGTACTTGCGACACGTGGCGCGATAAAACGGGTCCGGCGAATCGTTCGCCACGAATTCGGGGCAGGGGCCGATATTTTGGAAGCACTGCAGGAGACCGTCCAGGGTTTCAAGATTGTTGAGGCATTCAATCTCCACCCGGCAATGCGAAATCGCGTCAATTCGAGCGTGGTGAAGATCGAGCAAGTTGCGAACAAGCTCGCTCGGGCAATGAATTTCTCCAATCCTCTGATGGAGTCTTTGGGTGGAATCGCAATTGCACTGGTGATGTTATTGGGCGGTTATCAGAGCATAGTTTTGGATAAACCTCCGGGTGAATATTTCTCTTTCATTACGGCGTTCCTGCTCGCCTATGAGCCGGCAAAACGCCTCACTCGTTTGAATATTGAGCTCGCCAATTCGCTGACTGGCGTACGTATTCTTTTCGAATTTCTGGATCTGCCCGACCGGCCGGACGACAAAGGCAAGGCAGCTATCGAGATCGA
>Ga0184635_10000052_pt1 | contig 20997 bp, 20 predicted proteins | sample PLM3_30_b2_FD_133147 | JGI IMG/M metagenome (GOLD analysis project Ga0184635, IMG submission 133147) | Groundwater sediment microbial communities from an aquifer in East River, Colorado, USA - PLM3_30_b2 | ecosystem: Environmental > Terrestrial > Soil > Riparian zone | place: USA: East River...
CGGCGCGATCCTGGCCGACAGCTCACACGCCGCCGTCTTAGGATTGGAGAGAGGCGATACGGCCACGCAAGATGGGGATTGAGTTCACTCGGTCATTGACGGTCTGGGGGCGCGGTGGATCGGGACGAGCTCGAAAACGAAGCGCGAGGTCGAGCGCCGTTACGGAGCTTGGATCTCGCATAACCTGCAGCTCCAAGACGATCTCTACACCATCCAGCGAGGGGTAGCAGGCGGGAACGAGGCTCGTGTCCGGCGAGTGGTACAGCTCGTGGCAGACCTCGCGCACGGGCCGATCGAGAAATTGCGCGTCCTCGATCTGGGAGCGTTCGAGGGTCTCTTCGCCGTGGAACTCGCTCGGCAGGGTGCCACGGTCGTAGCCATCGAAGGCCGAGAGGCCAGTCTCGAGAAGATGCGCCTGGCAAAGGAGGCGCTCGAGCTCGAAAATCTGGAGGTACGGCTGGAGGACGTCCGCGCTCTCGACCCGCAGCGGCACGGCGCGTTCGATGTCGTTCTCTGCCTGGGGCTCCTCTATCATCTCGATGCGCCCGACGTCTTCCAGCTGCTTGAACGCATGCGGGACCTCTGCCGTGACCTCGTCATCATCGAGACCCGGGTCGCACCCTACCCGAGTGAACGGCGCGATCATGGGGGCCGCCAGTATCTGGGTATGCCGTTTCGGGAGCCCCCCCCGGACACGCCTCCACTCTCAAGTGATGCCTTGTGGTCCTCCATCGGCAACCCCATGAGTTTCCAGCTCATCCGGGCATCGTTGTGCGATGCCCTCGCCGACATGGGCTACTCGTCGGTACTGCAATGCCTTCTTCCGCCCCTCGTGGAGGAGCGCCCCAACCGCGCCACCTTTGCCGCGTTCACCCGGGCTCGCGTGCCCATCATGTCTGTGCCCGAGCTCAACGATCAGGCCTGGGATCGGCTCCACCAGCCGTCCATTCCGCTTCACATGACGCTGCGGCGATACCCGGCCTATCGGTGGATCAGCGCGCTGGTCCCGCAACGCGCAAAGGACTTGGCAGCACGAATCGCCTCCCGGCTCAAGTCGACGTCGTGAATCGGTGACGAGCCCGATTCAAGCGCGGGTGGTGCTGGTGGGGATGCTGCGGGAGGCCGGCCACTTGATGGCCGCGTCGCACGCGAATTGCCCGTACCGAGGAGTCGCGCTCCACGCCCGCTCAGTCGTTGCGCTCGTCCGGCCGATAACCAATAGATGAGGGCAAGGGTGTCCCAAGACCGGCGCATCACCCGCTATCGTGCGCCGATGGACGTGCGGCGACGGGCGATCGGCGTCGCGATCGTGTTCACACTCGCCGCGTGCGGCGGCGACGCAGCGGTGCGTTCGACCCCGACCGAGACGCCGACCCCGACGGGGTCCTCGGGTCCAGTGGAAACCCGGACCTACGAGGGAGACGGATACTCCTTCGCGTATCCGGCGTCGTGGATCCCTGGCGAACCCGCGACGGGGCTCGTGGAGGTTGTCATCTCCGCGCCGCGTGCCGCTCGGCAGGACGGGGTCGTCCCCAACATCAACGTCGTGATGGAGCCCCTCCGACTCGAGCTGAGCACGGATGAGTACTACCTGGCGTCGAAGCAGGCGGTCGGTGGCACGTTCGCTGGTTTCGAGCTCGTCGACGAGGGGCGGACGCGGATCGACGGGCAGCCCGCTCGGAGGATGGACTATCGCTGGGAGAGCCAAGGGACGGCGCTCCGTCAACGTCAGGCGTACCAGGTCCGGGACGACACCGGGTATGTGATCACGCTCACGGCCTCGCCGAGCGCCTTCGAGGAGCACCTCGGGTCGCAGCTGATTGTGGAGGAGAGCTTCCGGATCGCCTGACGTCAGCCGCCGACGGACCTCATCGGGATTCCCTCGCACGTCTCGTTACCTGACGCTCTCGGCGAAGTACGGACCCTGCCAGCCGGCGTCGCAGCTGCCGCACTCCACCCAGTCCGTAACAGCCAGCGCCGGGCTTGACCTTCAGGAGGGCCTTGAGCACGGCGGGATCGGTCTCGTGGGCCGACTCGCACTCCCCCGCCTGGTGGCTGGTCTTCGCGTCGAGCGGGTCGAGCCGGACACGACGGTCGGCCGGCTCCTCGTAGACGTTGCTTGAGTCCCGTACCCCCTCTTCCGATAGAACGATGTGCCCCCGAAGGAGTCACCACTGGAAGGCGCGAAGACCATCACGCATGCCCCCGAGGCCCATCTGGGGATGGCCGGACTCATCGCGGCCTACTTCGGAGTCGCCCTGACGAACATCTTCGCATCGCGCTTCCTCGCGGTCGGCCCGGAATGGTTCAGCCAGGCTGCCACTCCCGAGGACGTGGTCCGACGGGTCGTGCTCCCGGGGGCATTCGCCGGAACCTTGGCGCTGGCGATCGTCCTTCGGCTGGGGTGGCGGCGCGGTTGCGGGTTCGTCGTGCCCCCCTTGCGGCCTGGTCTCTTGGTAGGGCTCCTCCCTGTCTGCCTCCTGGTCGTCGCGGGTGTCGGAATCGCCTTCCGTGCGTTTCCGTCTGCTCAGGCGGGCTTCGTGCCGACGCTCCTTCTTGGCCAATTCATGGTCGGCTTCAATGAGGAGACCGCAAGCAGGGGGATCCTGCTCTATGGCCTCGAACGCCTGCGCAGCCGGCGCTTCGCTCTCATCCTGAGCAGTGTGCTCTTCGGCGTCACCCATCTTGCGGGTCTTGCGTTCGGCTGGTCGCTCGGGGAGTCCCTGAACCGAGTCTTGTTGGCGACCATCCTCGGTCTCATGCTCGGCGTCGTCCGTCTCCGCACCGGGTCCATCTGGTTCCCAATCGCCATCCACGGGCTCTGGAACTTCATTGTCTTGGGCGCACTGACAATTCCCAAGAGCGAGCTCGGCTCCCTTGCAGCCCTGCCTGTCCTCGCCATCTTCAGTGTGCTTCTCTTCGCCGGCCTGTTACGGCTCTCGGAGCATACGCGCGCGCGCCGCCCCGAGCTCGTCGGCACGAGAGGGGCCCGCCCCGACCTTTCTCCGACCGGACATTTCGTATCGAGGGCCGTGGCCGGTAGCCGGCCGCCACGGCCCGACTGTCCCGCGGGCCTAGGAGGGAGCCGGAGCTAGGTGGTGAATGCGGTCGGTGGAGCGCATTCCCGGCCCGGTGAGCCGAGGACCTGGAGCAGCCTTCCTTGCGCCTGGGAGCCGAGGCCCTCGGTCCATACCGAACCGAGAACCGACCACTGCTGCGGTGCGGCCCTTCGGTGTCGGATGCGGCCACGGCACCTTGACCGTGCTACCGCATGGCGCTCGGCTTGCTGCCGGGTGCGTTCTTCGAACCCTTGCTATCACCCACGATTGCGTTCACCTCCTGGTCCTGATACGCGCTTGCTCGTATGCCTCAATGCGAATGGCATCGAAATCGAAGTTGGCGGCGCGGCACGGTGCCGGCACGGCTGCGGCACGCGGAGGGTTCGGCATCAGGTCCCGGAGAGTTCGTCGTAGCGTCTGACCTGTAGTTTCTCTGGAGCGGACGACGGGATTCGAACCCGCGACCCCCACCTTGGCAAGGTAGCTGGACTCGCTTCTCTGACCTGCGGCGTTGCCCCTACCTGGCCCGTGAGCTGTGTGTTTTCGTTCGCGTGCAACGCCGTAGTTACGGGTCGTTGCGCGTTCGTTCACGGGACCCCGACGGGACCCCATTTCCCATCAACTCCTCCCGCGAGATCCACTCCGCGTCCCCGTCCCTCCTTGTCGCGTCCCTTAGGAACACTCGTTGTCGAGCGGCGGGGTGTCCGAGAAGCTCGGGATGCCCGAGGTTCCGGGGAAGCTCGATTCCGAGTCGTCCGTCGAGCTAACCACGAGCCGATCGCCTCGCAGGACCATCGTGGTCGTGTGGGCCTGCCACGGCCCACTCAGACTGTCGCCGATGTTCTCGGCGTGGATCGAGATCAGCTCACGGATGCCGTCGTCATTCACCCTGCACACGACGGGACTCTGCATGACGGAATCGAAGCCCCCGCCAAGGATGGCCGGTCCCGGCTCGACGTAGGGAGGGTCGCCGGGCTCCGCGACGACGAGCGGGCGGATCCCGTCCGGATCGACCCGGTAGAACTCCTCGAAGCCCGTGGCCCCGCCGGAGCTCACGTCGATCGCGAGCTCGTCACGGCCGTCGCCGTCCAGATCCGTCGGCTCGAAGACGTACGCACACAGCCCGCCCTGGCAGTCGGTGAACGGCTGCTGAAGCGTCTGCCCCGATCCGAAGCGGACCACGAGCTCTTGGGAAAGGAGCAGCACGAACACCTCCCCTCCCCGATCGCACGAGACCTGACCGGAGGCGACCTCAACGAACTCGGCGCTGTCCGTGGTTCCGTCGCCGTCGAAGTCTCCGGAGGTCGTCGCCTGGACGCATCGGGTCACCGAAATCGACGGAGAGGTCTCCCCCTCTCCGGGCATCGGTTGCCACTGTGGGTAGGTGTTCCACTCCGGTCCACTAGTGAGCTGGTGTAGGCCGGATCCGTCCGCGTTCACCACGAAGACCTGCATGGTGGTCCCCGCTCCGTTCTGACGAGCGAATGCGATCCTCGAACCGTCCTGCGACCACGAAGGGTGCGAGTCGCGGCCGCAATCCTCGCGGAAACGACAGTCGGTGAGGCGCTGCTCGGATCCCGTCGCAACGTCGAGCAGGTAGATGCCGTCAGGACCCGCGTACGCCAGAACCGAGCCGTCGGGCGACCAGGCGGGGGTCCCGTCTGACCCGCCGTGCGTGATGCGGGTCGTTCCCGTTCCGTCGACGTTCGCCACATACACGCTGTTAGTGTCCGTGCCGCCGGGCGGTGGCGAGGCCTGGAACGCGATCTTCGTCCCGTCGGGGGACCAGACAGGCGATTGGTAGGGAGGGTAGGCCTCGCCGTCTAGCACAAGCTCCCGCGCACCGCTCCCGTCCGCGTTCATGACCACCAGCGAGGTCCCCTGATCTTGGGAGAACACGATCTTGGTGCCGTCGGGCGACCAGGCCGGGCCCGCGGCCCGCAGGCCCTCGGTGAGCCGGATGAGTCTCGTGCCGTCGGCGTTCATGATGTAGATGTCACCGTCGCCCGCGTACGCGCCCAGGTGCTCCGGGGGTCCGAGGACGAAGGCCATCTTGGTGCCGTCGGGGGACCACGCGGGCTCCGCCGCGGCCATGCCGTCGGCCCCCGCGTCGGTCAGCGCCCGCACGCCGGAACCGTCGGGATCCGTGAGGTAGATCTCCCTGGCGGCGTCGATGGCGTCGCTCGCGACGCGGACGAACGCGATGGCCCCGCGTGGCACAGAGGTTGCAGACTGCGGAGTCCTTCGGGTCGATCCCCCGGTGAAAGCGCGGACAGCCAGACCGATGCCTACCGCTGCCACCACCAGCGCCACCGCCGCGGCGAGGAACCGAGACGGCCGACGATGGGGACGCGCGGTTCCCGGCCGACGGCGCTCCGCCTCGCGCCACAGGTCGGGGGCATCGAGCCGATCCAGCGTTCGGAACTCCTCCTTGAGGTCATTCATCGTGCTCCTCCAAGATCCGGCGAAGGCGCCTTCGTCCCTGGCTGAGGTGAACGCGAACGGTTGCCGCGCTTGACCCAAGGATCCCGGCGATCTCCCTCGTCGGATAGCCGGCGTAGTAATGGAGGACCAGCGCGGCCCGCTGGTTCGGCGAGAGGCGTGCGAGCCCGGCGACCAGTCGCGCAGGCGGCTCTGCCATCTCGTAGCCCGGGTCGAAGACCTGTGCCCGGAACCGCCGGCGCTCCTTCAGTTCCCCGGCGGCGATTCGAAACGCCGCCCGCCAGACCCATCGTTGTGGCTCGCGGAGGTCGTCTCCTCGACCAAGGGCTTGCGCGAACGCCTCGGCCACGGCATCGCTCGCCACCTCTCGATCGCCGGAAAAGGCAACGAGGGCACGCCACAGACGAGCGCCGTCCTCCCGATACAGACGCTCCAGCCCGCGCGCGGCCGTCACCAACGCATCCTGAACCACACCTCTACAGGGCGCGGATCGGGCCCGAAGGTGTAGGGCCGAAGGCAGGCGGCCCGGGCCTACGCCACGATATCCAACGCAGTCTGGGTCTCAGCTTTTCGATGGTGGCGGTCGATCCGCCAATCGGCTCCGCGGTCACGAACCGTACGACGCGTCCGGTAGGACCGTTTGAAGTCCCGCCGGTCCGACGCCAGCCTCTCGGCCGTTCCTCCTCGTACGGAGGGGCGGGAGAAGGTGAAACGCGTAGGAACGGTCGGCGGTCGACGTCCACAAGAGCAGACCAGCTGCCCAACGGCTCGGGTTCGGCCCGAGGGTCGCTCCAGGTCAGGTCAGCTCGACGCGGGTGAGGGTTCCTTCGTACGTGAGGACCCAGACCGAGTTCGGGGCCACGGCGAGCGCAACCGGGATCGGCTTGAGGGCAAGGCGGACGGACACGTCCGCCTTCCCAGCGACCGGGTCCAGGCGCTCGAGCTCGTTCCACCCGAACCCGCAGAGACACCACACCGACCCGTCGGGTGCAAGCTCGAGGTCTCCGCCGACGCCGAGGTCGAAGCGCGAGAGCGCCGCGCCGGTCTGGGGATCGAGCTCGAGAAGCTCGCTCCCGGTTGGCAACCAGATCGCGCCGCCGGCCGCGATGGGCATCGTGCTTCCCATCGTTCCGTTCTCGTCCACCGCCGGAATCCGGGCCAGGACGGCGCCGGTACCCGTCTCGAGCCGAACGAGCGTCGCGTCGCCTTGGACGGTGCTGTTCCGGACTGACATCTCCACGATCCAGATCGCGCCGCCCTTAATCGCCAGGCCGCCCCACCACTCGGCATCGATCGGCGTCTGCGACACGACCTCTCCGGTCGCGGGATCGATCTGCAGGACGCGCGGGTCCTTGCCGGGCGAGGACACCCCGGTCGTCCAGAGGAACCCGTCGTCGAAGACGAGGTCGATATCGGTGAGACCGAGGGGTAGGTCGATCGTCTCCGATGTGCTCGTTTCCGGATCGATCCGGACGAGGATGCCTCCAGCCGGCCCCTCCTTCGACCATCGGGTCCCGACAATCCAGACGTAGCGCCCGTCGAACGCCATCCCGCTCCCGCCGTGCTCGGAGTCGGGATAGGCATCGACCGGGATCCGCGCTTGAATCTGGCCGGTGTCGGGGTCGACCCGAAGGACCGTCCCGGTGTTCGTGCGAGCATCGTCCAACACGTCCACCCACACGCTGCCCGCTGCGTACGTCAGTGCGCTCGCTTGTCCGACGTCGATCGTGTCCCCGATCTTGGCCTGCACCGGAGATGGGATCGAGGGCTCGGAGGGGCTCGGTTCCCCGTGGTCTGCAGGGAGCGGCTGCCAGGCGATGTCGCCCGCGACGCCGCCCGGCACCTCGGCGATCTCGGTGATGCCGCTGCCGTCGGATCTCATGACGAAGAAGGCAAGCGTTGCCTCGCTCTGAGCAGTCCCCGCCAGGTCGCTCGTGAGACCGACGAATGCGATCCGGCTGCCGTCAGGCGACCAGGCGGGGCCGGTCGCGAAGCCCGCGTCCATGAGCACTCGCTCCTTCGTGCCGTCGGCGTTCACCAGCCAGATGTAGGTGTTCTCGTACCGGATCGCCGAGAACGCGATCTTGGACCCGTCCGGCGACCAGCTCTCTCGGAAGTCGCTGCCGCCCCTGGCGCTCGAGACCTGCCTCGAGTCGCTCCCGTCGGCGTTCGCGACCCAGATCGCCGTTCCGAAGAGATCGCTCTTCGTGTAGGCGATCCGGGTGCTGTCGGGAGACCACTCGGGATCGTACTCGGGAGCGGGATCGCTGGTGATGCGCGTGAGCTCGGAGCCGTCGGCACGCATCACGTACAGGTCGGTCCGGCAGATCAGGTTCCACTCCGCGTCCCGGGAGCATCGAGGGGCGTCCGGGTCGCTCGAGCTCGAGTAGGCGATCCGTGTGCCGTCGGGGGACCATGCCGGCCAACCGTCGTTCGCTCCGTCCGTGAGCCGTCGCGCCTCGCTGCCGTCCGGGGCCGAGACGTAGATGCCGTACCTGCCGCCCAGCGCACCGGCCCAGGCGATCTGGTTGCCGTCTGGCGACCACGCGATCTGCGTGATGCCCCGGGACGCCGGGAACAGCTCGCGGAGACCCCTCCCGTCGGACCCGACCTCGTAGACAGCGCCGTCCTGGCCCTGGAAGACGATCACACCGTTTGCTTTCGGGCCCGGCAGAGGCGGTGTCGGCGTCGGCTCCTCGAGCACGGGCTGCCAGGATGGGGACAGCGCCTCCACGGGCAGGCCTCGGATCTCCCGGGTATCGATGCCGTCCGCATCCATCACGAAGAGCGTGTCGTGGTCCGTCCCGGGTCGAAGGCCCGTGAACGCGATCTGGCGGCCGTCGGGCGACCAGGCAGGAGACTGAGCCGACGCCACCTCGGTGAGCGATCGCTGGTTCGAGCCGTCCGCGTCCATCACCCACAGCCCGAAGCTCGCGCCGTCCGACGTCGAACGTGCGAAGGCAAGCTCGGATCCGTCGGGCGACCACGCGAGGTCGGACGCCCATGTCGCGCCCTCGAGCGAGACGTCCTCGAGCTTCGGACCGGACCCAACGACCGGCCACACCATCACGCTCACTGGGATGATCGCCCCGGCGCCCGAGACACGGACGAACGCGATCGCGGCCCCGTCCGGCGACCAGGCCGGCGATCCGTCCCCGACGCACTCGGGCGGATCGCAGAGGGTGAACGCCCGCGGGTGGGTGCCGTCGGCGTCCATGGTCCAGATCTGATCCGCCTGGCCCGGGGCCGAGTGCGTGTACGCGATCCTCGACCCATCGGGGGACCAGGTCGGCGACCAGCTCGAGCCCGGCTCCTCGGTGAGCCGCACAGTATTCGAGCCGTCGGCGTTCATCACCCAGACGTCCGACCGGCCACCTCCGCCGTTCTCGGCCACCGCGTAGGCGATCCGTCGGCCATCGGGGGACCACTCGGGATCCTCCGCGACCTGATCCGACAGGTGGGTGAGCTCCGTCAGCCCGCTGCCGTCCGGCTCGACCGAGTAGATGTCCCACGACGTCCCGTCGAAGCCGGAGAACGCGATCCGGCCGTTGGAGATAGGGGCCGCGGGCCTGGGTAGGCCGGCCTGGAAGACCCAGATCGTGAGGGACAGCGCCGCGATCGCGACGGCAAGTGCAACGACGCCGGCCGCCCAGCGACTCCGGGGGGAGGGACCCGCGACGGGGCGCCGGGGCTCGCGACGCCGGATCTCCTCCCACAGATCCGGGCCACCCACATCACGAAGGAGCTTCAGTCGCTCATCGAGGCTCGGCATCCTCCGCCTCCTCCAGCAGCACCCGAAGGCGCCCGCGCCCCACGCTGAGGTGAACCTTCACCGCGGGAGTGGTGGAGTCCAAGATTCGCGCCACGTCCTTGACCGGGTAGCCGTAGCCGTGGTGCAGGAGCACGGACGCACGCTGCATGGGCGAGATCCGGCCGAGCGCCTCGAGCAGCTCCCCCACCGGTTCGGGCATCTCGTAGGCCTGGTCCATCCGGGCCGCCACCATCTTCCTCCGCTCCTTCAGCTCACCGGCCGCGATCCGGAACCCCGCCCGCCACACCCATCGCTCAGGCCACCTGACGTCCTGCCCTCGGCGCAACAGCTGCGCGAACGCCTCGGCCACGGCGTCGTTCGCCACCTCCCGGTCCCCGGCGAAAGCGAACAGGGCGCCCCAGAGCCGGTCCCCCTGCTCCCGGTACAACCGCTCGACGATCCCGGCGTTCTCGGTACCTGCCGGCGCATCCCGCACTCCGCCCATACAGGAGTGAAGACCGCCCGAAAGGTGAAGGGGGTTCCCCATCTCGTCCGCAGCAGGGCGAAGGTGGCCGGCGCCGCAGCGGTCTGGCGCGGCGCCGTGGGACGCAGATGTCTCGGCGCTCATGGATTGCCAGCCTCCAAGTCAGAAGGGGACCTTCCGGGTATCCGCTCTCCGCACAGCTAGGATTACTGAGAGCAGATGGCTTGAAGGAGTGGGCTCGGGAGGGATGTTGCTTCCTGTGGAAAGCGACTAGGCGCTCGACCGACGAGCGTCCCGCGCCAGGTCCGCAGCACGCTCGTCGTCGGGCCCATCACTCGTTCGCTCGGCCCGAGAACACGATGAACGGGTCGGTGATCAGCCGGTCTAGCCTGCTCCGAAGCGCGCGCACATCGACCTCTGCTGGATCGGCGTAGGCGAACAAGGGAGAAGAGTAGTTCAACGGGTTGGTTCGACCTCGTGCCGCCTGAACGATCCATCGGAGGGCGGGTGCATGAGCGGCGACGAGGACACTGCGTTCCGGTCGATCCAGAAGGAACAAGGCCGCGTCAAGATATCGACGAGCCGAATCCCGGAGAGTTGTAGAAGTTCCTGGCACAGGCGTGTCCGGGTCGTGTTCGCGCATCCATTTCGCGAAGGCTTCCACAGGTCCGCCTTCGAAGATGCCTGCGGGCGGATCGTCGAGCAGGGGCGTCTTCAGTAGGGGAATCGAGAGCGAGTTGGCGACAACTTCCCCCGTCTGGACGGCCCGGAGCGTTCGGCTGGTAACACAGAGGTCCATGTCATCCTCTGTGAGCCGCTCTGCCAGTGAGCGTGCTTGGTCCGTGCCACGAGGAGTGAGCGGCGATTGCCGAGATGACGGCTCGGCGTCGATCAGTCCCTTGACGTTGCACTCGCTCTCGGCGTGCCTCGCCACGATCAGTCGATCCATCCGGCGGAGGCTCACATGACCAGCGCTCCCCCGCAAGACCCTGATGGATGAAGGCATTTCCGGTGGGAAGCGACATCTAAGGCGCCGCCCGGGGTGAGTGCCGGTCTGGATCTTCTCAACCGCACCCGAACGGGAGCCCTATCCAAGGTGTTATGAGAGCGTGACCCAGCAACCGTCAGGGCTGCCGATGATGCTCGATCCCGCTGGACGGGACTCGTTCGAGACCTTCTTCAGGGCGCACTACCCGTCGGTCGTGCGGGCGCTCGTGGTCGTGTCCGGAGGCGAACCGGAAGCCGAAGACCTGGCACAGGAAGCGTTCGCCCGCGTGCTCGAACGATGGGAGCGCGTCCGGGCGATGGAGTCACCTGTGGGCTACGTGTACCGAACAGCGTTCAACGTGAACCGGAACCGCCTCCGGCACCTGGCGCGGTCGCTGAGGCATTCTGCCGTCCCCGCACCCGAGATCGATCCGGCAACTGAGGTCGAGGCGCGGTCCGAGCTCCGCCGCGTCCTGGCGAGGCTTCCGGCGAGTCAGCGCGAGGCGCTCGTGCTCGTCGAATGGCTCGGGCTCGACGCCGACGAGGCGGGGCGTGTGCTCGGGATCGAGGCCTCCTCCGTCCGCGGGCGCATCCATCGAGCGAGACGAACCATCAACGAGCACCTCGGAGGCGAAGATGACTGACCTACGGAGTTTCCTCGAACGAGCGATCGGCCCTTTCGATCCCACCCCCGATCGCGCTCTGGATCTGACCACGAGGCGCGCCGCTCAGCGGCAGCGTCGACGCCGGGCCGGAGCCGCGGTCGTCGGGTTGACGGCCTCCCTACTGGCGCTCGGTGTCGTCGTCTGGGCCTTCGCCGGTCGAGATGGAACGCGTCCGGCCGGAGCCCAACGGGGAACGTTCGTGTTCATCGGTGGCGACGCGCTGGCGGCTGAGAACCGTCTCTACTCGATGAACGCGGACGGATCAGATCTCCGAGCGATCCCGACCGGTGACCTCTTCCTGATGGCCGCCGCCCCGTCACCCGACGGCGAACGGATCGCGTTGATGGCCTCCGAGCCCTGGCCCAGAGGGGACATGCCGAGCGCCCAGCTGTTCCTCATGAATGCCGACGGTTCGGATCTCGTGAAAGTCCCTGCCTGCCGGGATGACGGATGCCAGGGGACGATCCTAGTGTCGTGGTCCCCCGACAGTCGGAGCCTCTCGTTCCCCGGGAATGGGACCGGCATCTACGTCCTCGACGTCGAGACCGGAACATCCCGCAGACTCACAGGGGGCAGCCAGGACGATGGGGCCGTTTTCTCCCCAGACGGTCGACGGATCGCGTTCGCGAGGACCGAGCCAAGCGTGGATCCGGAACCGAATGCTCAGATCTGGGTGATGGATGCCGATGGCGCCAGCGCTCATCAGCTCACCGACGCTGCCGTCGCCCACGAGGCCACGCAACCGGCCTGGTCGCCCGATGGCACCAGGATCGCCTACACCGAAGGCGGGGAACCGGGGGGAACCGCTGGAATCGCCATGGTCAACGTCGACGGTTCCGCAGCCCGGCAGCTAACCGCCTGCACGTTCGGCAGCTGCGAACGGTTCCCCACGAACCCCGTTTGGTCGCCGGACGGGAGCGCGATCGCCGTCCTCTGGCAGGAGGCGCGACTAACCGGCACCGCCATCGCGCTCGTCGATCCCGAGTCCGGAGATCTCCGGATCGTCCGTGAGCTGCCATTCTCGGCGTCGAGCCTCACCTGGCAGGTTGGGACTGCGAATACCTGACCCCTCAGCGAACCCGATGGTGAGGCGGCAGGATTCGAGCGAACCCCACGCGATCGCATCGAAGCCATCTCGGCGTGAGGCGTTCGTGGAGGCTCCTGCTGTACGTCAGGCCCCAGCGGGCAGCAACCTCCTTCCCTGGCGTGAAGAAGATGTCGCTTCCGCTCCTAAGCGACTGCCACGCGCTCAGTTCATCCTCGGGCTACGCTGCGCTCGTGGCTGGCGAACTCGTCGTTCGTGAGGCACGACCGGGCGATGCCCGGGCCATCGCGGAGGTGAGCGTGGCCTCGCGGCGCTGGAGCTATCGCGATCTCTTCGCAGAGGGGGATCTGGAAGCCCTGTCGGTGGAGGAAACCACCGCCGACTTCGCCGCAGGGCTCGCGGAGTTTCCTCCCGGCGCGGCCGTCTTCGTCGCGGAGATGGCCGGTCGTGTCGTCGGCTACGCATACGTGCTGCCGAGCCCCGATGCGGACGTCCCCGCGGGGACATCTGATCTCGGCAGCCTCTACGTGACCGAGGATGTTGCAGGGACGGGCGTGGCTCAAGCGTTGATGGAGGCGGCGGTCGATCATGCCCGTGCCACTGGCCACGGGCTCCTCACGATCTGGGTACGCCGAGAGAACGGCCGCGCCCGTCGCTTCTACGAGAAGTGCGGTCTGCAGCTGGATGGTGGCGAGCGCTCACGTCCGCACGACGTCCTGCCGTTCGAGATGGACGAGATTCGCTACCGAATGTCGCTCGAACCGCGCGGACCCCAGCCAGGGACTCGACCGCCCTCTTCAACCCGTAGGGCGCTGCATTGACTCTGGTCCCTGACCGGGAAGGTGCTGTTTCCCAGGACGGGATGTCGCTTCCGCTTCGAACCGACATCGTCGTTGGTCGGGGGCTACTTCGTATTCCAGGTGTCAACTCGATTCTGATCGGCGCATCGCCATGATCAGGCAAGGCTTCCCGGTCTCCTCGTCCCGGTCCTCTCGCTCGGCGACGAACCCTGCTCGTGCGAACGCTCGGATCGCTCGCTCGTTGTCGGTCAGCGGATCGACCGTCACCTCGAGCCAGCCCTGCTCGCGAAGAAGGAACTCTGCCGCGGTCCGGGCGGCGTCCGGCCCGAGTCCTCTTCCCCGCGCTTCCGGCACAAGGAACATGTCAATTCCGCCGGAGCGGTCCGTCGCGTGCCAGTACTGGAGGTAGCCGATCGGACTCGCTTCGGTCTCAACGATGAAGGACTCGACTTCTGGCCTGCGGTGACCGGTGAAGTCGGCGCTCACCTTGTCACGGGGAATGGGCTTGCCTCCCCACCATGCGTAGACGTCTGGATCGGCGAACCAACGAGCAAGGAGATCGAGGTCAGACTCAACGGCGCGTCGAAGTGACGTGTGCCTTCCCTTGATCGCGTCATGCTGTGACAAGACCGAGCCTCCATACCCCGTTGGCAACGCTACTTCGGCACGTATCAAGCGTCCACGATGACTGCGCACACCGCTCGGCAACCAGTGTTGGTTTCCGCCGGAAGCGATATCCGGTCATGCGGGAAGACCGCCACTAGATGTTCTCTTCGCCCTCGAACCGCCGGGTACCGAGGATGTATGGGCCGAGGTCGGTGATGCGGACAAGGCCAAGCCCTTGGAGCGCGAACTGCAAGCCCTCTATGGTCACATCAAAGGTTCCGACCCCGCCCGGCCCACCCAGTGGCCGAGTTGGGAAAGGACGTCGAAGAACACCGGACGGGCCTCGACGAGGACGGCCTCCCCTGTGCGCGAAGGGAGCGGCGAGAACTCAGCGCGATGAGGATGGGCCACCCACCGGTCTCGAAGGCGTACCGCAGCATCGGGAACATCGTTTGCCCGTCCGGTCCACAGTTCCTCGGCAAGGACCCGAAGGGAACCGCCGCCACCAGCCTCGTCGGGTAGCGCCGTCTCGACGACGAGCAGCGGACCCTCGCCTTCGACGAGTACTCCGTGCACGAGGGACAGGGAGTGGGTCTGCTGGCGTCCCCGAACGCCGCCCCAGCTCCCGCCACCAAGGAAGCGGCCTCCTTCCCACGAGGAGGGAAGCCCGTACAAGGGGAACGGTGCAGTGCGGAACCTTCGCTCCGTGCGGCGGCGCTCGCGCTCGGCTCGTCGCCGGGCCGCGGCCGTGCTCATCCTCGACCCGCGCGAGGGCTCCTGGTTGACCGGACCATAGCTGATCCAGCGGCGTCCATCCCCGGCTTGGCCATCTTCGCATCATGGCATCCACGAATGTCGTTTCGTGACCGGAAGCGACATCATGCGCAGCCCGGTCCAGATCAGTCAGGCGTACGATTCCGGTGGTGTCTGCGGAGAGCGTTGGAGACCTTGAGACGTCTCGCCTGACGCTGCGGCGGTGGCAGGAGGCGGACTTGGAACATCTTGCTCGGGTGCTTGCGGACCCCGCAGTCATGGGCGCGTTACGGAAGTCTCCGTTCCCTTCTAGGAAGTCGCGGGAAACGTTCGACTACATCCTCCAGCACTGGGAGCGCCACGGGTATGGACCCTGGGCGACCTTCGAGAAGGCATCGGGAAGGTACGTGGGCCATATCGGCTTGAAGTACATGGAGGACTGGCCATTCGAGCACAAGACTGAGGTGGGCTACGTGGTTGCCTCAGACCTCTGGAACAGAGGCTTCGCAACCGAAGCCGCGCAGGCGAGTCTTCAGTACGGCTTTGACGTGGCGGGTCTGTCCAGGATCATCAGCACCACCTTCGCGGACCACCGAGCCTCCCGCCGCGTGATGGAGAAGTGCGGGATGGGCGTTTCGAGGCGTGATCCACTGGCGGGATAGCGATTTCGCTTGGTACGCACTCGACAGACCGCCCACATCAAACGGAGCGGAGACCGCCTTCGCGTACCGAGAGAAGGAGGCGTCCAGCCGTGAAGCTGCTCAAGATCGGATGGGTGGGAACGCGGACTGAGAATCCCGAAGCCACGGCCGATTTCTTTGAACGGGTCTTGGGACTGCGGTCCAGCCACAGAGGCGACGGCGTATGGGTTTTCCAGCTGCCCGACGGGAGCAAGGTCGAGGTGTTCGCACCCTCAGAGAACGAGCACTTCACCACGGGCCCGGTGGTGGAGTTCCTCACCCACGACGTCGCAGCCGCTACCGAGGAACTCCGGGCGGCTGGCGTACCCATCGTCTCGGGACCGGTCTATTGGAACGGCGAGGACGATGTCGCCTGGGTGCATTTCCGTGCCCCTGACGGCAACATCTATGGCATCACCCAGGGCCGCGACCTCGAAGCGGAGCCGTAGTCGGTAGCTGTCGGCTCCGCACGCGTCGTAGATGTCGTTTCGTGATGGGAAGCGACCCCAGGCGCCCGCCTCATCGTCTCGACGACCTCCCCAATCATCCGCCGCGCCGGCGTCGGGGCTTCCGGCGTCGTGGTTGTGGGAGTCTGGATCGATGGCGCTCAAGCCGGCAAGGGCGGAAGGCGATGACGCATCGGAGTCGCGATGCCCGACGTTGACGTGGTGACGGGAGCTTTCGGCTACACGGGCAGGTACATCACCGGACGCCTGCTGGAGTCCGGCAGGAGCGTGAAGACGCTCACCGGCCACCCGAACCGTCCGAACCCGTTCGGCGATCGGATCGACGTCGCGTCCCTCGACTTCGAGGAGCGACGGGCCCTCACCGAGCATCTGCGCGGGGCCACGACGCTGTACAACACGTACTGGGTGCGGTTCCCACGCGGGGACGTTACCTTCGAGCGGGCCGTTGCGAACAGCGAGACCCTCATCCGAGCGGCGAGCGACGCCGGCGTGCGCCGGATCGTGCACGTGAGCATCACGAACCCGTCGAAGGACTCGCCCTTCGAGTACTTCCGGGGCAAGGCCAGGGTGGAGGAGCTGATCCGCGACTCGGGCCTCGGGTACTCGATCGTCCGTCCGACGGTGATCTTCGGGAAAGAAGACATCCTCATCAACAACATCGCCTACATCCTGCGGAGGCTCCCGGTCTTCGGCATCCCGGGCTCGGGCTCGTACCGGCTCAGGCCGGTAGCGGTCGAGGACGTGGCCGAGCTCTGCGTTCGATCCGGACTCTGGGACACCGACGAAGTGATCGATGCCGTCGGCCCCGAGACGTTCACGTTCGAAGAGCTGGTGCGGCTGATCGCGCGAGTCATCGGTCGCCGCCGATTGTTCGTGCATGTTCCCCCGGCCGCGGCGCTCACTGCGGCCACGGCGATCGGTAGGGTGGTCGGCGATGTCGTCGTGACCAGGGACGAGATGGAGGGCCTCATGGCCGGGCTGGTGACGACCGAAGGTCCGGCGACCGGCACCAGGGCGCTTACCGAGTGGCTGGCCCAAAACGCTGCGGTCGTCGGCAAGCGCTACGCCTCGGAGGTATCACGACACTACCGCTCGCCCGCGCCGACGAGCGACCACCTCGGGTGATGGTTCCCGGTTAGGAAGCGTAGTTCACGCCAACGAGGGATGGGGCCGAGCTGTTGCCCCGGCTGGCAGCGTGTCTCGAGACGGAAGCGACACCCCTACGACGGAGTGTGTCCAGGAACCGGTGTGAGGGAGCCTCACTGGACGGGCTCAGCGAGTCAGGAGCTCGGCGAGGATCTCGTCGTGCCGACGGTACGCCTCCAGATGCCCGGCTTCGGTCCAGAGTCGCAGGTCCACGTCACCCATCACTGCCATGAGGCGTCGCACGGCGGCGATCGGCGCGTTGGCATCGTGCTCGCCGTGCCACCATGTAAGGCTGCACGACACGGCGGACGGATCGAAGTCCCAAGACCCGAACACCGCCATGGCCTCGTCCGCCCACCCCTCCGCGCCTTGTCGGAGCGCCTCCCTCTGGTCCTCTTTCAGCACCCGCTGCCAATCGGGATCGTCCATGACCGCCCTGTCGGAGGGAGGAGCGGTGTCCATCACCTTGCGGAACGCACCGAGGGGATCGCGCAACAACGCTCTCCGCACGGGTGCGAGGAGCCCGTACATCGTGTCCCATCCACCGCGTGATGCACGCCATGCGTCGCGGTTCAGTCCGATCAGTCCCGCGATGTCCTCCTCCAGAACGGGCGCGGCCCCAACGACGACGCTCGCCGCCCGCACGCGCGCGGGATGCAACGCGGCAAGAGCGAGCGCGTTCGGTCCACCTCCGCTCGTGCCGATCACGTGGACAGATTCCAGCCCGAGGTGATCGAGAAGACTCCCGGCGTCATCGGCGACCACGGAGATGCCCCGGCCCTCCAGCCGTGTCGAAGCCCCGAGGCCGGGTCGATCCGCGACGATCACCCGAACCCCGAAGCGGTCGTAGGACTCCTCGTGCGGATGTCTTGAACGACGCGACCCCGGCATGCCTTGGAATCGCAGGATCGGCCGACCGTCTGGTGGACCGTACTCGCGCCACGCCAGGGTCCGACCGTCGCCCAGCGTCAGTCGACCTTCGCCCATCGCAAGGTCATGGTCGCCGACCGATTCGTCGTACGTCCACCATCGTGGATCACCGGGGAACTCCAACCCCGTGCGCCGCGGCCACCTCGACTTTGACACATTGGCCGCCAGGATCCTCGCGAGGGTCTCGGCGGCCATGCGGTCGCCCCCGGGTACGGAGTGCGCGTAGACGTTCAGTGTCGTGGAGGCGCGGGCGTGGCTGAGCCGCTGGGACACCGTGGCGATGGGGACGCCGGCGGCAAGCATCTCGGTCGCCATGAGGTGCCGGAGATCGTGCAGCCGGAAGTGCGGCAGGCTCGCGGCGCGTCTCGCGGCGATGAACCGTTTGGTCACCCAGTTCGGGAGCCACGGCTTCGCGCCGTCCGGACGAGAGCTGAACACGAACGCGTCGGTGCTCAGCTCCACGCCGATGCTGCGGGCACGAGCCGTGGCCCAAGATCGATGCCTAATCAGCACGTCGAGCGTCTCGGCATCGAGCTCGACCCGGTAGGTGCGGTGCGTCTTCGTGGATCGGAGCTCGGGGCCATCGGGCCCTTCGACCAGTGCGCGGGTGAAGGCGACCGCGGCCCGCTCCTCGTCGACATCGCCCCACCGAAGGGCCAAGAGCTGACTGCGGCGGGCTCCCGTCGAGACCGCGAGCCCCAGATAGCAAAAGAGCGGCGGATTCTCGCGCCTTGACCACTCGAGCAAGACGGCTACCTCCTGGGGGCTCGGCGGGCGGACCTCGGGCGGTGCCACCCGAGGCGGCGACGCGTTCGACGCCGGGTTCAGCCAGATCCAGTCCCACCGCACCGCCTGGGCGAGAGCCCGGTGGATTACGCCGTGAACGCGAGCGACCGTTCCCGGAGCGAGGGGGCGCTCGTCCCGACCACCGGCCCGAAGGAGGTGGGCGTAGAAGTCGTCGATGTCCGCGGCCGTCAGCTTGGCCAGGTCGAGGTGGCCGAGGTGCGGCTTCAAGTGGCACTCGACGATGGAGCGCGTGTGGCTCACGGTGGAGGCCGACCAGCCGGGAGAGGAGGCCTCGAGCCACCGGTCGAGCAGGTCACCGAGTGTGCCGGCCCGGATTCGAGACCGGCCAGCCTCGGCGACAAGGTCCTCGAGCTGTCGGCGGGCGAACCGCTCGGAACCGTGCACCGTCTTGGTCAGCCATCGCTGGCGCCGAGTGTCGGGGTCGATGCCTTGGTAGACGCGCAGTTCCCAGGCGTCCTCGCCCCGCCGACGCATGGATCCCCGTCCCATGATCGCCGGACTCTACGCCCGGGATCATGGGCAAGGCATGGGCAAGCCATGGGCAGGCGCCAGGAGACCGAACTCGTCCCGTAGAGGCTATCGCCTGGTCAGGCCTGATTCTCTGGAGCGGACGACGGGATTCGAACCCGCGACCCCCACCTTGGCAAAAAAAGGTTGCTGGGCCGGATCCCCTGACCTGGGGGATCGCCGCCATCTGGCCCATGAGCTCGGCGTTTTCGTTCGCGTGCAACGGGGTCGTCTTGCGTCGTTGCGCGTTCGTTCACGGGACCCCGACGGGACCCCTGAGAGGTGTCGGCTAGAAGGGCGAGACGATCCAATACAGGTCGCCGCAGCGCTCAGGGATGCCCAGGCCCGTCAGCTCCGAAGCCCACTGCTCGGCCTCTGCGGTCCCACCCACCTCGACCGGCCGAGTCTCGCCACCGCCCAGCCGGACCTGGTCGCCTTCGCGTCCGATTCGCTCCCCCGCCTCGTTGACGATTTCGATGCGACCATCGGTGCTGTGGGGCTTGTAGCCCTGCGGCCACAGCAGCAGCCAGCGTTCCCCGTCGGCCGAGATGAACAGGCAGTCCGACCGCACCTCAAGCACGCCCTCGATCAAGGCGGCCGGGTACTCGTCCCCGCGAGGAACCGTCGGGAAGAAGACGCCGGAAGAAGAAGCGGGCGCACCGCGACCGCACGTCGGCACCACGAGGACCAAGACGATGAGTAGGCCACGGCGGACTGTTCCCACTCCCATCGGACGCATTCTGCGCCGACAGGGTGCCTCCCGGCTCGCACTCCGTCGAATCCTCGTCGTCGACTGGCGTTCAACCTGAGTGCGAAGGGCTTGGGGGGTCGGCCTCCCCGATTACTCGGTCGCCCGGATCGACTCCACGAGCGCATCTATCGCTGCTATGTCTGCCCGGCTCGTCGAAGGCCCCGTCTTGATTGACGCCAGGAGTGTGTGCCCGCTGACGGTGAACCAGAGCAGTGAGATCGTCGGGCCATCGCCCGTCGAGCTGCCTTCCGCGAAGTCCTCGAGGGAAACCGGTGGAGATGCTGGCGATGCCGGAGGGAGCTGGACGTTTGCCGGGTCTTCGTCGGCTGCGACGATCAGAGAGACGCCCTCGGGCGGCAGGACGAGGCCGCTCGTCTGGATGGGGAGCCCTGGCTCGATGGACGGAGCCCGGAGATCCACGTTCGAGATCTGGGCTCCAATCGCCGAGGCGTCGCCCTTCGTCGTCTCGAACGGCACCACGCTCCATCCAACCGGCACGTCCGCAGTCTCGAGCGACGTTCCTCGGCAGAAGTGTCAAGAGAGATCCGTGATGTTCCCCGGGTTCCGTGGAACCGGGGTAAGCCCAGGCTGATACTTGAGGGCGCCCACCGAGCCGCCTTGTTTCGGCTCGGGTTCAGGCGAGCGACTTCGCCGCCTGCAGCTGCTTCAGGGTCAAGCCGTCCATGAGCGTCTGCCAATGCCGAGGAGGGGTGACCGGCTCTCCGGTGAACACGAGCCCGTCCGGCGTCAGCTCCACCTTCTCGGTCGCGGGCTCGGCGACGCCGGCGCGGGCGCGCTCCTCGATCATGGACCGGACCCGATCGACGTCGCGCTCCCCGAAGCCGGGCTTCGTTCCGACCCACTCCGCGTGGAGCGTCTCCAACGTCTCCCGCGCCATGAAATGCAGGTAGAAGACCCGTCGCAGCGTCTCGGTGTCGTTCGCCCTCGACCCGTGCGGCGCGCTGATGGCGTGCAGGAGCACATCACCCGGGTTCATCGGGAGCGCGATCGCGTCCGGCCGGGCGAACAGCTCCTCCTCGGTGAAGCGCTCGACCTCGATGTGACCGGCCAGATGGTGGCCGGCGAGGCCGAAGAGGCAGCCGTTCTCGACGGTGGC
>Ga0184635_10000053_pt1 | contig 20913 bp, 21 predicted proteins | sample PLM3_30_b2_FD_133147 | JGI IMG/M metagenome (GOLD analysis project Ga0184635, IMG submission 133147) | Groundwater sediment microbial communities from an aquifer in East River, Colorado, USA - PLM3_30_b2 | ecosystem: Environmental > Terrestrial > Soil > Riparian zone | place: USA: East River...
TAGGCAGCGCCTCCTGGGAGCAGGGGGGATTCTCGGCGGGCGGCCCGGCCCAGACCACAATGGCGGCGATCGCGATACAAAACGTGTATAAGGCGAGGAGAGCGAGGCGACTGCGACTGACTAGGTGGATTCATAGGGGTGAATCTGGCGCGTTCATGGCCTGCGGCAATCGGGGAACTAACGAACGACGGAGCCCGAAGAGTTACTGTGCTCACGAGTCCGGCAGCAGGCGTCCCGCGAATCGGCGTTGGGAGCGCCGAGCAATGCTCGGCGCGCAGGACAACGTCCGCCCGGGAATCGCCATCCCGATTTACGAGAACGACCAGCGTCGGCTGGCTGGCGTCGTCAACGCCAACCACGCTCCCGAGCACGTCCGGCACCTTCATCAAGTCGGGCGCAACGGCTGACTGAAGCGCCATGACAGTTCTTGCGCAGGCGTGGGTCTAATTGAGATTCACCATCACAGGCACGGAAGCGCGACCTGCTTCGAGACCGGCTGAGGAATGCCTCACGGCTTGAGCTTGCTCTTGGATGGAGGTGTGCGGCTTTGCAACGGGCCTGGCTCGCTGGCGGGCTTGGAGTCGGGCAGTTGCGCCAGGCGGAGAGTCGCAAGAGTGTGCTCGGGATGAAGCTCGATGGCTCGGCCGTAATGGCCGCGGGCGGCCTCGAGTTCGCCTTGCACGTCGCGTGCGCGGCCGAGGAGGTAGAGCGCCTGGGCCGATTCACCATGATCCCGCACGTAAGATTCACACAGGCGCGCCACGTCGGACCATTGGCCGCGCTCGGCCAGGCGCATTGCCAGGTCGAGTGCGGTGCGGATTTGGGGCTTGTTCCCCTTGCCGGCTCTGGCAGGGGGCGGCGTCATCGCCTGGGTGCGCAGGACACGGGCGGTCTGGGTTGCTGTTCGAACCTGATGCTTGCCGGCTTTGAGAAAAGCGTGCGCATCGGGGATTTCGACCGGGACAAAACTCGGTTTGGTGAGCAGCGCGGCCTCGCTGGAACTGATGAAAACCACGCCGTTTTTCCCCAGCGCCTGGTGCAACGCGCCGGCCACGCGTGTTTGTGTTTCCGAGTCAAAATAGAACAGGAGATTGCGGCAAAAGATGAAGTCGTAGTCACCGCGGCCAGAAAGGAACTCATCGGACAGGACGTTTCCGCGGAAAAAACTGACCGCTTGACGGACCTTGGGGTCGAGCTTGAATCCGTCCGGGCCGGGAGTGAAGTACCGTTCGCTGAAGCGCAGATCATTCCCCCGGAAGGATTCCTTGCCATAAATGGCCAGGCGGGCCCGCGCCAGCGCCGAGCTGCTAATGTCGATGGCATCGATGCGGATGCGTTCGGGGGGAAAGCCCGCATCGAGCAGTTCCATCGCCATCGAATAGGGTTCTTCTCCGCTGCCGCAGCCAATGCTGAGCAAGCGCAGGTGGTCGCCGTGCGAGGCGGTCAGCCAGCATTGGACGGCCAGCCGGCCAAGGGACTCGAAGGCGACGCGGTCGCGGAAAAACCAGGTTTCGGTGAGCACCACGGAGTCCAAAAGCGACTGAATTTCATCCTCGGCGGAGCGGGCATGCTCGAGGTAATCCCGCCATTGCTGGAGGCCGCTGGCGGCCATGCGATCCTGCACGGCACGTTCAATCACCGAGCGGCCCAGCGCCGTGGCGTCGAGGCCAACGGTCTGCTTGAGCAGGATCTCGAAATCGTTCACAGGCATGGCGCCTCCGGAATGACCGCGTGTGAGCGCCGCAGCGCGAGTCGGGCCGCGTTGAATCGGCCAGACAAGGGCGCGGAACGGACCGCGATTGGAAAGGCACGTTGCCGGGGCATCTGCGATTTCACATCAGATGCTTCGGCAGGGCTGAGGATTTTCTTGAGCGCGTTGCTCCGTTCAGACCGGCACGACGGCAGTCCAGCAGGGGCCGAACTTGGCCTGGATCTGGTTCTCCAGCTTGCGGGCTTCAGCCTCCGCACTGGCAATGGCAAAGGTGGTCGAGCCGCTCCCGGACATGAGAGTCGCGGGAACGCCTTGTGCGCGGAGAAATTCCTGAAAGAGCGCCAGCAGCGGGTATTTCTCCAGCGCGGGCGCTTCGAGTGCGTTATAGAACTCGCGCCCTGCCGCCGCGAGGTCGGCGGCGCGAAGAAGTTTGATGAGCTTGTCCGCCCGGCCAGGCTGGCCATTGAGCGCCGCGGGAAAGCGAACGAGTTGCTTGTAAGCCCACGCGGTGCTGATGCCGAATCCGGGGTGAATAAGCAGGAACGCGGCGCCATTCATGGCGGGAAACGGGGCCAGCGGCTCGATGCGCTCGCCCCGACCCGTCGCCAGCGCCGGTTGGTCCTGGAGGAAAAAAGGCACGTCCGAGCCGAGCGTCGCCGCGAGGTCGAACAATCGCCCGGCGGAAAGCGGTGAGCCGAAGAGTTCGTTCAATCCGAGCAGAGTCGTAGCCGCGTTGCCGCTGCCTCCGCCCAGTCCCGCGGCCAGCGGAATCTTCTTCTCCAAATGGATGCGGACGCCTTCGCCCGCACCGGCAGCTTGCAGGAAAGCAGTCGCCGCACGATGGACGAGGTTGCTGGAGTCCGCGGGCAGCGTCGGATCACTGCACGACAATTCGAGGGACGCTCCTTCACGGGCGAATCTGATCGTATCGTGCAGCTTGACGGGGTGGAGCACGGTTTCCAGTGCGTGGAAGCCATCGGGCCGCGGGCCCAGGATGTTCAGCAGGAGATTGACTTTACAGGCGGATTTTTTTTCGAGCTCTGCGGGCATGAAAAAGCGCCGGCGTACCGTGCCGGCGCGAAAGGATTTCCAGGCTAAGGCCTGAGGAACGAGGTCACGTGGTCAGGGCTTGAGCGTGCGCATGCGGCTGCCCGGCACAAAGGGGAACGACTCGCCGCTGCTGAAACCCAAATTCGAGTCGGGTTCGAACATCGAGTCCGTCACGACCCCCTGCTTGTAACTGACCGGCGACACGTGGCGTTCGGGCAGGACCAGTCCACCCCAGGATTTGTTGCCAACGGTCGTAATCGAAGGATCGGGATACAACGGCCGTTTCGGCGCGAGCATCGGACCATAGGGCGGGATCGGGAACGTGACCACTTCGTAGAGTCCGATGCCGGTGCGGGCGAAGCTGCGGTTCAGCCCACGGAGAAAGCCCGTAGTCGGCACGGTTTCGGGGCCATCCCAAACGGCGGTTTGTTCCATGGCCCGCCGAATCTCTCCCAGGCGGGCGAACTCGAAGGTGTTGCTGATGCCGCGGCCCAATTTGGCTTCAGGGCCGGCGCAACCGGTGAACAGCGCCAGGGCGCCGACGGCGGAAAGAAGAACAGCGATGCGCATAGAGGTGTGTTGTTGCCGCGAGGGTAACGGGAAACCGGATCGTGTAAAGCGAGATTTGTGGCGGATTTGTGGCGGGTCGGGTTGCGTGTTTCCTGTTCCGTTTTGCGTGGTGGACGCCGCCTGGCATCCGCCCCCTGCTTGTCGCAACACGAAACACGAAACACGCAACTCACTCCCTCGGCTGCGCCTCACCCGGAGCCGGCCGCTGCCGGGCTTCCGCACGTCGGCGTTCGGCTGCCTCCCGTTTGGCGTCTCGCCGGTGCCAGTAGAGAGCGATCAGCACGCTGATCTCGTAAAGAACCCAGAGCGGCATGGCGAAGAGGACCATCGTGACTGGATCACCCGACGGGGTGATGAACGCGGAGACGACCAGCGACACGACAATCCAGTAAGAGCGGAACTTGCGCAGCTTTATGTAGTCAAGCAGGCCGATCTTCACGATGGTCAGAATGACGACCGGCAGCTCGAACGCCAGCCCCATGCCCAGCATGAATTTGCAGGCGAAGCTGATGTAGTCCTCGGCGCGCCAATCGTTCGAGCCAAATCCCAGCCACTCGGAGAACTGCACGGTGGCGCTGAGCGCCACGGCCATGATGACGAAGTAACAAAACGCCACTCCCAAGAAAAACAGGCCGCTGCCGAACGAAACGATCTGGTACAACAATTTCTTTTCCCTGAGCTTGAGCGCCGGAAGCACGAACTGTCCTATGAAGTAGAGAAGGAAGGGCGCTGACAGGATGAGGCCGCCGTAGAGCGCCAGCTTCATCGCCACGAGAATCGCGCTCAGCGGGCCGTAGGCGTTGAGATTCACGATGCCACGCGATGGCGGCTTCCACGGCTTCAGTTCGGGTTCGATCTTTAAGAAGTAGTTGCTGCCCGTGGACTCGAGCACGATTTGCAAAGAGCCCGGTGGATTCGTGCCCCATAATCCCGCGGGAATGTCGTTCGTCGGGATGCGAGCGAGGAGGTTGGTTTTGTAGTGGACGACGATCGACGTGTCCTGACTCAGCTTGAGGTGATCGGCCTCGGTGAGAGGCCAGGTGAGGATCTTGACGAGGTAATTGCCCCCAATCATGCAGATCAGCATCGTCACGAAGACCGCGGCGACGCATTTGATCAGCATCCACCGCAGGTCCTCGAGGTGCTCGAGGAAAGTTTTGACGGGACCTCCCCCGTCTTCCTCCGGGTAAGTTTCTACATCAGGAGGCAAACCCTCCTGTTCCGATGCCATGGCCGGGACGAGTCGGTGGAAACGTCAGGCCTTGGGGACGGCGGCTTCGCTGGAATCTGGAGCTGGAGCCGAAGCGGTCTTGCGCGGAGCGGACGGCGGAGGCTCTGGAGCCGGCTCCTCGTCAATCGCGCGCTGCACTTCGTCCTGCACCTCGCGTGTGGCTTTCTTGAATTCCTTGATGCCATGGCCCATGCCGCGCATGAGCTCAGGCACTCTCTTCGCTCCGAAGAGCACCAGCACGATCACGAGGATTCCGATGATTTCAGGCCAGCCTAGCCAGGCTAACAATGTCGTATTCATATTCATCAAACGAACCGAACTAACCGTACAATGCTATGCCGCCGGCGCTGGATAGTAAAGCTCGATTCCAGCGGGATAATGACAAAGCTGACATTCTCCCGCTGCCGGCTTGGTGCAGCTGCGACCGTGAGGTCGCGAGGCAAATCCAGGAATGTTTTGGTCGCTGGAAGAGCGTTCAGCCCGCGGCCTCACGGTCGCAACTGCCCGAGACGGAGAGCGCCGCCGGGGAATGTAGGACGGGCGCTGGAGGGAACTAATTCGAGCCCGTTGGCGACAACAGGACCAGCTCACCGCGGCGGTTCTTTGCATAGGCCGCCTCGTTATGGCCGGGGTCGGCAGGCTTGTCTTCGCCGAAGGTGGTCGTGGGCATGAAGTTCGCGTCGAAACCTTCGCTGGCCAGGAACTCGCGAATGGACTGCGCCCGTTTGTCGCCCAGGGCCCGATTGTATTCCTCGGTGCCGCGTTCATCGCAATGGCCCTCAATCTTAAGTGCCTTGCCTCGGAACGTCTTCATGCGGCGGGCGACTTCCTTGAGCTTCTCGACTTCGCTCGGCTTCACGTTGGCTTTGTCGTAATCGAAATAGACGGTCTGGTCCTTGAATTCGTCCCGATTCGGAGTCCACTTGTTCGGATTGTCCCAGTCCCCCGGCGCCTGAGGTATGCCGGTATCATTGGCACCAGGAGTGAGGGGCCTGACCGGCGTGGTGTCCGCGTTAAAGTTGCCCGGAGTGGTCCGCCCGCCTTCGTTAATCATTCTGCTCGGATCGTCCCCCGCGATGCCTTTGCCAGGTCCTTGCCCCAGCAGGGTGGTGGGCTTCTGCATGTTTTTCTTGCAGCCAACGACGCCGAGTGAGAGGGCCATCACGGCGACGGCGATCAGAGTAACGGGACTTGCGGTTTTCATATTCTATCTATTCCGAGCTTCAAGGGGCTTTAGTTTCGCCCAGCCCGGTCGTGAGTTGCCCTCCAGAATCCGGGCGAGACAGCAGGACCAACGCCCCGCGGCGGTTCTTCGAAAAAGCCGCCTCGTTATGGCCGGGGTCGGCGGGCTTGTCTTCGCCAAAGGTCAGAGTCGGCATCATGCCCGGGTCCATGCCTTCGCTGGCCAGCAACTCGCGGATGGCCTGGGCCCGCTTGTCGCCCAAGGTGCGGTTGTATTCCTCGGTGCCGCGTTCGTCGCAGTGGCCTTCGATGCGGAGCGCCTTGCCCTGGAAGGAAGACTTCATTCGGCGGGCCACCTCCTTGAGCTTGCCGACTTCGCTCGGCTTTACGTTGGCCTTGTCGTAGTCGAAGTAGACGGTTTGGTCCTGGAATTCGGAAGTGTTGGCAGACCAATCGTCGAAATTGCCATTGGGCTGCTTGAGGCCCTGGCCCGAGTCCAGGCTCGCTGGAGTTGGGGTTGCTTCGGTGATGCTCGGGTTTTGGTCATGCTGAACAGGGGCACTGCCGATCATCGGGCCTCCCCGTTCGCCCCCTACGGTGCCAATGCCAGAGCCATGGCCCAAGAGAGTCGTGGTCTTTTGGGGATTCTTATTGCATCCGACGACGCCGAGCGAAAGAGCCATCAGTGCGACGGTGATTAGGGTAGCGGGTCTTGCGGTTTTCATATGCGATTCCGAGTTTCGGAGAGCTTCATTTCGCCCAACTCGGTTGTGAGTTGCTCTCCAGAATGCGGGCGAGAGGTTTTACCGTTTTCGTCGGCACGTCAAGCAGAGACAACTGCTTGGAGTGGTCGGGTCCACGGCAGAACATTAATGCGCGAGAGTTAGGGGCCCAGGTGGGATCTTCACCCGGCACAAGTTCGTAGGCTTCACCGCCGGACGCGCGCACGATGAACAGCGTGAACCCGCGGACCTGCGCCGTGAACGCAATCCAATTGCCGTCTGGCGACCAGTCCGGCTCCGTTGGGCTCGGCGCGAAGGTCGTGGTCACCGCCACCGGCGAGCCGCCGGACGCCGAGATCTTGTAAAGCGACGGCGCCCCGCCCGCCCGTGACACGTAGCAAATCGTCTGGCCGTCGGGCGACCAACAGGGACAAGCGTCGCCGTGCCGATTACGCGTGAGCTGCTTGAGCCCGGTGCCGTCGATGTTCGACACGTAGAGATTCGGCGTGCCGTTCATGTTCAGGATCATCGCCACGCGCCGGCCGTCGGAGGAGACGGCGGGGCTGTAGTTGTTACCCGGGTGCCGCGCCACCGCGTTGCGAGTGCCGGTGCCGAGGGCATGCGAGAAGATTTGAGGGCTGCCCATCTTGTAGGTGCCGTACACAAGCATCCCGCGGCCCGCCCAGCATGGCGCGGAGACGATATTACTGTCCTGCGTCACGGCCTGCGCGGCAAAACCATCGTAGTCCGCTATGTAAACCTCGCTGCGGCCGCGGTACGGCTCGACCTTGAAAGCAGCTCTCGTCTGGGCGATGCCGATCTTGGGCAGGCCGGTGAGGGCCTTGGCGATGGAATCGGACAGCGCATGGACGGCTGCCCGCTGGCTCGACGCGGTGAAAGCCGCCTCGTGCATCACGCCTTTGGTCGTTTTGTCGACCACGCGCGCCTCGGCGCGGCCGCCGGCGGTGTTGCCGTTGATCACGAATTTGGCTGCTTCGAGCGGCTTGTGAACGACACCCATGAAGAGCAGATCGTTCTTGAGCACAGAGTCGGCTTCGCCGGAGAAGCCAGTGACGTGTACCGGAATCGGCTCGAGGAAGCCTAAGGAATCGACCGGCCGAGTGACTATAAGCTTCTCCTTGGCGGGCGCTGCAGACGAAGCACTGCTGATTAGGCTGAGGCCGCAAAGAAGCGTGGCAATGGTTTGTTTCATCCGGCGAGTCTTCGAGCTTTCAGGTTGAATTCGATGGTGAACGTGCGCTCGGCGTCGCGGGCACCGGGAGGAAACGCCGGAAGGCCCTGTTGCTTGACCTTGTCGAGCGCGTTTTGGACGGACTTGTCCATCCGCATGTTCTCTGAACGGCTGACGATACGCTGGCTCACGATTCGGCCGTTGCTGGCAATGACAACTTCCACCGTGACCGCGTGCTCCTTGCTGGCCAGGTCGGGCAACACGCGCCACGCGGCGTCGTAGGCGGCCTGCACGAACGAGGCGTAATTCGCGTAAGCCGCGCCGCCGTCCCCGCGGACGTCGACCTTCGTGCCACTCTCGAAACCGGCTTTAAGTCCCGAAGTCACATCGCCCAGCTTCGCGGCGAGCTTTTCGCGGTATTCGACTTGCCGCCGCGTCGCTTCGCGAGCCTCGCGGGCCTCGGCTTCCACCTTGGCTTTGTCCTTCGCGCTGGGGCCGCGCACCGTCGGAACGAGATCGAGTACGGGCTTCGCAGGCTCCGGAGTCTTCACGCTCGCATCGGGCTTCGGAGTGTCGGGAGGCCTGGCCACTGGCGGCTTCGTCGGCGCAGGGCGGACCGGCTCCGGGCGGACCGGCACTGGACGCACCGGCTGCGGCACTTCGCGGGCCTGGACAGGTTGCTTGGGCGGGGGTGGCAGCGGCTCGGGCGAGGTATGCGCCGGATTGAGGCTGTTCCCCTTCACCTGGTCATCGGTGCGCTCAAGTTTCGGATTGCCTCCGCCGCCCGAGAGGGCTGCATCGACAAGGCGCGACGGAATGACATTGATGCGGTTCGGCAGCGGCTTTTCCTTGGACGGCCCGAGGAAGGCGGCGCCAAAGATAATCACCAGCACCAGCAGCCCATGCAAGCTTGCTGAGGCCAGGAAACATTTCTTTTGAAGCCGGCTCATGGCAATTCAGCTAAATGCAAGCAATTCCCGGGCCGCAAGTGCCGATTCAGGGACGCAAATCCATTTCCCTTTGGCCGTAGCCGACGACGTGAGGAGGCGGATTCTACCCCAGTAATCTCCACCCGCCGCCTTACGTCGGCGGCTACATTGATTCTCAAAGCGTTCATGTTCAACGGGATGCCGGCTCAGTCCGCAATGACACCTGATCGACACCCGCCAACTCGAGCCGGTTCAGAATTGCGGCAACATACCGGTACGGGCCGCGTTCATCGGCCCGGATATAGACGAGGATTTGGGGATTCCTGCTCCGATCCTGTTTGATTTGGTTGATGATTTGGTCCAACGGCATGGTGCGTTTCGCCATCATGTAGTTCCCCATGAGGTCCACCTCCACGGTCCGGACGTTCCGCGGGTCAATTTGCTTGTTATCCGGGACGTTGCCCGAGGGCAATTTCAAGTTCAGCCCTTGTTCGAGCAACGGCGTCGTGATGACGAAAATGATCAGCAACACGAACGCCAGGTCGAGCAGCGGAGTAATGTTGATCTCCGACAGCGTCACCAGCGCACTACGTTGGGAAAACCGTCTCATGTCAGCTTTCTTCGTCCTGGAGGTATTCGGTTTCGATCTTCGAGACGAGTTCCTGCGCGAAGTTGTCCAGTTCGACCGTGAGCACGCGCAACGTGTGGACCAGCCAGTTGTAGCCGAACATCGAGGGGATGGCCACGAGCAGGCCCGCGACGGTAGTAATGAGCGCGGCTGACACGCCCGGGGCCATCGTCGCCAGGTCGGCCTTTTTCGCCATGGCCACGTAGCTGAAGGCGCTCATCACTCCCCACACCGTGCCGAGCAACCCGAGGAACGGCGCGCCGCTGACCGCGCTCGCCAGCGTGATCAGCCCGGATTCAAGCTTGAGCGACTGCTGGGCGACGATGCGTTCGAGGGCGCGCTGGACATGTTCCATCGCTTTGAGCGAGACGTGGTCCTTGCGCGCACTGCCGCCGGCGGTGCGCAGGCGCAGGTCCAGCTCCTTGCAGCCCTCCTGGTACACCGCGAAGAGCGGACAATCCGTGACCTGAAGCCGACGATCGTAGACCTCGAGGACGCGCTTCTGCGTGCGGAATTCCGCGTCGAATAAATGATTGAGCTTTTTGGCCCGGCGCATTTGCAGCGCCTTGCCGGCCATCACCGACCAAGCGAAAATCGAAAACACCACGAGGACGACGATGATCGCCTTGCCCTCGAAGGTGGCATTTCGCAGGACATAAAGAAGGTCGGATTCAGCTAACAAACAGATCGGAACGTGCATTACAAGCTTCCCGCCGGCGCGACCCGGTTGACGGATGGTTAACGAATGCGAACCAGCCCGTCAAATCATTCGACGGGGATTGGAGCGTATTTTATTGCCCGCGTTCAAGGAAATCTTCAAGGGAAGCATCTCCGGGCGCGGTGGACCTCGTCGCGCTGCGACGAGTAGCGCCGCGTAGAGCGGCGGAACGGCCGGCTGAGGAGTCCCATTCCGTCGCATTCCGTCCGCTCCACGCGGACGGGCTTGTCGCAGCGCGACAAGCTCCACCTGTTGACTCGTTTGACGCAATCCCTCCATCGGAAGCACGCATGCTGTGGTCGCTGTGAGCGAATAACTCTTCAATGATCTGCCGGGCCTGAGTCAGGCGCCAAGGTTTCCAAACTCCAGAGCCGCATCCGCGGGGCTATTGGGGCTCCATCCCAGCGAGTTCCGTGAAGTTTCCACGTCTGAATCCGTACTCTTCCGTAAACCGATTCCCGCCGTTTTTCCAAACCAGATTGGAATGGAAAGCATTGCGCCGCACTGCATTGGCAGCGGCACCTTGCGAAGAAATGCGCGAAACTGGGGCTCGTCTGGAGCCCAGCTTAACCAAAACTATCGCTTGCTGCGCTTTGATAGAAGTTTACGTTTAGTATCAGCGCAGAAGTCGGTTCTTTTCTAATCGCGCGAACGGAAGCGAAGAAAGGAAAAGTAGTATGAACGCGAAAGGAATTGTCAGTGGGCTGCTCGGGAGCCTGCTGCTGTGTGGCTGTAAAATCGACCAACCCGAACTGGGGGGGCCACTTGCCAATCTCACCCCGGACCAACGCGCGCAGTTCCAGGAGGGAAAGAGGATTTTCCAGCGGGTCTTCGAGCCCAAAGATGGCCTGGGACCACTGTTCAATTCAGTCTCTTGTGCAGAATGTCATGAAGATCCGGTGGTGGGCGGCGTGGGCGATGAAGTCGAAATCCACGCCTCACGGTTCACCGAGCCGGACTCCTGTGATTTGTTGCTTCAGGAAGGAGGGCCCGTAATCCAGCAGGATGCGACGCCCCTGTTGCGAGCGTTGGGGATTCTCAAAGAACAGGTCCCGGCCAATGCCACGCAAGCGCGCCGCTCGACTCCGGCCATATTCGGCTTCGGGCTGGTGGACTCCATCCCCGAGGCCACTGTGCTGTCCTATGAGGACCCGAACGATGCCAATGGCGACGGCATCTCCGGCCGGGCGAGTCGCACGATTGATGGACGGGTGGGACGCTTCGGTCGAAAGGCCGCTGTCGCCACGCTGTTCGATTTCAACGCAGGAGCCCTCCCATTCGAGCAAGGCATCACGACTCCGCTTTCTCCCGTCGAGGAAACGATCAACGGGAAACCGGTCCCGCCGGAAACCGATCCGGCGCCGGATCCGGAGGTCAGCCTCGAGGACCTCCAGAAGCTGGATGCCTTTGTGCGGTTCCTGGCGGCGCCTCCGCGGTCAAGCCCGGACACGTATGAGGAAAAGGCCTTGGTGAAGCGCGGTGAGGAACTGTTCGCATCGCTGAAATGTTCGGTTTGCCACATTCCGAAATTGAAAACCGGCCCAAATCCAATCAAAGCCCTGGATCGGCAGACCGTCGAGCTGTATTCGGATCTGCTCGTGCATGACATGGGACCCGAGTTGGCCGACATTTGCGTGGGCGATACGCGCCCGGCGGAGTTCCGGACGGAACTGCTGATGGGTCTGCGCTTTCGCGAGCAGTTCCTGCACGATGGAAGCGCCAAGAGCGTCAAGGATGCCATCGAGCGACACGGCGGGGAGGGGAGCCGCTCGCGTGACAAATTCAAAGGCCTGAGTGACGCCGACAAAAAGGCGCTGCTGAAATTCCTGCAAACCCTTTAACCGGAGGAAACCATGAAATCCAAATCCATATTCATCGCCGCGGTTCTGGCGCTCGGCCTTGCGCTCGGCGCGCACGCCGCCGAAGCCGACCAATTGAAAAGCGACTTGATTGGCCAGACCATGGGTGGCCGGGAGAATGCCTGGAAGTTTCAATCCACCGATCAAATCAAGGCGCTGACGATCCAAAAGAAGGACGAAGACCTCAAGAAACGAGTGTACAAGGTCGCCCTGGAATTGCAGGCGGCGAAAGACACCCCTCGATACGCGGCCGAAGCGCAGGTCGAGTACACTCGAACAGGCACCGGGTGGAAAATCCACCACGTCGGTCTGCTCTCGCTGCGGCGGATGAAGTGACCGGCTCAACTCATGAGGCACCAGATTCCCGCAGTAACTTTGAGGGAGTATGGTGCCGGCTGTTCTGCCGCCGCCGGCGGAGAAACGACGCTGGATTGTGAGGTAATCCCAGCGACGGGATGCGAGCGCCTGGCTCGAGCCCAGGGGAGCTGTCTAACGACATTCCCCGTTGGTCAGATTTCGGTCCTCCCGGCGGACGCGTCACGCTGGAATCCCAATAAGGGCGCGTCTGCGAAATCGAGTGAGCGAATTACCGGCCACTCGTCGGGCACAACGCGAGCAGCGGTTCCAACGAAGCGCCCCGGCCTATTCGCTCAGTGGCTTTCCACAGTCCCAGTCGAGCCGGCCGGGATACCGATTTTTCAAACATGCTCTGAGGGACCAGGGGAGCCCGGCGGTTCGGCGCCCGGTGTTGAAGCCGTCACGACGCAAGGGCTGGGGCCGAGCACGCCGTCGACTCCCCGGATTTCGGTCGTCGATGATGACGAAGAAATGCATTTATTTCTGAAAGACCTGGAGGCGATGGGCCACTTCAAGATCGTGGGAGCGTTCTACACAGCGACTCAGGCGTTGGACCGTCTGCCGCTGGATCGGCCCGATGCCGTTGTGATGGATGTCCGCCTGCCTGACTCGTCGGGAATCGATTGCGCCAACAAACTCAAGACGATTTTCCCCGAGTTGCCTATCCTCATCCTGACCGGCTTTCCCGACCGTCAAAACTTCTTCCGGTCCCTCATGGGGGGCGCCAGGGGGTACTTGGTGAAACCCGTTTCCCCACAAGAGCTGTTGAACGGAATGCGAGACATACTCCGAGGAGAGTTTTCTCTGGCCCGCCAGGTGACTCCGTTTCTGGTGCAATTGGTGGAGCAAGTCAGCGGCATCGTCCACCACAGCGGACTCAGCCGGCGCGAGGAGGAAATATTGATCTGCCTGTTTCACGGCATGTCGGACAAGGAAATCAGCACGAGCCTTGGGATCGGCACGGCAACGGTCCACACCCACATGCATCGGCTGTTTGAGAAACTGGGCGTCCGCTCACGCCGGGAGATCGTCGCTAAGTACTTGCAGCTAGAATAGTTTGTCTCGCCAAATGGCTCCATCTGGAAAGTAGGTGAACACTCTAAACATTCAATCGACAACCCCGTGAGTTGCCCGGCTGCCCATTCAAAGCGAAGGAATAGCGTGAACCTCGACCGATGGGTCGAACAAGTACCGCTTATGAAAGAAGAAAGAACAGAATGGTTGCGGAAATGGGCGACGCTCGTGGTCTCCACGGTGGCCCTGTTGGTGGCCTGCCTGAGGGAACCGCTGACCTTGACCCTCAAGGCAACTGTGCAGGACATGATCCGCCAGGAGTTGGCCAGGTATGAAACAGTCTCCGCGTCCGAGGCCCGCTGGCAGAAGCAGCAGGAATCCACCGCGGAGATCCTCAAGCGGTTCGAGCGCGAACTCTCAGGCCTGCGCGACCTCGCGACGGCCGGCGACGTTCACGGCAAGCTGTTGGTGGAAGTCAGCAAGCGTTTGTCTTCCGTTGAAATGAAGCTTGAGGCACTGCGGCGTGAACACTGAATTCACTTCAAACGGCCAGGCCGCGAAGGCGAACCGCGTCGGCCGGAGTGCGCGGACGACATACCGGATGCGCTGATAGCAACCAGCCAATTTCGTGAACCGACGTACTCAACTCATTGGCGGCCTGGTGCCGGCAGCGGTGGCGCTGGTGGTGTGGCGTTTCTGGTCGCTGCATCCCGCGATTCCTCCAAAGGAGGCACCGGTCTCGACGGCCGAACCGGTGGCCGCACCAGGACCGCCAATCGACAAGAGCGAAACGAATCGCACTCTGGTCGTGCGCGCGGACTGGTAGGGCGCGTCGCTCCGAGACTGTCTCAAAACACCGTCGTGGGGCGCGTCCAGCCTTTTTCCAGCGGCGGCGCGCGCGGAGCGCGAAAGTGTTGGCGCCAAACGAGCGAAACGAGCGAAACGAGCGAAACGAGCGAAAATCCTGCGAAAAAGTGAAAATTTCATACCCTGGCTGGCCAACTTCCTCTGTTCACGGACAAATCTGGAGGCGCAGACGGCGCGCGCGGAGCGACGCGCCCTACCACGGTGTTTATGAGCTCAAGTTCTTTTGCGGCAATCGGAGTCGAAAAAACTGGTTCACCCCGTTGCGCCTTGCTTCCATCCGGGCCCCTGACATTGTTCCAACCCATGCAAATCCAGTTTCTTGGCGCAACACGCACCACTACTGGCTCCATGTATTTGTTGCAGTTGAACGGGGAGAAAGTGTTGCTGGAGTGCGGTCTTTACCAGGGACGGCGCGAGGAGTCCATCGAGCGCAACCGGCATTTCCCATTCGACCCGGCCGAACTGGATTGCTGCGTCGTTTCGCACGCGCACATCGATCACATCGGCAACCTGCCCAACCTCTGTCGGCAGGGATTCTCGGGAAACATCTACTCGACCTACGCCACGCGCGACCTGGCCGCCATCATGCTGGAGGATTCGGCGGGCATCCAGAAGGACGACGCAGAGTTCATATCACGCCAACGGGCCAAGAAAGGGTTGCCGCCGGTCGAGCCGCTCTACTCTTCGAACGATGCCGAGCGGGCTCTGCGCCAGTTCGTCACGTTCAATTACGACCGGCCCATGCCCATCGCCGACGGACTCACGGTGACCTTCCGCGACGCGGGCCACATCCTGGGCAGCGCGCAAGTCGTGCTCGATGTGCGCGAAGGTGGCCGGGCCTTTCGGTACCTCTTCAGCGGGGACGTGGGACGCGGTGGCGATGACATCCTGCGCGACCCGGAAGCCGTCGAGAACGTGGATTTTCTCCAAATCGAAGCGACCTACGGCGGCCGCGTCCACTCGGCGAAGAAGGACGCGGAAGAGGAATTGCGCGTTCTCGTGAGCGAGACGCTCGCGCGCGGGGGCAAAGTGATCATCCCGGCGTTCTCCGTCGGGCGCACGCAGCAGATTGTATTCGAGCTGCACCAGTTAATTGACGACCGGCGGCTCCAGCCCGTGCCAATCTACGTCGATTCGCCGCTGTCGACGAATGCGACGGAGGTGTACCGCCTGCACCCAGAATGCTTCAACGAGTTCATCCACACCTTCCTCCGCGAGAAGGCCAATCCGTTCGGAATGGAAAACCTGACCTATATCCGCGAGTTGGCGCACTCGAAGAAGCTCAACGAGCTGAAAGACCCGGCGATCATTATCAGCGCGTCAGGCATGGCGGAAGCGGGCCGGGTGCGTCATCACCTGCACAACAACATCGGCGACGAGAAAAACCTGGTGCTCTTCATCGGCTATTGTGCCGAGCACACGCTGGGATGCCAGATTCTTCGAGGACAAAACCCGGTCAACATCTTCGGCGAACCGCACGCGGTGCGCGCGCACATCGCCTCCATCGACGCGTTCTCCGGACACGCCGACCGGGAGGAACTCAAACGCTACGTCGAGCGGCTGACCGGGGACATCAAAGTGATCTCCGTCATCCACGGCGAGGAACAACAGTGCCTGGCGTGGGCGGAAACTTTGCGGAAGCTCAGGCCCAAGGCGGAGGTGCTGGTGCCGGAATACAAGCAGCAGTTAGAGGTGTAACGAATTGGCCGATTGGCATTGTCGCTGATGGATGCTTTTCGCTAGTGTTCGCCCTCGCACCATGAACGCTACCTGCTTGGTTCTGCTTGGCTTCACACTGGCAAGTCATGGCGCGGCGCCAGCCTCCACTAACTTCCTCGACGTGGTCCGGCGCTACGCGGACACGATGATCGAGCGCGGGCGGGACACCTACGGCCCACAAAAGAGCGGGTTGCTGCTCAGCGCGCTGGACCGGACCACCCTGGCGCCCCTCAAAGTGCGCCCGGCGCCGCCCGGCGGCATCCGGCGCGGCGACCGGCCGGGGCGGCCGTGGGTGGAGATGAACGGCGCCAACCCAATGCTCGATCAAAACCTGCTGCGCGTCTTCTACACCTTGAGCGAGATCACCGGCGACGCCCGCTACGCGAAGGTGGCGGACGAGGAGTTGACCTGGTTCTTCAACAACACGATGTCGCCGAAAACGAGCCTTTTGCCATGGGGCGAGCATTTGTCGTGGGACGTAATCTACGACGTACCGATCAGCGGCGGGGAGGAAATGATGCACGAGTTCGCCCGGCCGTGGACGCTATGGGATCGCTGCTTCGATCTCGCGGCGGACCCGAGCAGGAAGTTCGCGCTGGGATTGTGGGAACATCAAATCGCGAATCATAAGACGGGCGGTTTCGACCGGCACGCGCCGTATTTCGAGCACGGACCGGTGGATGGAAAGGACTTCGCGCGGCACGCGGGGTTTTACATCGGGACCTGGTGTTATGCGTGGAAGTATCGGGAGCGCAGGAGCGCCGACAACGGCGAGGCACCCCTCACCCCAACCCTCTCCCCTCCGAGGGGCGAGGGAGCCGAGACGAACAACGTCTTCCTGCAAGCCATCGAGACGTTGCTCGCGCGCTTCGAGCGCAAGCGCGTGCAGAAGGACGGCTCGCTCGCGGCGACGATCGGGCCGCTGGAGTGCGAACTGGCGGCGACGATGGTGCCCGCACCGCTCGCCTCGCGGCTGCGCGCGTTCGCCGCGAAAGAGGATGAACTGATTCTCGCCGACCTGCAAAAGCAACTGCGCGGCGAGACGAACGGTTACATCCCACCCAAGTGGCAGGCAGGCTACAGCGCGGGCACGCTGGCGTCGTCCGCCATGTTCTGCCTGGCGCGGTACGAGCAAACGAACCACCCGGCCTATCGCGGGGCGCTGATTGCCTTCGCGGATGCCTATCTGGGTTCGCGTCCCGAGGAAGACGTGGACGCCTGGCCGATGAGTTTCGCCCACGCGATCAGCGCAGAGGTCGCCGCGTGGCGCTTCACGAAGAAGACGACCTATCTCGAACAAGCCCGCACATTCGCGCAAATGGCGGTGGATTTCTTCTGGCAGGATAACCCGCTCCCGCGCGCCAGCCTGAGGACGGGCCATTACGAAACCATCACTGGTTGCGATTCGCTCGCGCTGGCTTTGCTTGACGTCCACGCCGCGACGCACGGACTGAAGCAACGGATTCCGAGCAACACGATAGACAGATGAAACTCGCCGCACTGTTGTTCGTCGCGGCGCTGGGCTCTGCAGGCCGCGGGCTGGGCGCTGAAGTACCGAAAGCCCCAGTCCCTCCGTCGCCTTTTCTGCCTGTGGTCTATCGCTACGCCGACGCGATGCTGGAGTACGGGCGTGACACCTATGGACCGCAAAAGACGGGGCTCTTCCTCAGCGCACTGGACCGCGCCACTCTCGGGCCATTGACCAACCGGCCCTCCGCGCCCTCGGGCGTCCGCGAAGGCGACCGCGTGGGCGCCAAGGATGGACCACTGGTTGGCGCGAACTTGCAGCATGATGAAAACCTGCTGCGGCTTCTCTACACGCTCAGCGAGTTATCGAGCAAACCGAAGTATCGCGAAGCGGCAGACGCCGCGTTGAAATGGTCCCTGGAGAACACTACTTCCGCTGCCACGGGCCTGCTCCCCTGGGGCGAGCATCTTTCGTGGAACGTCGTCACCGACGAGCCGAACTGGAAAGGAGACGATGCGCTGCATGAATTCTTTCGGCCGTGGCTGCTTTGGGATCGTTGTTTCGAGGTCGCGCCGAACGCGAGCCGGCGATTCGCGCTCGGCTTGTGGGAACATCAAATCGCCAATCACGCCACTGGCGCGTTCGACCGGCACGCCGGTTTTGCGAAGCATGCGCCGCACGACGGAGTGGATTTCCCACGCCACGCCGGTTTCTACATCCGGACCTGGGCCGTGGCCTACGCGCGGACGAAGGACGAACAGTTCCTCAAGGCAATCGAGGTGCTGCTCACTCGTTTTGAGCAGAAACGGCATCCGAAGACGGGCTTGATCGAGGCGCACACGGGCGACACCTACGCCTGGGTCGATTCCTCATTGTCTCTCGCCATCGACTGCGATGGCGCGGCGCATCTCGTGCCGGGGGCGCTGGCATCGCGGCTTCGCGAATTTGCTGCCCGTGAGGACGAGGCCTTCTGCTCGCTGGCGCACGAGGTCCGGGACAAAGGCGGCTTCGGCACCGTCGTCGACGCGGCCACGGCCCTGCCACAAGAGGAGCCGACAGCTCTGTGGAAGGCGCGTTACGGCGGCCACACAACGGCGCAGATAGGCATGATGTGTGTCTCGCGCTACGAGAACACGGGCAAGGTCCGTTACCGCGAATTGATTCACGCGGCGGCGGACGCCTACATGAAATCGCTTCCGGCTGAAACGGAAGACGCCTGGCCCGTCACGTTCGGTCAAGCCATCAGCCTGCAAGTCGCGGCGTGGCGCTCTACGGCGAATCAGGAGTACCTCGACCGCGCGCGGGCACTGGCCGACGTCGCCGTGCAAAAGTTCTTCGACCAGGGAGCGCTTCCCCGCGCCAGTCTGCATTCTCAGCACTACGAAACCATCACGGGCGCGGACACGCTGGCGCTGGGACTCGTGGAACTTCATCTGCACATCCTGGCCATCACGGCGGTGCGTTGCCCGCCGAACACGATTGACCGGTGAGCATGGCGACGAAGTTGCTACTAATGCCAACGCACATCTTTCACCGGCAATCGTAGCCGCCGACGTAAGGAGGCGGATGGACTGTGCTTCGACGTATTCCGCCTCCTCACGTCGGCGGCTACAGAGATTAGCGGTTCAAAATCGGGCTCCGGATTGAATCGCGGCTACCCCCTGGCGCAAATCTCCCGCACGGTTGCCGCATTTTCGCCCACTTGATCGCCCAGTTGCTGGTACATGCCGACAATGACCGCATCCGTCGGCTTGATGTTCTTGAAGGCCGTCTCGAAGCACTGGCGCACCTGGGCGGGGCTTTCGACCTGCCGTCCGGCGGCCAGCAATTTGTAGGCGAGGCATGGCTTACGCGCAGCCTGAATGACTTTGAACATGCGAGGCGGGTCGTCCGGCAAATAAATCTCCCCCAGCGGCACATCCCCGCCGAGGAGCTTCTGCAATTCCGCGCGCGGCCGGGTCAGGTAGTACAGGCAGCACATGTAGTAATCCACGTCCCAGCCTTTCTCCTCGGACAATTCGATCACCGCCGGGTTGTGCGCGGAAAGGCCGACTAACGCCCCGGTGTCGCGGATGCGCTTCAGCAGATCGGTGAGGACTGCCAGTTTGTCCTGGCGATGCAGCCGCTCCGCCAGCGCGCCGTGCGGGGCGATGCCGATGGGCTTGCGTTTGGCGGCTTCGGCGATGAGGTGCGGCTTCTGGTCCCAATCGGGCTTGCCGAGGCAAAGCCAGTGCATCTTGCCGCCGGCGTCCCGGTAGCGGTCCAGGTCGGAGAGCGTGCGCTCGGCGTAGCTGTTCTGCCACGTGTTGATGCCTTTGGTTTCGCAATGCTGAAGCAACTCGACGACCCGTTCCGGAGTGTGCCAGGCGGTCTGATGTTGGCTGAGCAGTCTGTTGAAATGCGAATAGCCGTAGATGGGATTGCCGCCGATGATCAGGCGCGTCACGGAATGCGGTCCCAGCTTGATGGTCGGCAACAGCGGCGAGGCCGGACTGGTTGCGGCTTGCGCGCCGGGAGAAAGTTCCGTCAACGCAGCCGCGCCAGCCGCCAATCCGGCAGCCAAAAACTGCCGGCGCGTGGTGGAGGACGAACTCTCTTCGGCGGGAAACTGGGTGGGCTTCATACAGAGAAGAGCCTGCGCCCGTGCGCCAGGGAATTCAAATGCAAAGCCATAGCAGCCGAGATTGCTTTGAAGTTCCAACTTTCGGGCCTCGTCCATCCACTGAACAATGAATCCCGTCGCTTCGAACATCCACGCGGCCGATCGGGGCTTTCGCGCCCTGCTGAGCCTCGTGGCCGCCGCCGTCCTGGCCCTCCCTCTCGCCGCGGCCGAAACCAACGTTGTGCGCGGGGCAGATGAGCTCTTCTGGGTCCCGACTCTCGAGCAAGGCCTGGCCATGGCAGAGGCCACCGGACGCCCGCTGTTTCTCATGGGCTACTCGCTCGTGCCCGACGGCTCCACTTATACCAAGCTCGGCGCAGACTACTGCTCCGGCGTCTTCTGACCCGGCTTCAAGTTTGAGGAGAGCCGGGTGCTCTCCAAACAGGAGGTTTATTCGCGGCTGGCGGAACATTTCGTCGGATTGCGCTTCGACTGGGAACAGGGCAACCACTACAAGTCGAAGTTCGGGTTCATCCTCGGCACCGGCGACCAGTTGTTGCTCACGCCCGGTGGAGAACTCATTCGGCCCGCGCAACTGGACAAGTCTGGCAAGCCGACGGTGCTTTACGGCCGGCACGGCTGCGACACGACGGCGACGGTCCTCGAAGACGTCATTGAGAAGCACCCGGTGAAAAGCCAATCGCTGAAGCTCGACTGGTTTCTCTGGCCGCAACTCCCGACGCGCCGGCCTGGCGGACATTATCCGGCGTCGCATACGGCCATCGCCGGATACGCGCGACTGCCTTATGTGCTCGTCGAAGGGGCAATACCAGCGGCGCTTGAGGACGCAGATTTTCTCCGCTGGCACGTGCGCCAGTTCATCTGGGTGCGCGGCCGGACCAACGGTGAAAGCCGCCTGCTCGTGCGCCGCGTGAAGGACGGACTCAAGGAAGGCCGGCCCACCGAACTGGCCGAGTTGCGCCCGGCGGCGATGTCCCTGAAGGAGTTCGGCCAGTCGCTCGACACCACCTGGCTGACCTACATGAACGAGCGTCCGCTCACCGCGCGCGGCTACCTCGAAAATCAACACGGCA
>Ga0184635_10000054_pt1 | contig 20871 bp, 21 predicted proteins | sample PLM3_30_b2_FD_133147 | JGI IMG/M metagenome (GOLD analysis project Ga0184635, IMG submission 133147) | Groundwater sediment microbial communities from an aquifer in East River, Colorado, USA - PLM3_30_b2 | ecosystem: Environmental > Terrestrial > Soil > Riparian zone | place: USA: East River...
CACAGCGATTCGTGCGAATCGGTGCGTCTCAGTGCGTCGTGAGGCTCAGGGCATTCTCCGAATGCGGCGTTGAATGCCCGACACAACAGGCGGGGAAAGGAACTTTCTGCGGCCTGTGCGGTTTAAGCGCAGGTCGCCACGGGAGGTAGTTTTTCGGCCTGCACTCCGGACGAGATAGTTTCCGTATCAACGCAAAGAGGAAAAACCATGAAACGTTTAGGAATCATGGGAATGCTGACTTTGTTGCTTGTAGTTTTCATTTCCCCGCCTGCTGACGCCTACCATTCACGCCGCGCTCATCACCATAAGTACCTCTCATCTCGAAGCGCCGATGCCTGCGCTTTGACGAACGACGGACGCAGTGTCTGCAACGGGAGCTCTCAGCCTTCACAAGCCACGAGGCTTGATGCAGCCGGCAACAGAGCCTTCGCCATGGCTGATACCGGCACGATCATCGGCTCGCGTCCAAACGGTTGCCCGCATTCCTATTGCGGCTGCGGGTTGCGCAAACATCTTGGTCTGTCGGACGTGCGCCTGAACCTGGCATCCAATTGGGCGCGGCTGCTGCCCCGCGAATCCGGTCCCCGGCCGGGACTCGCAGCCGTTCGACGCGGTCATGTCATGTATATCGAGGCCGCTGCCGGAAACGGCCAATGGATGATCCGTGACTATAATTCCGGCGGTGGACTATCCAGGATGCATGTGCGCGATGTGCGCGGCTACATCTTCGTCAATCCACACGGCGGAATTGCCGGCAAGACCTCCTAGGTCCAGATGCTGTCGGCGGCTTGAACGACCAGCGCGAGCTTCGCTCGCTCGTCGGCTTCGGTTACCGGATTGCCTGCGACCGTGCTGGCGAAGCCACATTGCGGGCTAATCGCCAGCCGGTCGAATTCAATGTAGCGCGCGGCTTCATCTGCACGTCGCCTTAAGTCGATCAGGCTTTCGAGCACAGGTGTCTTGGTGCTAATCAGGCCGAGAACAACGCCTTTCGTGTTCGGAACAAAACGCAACGGTGCGAAATCGCCGGCGCGCGACGTATCGTATTCGAGCAGGAAGTGATTGACCCTGGTGTTGGCGAAGAAACGTTCCGCGACGGATTCGTAACCACCGGCGCCGAGATAATGACCCTTGAAGTTGCCCCGGCACATGTGGACACCGATTGTCACGCCGGGTGGACAGTGCGCAACCGCATCGTTGATGCTGTTGACATAAAGGTCGACAAGTGCGTCCGGGTCACTCCCCGAGTTTTTGACCTGCTCGCGAATGCCCGGATCGCACAAGAGAGCGACCGCAACCTCGTCGAGCTGGACGTAGCGGCAACCGGCTTTGGCGAGCTCTTCAATTTCCTGCTGAAACACCTTCGACAGATCCGCGAAGAATGCATTTACATCGGAATAAATCGTCCTGTCGGCGAAATCGTTACAGCGGTAGAAGTGCATGGTCGATGGTGCGGGCAGCGTGATCTTGCCGGTGACTTTGGTGGCTCCGCGCAAAAACATGAATTCATCAAGCGCGAGGGGCTGCAGCCGTTCGATGCGCGCCTTGGCATAAGGCGCGGTGAACTCGACCTCATGCCCGCTGTCGTTTCGAAACCTGAACGAGGCCTGCCTAATCTCGAATCCGCTTGTGCGCTCGACGAAACGTCCCCAATAGGAGCCGCGGCGGAATTCGCCGTCGGTCACAACCTGAAGTCCAACCTGCTCCTGCAGACCAACGACCTCGCGGATGCACTGGTCTTGCAGCTGCGTGAATTCAGCGTCGCCGATCTCCTTGCTCGCATGCCTGCGAAATGCCTGACGCAAGGCCCCCGGACGCAGGAGACTGCCGATGTGGTCTGCACGAAATGGGGGACGGCCTTGGCCGAGCGGCGCCATTTGGGGACTCCGGACACTCTATAGCTCGATGATGGATTTAGATCGCCGCGTCGGTGACAGGTCCAGCGCTTGCGTATCCGTGGATAGAACCTAGAATTCGATCGAACTATAGGATTTGCCAGAGCCACCGCGCAAGCAAGAGCGCCGTATGACCGCGCCCGTCACGGCCGACCGGGAAAAATTGCGCCGCACTACGGCTCTCCATTTATTGTGCGAGCGGGCGCGCATAACCCCCGAGTCGGTGGCTTTCCGCGCGAAAGAATTCGGCATCTATCGCGAGCGCAGCTGGCGAGACTATGCCCTGCTGGTCGCACAATATGCGCATGCGCTGCAAAGCCTCGGACTAAAGCGCGGTGAGCGGGCGGCGATCATGGGCGATGTTTGCGAGGAATGGATGCTTTGCGACCTCGCAGTGCAGTCGCTCGGTGCAATTGCCTACGGCATCTATCCGACGGCATCGCCGACGGAGGTCGATTACCAGATGCGCGATGGCGGCGCTTCGATCTTCATCGCGGAAAATCAGGAATATGTCGACAAGATCCTCTCGATCGCCGACCAGCTACCCGATCTGCGTGCTATCGTTGTGATCGATGACTCGGCCATGTTCGGCTACACGCATCCAAAATTGCACCACTTGCGTGAGTTGCTGAACAGAGACGACAAGCCGGATCTCGGCTGGCTCGAGAAGAATGCTGCTGCCCTGTCGCCGGAAGACCCCGCCTTCATCGTATATACGTCTGGCACCACCGGGCATCCGAAAGGCGCGCTGGTTAGCCACGGCAAACACCTGGCCGCCACCGATACCGTGGTAACGCAATATCCTACGCTTCGCGAAAAGCCCCACCGTACCGTTGTTTTCCTGCCCATGTGTCACGTGCTCGGACGAGACGTTGCCATTACGCTGCCGCTCATTTCACAGATGGTGCCGCATTTCGGCGAGGACCCGGAGGACTTCGCCACAACCTTGTTTGAGGTCGCGCCGACAGTGATGTTCACCGTCCCGCGGTACTTGCAAAAATTTGCCTCGCATGTGCTCGTCAGTGTTCTCAATTCGAGCCGCCTCAAACGCGCGGCTTACGACGCCGCAATGTGGATCGCGCGCGAGCATGTCCGCCGGCGATGGAATGACAGCACGACCGTCGTGCGCGAAGCTGGTTATCGCACTCTGCAGGCTTTGATCTTCCGGCCGATCCTGAACAAGCTTGGCTTCGACAGGCTCGAACTGGTGGTCAGCGGCGGCGCTGGATTGCCGGCCGAAACGGCAGCCCTCTGGCACATGTACGGCGTCAACGTGGTCGAAATGTACGGACAGACGGAAGAGGCCGGCGGCATCATTGCCGGACAACGCGGGCCCTTTCCGCGTCCCGGCAATGTCGGAACGCCGGTCGAAGGGCTTGAAGTGTCGCTGGCGGAAGACGGCGAGATCCTTGTGCGCGGGCCGGATCTGTTCGATCGCTATTGGCGTGCCGACGAGGCGACGCGCGAGGTTAAACGCGCTGACGGCTGGCTGCGCACCGGCGATGTCGGCGAATGGCGAGATGGAAACCTGCGGCTTATCGATCGCGCCCGGGATTTTCTGGTGACCGCAGGCGGCAAGACGATCTCGCCATCGCTCATCGAGAACGCGCTGCGGGCAAGCCCCTATATTGCTGAGGCCATCGTCTTCGGACACGGCCGAAAATATCTCACTGCCGTCGTGGAAATCGATTTCGATACTGTCGCCGACTGGGCACGCGCCAACGATGTGGCTTACACAGGTTTTACGAGCCTGACCGCACATCCACGCGTCGAGCGCCTGATCGGCGCCGAGTTCGACAAGGTCAATCGCGACCTCGCCCGCGTCGAGCAGATCAAGTCTTTTCGCATCCTGCCGAAGGCTCTCGACCCGGAAGAAGAAGGCGAGCCGGTAACGCCGACCCGCAAGGTGAAACGAAAGCTGATGTACGAGCGCTTCAAGGAGCTGATCGACGCAATGTACGACGACCGCGAGGAACGGCTGATTGCCGCGATCACCGGCAACGTACTGGCCTCATAACTGCACACGGATACAAACGAGAAAACGGGAGGAACATCATGCTCAAAAGGATACTGGTTGCGGGCTTTGCCGCTTGCGCTCTCGCGCTGCCCGCCGCGGCGCAGGATGCCTATCTGGTCGGCATTACCGCTGCGCTGACCGGGCCTCCATCGAGCACCTATGCGCCCGCAGTCGATGCCTTGCGCATCTATGTCGATCGCGTCAACGCGGCCGGAGGTGTCAACGGAAAGCAGATCAAGCTGGTGATCGAGGACGACGGCGCACAGCCTTCGAAGGCGGCGGCGAATACAAAAAAACTGATCACCCAGGACAATGTGATCCTGATGGTCAATGCGAGCCTGTCATCGACTTACGCCCCCGTGATCACGGAAAGCAAGAACGCCAACGTGCCTTTGCTGTTCGCCAGCGGCGTTTGTCCGCAAAGTGTCTATCCGCCGGCCGATCCGCTGCAGTTCTGCACCACCGGCTATGCCTCGCAATTCGATAGCCGGGCGACGCTGGATTTCGTCAAAGCGACGGCAAAGGGTCCGGTAAAGATGGGATTTTCAGCCATGGCGATCCCGCTCTCGCGCGGCGAGATGGACTATGCCATGGAGCTGTCGAAGAAGATGGGCATGGACCCGGTCGATCAGGAGGTGATCCCGCCGCCGACCGCCGACTACACACCTTTCGCCACCAAGCTTAAAGATGCCGGCCCGAACTGGGTCTACTCGTGGGCGCCATGGGTTACGCAAGTGCGCACCCTGGAAGCGCTGCGCAAGCTCGGCTGGCAGGACGACTACATCGCCTGGGGCCACCTGGAGGCCGAAGCTGAGCTTGCAAGACTGAAGGACGGGAAGTTCTACGTCGTCAATTCGAACTCACTGTTCCAGGAAAAACAGCCCATCCATCAAGAGATCGAAGCTGCCGCAAGCAAGGCCGGCTCGAAATTCCCCGCACAGACCATGACCGAAGGCTGGATCGGCGGCATGGCGATTGAAGCGGCGCTGAAGGGAGCCGGTTGGCCTGCAGATGCCGCCAAACTGCGCGGCGCGATGGAAAATCTCACGATCGACACAAAAGGTCTGCGCGGCGGGCCAATCGTTTGGACCAAGGACAATCATTTCCGAACGCAACTCTACTATCGCATCTACAGGTGGGACGGCGACAAGATCGCCCGCGTGCAGGACTGGAAAACCTATGAGGTGAAATAAGGCAACGCGGAAGAACTTCGCTTGCAGCTTGCCGTCAACATTGTCGTCCTCGGCTCGATCTACGCCCTGATCGCCTGCGGATACGTCCTTATCTATCGGGTTAGCCGAGTGCTTAATCTTGCGCACGGTGAGCTGATGATGCTCGGCGCGTATCTCCTGTTGGCGACGGCATCGTTGTTCAACGGCCATCCGGTAATGGCGCTGGCCGCCGCCATTCTCTTGAGCCTGCTGGCGGGCGGTCTCGTCTACATCTTTCTTATGCGCAAAATGACCGGCGAGATGGTGCTGGCGGCGATTCTCACGACCGTCGCGCTTGGCATTTTGATCCGTGGCCTGGTCGTCTTGATCTGGTCCGCCCAGCAGCAATACCCGGCCCAGGCGCTGGGCGTGGCCAATCCTTCGCTGGTACTGTTCGGCGATGCACGTATTTCACTCTGGTCTGCCGTATTGGTTGCAACAACGATCCTCGTCTATGGCGCACTCTTTGGATTTTTGCGCTTTGGCCGATGGGGTATGCGCATGCGCGCCGCCGGACAGAACCCGCTGCTTGCCGCGCAGCGTGGAATTAATCTGCACGGCGTCTATGCGTTGGCCTGGTGTCTTTCGACCCTCACCGGAGCGCTGGCAGGCATACTGATTGCGATTGATTCCGGCTTGACCACGAGCATGCCGGTGATTGGCCTTAAAGCCTTCCCTGCGGCGCTGGTCGGCGGCCTCGACAGTCTGGCCGGCGCACTCGCCGGCGCTTTGATCGTCGCGGGCGCAGAGGTCCTGCTCATTTACTACGTCGATCCTCTATTGTCGGACGTAGTGCCGTTTCTGGTCCTGATCGCCATGCTGATCGTGCGGCCATGGGGGCTATTCGGCACCCGAGAGGAGCTTGACCGTGTTTAGGCCGCCGCCGCGCGCGAGCGGTTATCTCCACACCGGTTACGGCGAAGACCTCGCGCTGCTGCAGACCCGGACCGAGCGCACAAGCCTTGCGGTCTTTGTCGTTCTGTTGGGGACCTTCCCGTTCGTGGCCTCGCCCTTCGCGCTCGACCTTGCCTGCCAGGTCTTTCTCGCCTCGATCGGCGCGCTCTCACTAATGCTCCTGACCGGCTATGCGGGGCAGATTTCGCTCGGCCACGCAGGCCTGATTGCTGCCGGCGCGTTTACGACTGGCATCCTTGCGCGCGAAATCAGCGCGCCGTTCTGGCTCACGCTGCCGGCTTCGGCCCTCACGGGTATCGTGCTCGGCTTTATTTTCGGTCTGCCCTCCCTGCGGCTCCGCGGCCTGTACCTCGCGGTGAGCACGCTGGCGCTGCATTTCATCGTCATCTATCTCGGCGGTGAATACGAAACAAAGCGGGGTTTCTCTACGGGCATCCTGGTCGAACCGCCGAGTTTTGCAGGCGTAAGGCTGACAGACGGCCGTGCTTGGTACTTTGTCTTGCTCGCGGCTGCCGCGGCGAGTCTGTTGATCTGCATTAATCTTCTGCGCAGCCGCAGCGGCCGCGCGTGGCGAGCCCTCCATGTGCGCGAAACGGTAGCGGAAGCGCTCGGCATCAATATCGCGCGCTACAAGCTGCTGGCTTTCGTGATTTCTTCCAGCATGACATCGGTCGCTGGCTGCCTTTTTGCCTACTACCGCGGCTTCGTTTCGATAGAAGCCTTCGACCTGTTCCTGTCGATCCAGTATGTCGCGATGATCATTGTCGGCGGCATGGGTTCGCTGCTTGGCGCGCTGTTGGGTGCGGCATTCGTCACAGTCTTTCCCTATCTGATTGAAGCGCTGTTGCGCTTGCTGCCGAACATCCAGAAGCTCGCGGGAGACATTTTCGCGGTCAATTACGCCGCGTTCGGCGTGGTGATGATCCTGTTCCTGATCTTCGAGCCGCTCGGACTGGTTGGCATCTGGCGGCGCGTGCAGAGTTACTTTCTGCTTTGGCCGTTCAAGTACAAGCCGCTGGCGGGAGCGCGCAAATGACCACGCCCCTGCTTCAGGTCGACAAGATCGAGGTCGTCTACAAGCGAGTCATCACCGCAGTACAGGGCGTCACGCTGTCGGTCGCTGAACGGCAGATCGTGGCGGTCCTCGGCACCAACGGCGCGGGGAAGACCACAACTCTGCGCGCGATTTCCGGTTTCCTTGGCATTGACGACGCGCGCGTCACTGAAGGGGCCATTACTTTCAAAGGCACGCGGATCGACAACGGGCAGCCGCACGATATCGCCGGGAGGGGTATTGTGCTGGTGCCGGAGCGTGAAAAGATATTTCCCAATCTCACCGTGGCGGAAAACCTCGCGGCTCCGGTGCCGCGCGGCACCGGTTCCAACGAACGGCGCCGTCTCGACGAGCGCGCCTATCACTTCTTTCCGCGACTTGCCGAGCTGCGAGCGCGCACGGCCGGGCTGCTTTCCGGCGGCGAGCGGCAAATGCTGGCAATTGGCTCCGCCCTGATGTGCCGGCCACATCTGCTGCTGGTCGATGAATTGTCGCTCGGCCTTGCGCCGGTCGTCATTCAGGATCTCACGCGGCGCCTCACCACAATCCGCCATGAGCTCGGCATCGCCATCCTGCTGGTCGAGCAAAGCGCCGCCGCCGCACTCGAGATCGCGGACTACGCATACGTGATGGAGAACGGACGCATCGTGCTCGACGGCGATCGCGAACGTCTGAAAAGCCATCAGGACGTGCAGGAGTTTTATCTCGGTCAAACCGGCGGCGAGCGCCGCTCCTACCGCGACGTCAAGCAATATCGCCGCTCAAGGAGGTGGTATGGCTGAGTTGGCGGTAGAGCATTTGCATCTCCGCTTCGGCGGGCTGACCGTGCTCGACGACGTGTCGTTCACGGTCGCGTCTGGAGAATTGTTTGCGCTGATCGGGCCGAACGGCGCCGGCAAGACCAGCGTGCTGAACTGCATCAGCGGAATCTACCGCGGCAATGGGGTGATTCAGTTTCGGAACTCCGATATCACCGACCTCGCCCCGCACGAGATCGCCCGGCTCGGTCTTGCTCGCACCTTCCAGCACGGCGAGCTGTTCCCCCAGATGAGCGTGCTCGACAACCTGCTGACCGGTCGTCACGCCCGCATCAGGACAAATCCTTTGGCGGAAATGCTGTTTCTGCCAAGCGTGCGCCGCACCGAAATCGCCCAGCGGGAAGCAATCGAGCGCATAATCGATGTGGTGGAGCTTGAACGATACCGTCACGCGACGGTCGGCAGCTTACCTTTCGGTTTGCAGAAATTGGTCGGCTTCGCGCGTGCGCTGGCGCTGGAGCCCTCGATCATGTTGCTCGACGAGCCGTCGGCCGGACTCAATCGTGAAGAGCGCGAGGACCTGGCCCGCTTTATCCTGCGTCTTAAGCACGAGCTGGGCCTGACGATGATCTGGATAGAACATGACATGCAGATGATCGCCGACTTGGCCGACCGCATTCACGTACTCGACTACGGCAAAACCATTGCCGAAGGGGCACCAGACGCCGTCTTGACCGATCCAAAAGTTCTGCTGGCCTATCTCGGCACGGCCGCATGACCAGAAGCAATATTCGCGGCGCCCGTTACTGGCGTCTGCTTTCGATCTCCAAACTCACGAGGCGGGCGAGCAAGGTCGCCGGGTAAAGCTGGCCGATGATGGTTTCAAGATTGCACAGGCTACGGGCGACAGGATGGACAGGGTAAATGTCGCCATAACCGGTTGATGTCAACGTGACAAAGCTGAAGTAAATCAAGCCGCTCGACAATTTTTGATTATCTTCAAAAGCCAGACCGTTGAACGCGTTCGGCACCCAAAGCCCAACAAGCAGAAACAGCGTTACGAACGCCACCGCGATCAACATATAGAGCAGCACCGCTCCGACAATACGGTGATAATTGACGATTCCTCGAGAAAATACTCTTCGCGCCACAACAGTCCCGAGCACGCACACGATGATGAACCACGCAGCCGCGACCAGGTAAAGATCGTAAGGCAGCGGACTCACCAGCCGCGCAACGGCAACCACGACGTTCAACGCGAACGCGGCCAGCATGATGACGGTCAACATCGGGCTGCCCGATATGACCAGCACGCTGGCAACCATGACCAGTGCCACGACGACGCCAAATGCATCGAATGCGATGATGCCCGCAGCCTGGAATGGTGCGACAACGAAAAGCAACAGGATCAGCAACATAGTCAGCACGCTGAGCAGACGATCACTGTGCTGCTCCTGCAGCTGGCTAAGCTTCGACGTGCCGCCAGTGGGTGTCGCGTACTTAACGGGCATTGATCGCGCCGTTACTTAGGCAGCGATTTCACGTCCTTCGCCATTTGCAGGCAGGTCAACAGCTCGACATAGCTCTGGGGACCTCCGGGGTCGCCGACCATTTGCGAGCATCTTGTCCTGCTGTCCGGCGCGAATTGGGTCCACTGGCTGACGAGCGTAGCCCGCGCTTTTTGTTCGTCCGCCACGCAGCCCGACGGAGTATTTGTTCCCGGAGCCGCAGTGCCTGAACCCTGATAGGCCTGCACGTCAGTCTTACAGCTTTTTCGGACATCATATGTCGGCACGTCATCGGCTAAAGCGCGGTGCACTTGTACGCCGAAAAATATCGCGCCGACAGAAATGAGCATTGCAAGTTTCGTCATGTTCAGGCTCCGAACCAGTGCAGCCGGCAGGGCTGGCCGTGCATGATCGCGTTTCTTGATAGCGCATATTCCGCGTGCCCTCCGCGATCCTCGACCCGGGTGTTGGAGGACATCAATTGGCCTAAAGGGAACCTCGTGGGGATGACACCAAAAACGCCCTTATATCCCTATGAAGCAGCGAAATTATGCCGGTTTGGCCGGTTTTGAGGTGGTTTTGTCTAGTTGCAGGCCACCCAGCAAATTCCGTAACGATTGCACGCGAGATGCGTGCCCCGCCCGTCACACACTCCACGGCTGACATAGCCGGCGTAGTAGTTGTTGCGATAGGCGGGGGTGTAGCCGGGGTAATAAATGTAGATCGGATAGCATCCGTCCAAGGGCCCGCGATTGACGCCCAAACCGCACCCGCTGGCGGCTGGGATGATCAAACTGGATCGCAATTGCTGTAGCGGCATTGCGTTCGCAGTCGACATGCCGAAGCCAAACACCAAGACGAGCGCCAAGAGCAAGGGCATCATGTCTTTACGCCTGCGGCTTTGCGATATCACCTGCGTTATAAATTACATTACAACGAACCAATAGTTCAACCCGAGCCGGATATCGCTGTGACACCACGCCGGGGTTGAGCGTTGTTGCCCTAAAGGGAAGTAGACGCACGTCGCGCTCTTCCCCATCCTGCGGCTGACAGCCTGGGGAGAGTTGCAGGCTGAGCCGTCGCACAGATTCGGGAATAAAACGCATGCCAACAAAGCTCGTACTATTCGGCTTTCTTGCGGTGGCGCCGGTTCTGGTCGTCAATTCCGTTTATGCGCAGAATCTTCCGTGGTGTGCGATCGCGGATAATGACGGCAATACCCAATGCAACTTCTATACCCAGCAGCAATGTCTTCAGACGCTGAGCGGTCTCGGCGGTGTATGCGTTCCCAATCCTGCCGGGAATGCTCAGCAATCAGCGCCGCCCCCTTCCCCATTCTCGGAAAACGCGCAAGGATTGTTGCCGCTTCAGTTGCAGAACCCCGGTCCCCCGCCGGACGCGGGAGTTCCGCCGCCGCCTAACAACTAGCTCCGGAAAACATCGATTGGTGGAGAGAGTTATGCCGGTGTATCGCGTCCTTGTCGGATCCGCATTGCTGATCGGGACACTCACGTCCTCCCTCGCCCAACAGACAATTGTCGTTCCAGACAACTTGTTCACGCAGGCCGGCTTTGTCGTGAAATATGCAACGACACCTGAAAAAGCCGCGAGGCTTCGCTCTCTTCCTCCTGACAAGCTCGTAACGCGAAGGAAAGATGGCAAGCTTTATTATGTCTATGCCGATGCTGCGCGCTGCAATTGCGCTTATGTAGGAACGCCCGAGGCCTATGCCGCCTATCGCAACTGGGCAAATATCGGTCCGGTTGGCGTGGGCGGCCAACCTTCAAACGCCATGCAGGCCATCGATTCCGACAATATCGGCGCTCCCTACATTCCTGCCGACATCGGCGACAGCATGGACAGCATTCTTCATCCGGACTTCTAATGACGCGGAGAGCGTAAACGCTGCCCGCAATGCGAACGCCGATGGTCTCCCGCCGTTCAAAGCTGAAAATTGCACTCACTGTCTTGGTACTCTTTCTTATTGCCTATGGATTGCTTGCTTACATCGCCGTTCCACTCATGTGGATCCATTACGAGCACCAGAAAGGACTCGCGGGACGTCCGATGGTCACTCGCACGGCGCAGGACATTCCCGGCGATCCAATCAATGTAGGCCTGGTCGGATCCAAGCGGGATGTCCTCTGTGTCATGCATGCAGCGGCGTGGTATCCCGCGGACCCGATCACATTCCGATCAAGCATGGAGATTGTCGGCAGCGTTGTCTTGGACAGACCCTACCGGGACGCACCCGTGAGCAGTCTTTTTTACGACGGGCGGCGCGAAGATCTTGCGTTCGAAAAGCCGGTTGGAGACAGCGCAGACCGGCGCCACCATGTCCGTTTCTGGCAAGTCCTCGAGAAAGGACAAGAAGGCCGGCCTGTGTGGCTCGGCTCGGTAACGTTCGACCGCGCCGTGGGACTGAGCCGCTACACGGGACAGGTTACGCACCATATCGCCCCGAACATCGACGCCGAGCGAGACGGACTCACCGATGATCTGAAAATCACGAAGATCGTCGAGGCGATTTATGAGGTTTCTGGAATCGGCCCGACCCTTGCCGGCCGGAATGGCGAGGGGGACCGCTATTATACCGACGGCGAGCTCAAGATTTCTCGTGTTGTTGCAGGCTGCAATACGAAGGACGAGCCAGCTGCAGAGCTAGCCAATCCGCCCCTGGTTGATTTCAAGAACACAGCCTGGAAGGCGATTGCCCGAATGCTGCAAACGAGCAGGTCTTCTAAGTGAAGGAAAAACTTACGTTTTTCATCTGAATACGAGGGCTCGAGCCGGTATTCAGGTAACCCTGGAAATTCTCCCACGGGTCGAAGCGCACGTCGGCCCGAAGGGCCACCGCAGGGCGGCGCGCGTGTTTCGACATTGCCCCTAAAGGCAATATCGTAGCCGTCGGGCATGCCTCAGAATTTCGCTGAACATGGCCAGCCGGGCACAGCCTTTAGCGAGGTGACAAAATGAAGTTCAACCATTTGCCGACGATCGCCGTCATTGGTCTGCTGATCGGAACGATCTTGCCGCCGAACGCCTCGGCGCAAGAGACGGCCAAGGGTCTGCTCGCGATTCAACTTCGTGCCCAGGGCTACCGCTGCGACAAGCCGGTGAGCGCAAAGAGAGATGATAAATTGTCGAAGGCGGACGTTTCAGTATGGGTACTCAAATGCGAGCATCGTTCATACAATATGAGGCTGGCGCCCGACATGGCGGCGCGGGTGCAACAGCTGAAATAGTCTTGATCCATCTTTTTCCCCGAATCTCAATGAGGGCTGGCATTGCCGCGTAAACGATTCAGGCCGACGGCGTCGAACGGATCTGAAGGCGACGCCGGCCGCGGCAATCCGCCAGTCCCGGGGGTCCAGGCCGCAACCTGGTCAAGATCAAAACTTTTGTTGATTGCGCTGGGCGCAGGCGCCCTGGCTGTTGTTGCCGGACTTGCATCTGGCATTTTGACGGAAATGCAGCCGAAGCAATCCGCTGGCACCGGTGCCGACCAAGCAAACATCGCGACGTTTGTCGGCAGCGAGACTTGCGCCGGTTGCCACCGGGCACAAGGGGACTTGTGGCGCGATTCCCAGCACCGACATGCGATGGATCACGCAACTGAAAAGACGGTGCTCGGCGATTTCAATGATGCAAGTTTCGACTATTACGGCGTTCGCTCACGCTTTTTTCGCAAAGACGGAAAATTTTTTGTCGAAACCGATGGACCGGATGGAAAGCTCGCCGCTTTCCAGGTGAAGTACACATTCGGCATTGATCCCCTGCAGCAGTATTTGATCGAGTTTCCCGACGGCCGGATTCAGGCTCTGTCCATCGCATGGGATAGCCGACCCAAAGACAAAGGCGGGCAGCGCTGGTTTCATCTTTATCCCAACGAGAACATTCAGAGCGGCGACGTCCTGCACTGGACGAAGCTCAATCAGAACTGGAATTTCATGTGCGCGGAATGTCACTCAACAGGCCTTCGCAAGAATTACACGTCAGTCAACACTCTTTCCCTACGCGACGACCTGGTCCGAGATCAGCGTCGGCTGCGAGGCCTGTCATGGACAAGGCTCCCGGCACGTGACGTGGGCGCGCGCGCAGCAAAGCTGGCTGCCATTCAATCGTATCGAAGACCGTAGCAAGGGACTGCTCGCGCTTTTCAATGAGCGGCAGGGCGTAGCTTGGTCGCACAATCCACGCACCGGCGAGTTGCAACGCAATCTTCCGACAAATCTTCTGCGCAGCGAGGTCGAAACCTGCGGCCGGTGTCATGCCCGGCGGAGCGAGATTTCCGAAGACTGGGTGCCCGGACGATGGCTGTCAGAAACACACGCCATCGCTTCCCCGATGGCGCGAGAGGTCTACTGGCCGGACGGACAAATTCGCGATGTCGAGGAAGCCTATAACTACGTTCCCTTCAAACAGAGCAAAATGTTCGCTGCGGGCGTGACATGCAGTGACTGCCATGACCCGCACAGCGGAAAACAACGGATTGCCGGAGATGGCGTATGCCTGCAGTGCCACGCCTCCGACACCTATGCGAGCGCGAAGCACAGCCATCATGAGCAGGCGACCGCCGCGCCGAACTGCATTTCATGTCACATGCCTGCGCGCACCTACATGGTGGTCGACCCCCGGCATGATCACAGCCTCCGTATCCCGCGGCCTGACCTGTCGGCAAAGCTTGGCACGCCGAACGCCTGCAACTATTGCCACACCGAGAAGTCTGCCCAATGGGCGGCGGATGCGGTCGAGCGCTGGTTCGGCCCTAACCGCAAAGGTTTCCATACCTACGCCGGCGCCTTCCAAGCAGCCTCAAGCGGCCAAGCCGACGCCGAAAGGCTGCTCGCCTTCGTCGCCGCCGACGCAAACACGCCAACTGTCGCGCGCGCGAGCGCGCTCACCGCGCTTGCGCCTTACGTGTCGCCGGCAAATGCCGAAATCGCGCGTCGCGGCCTTTCCGACCCGGACCCAATGGTCCGGATTGGAGCGATGAACATGCTTGCAAACGTCCCGGCTGCACAAATCTGGACCTTGGTCGCCCCGCTCCTTTCGGACCCGGTCCGCAGCGTGCGCACGCAGGCGGTCAATCTGCTCGCTGCGGTCCCCGCCACGAGCCAGCCCCAGGCCGACCGCGAACGTTTCGAGCGTGCCGCGGCTGACTTTGTGGCGGTGCAGCGACTCAATGCCGACCGGCCAGAGAGCCGTTCCATGCTCGCAAATTTCTACGCAAGGCGGGGGCAGACCGCGGAGGCCGAGGCCGAATATAAAGCTGCGCTACGGCTGAGCCCCCAATACACGCCGGCTGTCATCAATCTCACCGATCTTTATCGCGCATCGGGGCGTGAGACCGAAGGCCTGGCGTTGTTGCGCGACGCCGTCACTGCTGCGCCGCGGGATGCAGCCCTTCACTACGCGCTTGGCCTGGCGCTGGTCCGCCAGAAGCAGACCGAACAAGCGCTCGCCGAGCTGCGACGCGCCATCGAACTTGCGCCCAACCAGGCCCAATATGCTTATGTCTATGCAGTCGGCCTGCATTCAGCGGGCCGTGTTGAAGAGGCGATTTCAGCTCTCAAGGAAAACCTGACGAAGCATCCGAACGATCGCGAATCCCTGCTCGCTCTTGTCACCTTCAACCGGGATGCTGGGAATGTCGCTTCGGCCCTGGAGTATGCGCAGCGCCTCGCTCAAGTTGCTCCGGGTGACAGGCGGATCTCAGAATTGGTCGATGCTCTCAAGCGCCAGATGGAACTTTCGCCACGGTGACGCTTGCAAGCAAAGTAAAATTGTCCGGATAAGTCGCAAATCATTCTTGTCGCTCGCGCGATTCTGCCTTTCCTTGGTGATCGGGGAACGGGGCAACTATCGGGATGCGCGCACAAACTTGCTGTGCAGTGATTCTATTCCTGCAGCTTGCTGACCATTCGCGCGCTGAAACCTCCTGCATCGATCCCGCCGAGTTGGCGCACTCGACCGTGAGCATCACACGATATTTCGACGAGGCCGAACGCACCGGGCGATCGGACTTAGCCGGCATCCAGGGCACCGGTTGGTTTCACTCTCCCACCACCATCGTAACCGTCGAACACGTCGCCACCGCGATGGGTCTCTCGAACCAGGAGTGGAAGCTGCTCCATATCAGGGACGGTTCGGACATCCAGCAGATTTCCGCCCGCATCCTGCGCTTTGCAGGTGGCCGCTTTGAAAGATTGGCAGTACTCGAACTGCAAACGGCCACGCCCGCCGCGCGCAGCGCTGAAATTCGGACGTCGCCGCTTTTGCCGGAAGATCGTGTGCTGGCCATCGCCTATCTGCAAGACGACCAGCGCTCCGTGAGTGGCCGGTTCGTAGAATACGGATCTGATGGCAGGCTGGCGGGCGCCGCGCTGCTTGAAATGTATGACGGCAACAACCGCCTCGCCATCGATCACGGCGCATCGGGGGCGCCAGTGTTCGATTGCAAGGGTCAGATCACAGCGGTCGTCAGCACGGTAATCACGCAGATTCTCCAGACGCCATTTGGCGCAAAACGAATTTCGACGTCCTGGGGAACACCCAATGTCGTCTCAGTGCCGGTCCGGCAGCTGGTCGACTCTTTCACGCCCAGTGAGCGGGCAGAGCGCTGAGCAAAATAGCGCTGCAATCTAGATTTCAGGCCTGAGCAGCCGCACCGGAATTGCCGTTAAGGGCCACGCGGCGTTGAGCCATCAAATATTCCAGGCGACGGCTCGCCAGGCTAAGGGCGGCCATTTCTCCGACGTCGGCATCGCCGCTCGATCCCTTTTCCAATTGGTTTTTGATTATTTCGTCAATGTTCTGTTCGATCGCCGCCAGTTCTGTATCGTCGCGAGCGTCACTGATCTTCTTCACAAGCGCGTAAAGACGCACTGAGGGCCGATGGTCGGCTTCTTCGGTTTTCCTTGTCATGAATTTCCAGGCCGCGGCAAACACAGACATCAATGAACCCAGAAGCATGGATCCGTAGAAAAACTGGTCGCCGTATTTGTCGAATATTGTTTTCTGCTCGCCGTCGAAATAGGCGGCGGCACCCGGATGAATTGGAATGAAGGCATCCTTGTCGGTATCCGGTTCGCTGACCTGTGCGAGGAGCGGATACGCACTGATCAGATCGCGGCGGGCCTCCATCATTGCCTTGGTCAGGGCCCCGACAACGTCGTCATCAAGATTCTTGTTTGCGACCAGAAAAAACGGAACGCGGAGTGTCGTCAAATCGTCGTCCGGAACAGGCGGTGAACCACGGATCGTGCCTTTCGGCAGGTCGTAGCTCTTATACGGTGGAGCGACCGTTTCTATCGCGCTAGCCGCTTCGATCGGCACGAGGCCGAGTGTGCCTTTGGCGTTTCGCGGGAAGGCGTCGCGCAGCATGGCGAGATATTTTTCAGAAATAGGTATGACCGCAAGAAGGGCTTGTACCTGCTTGCTCTGTATTGCCTGCGGCACCTCAGCCGGCGTGAGGTCTTTAAACCGCACTTTGGCGGTATCCAGACCGTATTGCTGTGTGAGCGCTGCGACCACTTTGTGATTGGTATCGCCGGCAACCACACCCACCGTCTTACCTTTGAGATCGTCCATGCTCTCAAGAGAACTACCCGGCGGCACGACGATCAGTACGACACCGTGCGTCACCGTCAAAACAGCGCGGGCAATCGAGACATCCACCGTATCCGCGCGCGCAACCGCAAGGTCTGCTTTGCCATCCGCAAACGCTTTAGCCGAATCGGTCGCGGTCGGAGTCTCAAGGACCTTGAGCCGCACCGGCGCTTTCGTGGAAGCCATGCGTGCGGCCATTGCCGACATGATGCGCGGGACATCCCCATCGACGGATCCCGCTGCGATGGTCAGCGTTATTGGCTGAGTAACATAGCGATAGGCGAACAGGGCGGCGCCGCCCGCGATGGCGACCAGACCGACAACGAGAGTTATCCGCAGCCATCTCGGCAATCGGCCCGACATGATCGCGACGATGATCGCGAGTATGCCAGCAGCGACCGCTACCTGCTGATAGTGCTCTCGCTCCATTGCCATATCGAACTCCAGGGTCAGAAATTCGCGATCCTACAAGCGCCCCACCTGCCCCCCGACCACCGTTATCTCCCTCGGCAAAGCTTTGGCTCAGTGGAGCTCAGCTGCCGCAGTTGCGCTGTTCAGAAGGACCAGATGCACATCCATTCCATTTTCGCGACTTGCTGTCGGGTCGAGCGGCCTGGCGCCGCCCGACTCAGCCTTGGAGCCGCCCAATAATAGTACAATGCGGCGCTTGTTCATCGGCTTTGCGATGAACGGTCGACGAGAAACTCCTCGCTCCCATCCGGATACCGCGCGCTATAGTATCACACTCGCGCACTATACGAGCCCACGGCCCTGCCTGCGGACGTTCAACTTACGCTGACGAAACTCAACTCTGCACGCGCGGCTTTTTCCATTCACCGAGCGAATTCAGGAATCTTGCAGCTCGCTAGCTGGCCAGCGCCGGCGCCCAGCGGATGGGTCTGGAACCCGAGGAGACACGCAAGCCAAGTCTGGCGGAGAGGGAGGGATTCGAACCCCCGATACCCTTGCGAGTATGCCGCATTTCGAGTGCGGTGCTTTCAACCACTCAGCCACCTCTCCGGAGCCCGAACAGGCCTCAAAAGGCCCTGAATGGACGGGCGCTATGTAGCCAAGCGCGCCAAGACAGACAAGGGTCGGGCGGCGTATATTGCGCCTTCCGATGAGACCGGTCACAGCCCGTCAAACAATGGATAACCCGCTGAAATTCGACCTGATCCGCAAGGAACTGCCCGGCATCTTCATGACGCTGGGTCTGGTCGCGGTAATCACCACAGTGCTTTTCGCGCTCGTTTGGAAAATGGGACTGGCGCATGGCTCGGTCGTCTACCTGATCCCGGTGGTGATCGCGGCGGCCCGTTGGGGCGTGGTGTCGGCGATCGTTGCCGCGATCTGCGGCGTCCTTGCCTCCGCATTCTTTTTCTACGAACCGGTCTACAGCTTCCGCATCAAGGATCCACAGGAAGTCATCGACCTGATCCTGTTCATTTTCGTCGCGGTGGCTGTGAGCCAGCTCGCCACCCGCCTCAAGCGGCAACTGGAAATGGCGCGCCAGCGCGAGATCGATCTGCGCGATCTTTATGCGTTTTCGCGACGTCTGGCGGTTGCGTTCGATGTCTCCGACATTCATGCCGCCATCGAAGATCACCTCGCCAGCGTTATGCAGCGCAACGTTGTGCTGTTTCCCGGTGCACGCGAGGCCTCGAACAGCAGCGGCCGACGCGCCGGCGTGACGGTGCCGGAGCGGGTTCTGGCCGAAGTCGTCGAGGTCGCATCGGGCCACCGCGACACTGCAGCAGGTGCAATGGTGACGACCGCGAGCGGCGAAATCTGGCTTGTCCGCGCGGTATCGCCGAAGAGCCCCGAATTCGGGGTGATCGCGATCAATCTTGGCCGTGAATCGAGAGAGGGTTCGGACGAACTTCGCATCCGCGTCGATGCGGTTCTGGCCGACGCCACTGCCACGCTCGAAAGGCTCGGCGTCGCCCACGCTATCAGCGAAGCGCGCATGCGCTCGCAGACCGACCAGCTGCGCGAGGCACTCATCGGGTCCGTCAGCCATGAGTTACGGACGCCGCTTGCTTCGATCCTCGGCGCGGCGACGGTGCTGAGCGCAGCACCTGCGCTGCAGAATGAAAAGAAGCTGACTGCGCTGGTTCATGACGTCCGTGACGAAGCTGAGCGGCTCAACAATGACATCCAGAATCTGCTTGATGCCACGCGTATCAGCAGTGATGGTATCAAACCGCATGTCGAATGGGCCGATCCGACCGACATTATCAACTCGGCCGTCGAGCGCTGCCGTCATCGTCTCGAAGACCGGCGGCTCGTCGTTGATCTTCCATCCGACCTGCCATTGATTCATGTCGATTCCGTTCTGGTACAGCAGGCGCTGATTCAGATTTTCGACAATGCGGTGAAGTATTCCGTATCCGGCTCAAAGATCGCGGTTGACGCTAGCGCGCGCGATGGCAAGCTGATCATCAGCGTCACCGATCAAGGCGCCGGATTGACCGTCGCCGAAAAGTCAAAAATCTGGGATCGTTTCGCGCGTGGCGAACGTCACGCCGCGACCACCAGTGGTTCCGGGCTGGGCCTTTGGATCGCCAACGCCTTCGTCGCCGCTAATGAGGGCAAGGTGAGCGCCGTCAGCGAGGGTCCCGGCCTTGGCACAACGGTGAATATCGAACTGCCGGTTACACAAGCCGCCGTTCCGCAACTCGAAAGTGATGCCGATGAGTGAGCCATCCCCGATCGTTCTCGTCGTGGACGACGAGATCCAAATCCGCCGATTTCTACGTACCGGTTTCGAGCTCAACGGGTTCGTTGTTCACGAAGCCGGAACGGGTGCCGAAGCTATCCGTTCGGCGACGCTGCGCCCGATCGACCTGGTGATCGCCGATCTGGGCCTGCCCGACATGGATGGGGCGGAGGTCGTCGAGCGCATTCGATCCTGGTCGAGCGTCCCGATCATCGTCCTCTCAGTGCGCTCGAATGAAGCGGAAAAGGTTCATTTGCTCGAGCTTGGCGCCGACGACTACGTGGTCAAGCCCTTCGGTATGGCGGAGCTGCTTGCGCGCGTGCGCGTTGCGCTCAGGCGTCAAATGCGCGCGGTATCGGGTGAGCCGACCGTCAAGGCTGGCCCCCTGACCATCGATCTTGCCGCTCGCGCGGTTATGCTCAAGGACAAACGCCTGACGCTGACGCCGAAGGAATACCGGTTGCTGCAGGTGCTGGCCCAGCATGCGGGCAATGTCGTGACGCACCAGCATCTCCTGAAGGAAGTCTGGGGTTCGATCCACGTGCACGACACGCATTACTTGCGCATCTTCGTGCGCAAGCTGCGCCAGAAGATCGAGCCACATCCGGACTCTCCAAAAATCTTGGTGACGGAATTGGGCGTCGGCTACCGGCTGGTGCAAGTCGGCAACGAAGGCGATGCGCCCGCCTGGCCGGATTCAACGCCGGCGAAAAGCGAGACCTGACGTTTCCGCATTAACGCTGTCGTGCGTGCCCCGCAGCCGCCGGCGGAAATTGCAGGGGTTTCTTGACAGGGCGCACCTTTCCCCGTCATAACCATCGCGCGCGGGCCCTTGGGTCCGCGTGCTTTTTCGAGGGCTTACTAAGCCCTTAAAAACAAACAACAAACCGACTGAAAGAAGCCGGTCCGGAATATCCGAGCACCGGGATCGAACACACGAGGACGAAAGATGTTCGCAGTCATCAAGACAGGCGGCAAACAGTATCGGGTCGCCACCGAAGACGTGATCCGGATCGATCGCGTCAACGGCCAGCCCGGTGAGATCGTCGAGTTCGGCGAGGTGCTGGTGGTTGGCGGCGACACGCCGCAGCTGGGCACGCCGACCGTTGCAGGCGCCACCGTTGCCGGCGAGGTGCTCCAGCACACGCGCGGTGACAAGGTGATCGCCTTCAAGAAGCGCCGG
>Ga0184635_10000056_pt1 | contig 20588 bp, 6 predicted proteins | sample PLM3_30_b2_FD_133147 | JGI IMG/M metagenome (GOLD analysis project Ga0184635, IMG submission 133147) | Groundwater sediment microbial communities from an aquifer in East River, Colorado, USA - PLM3_30_b2 | ecosystem: Environmental > Terrestrial > Soil > Riparian zone | place: USA: East River...
GCTGGCGTTGGGCCGGCTGGCCAGGACCAGAACTCGCGGCGCCAGCACCTTGCCGCCGGTGTAGATTTGCCCGCCCTCCACAAGCCCAAGGAAGGTGCTTGGATTCATCTGCACGCCCGCCAGCGTGAGGGTCATGTCGGAGTAGCTGCCGCCGGTGCCGTTGAAGCTCAGGCGCAGTTGAGAATTCGTGCCAGAGACGGCCAGGAGGAGGTAGTTCGTCACCCAGGGTGAGGAACCGTTGAGCAGCCGCGAGACATCGAGGACGTCGCCTTCGAGCCAGCTGAAGTCCTCGATAATGTCGTTGCCGTCGCTCGGCGTGCAGAAGACAAACAGGTCCGCTCCGCCGTTGCCCCGGAGCCAGTCCCGGCCACGACCACCCACGAGAATGTCGCTCTCCATGCTGCCGGAAATGTGATCGCTGCCAGCGCCGCCGAGGAACAGATGGCGCCGGTCCGCGCCGTAGCTGGGCACGTATTGCGATTGATACTCGGAGGCGGTCAGCGCCGAACTGGGCGCGGCAAGATTCAGGCTCAAGGCCTCATCCGCGCCGTCGCTGACAATAAAGCCCATTTCCTTGCTGAGGACGTACCCTGTCGCCATAGGCTCCTCTCCGGCCGTCATGCCAGCCAGCGCGGGGAATCGTTGCGGTGTCGCGGAAAGCGCGCCACTCAAGTCAGCGACAGACAACGCCGTGGCGGGCTGGTAGAACGCAACGGCCACCGTGCCCGTGAACGCGGGATGATTCGTATTCTCATCACGCAACACCAATTGCAAGCTGCCCGGCGCTGTCGAGTCGCCCTGATGCACAAGCACCACGCGGCCGGCGTTCACGTCGGCCTGGGAGAAGCTGGCCCCAATCGCCAACGCGGAGTCGTGATTTGCGCCCCCGGCCGTCGCGTTGCGCAAATAGAGCGTCGACTGCTCAGGCGCCGCCGAAAGGGTGTAGGTCAGGTTGGTTGCCGAAGAATCAGTGTCAATGGCGCGCAGCAGCAGCGCCGTCGTGCCATCGGCGTAGGCCCGCAATTCCTGCGTGGCCAGGGATGGCACGCGGTCGTCGTGGTTGGGGTCCGAGCCGTTGAGGAATTCGGAGCGGTTGTTTCGCCCGTCGCCGTCCGGATCCGCGTTGGGATCTTGGATCAAGTAACGGTTCTGCCACCAATCGGGAAGGCCATCCTCATCCAGGTCGAAAAGCGGGCTGGTCACTTCCAGGTCGAGTCGATACGTCGCAGCGCGCTTGGATTGGGAGACGACAAACGAGCCGGAGCCGGGCGCGAGGATCAAAGCCGGGTAGCCATCCACGGTTATCTGCTCGTGGGCGCAGGTCGAGAGTTGCGCGCTCAGAGGCACCACGCTGTCGGAGGTGTTCAAGCCGAGGCCGAGGGCCTGGTGCGGTACTTTAAGGCGATAGGAGTAAACGCCGCCTTTCAGTGGCTCCAGTTGCGCGGCCAACATGACCAGCGTCCCGTTCGACCGGCGAATGCGCCAGGTCAGTGCGCCTTCGGACAACACGTAGGTCTGGCCACTGAGGCGATTGATGATGCGACCATAGAAAATTGTCTCCGGCTCGGACACGGAAGCGGCGCGAGACTCGGAGCCACCGCCCAGGCCGAACAGGGCCGCGGCCAGGAGCACCAGCGTGGAGGGAAGTTTCTTCATATGCAAAGGCCGGAGGGTTCAGTTCCCCGAAAAGCTGTAAGTGCGGATGACGAGCTTGATGTCCTTGAGGCCATTGCCATCGCGCTCGCCGGTGGCGGGATCGTCCGCGGGATTCACCAGGGGGCCGTGGATGAACGTCCTCAGCCCGTCAACCGGGTCGGCGCTAAGGGTCGCACCGGGGATGATCAGCAGCCAGCGGGTGTTCCATATCGAGCGGCCGACCAAACGGTTGTCGTAGGTGATTTCGCCTTCCGGATCCGCGCCGCCATCGAGATCCTCCTGGGTGTAGCCGTAGGCGCGGAAGCTGGAGAAGCGCCGGATTTCGCCAAAGGGCGTCGGCAGGCTGTCGATCAACGGCCGCCACGCCGGATCATTCAGCCGCGCCGAGACGGCCGGGTATGGCGCAGGGATGCTCTGCTCGCGCACGTTCCACAGCCGCACCTCGAGGTTCTGGCTGCTGGGCACCGTGATGACGTCCGTGCCGACCGGGATGAAGTACATTCGCGGCGTGCCCGAAAGCTGATCCGCCGGATAGCCGTCGAACCAGACGCCGACGGCGTTCACCTTGGTCGAATAGTGCGTCGGGTCGTAGGCATTGTCGCCGCCACCGAGCGGCCAGCCGAAGAAGTTCGAGCCGGAAATGACGTAGCTGCTGAACGGAATCACCAGCCCGGGCTGCGGACCGTTGGTCGCGGCGGCGAAGGGCCGGCAGTACTGGCGGAATTCCGGCACTTGCCACAGGTCGTCCTTGTAGTGCTCGGGCTTCGAGAGTTCTCTCCGCCACTCCAGGGCGTTGGGGGTGCCGTTGGTTTCTTCCTCTTCGAGCGGAATGCGGAACAGTTCGTAACGCATCGAAAAGGTGGCAAACTCGATCTGCGGCTGGTTGAAACCCATGCGGGTCTTGAGGAGGTCGTAGTTGGCCTTTAGTATCGCAAGGCTCTCCGCTAGGCCGCCGCCGCCGATGGCCGGCTGGCCGTCCTCATTCGAGATGCCGATGGTGCGCGCCTTGATGATGTCTTCAAGGATGTCGCCCGGCGCGCCCGGGTCATCGGGACGGAGGTTGGTTTCGTAGTCGTAAGTGGCGGCCGCGATGTAGGTGTAGCGGGCGGCCAGGTCGAAGGCGGAGCGGTACTTTTCGAGAGCCGCGTTGCGGGCGATGCGGAAACTGATGTCCTGATACCGGTTCGCCTGCGTCATGGCGGCGGTGCGCTTATTGAAGTATTCGCGCTCCTGCATCAGCCGGAAACCCGCGGAGAGCTTGGCGCGATACTGGTCCGAAAGCTCGCGCATGTGCTCGACGGCCTTGAAGATTTCCACCCGCTTGATGCCCTCGTCGCCCACCATGTTCTCCACTTCAACCAGGGCTTCCTTGAGGGCGAAGTTGCGCTCCAGGCCATCGACGTCGAGGTCCTTCATGATTTCCTGAAGTTCACGGTCCAACTCGCTGCGCAGCGCGAGGGACTCGAAGAGGACTCTTAATCCATTGCCGATGCCTTCGACAATGGTTCCAGCAAGGCTGATGACGAGTGCAGGAATTTTGGTGGGAGCCGAGCCCGCTGAGACGGCCAGCCCAAAGGTGGGCGTATCATTCGCTATGCTATCGAAAACGTCGTGGGCTATGTTCGAGACAAGCTCTCCGATAAGCGAGGCGACGTCGGCTCCGACCTGGAAACCGATCTGCGAGTTGACCAGGCCAGTGGCCGTATCAAGATGACTTTGCAGCCGCGCACGGACAGCCGCATCCAGGTCGTAGCGCGCGTTGACCAGGCGCAGTTGGCGAATGATGCCGGTCGTGAGGGCGTCCCACTCCGCCATGGCAGAAGCCACATCCCCCTCGGCTTGCAGCAATTGCGATAGAAGGGATTGAAGTTCCCCCGGCGAAGCGCGCCGGCCCCACTCCGGCGGAGCCTGGAAGGTGTAACCCGCCGTGCTGATGGGCAGGTGCAATGACGCAGCGAAAGCGTTGTCCGCGAGGCGCGGCGGGTTGCCCGAGGCGTTCGAGTAATCGGTGTAGTTGACGATCTGGTAGTTCGTCGGCGCGGTTCCCTGGAAGCTCTCGGCGTAGCTTTGCCGCAGCGGATTGGCGATACGCAGCAATCCGGAAGAGGTGAGCGTCTGGAGGTAGTTGCTCGAGTAAACCGCCGTCTGCCGCGGCACCGTGGAATCATTGATCTGTCGGACGTCCACGTAGGCGAACAGCATCGTATCCGGACCCTGGTACCCGGCCGGAAACGCCCGGCCCGAGCCGATGGTGCCTTCGTAGGGAGTGCCGAAGATTTCGATGAGCTGATTGCGATAGGCCAGATCCTCCTGGAACACGTCGATGCGGAACGCCTCCTCGCTGTTGGCGACCTCGCGGATGCTGTTGTTGATGTCCGAGGCGTTCTTGAAGATGGCCGTCGCGTTCTTGAGCGCCTGCAACGCGCGCTCGAAAATCTGGTCGAAGTGGAACAGCCCCTGCACCGCGCGGGTGCCAATCTGCGCGGTGGAACCGACCTCGAGGAAGGTCGGATCGATGTCAAACGTAATCGCCCCGTTGGCCACGCCGATGGGGTTGTTGCCGCTGCTGGATTCATCGACTTTCGCCTGAATCATGGCAAAGTTCGCCGAGATCAACGCGATGTCTTTCACCGTGGTGCGATCCACTTTGGCGATGCCGGTGAGATTGGTGTTCGGATGCGTGGCAGGCAGCAGCGCGTTGGCGGTCACCCAGTCGAAAAACGCCCCCTGGCCGGCCCGGCGCGCCCATTCCTCGAAGCCCCACGCGCGGTTCTTGTCCGTATCGAGATAGCCCTGCCACTGCCCATCGGGGTTGGCCACGTACTTCTCCCGGTAGGTCATGTTCACGACCTCCGCGCCGACCTTCGCTTTGGCGGCCGCGATTTGCGCAAACTTCCGCTCGTCGAGGTAATCCACCGCCACGACGATGTCTTGAATGTTCACGTACTCGGAGCGCGAAACCCAATTGAAGTAAGGATGGGTGAGCAGCTCGTATTGGTAGCGCAGCGCTGTCAGGTAATGGCCCCAGGCGTCGCCATGGCCCTGTGGATAGAAGATCTGCGCGTCTCGTTCGTCGATGAAGCCGTCGAGAGTGACGTCCGTGACATTGTAGTTGTGCGCGTAGGCTGCCTCGCCTTCGCCCGAGGTGAAATTCCAGAACAGCCGGTTATAGACGGGCCGCGCATAGAAAGCATCCAGCCCGCGCAGCAGCGCCAGCTCCTCTTCGAGCAGTGAGGACACCTGGTTCTGGAACGCAAACACCGCGGGCTCCAGGTAGCCGTAGAGCTCGGCATTGCTGCTGTCGAAGGCGATGGTCGGATTCTCCGCGTCCGCATAGGCTTCGTTGCCCAGCAGTTGGTAGAAGTCACCCAGCCGCGTGGAAGCCAGTTGCAGCGCATTGGCGATGCCGGGCGTGGAAATCGGCGTCGAGAGGTCGATGCTGAGGTTTCTCGCCCGCTGGAAAATCGTTTCGTAGAGCTCAATCAACCCGACGTTCTCAATGACGTTCTGAGCCGGGTTCAATGCGACCGGCCCCTCGAATCGCTGGCCCAACTGGCGCAGGATGCTGGAGTAGGTAGCCGGATTGTCGCCGGTGAAGTCGCGGATGCGCGCCTCGTAGGGGTTCACCGCCCGGAGCACGCGCTTGATCCAGCCTTCGGCCAGTTGCGGCTGGTAGTCCGAGAAGCCGTCGCCGTCGACATCATTAGGCGTGGAGTTGCCCGAGCCGGCCCACTGGAAGGGGATGCTGGAGGCGCCGTTGAGCTGCGGCACAGCCCAGTTCACGCCGTCATGCGCGTCGTTTTTGTGGCGGTAGCGCAGGAAGAAGAGCGAATCGGCCAGCAGGGCTTCCGGCGCGCTGGGGTTGCCCTTCAGCGTGAGCTGATAGAAACCCACGCCCTGGTTGCCTGACGGATCGCCGAATAGCTTCCACGGATTGGGTGCAGGTTGGAGGTCGGGCGTCAGAGCCGACGTGCCGTCCTCGGGCCGGTACCACCACTCGAACACGAGGTCATCCGCATTCGCCCCGAAGTCGCCGGTGTGGCGGAGGACAATATTCTCGTCGAAGACATTGTCCGAAAGGACGGTCTTGATTGCACCGCGATAGCGTTCGCGCTTGTCCACTTTGATGACGAACAACGTGACCGGCGACCCGCCCAGGCTCGGATGATTGTTCTCCGCGATGGTGACGTAGCTGATGTCGGGGTTGGGGTCATTGGGGTTGAGGAAGTTGGGATTCGTCACGAGCGCAAGGCCCGGCCCGAGGGCCTGGAGAGAGGCGGCCTTCGACTTATCGCGACGCACGCTGACGATGCCCGTCGTATTGGTCTGCAAGAGCGCGGTGCCGTTGGCGTTGCGGATGATCTCCTGCTCCAGGCCGACGCGATACACCACGTCCACACCGTTGTTGCCCTGGTCGAGTCCGTTCGGATTGCGGCTCAGGTTGAATAGCTCCCGGGCCTTCGTGGCGAAAGTCGTGCCGGTCAAATCTTTGAGCGGGCTGTCTCCAGTCGAGCCATCAAGCAACTGCCCCTCGCGCGTGGTCATGATGTTCGGCTCCAGCACATAGACCGCGCCGGGCGCCGCTGTGAGCGTCTGGTCGCCGATGGACTTGTCGTTGAGGAAACCCTGGATGCCAAGCTTGCCGAGGATCGGGTCGTAGAATACGCGCTTCTGCAATGAGGACGGCAATTCGACGAAGAAGTACTTTCCGTTCCGGACGCGGGTCCGGCCGTTGGCCGGCTGGAGAATTGTAGGCAGTGAGGCGAGCGGCAACTCCACCGTGCGTTGCTCCAGGCCTTGCATGAGCCGCGCCGTATAGCGCGTGAACAGGAGCTGATTGTCCATCTTCGGATTGAGCGTATCGAAGACGACCTCACCCGCCGCGAACGCGACCACACCCGGCAGCCCGGGCGTGTCCACCACGTCGATGTCCCCCTCGGGCGTCTCAACGACCGTCAGGGGATTGTCCGAGTGATATTCGCCGCCGGAGAACGTTAGCGTTTCTCCCACCTTCAGCACCGGCACCGCCTGCGGCCAGATGGTGGTGTAAGTGATTTGCTGCGCCGCAGGATTCTGATTGTTCAGCCGGTAATCGACTCCTCGGAAAAAGTTCGTGCCGCGATACTCGCCATAGGCCGTCCCGCGCAACGTGCCGTTCGGAACTGCGGGCAGGAACGGCACGCAATCGCCGGGGTTGCGCGGGAAGTCATCCGGCCACCAGAAATCGACCAGCAGCGGGTACATGAAGTACATGAAGAAGAACCCGTCGCCGGACACCGCCCAGCCGGTGCCTTTGTGGTCCTTCCAGAACGTGCGCCGGTTCGGGTCGCCTTCCTTGCCGTAGGTCCCGCCGCACGGCGTCGCGCCAATGACGAAAGGCAGCGGGTAGAATGGAATCACCGGTTCACCGGCTTCCATTTCCTGCTCGAAGCTGTAGCGATAGCTGAGGTCGCCGACATTCAAGTTCGTCGCTCCCCGCACCACGTTGTATACCTTCATCTTGAACTCCTGGTCGAACACGTCGAGGTACTGCACCAGCACGTACGGATCGGAAGTGTAGCTATCGTCGCGGTTGGTCGTGTTGAGATCGTTGTCCCGCAGCGCATAGGCTGCCATCGGCTGCGGCGACACGGCGGCGGAGCGCAGGGACGGCGCCATGAGCGCGTGTTCCTCGTTCGGGTTGTAGCCCGCCTCGTCGCGGTCGGGCTGAGTGTAAATCTGAACCTGCTGGAACCGGGTCGGGTTGTAAGCCGCCTCCGCCGGGATCACGTTCGTCCCGATCACGGTCTCCGGCGTTACGAGCTGGTCGGTGCCGTTGCTGGCCACGCACTCGCTGCCGAAGCGGCTGGCGATGACGATGCGCTGCAGGCCCGTCGCCGGCGTCGGCCACGCAGGCAGGTAACGCACCGGCTGGTAGGGCCAAAGAATCTTGTCCCGCTTCTCATACCACACCACGACGAACTGCTCATTCTCCATCGCGGTGGGATGCAGGTTCACCGGGATGATCGGCCCATGAATCTGGTTCCGGTCGTAGATGAACGGGTTGTAGCGGGCCTTCTCGAAGAACGTGAAGCCTGTCCCCAGCCCGGCCGTGTCAAAAGCGCTTGTGATTTTCCGGCCGATGATCGCGGTCACGGGCGCGGGCAAGGCGTCATTCCACAACCGGGTGTTCACGACGCGCACACGCAGCGTTTCCAGCGGACCCGTGCGCCCCTCGCTGCTCGTCTCGCCAAACAGCAATACGGTGCGGCCCGGCCCCGTCGCCGTGAACCCTTCGGAGAGAGTCGCCGCCGCGCCGGTGGTCGGTTCGGTAAACTTCATCTCCCGGAAACGCACGAGGTCGTTCGTTCCGGGATCGAGTCGGACGGGCGGCGTGCCGGCGATGTGGTTGTAGTGAGGCGAGTCGGGATAGCGAATGATGAGGCGGATCACGATGAACTCTTCTGGATCGGTTGAAGTCTTCCAGAACGACATCACCATGCCCGGCCGCAACGGATACAACTTCTTCCCCACGTCATCCCAGATGGTCATGTCCTCGCCCAGACTGCCTTGAGGACCCTGGATAACGTCCACGCGCGACGGCGCCTCGTTCGTCAACATCCGCGCGAAAATGCCAGCGTCATCCACAGTGCGGAAGGTGACCGGGTTGCCGATGTTCACTGTCTCCTCGAAGATACGGTCGCCATAGTCCCAGAACACCCGGGCCGGGCGCACCAGGCTCGGAACGGGTTTGGACTTATATTCCTTGCCGCCGATCATCACGGACGGGAGATCCCCCAGCAATCCGGTGGGCGGAAACACCAGGCCGTCTCCATTGAGCCACCCTTTCAATTGTTGCGCGCTCTCGTTCTTTACCGTGCCGATCTCCAGCACGGTGTGCTCGTTGTAGAAAAACGTGCCTGAACCGACGCCGTCCGCCTGGGTCGGCGCACCGCTGGCCGAGGGAGAGTCCTTGACCACCCGGACCAATGGGAGGTTACCGGATTTGTTGCCGGTCGTGGCGACCTGCACGCCGATTTTCAGCTTCCACATGTTGGTGATCTTCGCCGGGCCGCTCATGACAAACTGAGGCACCTGGCGGCGCTGCTCATTGCCGGTATACGGATAGAAGGGGAAGTTTGTCGTGACCGCAGCGTTTGTGGCCGCGCCGGATGCGCGATAGCCGGTGACGAGAAACTTCACAGGCAGGACCGGGCTATTAAAGTCGGGTATTTCCGCGTCGATGCTGGCGATGACCGGATCATTGCGCGGGATCCAATGCTTCTTCACCGTCGGCACCGGATTGCCCGAAGCATCCGAGGAAATGCCTTCGAGCTCATCGCCGAACGTCTCGGAAAAATCCGACTTGATGGTCAGCGCATACTCGACTGTCCAGTTGAAGGTGACCGTCGTGTCCTGCTGAATGATGAACCGGTAGGAGTTGGCGTCGCCTATGGGCACGTTGTCGTCCACGGAGTAGCCGGCGGACGCGATGCGGGTTTCAGCGCGGTCGTTAATCAACTGCCCGTCGGCCAGTTCATCGCCGCTGAGTGCCAGGTCGGAGTTGGCCCCGTCCTTGTACATAAAGCGTGGCACGGACGCGAAAATCTCGGCACCCTTGATGCGCAGTTGGGTGTTCAAGGCCGTGTTGCCGCCGGACTCGCTTGGCCCGCCGAAGGGCAGCACCTGCGTTCCGCTCTGGCCGAACTCCGAAATGATGGTCAGGTTGACCCGTTCGGTAAATATGCCATCCGGATCGAAGACGGCGACGAACCCCCTGGGACTGTCCAACCGTTTCTCCGAGGTCGGCTCGCCCATCAACAGCGAGCCGGACGAGATATAGCCCACCCAGAAGAGTCGTTGAAGTGACTGGTTCCAACGCACCCGCGGCACGATCGTCGGGTTGGAATAGGCGTCCGCCGGTTCCTTCGGCGAGCGCACCCACTCGTAATTCATGTCCTGATTCAACTTGGCCACGAACAGATTGGTCTTGGACGACCCCAGCGACAGGAAGGGGGTGTCATTGGTCGGCCCGGACGCGCTCCGATCGCGCGCGCCGAAGAAATCAACCGAACCGGCGCCGAAAGTGCCGGTGAAGTACACGTTGCCCCCTTCATCCGAGCTGACGCTGAAGCCACGATTCTGGGCCGAGCCCTTGACCGTGGCGCGACCCTTGGCCACGAGGTCGGTGTCGAGCTTGATAATCTCAACGTCTTCCGAATCGCCATACGAGTCGTCCGGGAAGCCGAGAAGCGGATTATCGGCCCTCCCCTTCCAGAAGCCTGCCGCATAAACCCAACCTTGCGAGTAGTGCAGTTCCCGAATGGCACCGCCCACGCTCGAGGCGTTCTGCGTCGTGAAATAGACGCCCTGAACGGCGTTCAGGCCGGGGTTCAGTTTGATCACGTAGCCCTTGTTGCCTCCGCTGACGCCCACGGCGGGCAGGAACGCGCGCGTGACGCCAGCGGTCAGTTGATACTCCAGCCTTGCCACGGCAGCCCCACCCTGATCGAACATCACGAACTCCACCGTGTGCAGCCCCGGGCCAATGAAGCGCTCGCCCGAACGGTCTTCCTCACCGTGCTGCGAATCGTCGTAGATGACCGTGGTGCCATCGATCTTCAGATACGAGCCGTCGTCGGTGCGGTTGAAAAAAGTGTAGCGCCCGGGGGCCAGCGAGATCAGGCCCGTGGCTTGAAAGGCGAAATCGTCCTGGTCCCCGCCCGGAAAATTGCCGCCGCTAAAATTGATGAAAGCCGCACTCCCGCTGGCGGACGACGCGAGGTTGATGCCACTTAGCACATCGACCGCGGTCGCCAGCGACGAAATGTCTCCCGAGGATCTGGCCGTCCGAACCTGCCACTGCCCCGTCAAGCCAAAATCTGATGCGAAGGTGCCGCCCATCCCGAGCCCGCCGGCAATGTAGATGCCTCCCGCCTCATCCACTACTATCGACTCTGCCGAGTTGACCCCCCCGGCTCCGAACGTTGCCAGCGCGAGCGCATTGCCCGTAAGACTCGCATCGAGTCGGAACACAATGCCCGCCTGGCTGCCGCGCGCGGTCGCGTTGGTCCCGAAGACGCTTGCCCCGCTGCTCAAGTTGCCACAGAGGTAGACTTGGTTCCCCTGCCCGTAAACATCCCGGAGGCTGAGCTGCGACGGGCCGTTGGTCATGGCCACGATTGCTCCCGTCGACTTGTTCAGGCGGACAATCTTGGAACCGCCGACCACGAAACAGTTGCTCATCCCGGCGCCCACATACATGGCGGCGGGCGCCACCCCGGTCAATTTCCGTTCGATGATGATGTTGGTCCCGTCCGCGGGCACGGCGCCCCAGCGCAACACGCCACCCGCGTTGTCGTAACGAAGCAGCGTTGCCACGCCGCTGGAGTCCCTGCCCAGCACGATGGTCGTGCCGTCCTCCTGATCAACGGCCGCGTCCACGGGCTCGAAGTTCAACAGCGCGTCGACAAACGAGCCCGCCGCCCGCGCGGCCTCCGGCCGGAGCGCCAACGCAATCGCCAACGCCAGCCACAGCAGCCCGGCACGGACTCTGTTTCTCGCAATTTGTGAAGAGTGGATGTTCATGGCAAATAAATCCGGGATGCTTCGGCCACGCCTACTGGTTCAATTTGTCCACCAGGCTGACCCGGTTCAGCGTGAACGTGCCCTCCGTCCTCAATCCGATGTTCTGATCCGGGCCCAGAGGCTTGTGCAGCCCGCTGATTTCTTCCTTGTAGACCCCGCTGAGGCGCTCCACGCCGAAACCGACCTTTTCAAACCCATTCGTGCTCACCTGGAACGTCAGTTGCCGGGTGATGGTGAAGCCCAGCGTATGATCGGGATGACGCCGGTGCCGGAACGGGTTCGTCGGATGGCTGGCGCCAAGATAGAGCCGGCCCGTGACGACTCCGCCGGCCGCCAACTGGCCGGAGAGTGGCGCTTCGTTGACGGCGATGGCGTCCGCCGCGGCAAGAGCGCGATTCTCGAACAACAATTTCAACACCGCCGCTCGAGCGCTGTTGGCCGCAGCCAGGCTGGGCACACCTTGCGCCGTCGCCGCCGCGACCGCCGCGGCCACGGCCGGCTGCACGTTCGTCTGCAACGCGCTCGACGCGAGGAAGGCGTTGTAGGCCGCGGAGACGGGCGAGGGAACGTTGGGCGCCGCGGCAAAGGCCGCCAGCGCGGCGTTCGTCCCTGCGGCACGGACGAGCGGCAAGTTCGAGTTAGTGTTCGCCGCGGTCGCCGCGCCGGACGCCGCCGCAAGCCCGACCGAGAACACCGCTGCGATGTAGCGCGTGTCTTCGAAGATCGCGCGCGCCTGAAGCACCGCCGCCGCACTGAGAGCGGTGTTGAATGCAAAGTCGTTCGTTGCCGCAGAGGTGGCGGCGGCGAGGATGGCGCTCGCGTTCCCATTCGTGCCTTTCGCGGCCAACGCTCCCACACCGGCCGAAGCGGCCGCGCTAGTGCCCGCGTTGCGAAGGATGTTGCTGGTGGCGAAGGCCCGGTAAACCGCGTCGAGATTGGCCGCAGCCAGGACCTGGTTCGCCGCGTTGGAACTTGCAGTCGAGTTCATATTCGACCCGGCCGCGTTTCCCACGGCCTCGGCCAGAAGATTCAACAAATCCGCGGCCCGGCCTTCCCCAAAGTCGTAGGCCGCCGAAGCGAAGCGTTTGCCGTTACCCCGGAAGTTGGGGTAGAGCGCGTCGTCTGTGACCAGCGCGATGGCTGTCGGATCGTTGGTGGACGCATTGAGCGCCGCCACGCTCTTGAGCAGTCGCACGCGGCCTTCGCCATCCACGTGGAGGATGAGCCGCAGGTTGGCATGGTCGGCGGTGGCGGTGGGGACGTTGGGATTGGGCGCCACCGGTTGGTTGGCGGAATTGATGCCAACGGAGACCTCGGTCACTTTGTTCAGGATGGCTTCGCCGACCCACAGCCCGCGCGAAGGATGCTGCCCGGCCGGCGCCGATGCCGCGCCCAACAGCACACAGACACAGGCGCCCAATCGGCCCAGGGCGGATAAAGGATGCTCTTTCATGAGTACGAGAATTGGGTCACTGCGAAGTGGAGGAGAGATCGCCACGCCGTGCGCTGACGGGCACCCAGACAAGCGACCCTGCGCCATTGCTGACCTTGAGAAGTGCTGCGCCCGTGGGCGAAGTCATTTTGTCGCGACGCACCTTGAGCCGGAACGACGATCTGGCGCCTGGTTCCAAAGTGCCAAAGGCGTGCAGCGCAGGCAGGTCCGTGTCCACGTCCTGCGGCCCCGTGTCGGTGATGGCGCTGATGCTGTAGACGAGTGGTATCCCTTCGCCAGTTCCAATGGTCTCCACCTGCACCGCAGCCGGGTCGCGCGATTCATTCGCAAGGATCAAGTCGGTCCCGGTTCGCTCGCCGAAGCTCAGGCGGTTGCCATCAGGAGACTTGACGCGCAGCGGCCCCTGGAAATCCGAGCCGCCTTTGCACTCCACCCAGAAGGCTTCGCCGGCGCGCATCACGGTGCCGGTGGGGTTGGTCACCAGCGACCAGTGGTCACTGACCAATCTGAAAATGCGCGAGTTCCGATGCGCCTTGGAGCCGCCGAAGAATTTCTCGAACGTGGGCGGCGACTCCGGTTCGAGCGAAAACCCGATGAAATTGTATGAATCGGCCTTCCACACGACGCGCGACAGCTCGACGAGTCCCTCGACGCGCAAGGTGAAGTCCCGATCCGCCTGGATAAGATACGCCCGATTGCCTCCCACGGCGTGCAGCGTGGACAGGAACGAGTCCGGCCTGCCCGCGGCGTACCAAACGCCCCACCCTTCCTTCTTCCACCCGATGGCGGACGGGTCGCGGATGAATTGCACCGTTGTCTCCGTTCCCAGAAACGTGGCGGCGATGCTCACGGGCGTTCCCGCAAACACACTGGCCGGGGAAGGATTGGTGGGGATGACTTCGAGATACACGGCGTTCCAGCCCCGCTGCAGCTGCAGTGTTTGCGTGCGCAGCGTTTGCCCCCGAGAAATGCCTTGCCCCAGCGCGAGAGCGATTGAAAGCAGGCCCAAAACTTTCCAGTCTGGTCTCATAGAGTGTGGAAAACCCGCCTGCCCACGACACGCCAGCGGAACGGTTCCTCGCGAACGAGCGTTCACTGCGCGCCTCAAAGTTTGGAGTCAGGTTGGATTCCATACTTTCCAGAAGCATCTGCCGGGAGAAGTTTCGCGAGGACTAGAGATTTTCTTGAGGAAGGCATAGCGGATTTCCTGGGAACCGAACCAGCGCGGGAAGGACGGCCGACCGCAGGCGCTTATGGAGTGCGGTGGCAAGCGCAGCGCGACACCGCCTTGGCTCACTCGTTCGAACCTCCGCTGCCTATTGCATGGCTACAGCGCAGCCAAAGCGCCGTCGCCGCTTCGCTCTGCCGGCGCAGTCCAAAGGATTTTCGCGGCTCGAAGGCGACTCTGAGTCGCTTCTACTTGCTCGTCGACAACCGATGCCAGGCATTGCTCAACACGGGCAATTCCAGTGGCACCATGCTGGCAACAGGATCTATCCGATGGGCGGAAAGCACTTGGGCCTCCTGGATTAACACTTCCAAGGCCCGGCTGGTCGTCGTCAATTCGCGTAGGACAGCATGGTCAGCCGCCGAAGCCAGGGCCAGCCAGCGACCGTCCCGGCTGAAGCGAAAGTGCGCGATGTCGTGCCGGCTGGCGTTATACAGCCGGGGCGCCGCCAACTCTCCGCTCCAGGCGTCCCAAAGCAGGACCGACCCATCTTCGCTCGCGCTGCCCAGCAGACGGCCGTCAGGACTGAACTCCACCTGCGTCACCGACGTGGGATGCCGCAATAGCGGAGTGAGCGCCTGGCCGGTGGCTGAATCCCAGATGCGCGCGGTGCCATCGCTGCAACCGGTCGCGAAACGGCTGTCGTCCGGACTGAAGGCCAAATCGTCGACGACCCCATCGTGCCGCAGCGGCAACGACAAGCTTCGGCCCGATGCGGCATCCCAGATTTGCGCGTAGCCGCCGGAGACCTCGCGCATGAGACAAGCAGTCGCAATGAAGCGCCCGTTCGGGCTGAACACCGCGCGGCGCACCGGTCCCATGTGCTGTAACGGCGGTGCGGCAGGCTCGCCCGTTGCCGAACTCCAAATGCGTGCGGTCCCGTCTTCGCTGGCCGTGACCAGGAGCGTCCCCTGTGGATGGAAGTCGACGCTATTCACCGGGCGCTGGTGGCGCAACGCCGGGCCCACGAGACTCCCGTGGGACACGTCCCAAACATACGCCGCGCCATCGCCGCAAGCCGTGGCCAACCGCGTGCTGTCCGGGCTGAAAGCGATCCACCGCACCGGCTTGCCATGCTCGAGCGCAGGGACCGCCTCATTGCCGCTCTCCGGGTCCAGAATTCGCACCGGGCCATCTTCGCTCCGCGTTGCGAGGCGCTTTCCATCCGGCGAGAATAACGCCTGATTGATACGTTCCCCGGCCAGCAGCAACGGTGTCAGTGCCTGGCCGGTTCCTGCATCCCACAGGCGAACTCCACGCTCGCCGCCGGTCGCCGCGACAGCCAGTCGGCGTTGATCCTTGCTGAACTCGACCCACACGGCCTCGGCTTGCGGCAGCCGTCGTTCCATGGGCGCATTCGCCGCCAGATTCCAGACACGGACGGTGCCATTGACGCTCCCGGCGGCCAGGCGGCGGCCGTCGCGACTGAACGCCAGGCGGAGCAAGGACGCGCCTTGGGGCAGGACACTCGACTTTGGCAGCCCGGTTTCCGCGTCCCACAGGCGCATGGAACCGTCCCAGCACGCCGTGGCGAGGGTCGTGCCATCGGGACTGAATTCCGCCGCCATCACGCCGCCGGAATGGTTTATCCGCGCCAAGGGCTGTCCGCTCTCGGCGTCCCACACCCGCGCCGTGTTGTCCCAACTCGCCGTGGCTATGCGCCGGCCGTCGGGGCTGATTGAAACCTGGAACAGCACTCTGCCGCGGCCGTCGTGAGCCATCGGCGAGCCAACGGGCTTTCCGGTCGCTAGGTTCCAAACTTGTACGATACGCCGGTCCATCACCGTCAACGCGCGGTCCTTCATTGGACTGAAGGCTGCCCACGCCAGCTTCTGAGCGTGCGGCAGTAACAAGTCCAGCTTTCCGGTTTCCGAGTCCCAAATCCGGGCGTTCCGATCCTCGCAGGTGGTGATGACGCGCCGGCCATCCGGGCTGAATGCCGCGTCGTACACGGTATCAGGATGTGCCAGCAGGTGAATCCGCTCGCCGTTGGTGCCGTTCCACAAGTACGCCGCGCTGGATCGGAAGGTCGAGAGCAGCCGGGCGCCGTCCGGGCTGAAGGCCAGCGCGGGAGAAAAGCGCGTCGAGATTTGCCGAATTTCGCGGTGCTTCAGAGGCCGCGAAAGCGGCTGGCCCGTGGCCGCGTTCCAAATTCGGGCCACGCCCTCGTTGCCGAAACTGGCCGCGCGCTGGCCATCCGGACTGAATGCCACCGCCCCGACGATTCCGCCATGCGGCATCGGCGGCGTGAGCAGCGCTCCGGTCGCCACGTCCCAGATGCGCGCCTGATGGTCGCCGCAACCGGTAATTAGCCGCAGGCCGTCGGCACTGAACTGCAGGCTGTGCACATCGCGGTTGTGAAAGAGGAGTTGTTCCAGTTGCGGCGCTTCACGCAATGTTTCCTCAATGCGGAATCGATGAAGCGCCTCGCGGCCGGGCTCTCCTTGCTCCAGGCGCAGCGCTTCGGTGAACCAGAGCAGGCCGCGGAAATAGTCCCCGGCGTCATTCCAGCGGTTGCCCGCCCCAACACTCACCCGCACGAGCCGTTGACGGTTCAGTTCCGCGCTTTCTTCGGCCTTGCCGCGGAGCTGCTCCGCCGCTTCCCGCGCCTTCGTGAGCCGGACGTTGAAGAAGAGCGAGCCCACGGTCACCACCAACATCGACACGAGCGCGGTGCCCAGCAACCCGGCGCGGGCCGGACTGCGCCGAACCCATTTCACGCCCCGTTCCCAGGCCGTGCTCGGCCGGGCGCGAATCGGTTCGCGCCGCGACCATCGCTCCAGATCCTCGGCCAGGGCCTGGGCCGATTCGTAACGCTGCGAAGGCGCCTTCTCCAGGCACTTGAGGCAAATCGTCTCGAGGTCGGCGGAGACGGCCGGGTTGAGCGTGTGCGGCCGGGGCGGCTCGTGGTCGAGAATTTTGCGGACCGTCTCAAGGGAGGTATCCCCCGTGAACGGCGGCCGGCCGGTCAGCATCTCGAAGAGCACCGCCCCCAGCCCATAAACGTCCGCCGCCGTGGTCGAGTGTTTGGTCCTCCCGGCGGCCTGCTCGGGCGACATGTAACCCGGCGTCCCCAACACCGCGCCGGACATCGTCAACCCACGATTCTTCTCTAACATTCGCGCCAGGCCAAAATCCGTCAGATGCGGCTGCCCGGTGCCGTCCAGGAGAATGTTGCCGGGCTTGAGATCGCGGTGCAGAACGCCGCGCTGGTGGGCGTAATGCACGGCGCGGGCGACGAGCGCCAACAGTTCCGCCGCCGGACGCCCGGCCATCGGCTTGCCCCCCAGGGCCTGGCCGAGGGTGCAGCCTTCCACGAAACGCATCGAGAGAAAGTGGTAGCCCCGATGTTCGCCAACTTCGTAAATGGGGACGATGTTCGGGTGCTCCAGACTGGCCGCCGCCTCGGCCTCGGTGTGAAATCGTTCGAGCAGCTTCGGCGAAGCCAGTTCCCCGGCCAGAATGACCTTCAACGCGACCACGCGATCGGGCTGGCGTTGTCGCGCCTTGAAGACCGCCCCCATGCCGCCCCGGGCAATTTCCGCGAGCAATTCGTATCCGCCGAAGGTGCGCTCTTCGAGCAAGGTGGCCGCGGAGCCAAATTCCTCCTTCACCGCCGGCGGCGGCTCAAGGATGTTGCCCACCAGACAACGCGCGCACAGCCCCTCGGGCGCGTTCGACGGGATCGCCGTACCACACGTTTTGCAAGCCAACTGGGCAGGCATCGGGTTGTTTTTCGGGCCAACTCGTTCGATTCATCTCAGCTGCATGGGCGGACCATTTCAGCCGGGCGCCAAATTCGTGACATCTCTGTCCGGCGTCGCCCGTAGCCACCGACGTGAGGAGGCGGACTCGCATACCCATTGGATCCCTCCGCCTCCTCGCGTCGGCGGCTACGGCGCACACGATATCCGGGCTAGGACGCCAGCACCGCAAACAAATGCCGAATCTCCGGTTCCACGTCCTCCGGGCGCGGCACCGTGTTCGCCACTTCCGCCCGGAACAGTTCCGCATACCGCTGCCGCAAGCGGTGGATGGCTGACCGCACGGCGCTTTCCGACAGCGCCAATTCCTTCGCCGCCGCGGCATACGCCAGATCGGCGCCGGACAAATAGGCTTTCAGCACATCGAAGCGCTTTTCGCTCCCATCGTGCGCGTATTCGGTCCGCAACCGCGCGAGCGTCTCCGCCACCAGGCTCTGGGCCCATTGCCGATCGTAAACCTGCTCGAGCGAAGTCACCTCCGCCGGTTCGAGAAGGTAACGCTCCTCGGGCTCGAGGCCGTCCCAGGAAAAAATCTTGAAGGCGCCCCCCCGCTTGAGCCGGTTGGCCCGGTCCCATTCATTGGCCAAAAAGTGCCGCACCGCCGCCAGCAAAAACGACCGGAATTGCCCTTTGCTCGGTTCCACGGCGCGCAGCGACTCGCTCCCCAGCAGCCGGCAGAAAAACTCCTGCGTCAAATCCTGGGCTTCGCAGGGGCCGTGCCCCTGCCGGCGAATGTACGCGTAGATGGGATACCAATACGTGCGGCAGAGCCGTTCCAACGCCGCCGCCGAATGCGGCGAATGAACATCGCTGGCCGCCAGCACCACGCTCCAATGCGTGGTGCGAAAGCAATGCTCCCCGCCGGTCGCCGTTCCACGGCTGGCGTCCCCTTCATGCGTGAGATCCTGTTGCACAACTGTCCTGTTTTTCCTTCTTCGACACGTTTTCCCACGGAAACTGACGCGAACCAAAATCGCGAACCGGCCAGGAAAAGCCGCGTTCTTCCGGTGGAATGGAGTTGCAGGACCTCGCGATACTGGACATTCCCTCCTCGAAATCAAGCAACAATCTGGCGACAGGGCAGTTTCGGCCATCCGGTTCTACACGGACGTAACTTGCCCAACGCACTCTCCGCAGCGATATGGAGTGCGGCGGCAAGCGAAGCGCGACGCCGCTGTGGATATGACGAATGCAGAATGACGAATGACGAATGACGAACGCGCGAACCAAGGACGGCCTTCGGAATTCGGGCTTCTTTCGTCATTCGTCATTCGTCATTCGGATTTCAAGTTCAGGCGGCATTCCGAGCGGAAGGACCGGCGCCCTTCTGCTACACTCGCCCCATGAACGTGACGGTCAACGGCCGGCGCCGGCATTGCCGGACAGTGAGCTTCGACGCGCCTGGCAATCGCGTGCTCCTCATCGAACAACGCCTGTTGCCGCACGAGTTTCGCATCGTGGGTACTCGCGATTACCGGGCGACGGCCGCCGCCATCCGCGACATGGTGGTCCGTGGCGCCGGGGCCATCGGCGCGACCGCGGCCTACGGCCTGGCGCAAGGCGCGCGGGCGTTTCGCGGGAAGGATCCCAGTAAGTTTCGCAACCATGTTGAAACAGTCTTTCAACGGCTCGCCTCGGCGCGGCCCACCGCGGTCGACCCGCTGAACGCCCTGCGGGAAGTGCGCGCGCGCATGGACGCCGGCGCCAGCGTCCCCGCACAGCAGCAACTGGCCCTCGACGCCGCGGAGCGGTTCGCCGCGGAAAACATCGGGCACTGCGAGGCCATCGGCCGGCACGGGGCGAAGCTGATTCGCAACGGCATGAACGTGCTGACCCATTGCAACGCCGGCTGGCTGGCCTTCGTGGACGTCGGCTCGGCGACCGCGCCGATGTACGCCGCGCAGGCGCAAGGCCGGCGGTTCCACGTCTATTGCGACGAGACGCGGCCCCGCTCGCAAGGCGCCACGCTCACCGCCTGGGAACTGGCCCAACAGGGCATCTCCCACCAAATCATCGCGGACAACGCGGCCGGGCTGCTGTTCGCCCGCGACCAAATCGATCTCGTCATCGTCGGCAGCGACCGCACCCTGGGCCGCACCGGCGAAGTGGCGAACAAGATCGGCACCTACACCAAGGCCGTCCTCGCCCGGCGCGCCGGCGTGCCGTTCTACGTGGCCATTCCGCTCTCGACGATCGACTGGCGTTTGAAACGCGGACGCGACATCCCGATCGAGGAACGCGACGAAAGCGAAGTGCTGGGCGCCTGGGGCCGGACGCGCTCCGGCCGGCGAGAATTCGTGCGCGTGGCCAACCCATCGAGCCGCGCCTTCAATCCCGGCTTCGACGTGACGCCGCCGGAATTGATCACGGGCATCCTAACGCCCGCCGGGATATTCAAGCCCGGGGAATTGTGGGCCCGTCGGCGCTTGCTCGGTGGCCCAGCCTGATGAATTCGGTTCATTCATGATGGAGCAGGAGCCGACGTGAGGAGGCTCTGATCTTCAGTGCGGTTACCGAAGAAGTTTGAGTCTCCTCACGTCGACTCCTACACAAAGGAGTGATTTGGGCGTTTCCAGTGGAAAAATGTGGAAAGTGCGCCAGATTTTCGCTCGTTTGGCTCGTTTGGCTCGTTTGGCGCTGACGCTTCCGGCTGCTTTTGTGTATCGCGCTTTGTCCATGGACATCGCTTGCGCGAACGGACGGGACCAAGGCAGGCGCTGAGCTTCTCGACGCGCTCCGGCCGCCGGGAATTCGTGCGCGCGGCCAACCCATCGAGCGGCGCCCTCAATCCCGGCTTCGACGTGACTCCGCCGGAGCTCATCACGGGCATCCTCACTCCCGCCGGGATATTCAAGCCCGGGGAATTGTGGGCCCGTCGGCGCTTGCTCGGTGGCCCAGCCTGATGAATTCGGTTCATTCA
>Ga0184635_10000057_pt1 | contig 20254 bp, 12 predicted proteins | sample PLM3_30_b2_FD_133147 | JGI IMG/M metagenome (GOLD analysis project Ga0184635, IMG submission 133147) | Groundwater sediment microbial communities from an aquifer in East River, Colorado, USA - PLM3_30_b2 | ecosystem: Environmental > Terrestrial > Soil > Riparian zone | place: USA: East River...
TGAACCCCCGAACCGCCGCCCGGGCACCGGGGACCATCGGGAGGCTCAAAGCAACGAGTGCCATCAAAGGCTGAATTTTCATCGAATGATGTGTTGTAGTTTCATCGGAGCAACTCCGCCCGGATGACGCATCGGTCAGGGATTGGGCAATCCCCTGACCCGATATTGAGTCGATCGGGTAGTCTTAGGCGAACCTCGGCTCAAGGTTACAGCCGGCGGGAAAGAATTTCGGAGATCACCGTGCCCTCGACTTCGACCCGGGCACGGGTGCTGCCGGAAACCGCGTAGTTGACCTGCGCCGTGGCCGGCACCGCCCGCCGAAGGTCAATCGTCGCTGGCACGGACGGACACCAAAACGGACACCAACGGTGCTGCAGTCGGTTGGCAATTGTTGGTGTATGCTGGCGTTTGTTGGCTTGATTTCGTCATTTATTGGCCCAGAATGCTTTTTATTGCGGCAACGATGAGCGTTCTTGCTGCTCAACGGTTTGGCGAGGAATTCGGTGTTTGGGACAGGGTTGGAACCTGTCCGATTCCGACCCTCGCCTCCAAGTGTCTTGCCTTCAATTACTTCCGACTGAACTTATCGACTGATATTTACTTTTTCTTCCGAGAGGCGAGGGATGAAAACCGACCCTCGCCTTTCACGATTCCCCAGCGAAATGCCCGTAGGATGGCACCCCGTGCTGTGCTTCCTGCATCACTGGTGGAGTCGCAGAAGATCGGTCGCTTCAGCGATCTTGTTGGGGCGGCCACTCTCTGAATCCCTCGATGCGCAACTGATAAATGTCCGAACGTCCCGGTCCTTCAATCCGAGCGAGCGCGATAGAAGCGGTTCGAGTGATTGATCCATTCGGGATCGACAAAATCGGCGGAGGCGCCGGGCAGGGTGTTGGTCCAGATGGGTTGCCAGTTCGACAGATTGGTGCTGGCCTCCACCACGATGGTTTGATTGGTGAGGTGGGTGAGGGTGAAGCCGAAGCCGCCCGGTTTCACTCCCGCGCTGCCCGGGGCGATTTGCTGCGGGCACGCCGCCCGGGCACCGCGGACGGTCGCGAGGCTCAAAATAACGAGTGCCATCAAAGGCTGAATCTTCAGAAGCTGACGTGTTGAAGTTTCAGTGGAGATTTATCCCCTCACGGCTGTTTCAGGCGAAAGAATTCACGGTTCGTAGCGGCGGGCTGAGTGACGGTGTAATTGCTGCCCATCACCACAGGCGACATGGGATGGTTCGACCATGACGCCGAACCATCGATGGCCGAGGCGCGCAGCAGTTGAACCCCGGGATAATTCGTGGGCCAGGAGAGGCGGACCTGGGCCGGGTTGGTCCGGGCGATGTTCAGGCTCGGCGGTGTGGCCGTGAGCGTCACGTCATTGCCATCGCCGCCGACGTAGCTGATGCGGAAAGGCATTCCGTTCAGGGTGGTGATGGTCCCTTCGGGTCCCAAAAATGCGCCTGTGACCGGACCTGGAGATGTCTTCTCGATGATGGTGAAAACCTGGCCTGGCTGCGGATTAAAACCAGGGGACGGAAGAAGGCTGCCCGTGTTCACGCTCACGTCGCCCGATGCAACGAGTCGGCCGTATTCGCCGACATTGGTCCCATTGAGACGAATAGCCAGGGTGTTGTAATAGCATGTCCCACAGACGCCTCGACTGATGTTTTTGACCGAAAGCGTTGAGTCGAGAGTGATGTGACCGCATCCCGTTACATCGCCGACCACACCGTTACCGGTGAAATGCGGGCAGGCAGCACTCTCCATCTCCCAGAGCAAGGTAATGTTGAGGTTCGGCTGTGAACCCTGGACAAAGAGCGTGCTGGAATCCCCCTGAAACTCTACGGAAACAGCGTGGGAGTGATCTCCATAGAAAGCCAGAGTGCCGCCATACTGGCGAAGGATGCCTCCAGTGAATTGTCCCCTGATAACCAACCGCCCCCCAAAAGCGTAAAGACTGCCACCCCCAATATTTCCCGTCATCGTCAACTCTCCAGAACCAAACGAAGAACTCCGGATTGTGGTGAACGTGGGAGTTGCCGGCGTTCCACTGAAAGTCAAATCACAGGCAATCACATTGGTTCCGCTGTGGATGATACAATCCGAACGATTCGTCAGCGTCATCGGATTGCCGCGAATGGTATGGCCACCGGCCCCACCGAACGTGATTGAGCGGAAGCTGCTGTCGGTTAAATCGTTGGTGCTCACCATGTCTTCGGGCGGCAAGCCACCTGGAAACACGAGATCGGCGCCGTTTGTGGGCACGCCGTTCGGAAACCAATTGGCCGGTGTGGACCAGTAGCCGGAAGGATCGGCACCCGTCCATGTGATTTTCGTCGGGACAACACCCAGGTTGATCGTTTGATCCGCTCCAGACACCGCGCCAAAGGCATTGGTGGCCACCAGCCGGTAGTGATAGATCGGCCCGCTCACCAGTCCGTCGAGCACGACGCTGAGGTTCAACACGCTCGAACCCTGCCCGACGTCCTGCATTCCAATCACATTCCCATAATTCGCGGTCGTTCCCCACTCAAACCACGCGGCCGTGGGCCAGCCGCGCGGAATGACCTGCCCCTTCAACCGCGCGCTGGTATAGGACAGTTGATCCGCGGCCAGACTTGTGACACCGGGTCGTTGACTGCCCAGATTGAAAGTCTGGTTCAGGCCGGCAAAGAAACCAAACGCATTGCTGGCGCGTGCGCGGAAATGATAGTTCGTCCCGCTGACCAGGCCGACAACCACGTTGGAGAATCCCTCGGCATTGCCACCGGATCCGACGGATTGGGGTGGAGTGGCGTTCCCGTAAGCGAGCGACGTGCCCCACTCGAACCACGCCAGAGTCGGTGAGCCGATCGGACTGACCCGGCCGTTCAACTGCGCACTGCCTGGCATGAATTGGTTCGCCGGCTGTGTCACCGCTACTGCTACTTCGACGACACCAAAGGTCGGAGCGGTCGGGTTCTCCAGTCCGTAAGTGTCCGACAAATCCCTCCAGCGGCCGGACAGGCGCTCGATGGCGGCGTAATCCTCCACGTCTGTAGTGAAGGGCTCGCCAGAAGCCCAGATGGTGATTGCGCCCTCCTCGCCGGCCCAGAAAAACCGTCCTTCATTGACCGCGTCGTTCAGTCCGATCCAGAGCCAGTCGTTAGGACCTCCAGTCAAGGGGAAGAAAGTATTCAGGACCCACTGATTCTCGGCGGCATCATTGATCGTGACCAGGTGACCGCCGAGCCCTTGGGCCTCGGCTTCGGAAGCCGTCCAGGTGTTGGCGCTCAATAGATAATAAATGTGTGCGTTGGCGGCGTTGGTAATGGGCCCGGCCAGAACCGACGCCCGGGCACCAGGGACGGTCGCGAGGCTCAAAACAACGAGTGCCATCAAGTGCTGAATCTTCATAGGATGACGTGTTGAAGTTCCATCGAAGCCATTCCGGTCCTTCAATCCGAGCGCGCGCGATAGAAGTGGTTCGAGTGATTGAGCCATTCTGGATCGACAAAATCCACGGAGGCGCCGGGCGGGGGGTTGGTCCAGATGGGTTGCCAGTTCAGCAGATTGGTGCTGGCCTCGACCACGATGGTTTGATTGGTGAGGCGCGTGAGGGTGAAGCCGAAGCCGCCCGGTTTCACTCCCACGCTGCCCGGGGCCATTTGCGGCGGGCACAGCATCACGGTGGGCAAGGTGCCAAAGGTTGCTCCCCAGCCAGTGGTGCCGCAATAGTAATATGCCTTCGCCCCTGCGCCAACGAGGCTGAACCAACCGCCCTCAAAAAAGCCACGAATAAGCGCCGGCGCATTGCCCAGAAAGGTGAAGTTCGTCAGGCGGGCGCACTGGGAAAACGCCCCATCCTCAATGCTCGTGAGGCTGCTGGGAAACGTCACGCTCGTCACGTTGGTGCATCTCCAAAACGCCGCAGACCCGATGCGGGTGACGCTATGGCCAAGGATCACGTTCGTTACTCTGCAGCCGGAAAACGCTCCGGCCCCGATGCTGGTGACGCTGTTGCCAATGATCAGGCTGGTCAGGTTGGTGCAGCCGCCAAACGCCGAACTCCCGATGTTCGTGACGTTGTTGGGAATGGTCAGGCCCGTCAGGTTCCTGCAGCCGGCAAACGCAGAATCGCCGATATCGATGACGCTGTTGGGAAGCGTCACGCCCGTCAGGCCGGTGCAACCGTCGAACGCAGAAACCCCGATGCTGGTGAGGCTGTTGCCAAGGGTCACGTTCGTCAGGCTCATGCCGGAAAACACTTGAGCCGCGATACGGGTGACACTGTCGGGAATGACGTAACTGCGGTCGCCGCGAGCCTTAGGAAAAGTAATCAAACTCGTTTGCGCCTTGTCGAACAAGACACCGTCGAGGCTGCTGTAAGCCGGATTGGCGGCGGCCACGGAAAAGTTCGTCAGGCTGGGGCAGCCGATAAACGCATTATCCCGAATGTTGGTGACGCTGTTGGGAATGGTCACGCTCCTCAGGTTCGTGCCGTAGAACGCAATATCCCATATGTGGGTCACGCTGTTGGGAATGGTCACGCTCGTCAGGCTGGGGCAGGAGGCAAACGCCGCTACCCCGATGCTGGCGACGCTGTTGCCCATCGTCACGTTCGCCAGACTGCCGCAGCCCCAAAACAGGTAATCCGCGATGTTGGTGACGCTGTTGCCAATGATCACGTTCGTCAGGCCCCCGCAGAGTTCGAACGACCGAAACTGGATGCTGGTGACGCTGTCGGGAATCGTCACGCTGGTCAGGCTGTTGCACTGGTAAAACACATAGCTCCCGATGCTGGTGACGCTGTTGGGAATGGTCACGCTCGTCAGGCCGAAGCAGCGGTAAAACGCTTCAGTCACGATGCTGGTGACGGTGTTGGGAATGACGTAACTGCCGCTGCGACCAAAAGGAAAAGTAATCAAGGTCGTTTGCGCCTTGTCGAACAAAACCCCGTTGGGGCTGCTGTAAGCCGGATTCGCCGCATCCACTGAAATGTTCGTCAGGCTGGTGCAGTCGCGAAACGCAAAACTTCCGATGTTGGTGACGCTGCTGGGAATCGTCACGCTCGTCAGACCGGAGCAGCCTTCAAACGCCCCAGCCCCCCCAGACACGATGCTGGTGACGGGGAAGCCGTTGTAGGTGGAGGCAATGACAATGGCACCGGAAGCGCCGGGGCTGCGCCCCACATAAGCGGTGCCGCCGGAAACTGCGTAGTTGACCTGCGCCGTGGCCGGCGCCACCACCAGCAGGCAGACCAGGGCGAGAAGGCCCGGAACGAGAGTTCGCGCCTTGAACCCGAGGCTCAAAACAACGAGTGCCATCAAAGGCTGAATTTTCATAGAATGATGTATTGTAGTCTCATCGGAGCAATTCCGCCCGGATTACGCATCGGTCAGGGATTGGGCAATCGCCTCCCGATACTGAGTCGATCGGGTAGTCTTAGGCGAAACTCGGCTCAAGGTTACAGCCGGCGGGGAAGAATTTCGATGAATTTCGGAGATCACGGTGCCGTCGACTTCGACCCGGCCCCGGGCATGGGTGATTCGAAACTGACCGCCGCCGGCGGACAGGGCCCGCTGGTTCTTTCATCTTATCCGCACTGTGGGCGTGCGGGGGGTTGTCGAGGCGATTTGAACGCCAACATCGTTCACCCGACGTATTTCTCTTTCGCTGCGCGCTGCACTTTTGGGCCGCTGCGTCTCGATTTGTTAACAAATCGACTGTCAGCGGAAGTGTCAGCAGCGGTGTAGTGAAAGTGTAGTTCCCGAGTAATGGCGGGTAGTGCTTGATTAGCCTGAAAAACCTGCCAATTCTTAGCGTTAACAGAGCGTTAGGCGTCCGATTCCGACCCTCGCCTCCAAGTCATTTAGCTTCAGTTACTTCCGGCGTAATCTGTCGGCAATTAGAGCAGGCGAGAGATGAAAACCGACCGTCAGGAGAGCGGCCCAGCCGAGCCTTCCCCGTTGGTTCGATGAAACAATCAAATTCATCTGATGGCGTGGATGGCAATCCCATCCACGCGCATTGTCTCGCCGCTGTTCGTCAAGCTCAGGCGACGCGGCCCGGCAGTGGGGAAGATGAGTTCGGTTAGCACGGTTTCGCCGTTTTGCGCGAAGACTTCGAACGAGGAGGTGTCGAGCAACAGGCGCAACGCGACGCGGCCATCGATGAGACGGAGTGGGGCTTCGTGGCGGGAAGAGAACGCGCGGTGGAAGTCAGCTCTGCCGGAGCGGGTACGATCCACGATGAGGCGAGAACGCCCGCCGTCGAGGTGAACGGCGGTGACTTCGTCGGCACCGGTGTGGAGTTGGAGGGTGAAGGCAGATTTCGCGCTGATGCCGGTGAAGGTGAATTCCACGTCGAGCAGTGGCGGTAGATTCGTTTGATTGAGCAGCCACTTTGCGGCGGCGGAGAATGTGCCGCCGGGAAAACTGCGCGGTGTCGGCTCACGCAGTTCCACTATTTCGGCGACGGGCTGTTGCACGAGTCGGAGGCCGTCCAGCGTGCGGCGGAGCGTCAGTTCGCGCGGGACGCTCATCGCGCTGCGCCACGGATGCGTCGGGACTTTCCCGGCGTAATCCCAGTTGCTCATCCAGCCGAGCCACACGCGGCGACCGTCGGATTTTGGAACATCGCTCCATGACACGCCGGCGTAAAAATCGGCGCCGTGGTCGGCCCAGAGCGTGGCGGTGCTGTCCGCTTCGAAACGCGCGCCGTCGAACACGCCCACGAAATACTGGCAGCCCGAGCCACCCGCCGGACCGCCGGGATTGATGTTCACGATCAACACCCACTTGGTCCCGCCGCTTTCGATGGCGAGCGGGAATAAATCGGGACATTCCCACAGTCCGCCCATCGCGCCCGCGCCGCCGAACTCGCCGACGTATTTCCACTGCTTGAGATCCGGCGAGGCGTAGAAATGCACTTTTGATTTCTTCGCGAGCGCGACGGTCATCACCCAACGCGCCGATGCCTCATGCCAGAAAACTTTCGGGTCGCGGAAATCGGCCATCTTCACATCGAGCACCGGGTTGCCGGAAAACTTTGTCCAGGTGCGGCCGCGATCATTGCTGTAGGCGATGTGTTGGTTCTGAAGCGACTTCTTCGTGTAGTGCCCGGTGTAGATGGCGACGAGCGGCGGCTTCCGATCTTTGCCGAAGCCACTGGTGTTTTTCCAATCCACAACCGCGCTGCCGGAAAAAATCATCACGTCATTCTCCTCCGCGAGTGCGAGCGGCAGATGCTCCCAGTGCACGAGGTCGCGGCTGACCGCGTGGCCCCAGCCCATGTGGCCCCAGGTGTTGCCGGCGGGATTGTATTGGTAGAACAGGTGCCACTCGCCCTCGAAGAAGACCATGCCGTTTGGGTCGTTCATCCAGTTCTTCTCCGGCGTGAAATGGAACTGCGGCCGGAACGGCTCGTTCTGCGCGAGCGCCGTGGTGATGAAGGTGAGAAGGGCGATGAGTTGATTACGCATGAGATGTGTCGGGTTCAAACAACTGCCGGAGGTGCGCCGGCAACGGCGGCGTCGCACCAGGCTGCGAGCAGACGAAGGCGGCGACGCGATTGGCGGTTTCGTTGATGTGGTCCAGATCCCAGCCCGCCAGCAAACCCAGCGTCAGCACGGCGGTGAAGGAATCTCCCGCACCCACGGTATCCACGACCTGCGCCGGGAGGCCGGAATGCTCGGACCAGCGTCCGTCCGCGTAGAGCAGGCTGCCGCGTTCGCCGCGCGTGCAGGCCACCACGCGCAGCAAATTCCGCTCACCCAGTTGCCGAATCTGCGAACGCTCGTCGCCACTCAAATCGAACAGGGCGGCGAGTCGGGGCAGCTCGGCGTCGTTCAACTTGAGGACATTGGCAAAGGCGAGGGACTCATTGATGAGTCGGCTGGAGAAATAGTTCTGCCGCAGGTTGACATCCAGAATCCGCAGCGCCCGCGGCGGCGCGGCGTTCACAAGGGCAAGAATCGTGGAGTGCGATGGTTCGCTGCGCTGGGCGAGCGTGCCGAAGCACACGGCGTCCGCCACGCCGACGGCGGCGAGGGCGGAGGGCGTGGTTTCGATGAAATCCCACGCCACCTTTTCCTGGATGGCGTAGCGCGGCTGGCCGGCGTCGAGTTCGACACTCACGGTGCTCGTTGGATGAAGCGCGTCGATGGCGATGGCGTCGGTGCCCACGCCGAGAGCGTCGAGCCTGGCGATGATTTCGCGTCCAAGGTCGTCGTTGCCCACGCGGCTGATGAGACAAGCCTCCGCGCCAAGCGCCCGGGCGTGGCAGGTGAAGTTCGCCGGAGCGCCGCCCATCTGCCGGTCGCCGGGCAACAAGTCCCAAAGAACTTCACCGAGGCCAACGAGATTGAATCTCACGCGACCCTTCCCTTCGGCGCGGCCGGCGATGCGGATGCCACCGCCGCAATCGCAGACTGCGAACTCGGCGTCCCGGTGAGCCGGTGTTCGATTTCCTCCAGTGGCACGCCTTTGGTTTCGGGCACCATCGTTTTCACCCAAATGAGTTGGAGAACCATCATGAAGGCGAAGAATGAGAAGACGTAGCCGGGCGGAAAAGCGGAAACCATCTTGGGAAAAAACGTCGTGAGCAGCGCGGCGAAAATCCAGTGCGTGAAGCTGCCGAGCGTCTGGCCTTCAGCACGATGGCGGTTCGGGAAAATCTCCGAGATGAACACCCAGATGACTGCGCCCTGTCCGATGGCGTGCGAAGCGATGAAGGCGAAGATGCACGCCGGCACGATGGCGAAATGTTCCGTGAAGAACGCCCAAGCCGTCAGTCCGAGCGAGACGATGTAGCCGAATGAACCGATGCAGAGCAGCGTGCGGCGGCCCAGCCGATCGATGAGCCACAGACCAACAAAGGTGAAGAGGAGGTTGGTGATGCCGATGCCGACGGATTGCAGCAGTGCGGCCTTGGTGCCAAGACCGGTCATCTCGAAGATGCGCGGCGCGAAGTAGAGGATGGCGTTGATGCCGGAGAGCTGGTTGAAGAACGCGATGAGGAACGCGAGCAGGATGGGCACGCGCAGCCGTTGCGTCCAGAAGCGGCCCGCTTCGACCTTCTCGTGGGAGAGGGCGAGGATTTCATCCGCCTCGGCCTCGATCTGAGTTCGCGAAACTTCGGGTTGGATAAGTTGGAGCACCTTGATGCCCGCTTCGCGATCACGTTTGCGTCCCAGCAACCAACGCGGACTTTCCGGGATGACCAGACACAGGACCGAGTAGAGCACCGACGGGAAGGCCGCGACGCCGAGCATCCAGCGCCAAGCATTTTCACCGATGTCCTTGAGCAGGAAATTGGAGAGGAAGGCGACGATGATGCCGAAGACGATGTTGAACTGGAACAGGCCCGCGAGTCGTCCACGATAGGCCGGCGGCGCAATCTCCGAGATGTAGAGCGGTGCGGCCACGGTGGAGATACCGATTCCGATCCCGCCGATGAACCGCGCGACGATGAAGGACTGAATATTCCACGCATAGCCGCAACCAACCGCCGAGATGAGGTAAAGGATGCCGATGGACAGCAGCGTGGGCTTGCGCCCGAACCGATCCGCCGGCCAGCCGCCGAGCAACGAGCCGAGCACCGTGCCGTAGAGCGCCGCGCCCATCGCCAGCCCGTGCATGACCGGACTAAGTTTCCAGAGTGATTGAATGGTCTGCTCCGCGCCGGAGATGACCACGGTGTCGAAGCCGAACAGGAATCCGGCGAGGGCCGAAGTGATGGACCAGAAGAAGATGCGGGTTTTCATGGATTGTCTGTCGCCTGCAAGGGCGGCGCCGAGGAGCATTGTCGTGCGGTGGTCATGCGACGAAGAAAGCTCACCTTGCGTCATGTTGTCAGGACAGATTTGACCCGCGAATGAGAAATCAGCTATGACAGGTTCACAAGCTGTCAGGCATGGCTGAAAACCCAAAGCATCGAGACATCTCGCGGCAGTTGCGAGCCGACCTCGCCGCAGGCCGCTACGCGGCGGGCGCACGGTTGCCAAGCGAACCGCAGTTGGTGAAGCAGTTCGGCGTGTCGCGACCGACGGTCGCCCGCGCCTTGCTGGATTTACAGCAGGAGGGATTGATCGAGCGGCGCGCGGGCTCGGGCACCTATGTGAAAGGCGGCGCGCCGGCGCAGGCCGCTGCCTCCACGCGGCAGTTGGGTCTGCTCATTCCCGGCCTGGACACGACGGAAATCTTCCAACTCATCTGCGGCGAGCTGGCCAGCCTCTCGCGTGTTCATGAATACAGCGTGCTCTGGGGCGGCTCCACGCATCCGCGCCAGGACACCGACGCCAGCCTCGAACACGCTGAAGAACTTTGTCAGCAGTTCATCGAGCGCAAAGTCAGCGGAGTCTTTTTCGCACCGTATGAGTTGATGCCGGAGCAGGAGCAGGCCAACCGGCGGCTGGCCGTCTCGTTGCGGCAGGCTGGCATTCCCATGGTGTTGCTCGACCGGGACTTGTTGCCCTTCCCCAACCGCAGCAACTTTGATCTGGTGGGAATCGACAACATGGCGGGCGGTTACCTGCTGGCCGAACACCTCATCAAGCTTGGCTGTCGTCATCTCCGTTTTGTGGTGCGTCCGCGCTCGGCGCCGACGGTGGACGCGCGCATCGCTGGCGTACGTGAGGCCTTGGTCCGTCATCAACTCGACCATGATCCCGGCTGGCTGAACACGGGTGATCCGGCGGATGTGAAGTTTGTGCGAAAGCTGACTGCGGGCAAACAAGCCGACGCTTTCATCTGCGCCAACGACGACACCGCCGCGATTCTGATGCGTTCGCTAGAAGCCAGCGGAGTGAAAGTCCCGCGCGACGCGCGCGTGGTCGGCTTCGATGATGCCAAATACGCGACGCTGGTTTCCCCGCCGTTGACGACCATTCATCAACCCAGCCGCGACATCGCGGCGATTGCCTTTCGCGCGATGCTGGAACGCATCGCCGAACCCATGTTGCCTGCGCGCAGTTTTGCGCTCACGCCGCGCCTGGTCGTGCGCGAATCTTGCGGCGCGTATCTCCCGAGAGCGCGGGGAAAATCCACTCCGTCGTAGCCCCTAACGCGATCGCTTCGCAGCCGACTCCAAACACGGATCGCAGCCAAGGGCGACGACTTGATTCCCTCCATCATGAATGGCTTAACGCACTGTCACCAAAAACGTCAGCAACGGTGTAGTGACAGTGCGCGTTAGTGTAGTGACGGTGTTAGCTTGTGTAGCCAATGGAAATGGGCAGTTTTGTTTCGGAAGCGATACTTGAGGCGACCGATTCCGACTCCCGCCTCCAAAATGGAGGACGACCTCGCCGCAGACATCGACCGCGAGATTATTTTACGCCAAACACGGCTTCGAGCGCGCTCGCGATGCCCGCCCCTTCCAAATCCGGCTCGACGATTCGTCCATCGGGTCCGATGAGGACCGCGGTCGGTCGGCGGAGGCGGTATCGGGTCGGCACGTCGGACGTCTTGCCGAGGAAGCATTGCGTCCAGTTGAGACCATTGTTCGTGGCGTATTGCTGGGCGGCGGAAAGCGTGGCGTCGAAGTTGAGGCCGATGAGCATGAAGCGTTTATCCTGGCCCCACGCGGACTGGGCAGCTTTGAGATCCGCCATGGCGTCCAGCGATTCCAGCGCGTCGGTGCGCCAGAAGTGGATCAGCACATACGTGCCTTTGTAAGTCGCGAGTAGCAGTGGCTTCCCGTCAAACGTGCTGGTCTCAAAGAGCGGCGCGCGATCGCCGGTTCGAAGCGGCGTGCGGGAAATGGTTTTGACGACGCCGATGTCGACCGGTTCATCGGATCGGTCGCCGGGCATTTCCGGAACGGTGAGGTTCAGGTAGCCCTGGCTCGTGATGCGCGAGCTCACGGGCAAGCCCGTCCAGCTTGTCACGGACACGCGATAATCACCGGCGGGAAGATCGGGCGCGGTGAAAGTACCGTCCGCAGCCAGTCGAAAATCAAACGGGCATCTCTCCTGATTGTAGAGTTTGGCATCGGAAGATTTCTCCCACGCCGCCGTCAAGGATTCCTGCTCTTCGCGCGAAAGTTGCTTCCAGTTTGGCGGCCGGGGCATCTGGTGCGCCGTCCGGGGCCATATGCTTCCGAAGAATTGTATTTGCTCATCGCTGTCAGCGAGAACCGCCCGGCCCGTGATCGGCCGGCCGCGCCCGCCGATGTCCGCAACCAGAGACTGGCCCGGCAGCAGATCGAAGTAACGAAACTGAACGTCGTAGCGAACGGCATCCTGGACACGCCAGGAAATCCACGTATCGCCTGGTGCCACGCGCGCGAAGTCATAATGACCATCCGCATCAGTCTGCGCCGTCATGTCGTGAACAGTGCGGAACGTTTGCTCCTGAAGTTTCGAGCCGAAACGCGTGCGCGAGAGATGGATCGTCTCACGCGCCAGCGGCGTCGCGCCCCTGCGCAACGTTCCTTCGACTCGCGCCCACGGCTGCAATGTCAATTCCGGACGCGCCGCGAGTTCGTTGATCGTGGCCTGCCCATAACCCTGGTCGCTGATGACGATGACAGCGCGGTTCTCCGGGCCTGCGGGAAACGAGAATTGCCCATCGCGTCCGGTAACGGTGGAAACCACTTCTGCCGAAGGAGCCGAATAGACGGGCACGGCCGTTAAGTCGGTGCTCAGAAACACTTCCGCGTTAGGCAAAGGCTTGCCGTTGGGTGTCTTGAGAATGCCGCTGACGGTGCTGGCTGCATCGTCCTTTGTTGCGGGAGAGGAGGACGCGGCCGCGACGGCGGCGAAAGAAGAGCGCGCCGCCCTAAAATGGTGAACGAGATAGGTCGCCCCGCCGCCGATGGCGGCGAACGCAACGGCACTGGCGATCAGACCTTTTTGCAGTGTGGTCATGGCAATGGCTTTGGTGGCGGCCGTGGTGGTGGCAATGGTTTTCCCCGCGAGCGCGCTGGCGGTGGAAATGGCAAGAGCGAGCCCGACGGGCGACGCCTGGACAGCGTGGGCCGAGAGCACCACGGAAAGGGCCGTGGCCGTCGAAGTGACTCCTCGTCGCTGCAGCAGTGATTGCAGTTTCTCCAAGGCGCGGTTTACTCGCATGCGGGCGGCGTCTGCGCTGCTTCCCATGGTTTCGCCGATTTTGCTGAAGTCGTGCTGCTCGAAAAAACGCTGCAAGATGGCTTTGCGATCTTCGTCGCCCAGCTCATTGATGGCTTCGTCGAGCAGCGGAGCGACTTGGGAGAAATTGGTTTCGGAGTCTTCCAGGAGTGCATTCATTTCGACGGCCTGCCTTTCGCGGGTTTGACGACGGCGCTCGCCACGCATGGTTTTGGCCGCCACAAAACAAGTGTGGCGATGCAGCCAACCGCCCAGCATGACCTCCTGCGAAAGCGTGCCAGCCGCGCGGGCCAGGTCCATGAAGACGATCTGGGCCACGTCTTCCGCCCGATGGGCGTCGCCTTCAACCAGCCGGAAGGCCGCCGAATAAACCAGATCCACATAGCGGGCGACCAGTTCATGAAAGGCGGCTTCCGAGCCCTTCTGTACGTAATCCGCGAGCAACTTTTGGCTATCCGTCATTCTCAACCACCAGTAAAGACCCGCTCAGGACTGAAACCGAACAACAAAAGCAAGCAAACGAGCGTCCAGGAATTTGTGTTCCTTCACGCGGATGAATTCGGCGGTCGCTGCCAAACCTCAGCATCTGCTGTCGTACCCGTCTGAGTTTGAACCCGCCAAAGGCTCTCCAAGTGCTGATAGGTTACCGTCCAGCGTGTCTTGCGGGTCTGCACTTGTGCAATGCCAGTTCCACGTTTGCGGGGATCTCCTCAGCGTCGAGATCGATCAAATCTTTCACCAGAACGCGGCGTAGGCGATGGATTGCCTCTACAGCTTTCCCCTGCCGGCCAGCGCGGCGGTGTATCGCTGCGAAATGCACGTCAATGGCCGTGTCCTCCGCGCCCGCGTGGAGGAGCAGGGGCGCGCTCGCGAAATCGCCCGCGAACAAAAAGCGGCGGGCCGGCGCACGGCCCTCGTGGAGATGGAGCGGGAGAATCTCTTTACGTTTTCCTTGGGCAATCTTCAACCCGGCGATGGGGTTGTGATTCGCTTCGGCTATTTCGAGACCCTGACGCGCCTGGCGGACTGGACTTCGCTGCGCATCCCGTTTTGTCCTGGCGTCCGCTACATTCCGGCCAGCCGCTGCTGCGCTCGTTGCGGGGCAAAGGCGTGGTGGATGCCCGCTCATGCGCATCTGGCAGCAACGCTTCGAGGAATTCATGGAAAAGCCGGAATGACCGCGACCTCGTCAGTCCTCAAAAAGCCCAAGCTCGCTACATCCAGGGCGATCTGGTCCTTAGATACCGCATGAGCCTGAGCCCGGGGATCTATGAAGCGTTGCTGGACGACGGGCTCAAAAGTGTGAAACAAATCGCCGATGCCCTGCAGCGGCAACCCGGCGTCATCCGCAGCCGCCTGGCAAAATTGAACCTGATCGATCCCCAAACGCCGGGAGGAAAGCCATTGGCTCTGCATGTCTGAGCCGGAGAATCAGGCGGCCTCTGCCTCGCTTTACAGACTCTTTACCGTTTCAAGATCGACTCCGCTCAAAATGGGAGGACAGTGGTGGTAGGCGATACACGCGGACAGCATTGACGCTAGTCGAGTTCCGGCGCGCATCCATCAACCGACCGCCACCGAAACAAGATAATGAAAACGACCCTCAAAGAATCGCCCGGCTTCACCGCGCTTGCCCTGCTCCAGCCGTGTCTTCTCCTTGGCCTGCTCGCTGGTTGCACCACCAACCGACCCACAGCTTCCGAGCTGCAATCTCTCCAAGGAACATGGGAGGGAGCCATGGTGGGCGGGGAGAAGGACGGCAAAATCACCATGACGATCAACGGCCATTCACTCCACTATCACAGGGACACGAACTTTTGGTTTGAGACGACATTTACCCTGCCGGCCGGCACCAACCCAAAGCAGCTCCACGCCACCATCAACCGTTGTGCGGACGGGGAGACCATCGGCAAAGTGGTCCTGGCCATCTACAAGATTGAGGACGGGACACTGACCCTGGCCGGGATCCGGACTCCGGACAGTCCTCCAGAGCCGCCGATAACTTTTGAAAGTGAAAATACCATGTCGGGTCACATCAAACTCCGAAAGGTTCAACCGCAAGAGAAGAATGCCAAATTACCCACATCCAAAGTGGCTATAGTCGACACGACCCAGTGCCAGCCTTCACCCGGCATTGGGCGGGTTCTCGAACTGGGCACGAAACACCCCGTCGAGATGGCAAAGATTGTCTCCGGACCCGATCAGTTTCGCACTCCCATAGCCTTCCGAAACAACAGCGCTGGAATTCGGTTGGTTTGTTGGATCGATAAAAGCGGGGAGCGCCGGCTTTACCTCGATCTCAAGCCTGGGGAGAGCGGCGAGATAGGGACATACTTGAGTCACCCGTGGGTCGTAACGGACGAGCACGGAAATGCGTTGGGTCTTTATTATCCAGATGGCCAGAAGCGCACCGTGACTTTGGAGTGACGAGTTGACGCCGCCTAACACCAGATGATGCCGATAGAAGCTGCTCACGGCGCCGCAGGTTTGTTCTCATGGTGGTTTCAGAAGCAAACATCTGTTTGAACAACTCATTTCGCGGACACCAAAACGGACACCAACGGTGCAGGAGCTGGTTAGCGGGTGCTGCTCTGTGTTCGCATTTGTAGGCTTGATTACAACTTTGCTGCGCCTAATGTGATTGTTATTGCGGCAACGATAAACGTTCTTGCTGCTCAACGGTTTGGCGAGGAATTCGGGGTTCAGGACGGGATTGGAACCTGTCCGATTCCGACCCTCGCCTCAGAGATGCGACATAACTCGTAACGAGGGTTCGATTCCCTTCACCCGTTCCACTGATAATCAAGGACTTACAAATCAGTGCAGTAAAAGTGCAGTAAATCCGCTCACAGTTAGAGCAAAGCCAACGACCGTTTCTCTTCGCGAGCTACATACTGACTTGCTCGGTTCGGAAACTCGCGGATTGCGTAAAGAACGAGCAATTTCCTTCTCGCGTCATCGACTCAGCAAAGAAGGTGGACGGCGTCGGGGGCGAGCGAGCAGAATATCTATTGCTCTTCATCCGATGCGGAAAAGGTCGACACCTCACGCCGGCCCCGCCCATTTGCGGTTTCAGATTGCCGATTGGCGACTTGAAGCCGGCCAGAGCAGACCCCCGCCTTCGGGCGCGGCCTCGGATGCGGACAACGGATACGCGTTTGCTGCGGCGGCTTTGCCGCGCGAAAAAATTGTCGGATTTCAGCCCGGGCGGGGGTTCAGTTGTGGATGCAAACGATGGATGACTGGGATTTGTTGCGCGAGTACGCAACACAGGGCTCCGAGCAGGCGTTCGAGACCTTGTGAAGCGTCACGTCGATCTGGTCTATTCCGCGGCTTTCCGCCAAGTCCACGACCCCATCGCCGCCGGCGAAGTCACGCTAACTGTCTTCATCATCCTGGCGCATAAGGCCCGCACGTTGAGCCGTGCGATGATTTTGTCCGGCTGGTTGTACCGCACGGCGCAATTTGCTGGAGCCAAGGCGCAGCGGAGCGAATGCCGTCGTCGCAATCGTGAACAGGAGGCCACACTGATGCAACCAGAGCCAGGCGAATCCACATGGGAACAAATCGCGCCCCTGCTCGAAACGGCGATGGCCCAACTGCGCGAGACCGATCGGAACGCAGTGGTGCTGCGCTACTTCGAAAACAAGGACCTGAAAGAGGTCGGCTCCGCCTTGGGCGTCAGCGAGGATACAGCGCAGAAGCGGGTTGCGCGCGCCGTGGAAAAGCTGCGCGCTTTCTTCAGCAAAAGAGGGGTAGCCCTTTCGCCGACGGCTCTGACGAGCGCGCTGGGAAGCAATGCCGTGCAGGCCGCCCCAGTGGGGACAGCCTCTGCTGTTGTCGCCGCAGCAACCGGCGGACAAATAGTGGCGGGCACTACGGTCGCAACTCTCATTCAGGAAACACTCAGGCTTATGACATGGACCAAAATGAAATACGCACTGGCCGTGGCCGCGGGACTTTTGCTCATCACGGGCATCGCCGTAACGACACTGAACACGCGGGCGCAGCCCTCGAAAAAGGGGCCCGTAGTCATCGATGAAGCGTCTCCCGCTTCCAAATCGATTCCATCGCGGTTTTGGGCGGCCGTCCTCTCGCCGGACGGCAAAACACTGGGGACGACCGGCGGCGGCTACAACGCGCCGGAAGAAGCTGGGGAAATTGTCTTATGGGACCTGGCGGCCGGACGGGAAAAGCTGATTCGCCGCCAGCCCAGTACCATTCGAACGATGGCGTTCTCTGGCGATGCGAAACGGATTGCCTTCGGCGATTATTCCGGCGCCACCAAGGTGATGGAGTCGGCAAACGGCAAACTGATCGCCGCCGTGAGCAATCATAGCGAGATCGTCAACACGGTCCTGTTTACTCCCGACGATCGAACGATTATCAGCGCGTGCTTCGATGGAACGATCACGCTTTGGGATTACGCCAAAAACAAGGAAGAGGTCGCGTTCACCGTGCCAGGCGAGCGGCTTCTCACCATCGCATTGTCACCGGATGGCAAACACCTGGCCGCGGTGACGTGGGAAGGCAACGGTTACATGTGGGATTTCGTCAAACGCGAGCAACGGTATGCGTTTCGTGGAACGCTGAAGAACGCGATGGTCGAAGGTCTCGTCTTTACCCCGGACGGAACGGCGTTCATGACCGGCAGCCGGGACTCCCTGCTGCGCTTGTGGAATACAGAGACGGGTGAGCCGGTTCGGGATCTTACCGGGCGGAAAACGGTGGTCACCGCAGCCGTCTTCTCGAAGGACGGTCAAACATTGTTCACCAGCGGCTTTCGAGGGGATCTTATCCAGTGGAACGTCGCAACGGGCGAGGCCGCGGATTCCATTACGGCGCACGGCGAACGGTTTTACGGTCTCACGCTCAGCGGAAATGGGAAGCAGATTATCACCGCAGGTTGGGACCATCAAATCAAGATCTGGGATGCGAACACTCTTCAGTCGGTGGCCACTTTGATGCGTGCGATTCCACCGCCAGGCGCAGGTTCACAATAACGGCAGTCGCGGCCACGACCAACTCAGCCCTGCCTGCGGGCTTTCGTCTCCGAAAAATTCCTATCGTAGTTTCCCAGACAACGCGTGGCAGATTCACGCATTCTCGGTCCGCTCGCCATCAACGAAATCAGCTTCAGTCACGCCCTTCCGCGAACGCGCCGCCGAACAGAACTCCCGCGACGTCACCCTTGAAGGCGACCTGCGCGAAAAACGCAAGGCGAAGACTTCCACCACCGCCAGCAGTGCGAGATTTCGAGAAGCGTTCTATCACCAAATGAAATCGCTTCTCAGATTTTTTGTTGACGCTCGATCTCCTCGAACAACCACGCGCGGCTGAAATTCCACCAGCGATCCGCCGTCGGCACGGAGATGCCCAGCACTTCGGCGGCTTCCTCAATCGTCAGGCCGGCGAAATAACGCAGCTTGACCAGTTCCGCCTTCAGCTTGTCACGCGCGGCGAATCGTTCCAACGCATCACCGAGCGGGCGGGCGGGCGGCGGCGACGGCGCACCCCCCGCAAGCCCTCGGCCAGCAGCCAACGCCGCAGCGTCTCGTGATCGATCTTCAGGCCATCCTCCCGGGCCAGATACTCCGCAGCCAGCGTCGGCCCAAGTCCCGATAGCGCTGGCCGTATCGGGCCAACACGCGAGCCCGCAGCTCCGCCGGCGTGCGCCGCGAACTGGGCCGACCCCGTGAACGATGCACCAGCCCGGCATCCTCCTGGGCCTGATAGCGCCGCCAGACCCGTCGGGTCTGCCGATAACTCAAGCCCAACAGCGGCGCCGCCGCGGCCAGCGTCAACTCATCCTGCTCAATCCCAGCCATGATCTTAATGCGCTCCCGTTCTTTGCGACTCATCGTCAATGTCTCCATTCGCAGGGCAGCGGCGCTTGCGCCGGCCTGCTGTAGGGGACATTTTCATCGAGCCGCGACAACCCACTAGACAAGCGGAGACCTTTTAGGTATACAATACGACTGTGAAACCCCATGGACGAGAGGTGCCTGTTCCTTCCCTGAAGCCGGTAGCTCCTTCCTTCGCTGCCCGGCCACGGCCGCCTCTTGGGTCCTGTACCGCGCGGCTTCCAGAACGCAATTTCATTTTCAAGTCATGTGAATCAACCACCCATAAAAAGGTGACCGTATGAACTCGTCACTGCCTGGCTGTTGTTTTGCGGTCGCTTGCAACTGATTATGAAAGCACACACCAGTTCGATGGCTCTTCTGTTGGCGATACTCATCGCCGGTTCCAACCAGGCCGCCCGAGGCGCGGCCGATTCCTTCGTCAATTTCGAGACGCCACCCGTCCACCCCATCGCGCTCAGTCCCGACGGCGGCCAGCTTGCGGTCTGCAATCTCGCCGATGGCCGGCTGGAGCTCTTCGATGTGAGCTCGGGCACGGCGGTATCGGTCGGGAGTGTGCCCGTAGGGCTGGATCCGGTCTCGGTCCGCTATCGCACGGCGAGTGAAGCGTGGGTCGTCAATCACATCTCCGATTCCATTAGCGTCGTGGACGTCGAGGCCCGCCGAGTCGTGGCGACCATCCAAACCCTCGACACCCCGGCCGATGTGATCTTCGCCGGCTCGACGGCGCGGGCGTTTGTGTCGTGCGCGACGCCGAACACGGTGCAAGTGTTCGATCCGGTCACGCGCCAGCTCGTGACGAACCTGGTCATTCAAGCCGAGCGGCCCAAATCGCTCGCCGCCAGTCCCGACGGCCGCAAGGTGTACGCGGCAATCTTCGAGTCGGGCAATGGCACCACGATCCTGGGCCCCAAGCTCTCCGGCTCCCCCATCCGTACCCCCGGCGGCATCCCTCTCCCCCCCGGCACGAACTTCTCCGGCCCCGTTTACTCGCAGAATGTTGTGAGCCTTACCAACGGCCCCTACCGCGGTCAAAACCCGCCGCCGAACAACGGGACGACCTTCAGCCCGCCAATCAAGCCGCAGTCCAGTGCTCCGCTGCCAACGACCAGCGTGGTCGTTCGCAAGAATTCCGCGGGCCGTTGGATGGACGACAACTCCGGGGACTGGACTCAATTTGTCTCGGGCATCAACGCACCGCTGACCGACCGGGTGCAGGGCTGGGACCTGCCCGACCGTGACGTGGCCATCCTCGATACCGAGGATTTCTCGGTCACCTACGCCACGGGCTTGATGAACTTGTGCATGGGCATCGCGGTGAA